>MDTB01165026.1_pt1 | contig 335302 bp, 335 predicted proteins | sample 811161 | NCBI WGS metagenome assembly MDTB01 (sample SAMN05326650, study PRJNA326480) | marine metagenome | isolation source: seawater | place: Mediterranean Sea | collected 2009
CATTCGAAAATCAGCAGACAAATCAATTACTTTAACGTTATTCAAAACTAATTCTTTAGCATATTGCATTGCTACTCCATGAGGAGCAGCAAAAAACACAACATCACATTTTTTTAATTTTTTATCATCTAAAGAAGAAAAATGAAAATTAGTAAGACCTCTTAATGATGGAAAAACATCGGAAATTTTTCTATCTTTTTCAGTTCTTGACGTAATAACAATTATCTCTACACTTGGATGACTCAAAAGAAGACGAATAAGTTCTAAACCAGTATATCCTGAACCACCAACTACTCCAACTTTAATCATCGAAGCCTCAAATTGTCTTAAATATAAAAGATGAAAACTTATAGAAATATTAAGTCTAACGTTTAGAAAATTGCTTCGCACGCCGGGCTTTTCTAAGACCAACTTTTTTTCTTTCAACTTCTCGCGCATCACGCGTAACATATCCAGCCTTCGATAACTCAGATTTTAAAGATTCGTCATAATCTATGAGAGCTCGAGTAATACCGTGACGAACAGCTCCTGCTTGACCAGATTCGCCACCCCCTCTGACATTAACTTTAATATCAAACCTCTCCAAGTTATTGGTTAAAAACAATGGCTGTTGAATAACCATCAAACCAGTTGCTCTTGAAAAAAAATCTTGAGCTAATTTGCCATTAACCACAATTTTCCCAGATCCGAGTTTAATAAAAACTCTAGCTACTGCACTTTTTCTTCTACCAGTTCCGTAATTATAATCGCCTATCATATATTTAAATTAAATCTCTAAAATTTTTGGTTTTTGGGCCATATGAGGATGATTTTCACTAGCATAAATTTTTAATTTCTTTATGTTTGCGTACCCTAAAGGTCCTTTGGGAAGCATACCTTTAACAGCTTTTTCAAAAGCTCTTCCAGGAAAACGACTTTGCATTTTTTTAAAGGTAGTCTGATAAATTCCTCCAGGATAACCTGAATGTCTGAAGTACTTCTTGTTTTCACTTTTAGCACCAGTTACTAATATTTTACTAGCATTAATCACGATTATGTAGTCTCCTGTATCAACATGAGGGGTATATTCGGGTTTATGTTTTCCACGAAGAATTTTTGCAACTTCAGCTGCCAAACGTCCTAATACCCTGTCTTTAGCATCGACTATAAACCAATCACGTTTTATTTTACTGACATTTGCAGAATAAGTTTTCATAAAATAATATAAAATTCAAGTAACTTTAAATTATATTATTCTTATTAACATTTCGTCAAACATCTAAATCGAAAATAAATAAGATTTTAAATTAATATTTAATTTTAAATTTTTTAAAATATTATGGAATGTAAAGTTAAGTGGCTTGGAGCACCCAATATGACATTTATTTCAGAGTCTGGTTCTGGACATATTTTGTCTATGGACGGTGCGACAGAAGGTGGTGGAAGAAATCTTGCTCCTAGACCAATGGAACTTATTTTATCCGGTACTGGCGGATGTTCCCTCTATGATATTGTTGCAATTTTGCTCAAAAACAACCAAAAAATTACTGATTGTAATGTTTTTTTAAAAGCTGAAAGAGCCTTAAAAGACCCTAAAGTTTTTACAAAAGTAAATTTTCATTTTACTGTTCATGGTAAAAATATCAAACCAAATATGGTAGAAAATGCAATTAAATTATCACATGAAAAATATTGCTCAGCTTCAAAGATGATTGGATTTACCGCAGAAATTACTCATACCTTTGAAATTAAAGAAATATAAGATTATAAACTTTAAATATAATAAGTTATTGATGTCATTAACTTAGATACGCCATTCATAATTATCTTCGCAGGCCTAGGAATTTCTGTTGCCCCCAAATTTTGTGCTTTATCTCCATGAGATTTCTCATCGCTTTTCATTTTATGAATGATTTCTCTAGACCTTAAATCATTAATTGAAATAATTCTTAAATGATTATTTAAATGCTTTTCTACTTGAATCTCAGTTTCTAAAACAAAACCTAAGCTATGTTTATCACCTGCTTTTGATGCAATCGCACCTAAAAAAAAGGCACCTAAGTACCAAATAGGGTTTAAAAAGCTAGGCCTAGAACCTAATTCATAAAGTCTTTCCTTTGTCCAAATAAGATGATCTATTTCTTCTTTCTTTGAAATTAGAAATTGTTCTTTCAAAATAATATTCTTTGTAAAGTATGCTTGAGAATCATACAGAGCCTGGGCACAAACTTCTCCAGTATGATTTATTCTCATAAGTGATCCACTATGTCTTTTTTCATAGTTATTTAAATTACCTTCTTGTAAATTTTTAGCAGGATTGTCTCTTTCAGGTTTAAAATTTCCTGACAAAACTTTTAAGGCGTGATCGAAGAGTATAATTACTTCATCATTAATCATAAAATGTTGTTAAAAATATAAAATTATTACAATTCTGTTGCAATTAAACGACATTAGATTGTAAAAATTTAAACAAAAAAAAAATTAACTTTACTCAATAGTATGACATTTGATTCAATTATGCATGGCTTTAATATATTGTTAATGACTAGTCATAAGTAATGCTTTGTCTCAGAAAAAAAATTCTCACAATTGTGGGGCAAAGTTTAAAAATATTGTTCAACATTTTGGAGATAAGAGATGGAGATGAATTTAAAAACTAAACTGGCTTTAGCGGCAGTGGCATTTTATGCCTCCTCAGCTATTGCTGCTGAACACACAATTTCAGGTAATTTTGATGTCGGTATTGCTAATGTAACTGATAATGGAACTTACATGCAGCAAGGTGATCTTGCTGATCATAGTAAGATTGTATTTTCAGGCTCAGATGATCTAGGTGGTGGATTGACTGCTTTTTATAGACTTTCAGCAGGATTTGACCAGAATGGTGGATCGGCAAACGGAGGAAACGTATCAGCAAATGGAACTCTATTCAGTAGGGAGTCAAAAGTTGGAATTTCAGGCGCATTCGGAACATTTACCTTTGGACAACAACTTTCTCCTTACATACTTTCTGGAGTTTTGGTTAACCAACTAGTTGGTCAATTTTACGTTAACAGGTTGATAATGGCTGGTGGTCTTGGTGCAGCTGCAGTAGGTTGTACTAGTTGTTCAACATTAGGTCTAGCAGGTGCAGGTGGTACTAGAGCTCAGGTGGGTGGATTCTTTATTCCTAATTCCATTCAGTATCAGACTCCTGCTATCAGCGGATTCAAAGTAACAGCTCTTGTAGGTATGGATAACGGATCCAATGATGGAGCTCTAGTTTTACCAGGAGCTGAAGATCCAAATGATTCCTATACGTCAATTGCAATTGATGGTGCTGTTGAAGGAATAAATATTCACGCAGCGACTCAATCAAGAAAAGATATGTATTCTACATATGTTATTGGTACTAAAGTCCCTGTAGGAGAAGCTTTTTCTATAACTGCTAACTATATGAATCATGAAGATGAAGGACTTGATTCAATCGGAAGTTACGCTTTTGGTGGAAGATACGAAATGGGGGGTGGAATATCTCTAGTAGCCCAGTATGCTAATGCAGATTATGCAGATAGCCAAACGTTAACAAACTTTGCTGTGCTGTATGCTCTTTCAAAATCCACGACTGTATATTTTACAACAACTAGAGGAACTAACGGTGCAAATCCAACTCTAGCTGATAGAGCTAGATGGTCTCCATCAGGTGATAGTAAAACAGCAACTTCTATAGGTATAAATCACGCTTGGTAATTTGATTTATAAAAAAATAAGCCACTCAATGAGTGGCTTTTTTTTATTTTTTGACTTTAGCTTTTGTAAAAATATAGTCTTGATGAATTAAATTTTCTGAAAAGTATGATGAAATAAGTTTATCTAAGTCCTTTTGGATTTTTAATATTTTTTCAGGTTGTTCAATAACACTATTCAATAAATTTTTTAAAGGACCAAATGATTTTTCAAAAGCTAATCTCCGATGACTAACACTTAAAGCAGGTGTAATCATTACTCCTCTTAAAAAAATTGGTATTTCAAACTTTTTTTTTAATCTCCGTTCTATTACTGAGGGATTTCCCCATAACTCTGGTTTGAAAAAAAAATGTTTATTTCTAAGATTATTTTGAATATATCTAAAAAGCTTTCCCATTAGATGCTCTGGTGGCCATGTTGCGAATACAACTTTACCACCAGGGCATAAAACTCTAAAAATTTCGTCGACGACTTTTTTTGGTCTTGGTGCAAACATGTGCCCAAATTGACTAATCACTAAATTAAAACAATTATCTTCAAATGGCAAAAATTCTGCATCACCTTCAATCCAATTAATATTTTTTTGATTAGCAATTTTTGCATCCTCTTTAGCTTGCAATAACAATTCAGGTGTAAGATCAATTGCACATACATTTGCTCCCATTCGTGATGCTGTAATTGCCACCACACCAGTTCCTGTTCCAATATCAAGAATTTTTTCATTCTTTAAAAATCCGGAAAATCTCAATAATTTGGCTGCCACAGGCGTTGTAAACAAAGCTGATGGAGCAAATCCTGCCCACATCTCCTTTTGATTAATTTTTGAACTTAAAAATTCATTTTCATACATAATTTTTTTATCTTTATAATATTTACCTTACTATTTTAATTAATTTCAAATGTTATAGTAAAAAAGCTATTCTTAATAACAATAAGGGTAAAAAATGAAACCTAAATGTTCTTGTTACGCAGCTCACTCTTCAAATAATCCGTTGATCTCATACTCTATACAAAGAAGAAGTTTAGGAAAGAATGACGTAAAAATAAATATAGAATTTTGCGGAGTTTGTCATACTGATATTCATTATGTTAAAAATGATTGGTCAAAGACTAATTATCCTGTTGTTCCTGGACATGAGATTATTGGAAAAGTAATTAAATTAGGAAAAAATGTAAAAAATTTTTTCGTTGGTCAACAAGTTGGTGTTGGAGTTTTTGTTAATTCTTGTGGAAGTTGTTTATCTTGCAAAAACAATTTGGAACAATACTGTATAAAAGGAGCTACAACAACATATAATAGTCCTTCAAATGATCCTGGTGGTTTTACATATGGTGGTTACTCTGAAAATATTGTAGTAAATGAAAAATTTGTCTTAAACATACCAAAAACTCTTGATCCTGCAAGTGCAGCTCCACTTTTATGCGCTGGAATAACAACTTTCTCGCCATTAAAGCATTGGAAAATTAAAAATGGAATGACAGTTGGTATTATTGGTCTAGGTGGCTTAGGTCACATGGCAGTAAAATTTACAAAAGCATTAGGTGCGAAGGCTGTTGTTATAACCTCAAATAAAAATAAAATTGTTGATGCAAAAAAATTTGGTGCTGAGGATGCCATATTATTATCAAAAAAAAAATCATTTGAAGAAAGAAAAAATACTTTTGACTTTTTACTAAATACAATTCCTGTTTCTCACGACTATAATAAATTTTTAAATCTTTTAAAAATTGATGGAACAATGTGTCTTGTTGGCGCCCTTGGAGAAAATCCAAAACTTAATACTAATTTATTAATTTATGGCAGAAAACGTATTACAGGTTCTCTTGTTGGTGGAATTAAAGAAACACAAGAGATGCTAAATTTTTGTGGTGACAATAATATCTCACCAGAGATTGAAATCATAAAAATTCAGGAAATTAATAAAGCTTTTGAAAGGATTCTTATCAGTGATGTAAAATATAGATTTGTTATTGATATGTCATCAATTTAATGAAAGATATAGGTGGCCCGGGGCGGAATCGAACCACCGACACAAGGATTTTCAGTCCTCTGCTCTACCGACTGAGCTACCAGGCCGACTAGGCGAGTATAGCAAAACATTTTATTTATGAAAACATAACTTTTTTTTATCATTTTAACTATTAATAATGAAAACTTCATGTCAAATTTGTATAGTTGGATCTGGATTATTAAGTAAAACTTGTGCACTAAGTCTTGCTAAATCTGGCTTTAGCGTAATAATTATCGCTGATACAGATATTCTTAAAAAGAAAAGACATAATGATAATTGGAGTTCAAGAGTATATGCAATAAACCATCTTTCTCATAATCTTCTCTCAAGTATAAATATTTGGCAGGCAATGGATGATACAAGAATTCAAATAGTTGATGGAATCTCTATAAGAAATGGTAAAAACGATTTTCAAGAAAAACTAAAATTTGATTCTTATGAATCTAATTTAGATAATCTTGCATGGATAGTAGAAGACTCAAATTTAAATAATGCACTTGATCAAGCACTAACTTTTTATAATGAAATAAAAATTTTAAAAGGATTGCCATTAAAAATAAATAATAAATTAAATGATTCTGAACTAATTTTGGAAAACGGAGATGTAATTAATTTTTCTATGATAATTGGAGCTGATGGAAAAAATTCTTGGGTTAGATATAATTCAAACATAAATTTTGATATTAAACACTATAACCAAAATGCTGTTTGTGGGAATTTTCTTTGTACTAAAAGTCATATGAATATTGCTCGCCAATGGTTTTTAGGTCAAGAAGGAATTTTAGCTCTACTACCTCTTCCGGATAATAGAATTTCTCTAGTATGGTCAGCTCCTTTAAATCTCTCAAAAAATATAATGAGTAATTCATTAGCTTTTCTATATGAAAAACTTCTAATTATCACAAAGGGTGAACTAGGTGATTTTAAAATTATTCCATCAACGAAATTAATGATGTTTCCTTTAAGTTTTTTACGTACTGAAAGTTTATTTAAAAATAAAACTGTATTAATTGGTGACTCTGCTCACGTTATACATCCACTTGCAGGACAAGGGATTAATTTAGGATTTGCAGATATTCACTTTTTATCTAAATTATTGAACGAAAATAAATACGTTAATAATGACTATGATTATAAAATATTGTCAAAATATTCAAAATTAAGAAAAGAAGAAATATTTAATATGCAACTATTTACTGATAGTCTTCAAAGAATTTTTGAATTAGAAATTGATCCAGTTAAAAAACTTTTAGATTTTGGTTTTATTCTTGTCAATAAAACTTCTTTTTTAAAAAAATTTTTCATAAGTGAAGCAATCGGGAAAAAATCCTAATAAAACTGTAAAGTCTATAAAATGAAAATCATATCACTCTTATTTTTATTTAAATTTATTACCTTATGCTCTTTTAGTCATGCTAATGAGAATGAAATAAGAAAATTACTTCAAAAAAAACTTGGAGACGATTCTGTTATAAAAAAAGTTTCAAAAACTAAATTTTTAAATTTATACGAGGTTATCGTTGGCAGAGAAATCATTTATACAGATAAAAATGCTGAATTTGTTTTTATTGGACGAGTTATAAACTCAGAAACCTCCAAAGATTTGACACAGGAACGTTTAGATGAATTAAATAAAATCAAGTTTGAAGAACTACCTATAAATTTATCATTAAGAACAATTAATGGTAAAGGAAAAAATAAAATTGCTGTATTTGAAGATCCAAACTGTGGATATTGTAAAAAATTTAGGAAAACTCTTGAAAAAATTAATGATACCATTATATACAGTTTTCCTTACCCAATTTTAAGTGAAGATTCAATTAATAAAGTAAAAAAAGTTTTGTGTGCAAAGGATAAGAATCAGGCATGGCATGATTTAATGATAAACAATAAACTTCCAAAAGTTAATAGTAAAGATTGTGATCTTAAACTAATTAATAACTTGTTAGAAACCGGGAGAAAGCTTAATGTTACTGGAACTCCAACAATTTTTTTCGAAGACGGTTCTCGTATTGCTGGAGCAATAAATTTAAAAACATTAGAAAAAAAATTATCGCAAATTAATTCAAATTAAATATTTCTATTTATAAAATTTCTGGGGGCGTTCATGTTCAAAGCTTTAGTTTTAAATCAAAATGAGGATAGGTCTATAAAGGCTGAAATTAAAAGTTTAAATGAAAGTCAACTCCCTATTGAAAGTGATGTTCTTGTTGACATAGATTACTCATCAATAAACTACAAAGATGCTTTAGCAATTACGGGAAAGTTACCAATAGTTCGAAAGTGGCCAATGATACCGGGTATTGACGGAGTTGGAAAAGTAGTATCAAGTAATCATTCTGAGTGGAAAATTGGTGATAATTTTATTTTAAATGGCTGGGGTGTAGGTGAAAATCATTTAGGGTGTTTTTCTGAAAAAGCCAAACTAAAAGGTGATTGGCTTGTTCCATTGCCAGTTGGGATGACGCCTAAAACCGCAATGTCAATTGGAACTGCAGGTTATACTGCTATGCTTTGTGTTATGGCACTTGAAAATAATGAAATCAAACCAAAAGATGGTGAAATCTTAGTTACAGGAGCATCTGGAGGTGTAGGTAGTTTTGTAATTTCAATCCTTTCTCAAAAAGGCTATAAAGTTGTTGCATCTACAGGTAAGATTGATCAAAGTGATTATCTTAAATTCTTAGGTGCGTCAGAAATTATTAATCGTAATGAATTATCCTCGCCAAACAAAAAACCAATCCAAAAAGAACGATGGGCAGGAGTTATTGATTCGATTGGGTCGCACACCCTGGTTAATGCCATTGCTCAATCGAGATACAATTCTCCTGTAATTTCATGTGGACTTGCTCAAGGAACAGATCTAAATGGATCAGTTTTCCCTTTTATTTTAAGAGCTATAAAGTTAATAGGCGTAGATAGTGTTTATGCTAAAAAAAAATTAAGAATTAATGCATGGTCAAAGTTAAATGAACAATTAAATAATGCTCATATTGAAAGGATAGCAAAAGAAATTACATTAGATGAAACAATTAATATGGCTAAAAAAGTTATAAACGGTGAGATTTTTGGACGCTTAGTTGTAAAAATTTCGTCATAAAAAATGTCTAATAACGAGATTATTAAATATAAAGTTTTTCTTCATGACTTAAGTCTTCATACATTTGAAATTTATCTTGAAATAGATTTTCCTGATACTAGTGAACAATTAGTTACATTACCAGCTTGGATTCCTGGAAGCTATAAAATAAGAGAATTTGCAAAAAATATTATTGAAATCAAAGCTGAAAGTGATGGAAAAAGAGTTGAATTAAAAAAAATTGACAAGCAAACCTGGAAAGTTTGCAATTTAAAAAATAAGTTAATAATTTTTTACAAAATTTATGCATGGGATCATTCTGTAAGAGCTGCTCATCTTGATAATAATGTCGGCTTTTTTAATGGTACGAGTATTTTTCTTCAAGTAACCGGAAAAGAAAACTGTAAGCATATTGTAGAAATATTTCCACTTAAAGATAAAAAATATATCAGTTGGCGAGTTGCTACTGCGATGAGAACACTTGATACAAAAAAATATTGTTTTGGAAAATATTTTTCAGAAAACTATGATGAACTAATTGATCATCCATTTCTCATTGGTACATTTGAAGTTATTAAATTTAAAATATTTAATTGTGTTCATGAAATTATAATAAATGGCAAAGTAAATAATTTAGATAAAAAACGACTTTCTAATGATTTAAAGAAAATCTGTAAAGAACAAATCTCTTTTTTTGAGCCACAAAAAAAAATTGCTCCAATAAAACGATACCTTTTTTTAATACAACTTACTCCAAATGATTATGGAGGTTTAGAACATAGAGCCTCATCCTCTTTAATTTGCTCAAGATTTGATTTGCCATCAATTGGGAATTCTGAATTAAGTAAAGGTTATCTAAATTTTTTAAGTCTATGTAGTCATGAGTATTTCCATACCTGGAATGTAAAAAGAATCAAGCCTGAGAAATTTATAACATATGATTTTTCAAAAGAAAAATATACTAAATTATTATGGATTTTTGAGGGATTTACATCCTACTATGAAAGTATTTTTCTTCTTAGAAGTGGGATCATATCTGAAAAAACTTACCTAAAAATTATATCTGCAACAATAAATAATGTTTATAAAAGAAAAGGACGCTTTAGACAAAATTTATCTGAATCAAGTTTTGATGCATGGACTAAATTTTACCTTCAAGACGAAAATTCTCAAAATTCAATTATCAGTTATTATTCAAAAGGTTCCCTCGTTGCACTTTACTTTGATCTGATTATTAGATTTAAATCAGTTGGAAAAAAATCTTTAGATGACATCATGAGAGCTCTTTGGATAAAGTACGGTAAAAATTTTTACAAAAAAAATTCTTTTGGTACAGGAGTTGATGAAAATGAAGTTTTGCAAATATTTGAAGAATCAACAAGTTTACAATTAAAATCTATATTTAATATGACGATAAATAGCACTAAAGATATTCCATTAAAAAATATTTTTTCAAAATTTGGACTTATATTAAAGAATTCTTCATTTAATAATAAGATTACGTTAAATATAGAAACAACTAACGAATATGGGATTTATAAAATATCTAAAGTATTCGAGGGAGGAGTTGCACATAAAGCAGGGTTATCATCAGGAGATATTTTAGTATCTATTGATAATCTTCAAGTAAAAGGTGATAATTTAGAAATATTGTTAGGAAGTTACATTAAAGGTCAAAAAATAACTATCCACGTTTTTAGAAATGAGCTACTTATGATTTTTTATGCTGATTTAAATGGAAATATCGAACCTAATTATAATTTAAGTTATTCAAAAAACAATAAATATAAATTTCTTAGAAATTCTTGGCTACATATCTATGATTAATTTTTTTTTAAATAGAGGTTAATATGGATGTATTATCTGTAGAAGATGTTGATTTAATGATTGAACTATCCAAAAGCAGAGGGGCGGTGAAAAATCCTGATAACAAACAAAAACAAATTGATAAACTAATAAGAATGGGAATTATTAGGCCTTCAGGAAAAAAGCAATATGGATTAACTGAATTGGGAGAAAAAACTGCAATAGCATTACAAGCCAAAGAGTATGTTCCTGGACAAGATTCAAAAGTAGAACCAGTTCATGAAAATAAAACATCCGGCTCTAGCGAAAAATGATCTTAAAAAAGAATGTTTAAAATATAATTACTTGTCGTCAAATTCGATCAAAGAGTCTTGATCTTTATTACTTTTATTATTTAAACTGACTTTACTTATTTTCAAAGGTTCTCTTAAGGGTATAAATTTCCCATTCACTTCAACACTTGGATTAATTTTGATTGAATCGTAAAAAATATTTCCAAAGACTCTAGCAGTATCCTGTAATTCTAAAAAATTTGCTTTTATATCACCATAAACAATGCCAGCTATAACTACCTTTTTTGAAGTAATATTCCCATTAACTTCTCCTCTAGGTGCAACAATTAAAGATGTATTCTCGAAGTTTTTACATGACATGTTTCCATTAACTTTACCTTCAAGAAAAAAAGATCCAGTAAACTCTATATTTCCTTGAATAGTTGTTTCAAAGTCGATTTTTGTGTCAGCTTGATCGCGATTTCTAAAAATTATATTTTTCATAAGTTTATCTCCAAACTCTGTATGAAAAAATAGATAAACAATTTAAGATATTGTTCTTAAAAGGTTAATGTTATCAAAAATTTAAACAATCTAATAATTTATTAATTAAAGCTTAATATCATACAACATTTGTCTTTTTATTACCTTATTTTATACAAAAACATAATCCGAAGGAATAAATAGTTTTAAAGTATTAAATTTTCGTTTAATATTGATAATAAGCATTTAATTAAGGTATTTGCTTACTTAGATAGTTCTAAAATCATATTTGGAGTATATCAATGATAGACAATGAGGTTGGTAGTCTTTCTGTTGGAGCAGGTGTATTTATGCAGGGAGATATTGAAGTTCCAGGTGAAGCCATAGTTGATGGAAAAATAGATGGTTCAATATCTGCTAATAGCCTGCATATAACAGTTAATGGTTCTGTAAATGGCAACAGCACCGCAAATCATATCAGATTAGCTGGCCAAGTAACAAATAACACTGTTGCAAACAAAACACTTTTAATTGAATCTTCTGGGAATGCAACAGGCAGCATATCTTATGCTGATTTAGAAATAAAGCGCGGAGGTAATATCCAAGGCTCAATTAACATCCTTAAAAGTGCTGAAACTAGTGAGGAAAGTTCGTCTGAACCTTTACAAGACATGGATGATAACTAATACTATTCTAATAAATATTTCTGAAATTTATTTTCAATTTATAATTTAAGAATAAAATTTCTTTAAAAATCCTTAAAAAGCATCTAAATCATTATCAATTTTACATTGAAATATTTTAAAAATTATAAATAATAAATTATGGATTCAGTTCCCTTGTGGGTTCAAGCCTTAATACTTGCTCTCCTAACTTTTACCTCTATCTTTTTCTCTATTTCAGAAACTGCAATGATGGCACTAAACCGCCACCGCGTTAAGCATCTTGCCAGGCAAGGATCAAAATTAGCTAAAGCAACAATCTGGTTATTAGATCACATGGATAAGATGTTATCTTTAATTCTAATAATGAACACCTTAATAAATGCACTAATAACTGCTCTAGTGACATCTATCCTAATTTCAGCTTTCGGAAATAATCAACAAGTAATATCGATGTCAACTGGAATTGTTGCATTTTTTCTGATTGTATTCGCGGAAATTACGCCAAAAGTTATTGGTGCAACATATCCAGAAAGAATAGCACTACCAGCTTCATTTATTATTAAACCTCTCACTTTTTTAGCTCGTCCAGCTATATGGTTTGTTAATTTATTTGTAAAAGCTCTTTTAAAAATAATGCGTATTAAAATAGGTAATGATGCAAGAGACCAAAGACTATCGCCAGAAGAATTACGCTCAATGGTATTAGAAGGAGGGAATTTTATTCCTTTAAAACATAAAAGTATTCTGTTAAATCTATTTGATTTAGAAAGAGTTACTGTAGAAGATGTAATGACCCCAAGATCACAAATTGAAGCATTAAACCTATCATTTCCAGTTAATGAAATTAAAAATCAACTTACTACTTGCTATCATAATAAATTAGTGGTTTTTGAAGATGAAATAAATAAAATCATTGGTATTCTTCATGTTCGTAAAGCAATTACTCTACTTAATGAAGAAGATGAATTAAGTATAAATCATTTCAAAGAACTTTTATCAGACCCTTATTTTATTCCCGCAGAAACAAATTTATTCACTCAGCTTCAATATTTTCAAGAAAATCATGAAAGACTTGCAGTCATTGTTGATGAATACGGTGAAGTTCAAGGAATTGTTACATTAGATGACATAATTGAAGAAATGGTAGGAGAATTTACAACTTCTATACCTGGGAGTATTAGAACAGATCAATTTACATGGGACAAAAATAATGAATGCCTTCTCGAAGGGACAACTCCAATCAGAGAAATTAACAAACGATTGAATTTAAAATTTCCCTTAAAAGGGCCAAAAACAATAAATGGCCTACTTTTAGAAATTCTTCAAGACATACCCGAGGATAACGTTAGTTTAAAAATAGCCAATTGTGTTATTGAAATAATACAAGTTCAAGAACAGGCAATAAAAATGGTAAAACTTTTTAAACCTAAAATTTAATTTTATATTTCGTTAATGAATACATTCAAAAAATTCTCGGTTGCAATGACTGGAGGAATTGGAAGTGGTAAATCTACTGCTTCTGATTGTTTCAATAAACTTGGCGTTAGTATTATTGATACAGATTTAATTTCTCATAATTTAACTTCAACTAACGGGGAAGCTATACCACTAATAATTAAAGAATTTGGAGACACATTTATTAAATTCGACGGTTCTCTTGATAGAAAATTGATGAGAGATTTAATTTTTTCAGATAATAAATCAAAATCTAAGTTAGAAACTATTCTTCATCCTTTAATTTTGACAAAAACACAACAAAATGCGTTATCAGCAAAAGGATCTTATTTAATTTTTGTAATACCGCTTTTATACTCTTCGAGTTCTTGGAAAAATAAAGTTGACAAAGTATTAGTAATTGACTGTCAAGAAAAAATTCAAATTCAAAGAGTAAAAAAAAGAAATAAACTTTCTCTTGAACAAATTAAATCTATTATTTCCTCGCAACCGTCGCGACTAGATAGACTAAAAATGGCCGATGATATAATTTTTAATGAAGAATCAGTTAAATCTCTTGAAATTCAAATTAAAAGGCTGCACTTAAATTATTTAAAATTATCAAAAATAAATTGATATTTACTTTTTTGTAATATTATTTGTATTTCTTGTTCACTTCGGTAAAATCATAATCATGTTAATTTTATATTGGAATAATTTGTGACGTGTTACGAATACCCCTTCAATGAGCGTATTCGCACTTTATTGCGATTAGAAGATTTGTATGAAAAATTTTCTTTTTTTATTGAGCAAAAGCATCAACTTAATCATCATGTTGCTATCTCAACTATTTTTGAAATGCTCGAGATTGCTGGTAGAGCTGATTTAAAGTCTGATCTTCTTCAAGAATTAGAACGTCAAAAACAGTCACTAATGTCTTTTAAATCTAATCCAAATGTCGAAATTAATGTATTAGACGAAATTTTGTCAGAATTAAATCAAACTAGTTCAGAATTAATCTCAATGAAAGGTAAAGCTGGTCAAAATATCAGAGATAATGACTGGTTAATGCTTTTAAGGGGTCGAACGTCAATTCCTGGAGGAGCATGTGAATTTGATATTCCTTCATATCACGCATGGCAACAAAACGATTTTGAAAAAAGAAAATTAGATATAGAAGACTGGTTTTTTCCTTTAAAACCGCTTTTCGCAGCTATAAATTTAATATTACGTTTACTGAGAAAAACAGCTAATTCTTCTGATATATTGGCTATTGAGGGGAGTTACCAACAAATGCTTCAAGGAAAATCTTATCAAATGCTTCAAGTTCATTTAGATCATAACAAAGGAGTTGTACCAGAAATATCTGCAAATAAATATGTTTTGTGGATAAGATTCATTTCACAAGTAGGAAATTCCAAGCAAAAAACATTAAATAGTGATATTCCATTTAAATTAACATTATGTGCCTTCTAAAGTTAAAGTGATGAAAAAAATTAACTGTCCGACATGTGACAAAAAAATTAAATGGGATATTTCAAATACTTTTCGTCCTTTTTGTTCTGAAAGATGTAAACAAATTGACCTTGGTGCATGGGCAAATGAACAATATTCAATTCATGAACCTTTAATTACCAAAAAAGATTCAAATAAAAAAAGTTCTTAATGATATAGAATTATTGATTTCTGAGTTCATCTAACCACGGTAAAAGTGGAATAGTAGCTGGCAAAATTGGATTAACCAAAATTTTTTTTTGCCAAGATATAACTTGTGATTCTTGCCCGAAAGGTTCTCCTTTCCATCTTTCACAAACATAAAAATGTAATCTTACTTTTCCATGAGGATAACAGAATTTTAGCCCACACCATTCTTTAGCAGAAGTAACTGTTATTCCTATTTCTTCATAAAGTTCTCTCTTAAGTGCACAAAAAAATGACTCCCCATTTTTAACTTTTCCTCCAGGAAACTCCCAATATCCTTCGTAAGACTTTCCTTTTGGTCTACAACAAAATAAAATTTCATTATTTATGTTTACTAAAATACCAACAACAACATCAGTAAATCTATCTTTTTTCATTTTTATTAAACTCTCCCAACCCAATCACATGCGAATTGCCTTGCTACTCTTCCTGATCTTGAACCTCTGTTTAAAGCCCAAATTAGTGCCTCTTTTTCTGCTTGAATAATTTCAGATTCTTTTAAGCCAAATTCGGTTAACCAACCTCTTACAATAGTTAAGTATTCATTTTGTCCAAAAGGATAAAAAGTCAAACATAAACCAAAGCGTTCTGATAAAGCCATTTTCTCCTCAAGATTACCGGAAAAATTTAAATCGCTATTTTCAAAATAATTAGAGTTTTCTGATATTTTTTCTGGAAGCAAATGTTTCCTATTAGAGGTTGCATATATTAAAATATTACGAAATGTTGAACTTAAACTCCCATCCAAAGCTACTTTTAAAGATTTATATCCATATTCTCCCTCTTCAAAAGATAAATCGTCACAAAAAATAATAAATTTTTCAGGTCGGTTTTTAATTTTATCAAGGATAAGATCAATATCTACAATAGCTTCTCTATTAACTTCGATCATTCTTAAACCCTTTTCAAAAAACTCAACAAGACATGCCCTAATTAATGAAGATTTTCCGGTTCCTCTTGCTCCAGTAAGAAGAATATTGTTTGCAGGAAGTCCATTTATGAACTGTCTAGTATTTCTTTCAACTATTTTTTTTTGGGAATGGATATTATGTAATTGGTTAAATGTCAAATCTGGAATAAAATTTAACGGTTCTAAAAATCTAATATTTTGCGTTTTTATTTTCCATTTTGCTGCATAAACATTAGACCAATCAAAATCTTCGGTATATAAAGGAAATGCTGCTTCAATTCTATCAAATATTTTTTCAATTCTAGTTAAAATATTATTTAATTTTCCCATAAAAACTATGTACGATACTCTGAATTAATTTTTACATATTTATCAGATAAATCACATGTCCAAATTGAAGATTCGGCATTTCCTCTACCTAATAATACTTTGATTTCAATTTCTCTTTTTTTCATTATTTTTTTTCCTAAATTCTCATTATAAGATTCAACTCTTTCTCCATTTTTAAATATTAAAAAATTATTTAAATAAAGATGAACTTTATCAAAATTAAAATTTTTAATATTTGAATTTCCTACAGCTGATAAAATTCTTCCTAAATTCGGGTCAGAAGCAAAAAAAGCAGTTTTTACCAGAGGAGAATGAGCAATTTTAAATGCTACATCTTTACTCTCTTGAATGCTTTTCGCCTGCAGGACTTTAATAGTAATAAACTTTGTTGCTCCCTCACCATCATAAATAATCATTTTTGCTAGATCAATAGATAATTTTGTCAAGTTATCTAATAAATATATATACTCAGGAGAATTAATTTCATTAACCTCTAACTCTCCTTTTCCAGTAGCAATTAAAACAAAAGAATCATTTGTTGAAGTATCTCCATCTACGGTAATATTATTAAACGATAAGTTAGAGATATGTTTTATCATCTTATTAAGAATACTTTTTTTTACTACCGCGTCGAATGCTATGAATGCCAGCATCGTTCCCATATTTGGTTTTATCATTCCAGAGCCTTTTGCAAAACCATTTATATTTACTTTTTTTTCTAGAATTCTAGTTTGTCTGGATAAAACTTTTGGGAAAGTATCTGTTGTCATAACAGACATTGCTGCTTTAAGCCAATTATTTTCATTAAGATTTTTAACAATAGATGGCAGGCAGTTTATGATCAATTTATAAGGTAATGGTTCAAATAAAACTCCTGTCGAAAAAGGCAATATTTGTTTTGGATCACATTGCAAAATAACTGCAAGCTTTTCACAAATGATTTCAGTATTTTTTAAACCATTTTTTCCATTTCCAGCATTTGCATTACCAGAATTTATAATCAAAGCTCTAATAGGTTTTTTAGATAAAAGATTCTTTTTTGCAATTAAAACTGGAGCAGCATAAAATTTATTCGATGTAAAAACAGCAGAAACGATAGACGAGTCACATAAGGTAATTAAAAGCAGATCTAAATGTCCAAATTTTTTTACACCTGAGCTAACAGCTTCTAAAAAAATTCCCTTTATTGGCTTTAAATTCTTTTTTTTTTGATTATTTGGATAATTTGACATAATTAGCATTTTTTTTTAACTAATCTTTAAACTAAATATTTCACAAGCTTTAGATAATAAAAATTAATTCAAATTTTTTTAAACTAACATTCCGTGACAATGCTTAAACTTTTTTTTACTTCCACAAGGACACTGTTCATTTCTTCCAACTTTCGGAAAAGGCCTAGAAATTGGTTTAGAGGAATTTTTAATTTCGTTTTTTTCTCTTCTTTCATTAGAAAAATTATTCTTCATTTCTTCGTGTTGATAATTAACATTTTCGATACTTGTATTTGAAATATTTCTTTCTACTTCATCAATCTCCTCTTTTGATTGAATCCTAACACTTAATATTGTTTGAACAACCTCTGATTTTATTCTATCTAACATATAACCAAATAATTCAAAAGCCTCACGTTTATATTCTTGCTTTGGATTCTTTTGGGCATAACCTCTAAGATGAATTCCTTGTCTTAAGTGATCTAAAGCAGACAAATGTTCTCTCCAATGAGCATCCATGCTCTGAAGCATTACTCCTCTTTCAAAATTACAAAAGGATTCCTTTCCAACAATATTAACTTTTTTATTATAAATAGCCTCTACTTTATCGATTATATTTTCAAGAAGTAATTCTTGCGTTAAATCTTGATTAGAATCAAAAATCTCAGAAATTTGTAAGTCTAAGTTCCATTGATTTTTAATTATATTTTGGAATCCAGATAAATCCCACTGCTCTTCTAAAGAATCTTTAGGTAAAAAATGAAAAAAAGTGTCTCTTATAAAACCTGATCTTAAAGAAAAACTTATTTCAGAAAAATCATTTGATTCTAGTATTTCATTTCTTTGATTGTAGATTACTTTTCTTTGATCATTTGAAACATCATCATACTCTAATAGTTGTTTTCTTATATCAAAATTTCTTGCCTCAACTTTCCTTTGTGCTGACTCAATTGAACGCGAAACAATCCCTGCTTCTATTGGCTCATCATCAGGCATATTTAATTTTTCCATGATTGCACGAACTCTATCACCTGCAAATATCCTAAGTAAAGGATCATCTAGTGACAGATAAAATCTTGATGATCCCGGATCTCCCTGTCGTCCAGATCTTCCTCTAAGTTGATTATCAATTCTTCTTGATTCATGTCGTTCAGTTCCTATTATGTGAAGGCCACCTGATTGAACTACGTGATCATGCAATGATTGCCATTCATCTTCAAGCTTTTTTGACTGAATATTTTTTTCTTGTTTACTTAAAGAATTGTTTGAAACTATTATTTGAATTTGTCTTTCCACTGAACCTCCTAAAACAATATCAGTTCCTCTACCAGCCATATTTGTTGCAATAGTAATCATTTTAGGTCTTCCAGCTTGAGCAATAATTTCAGCCTCTCTTTGATGCTGTTTTGCATTTAAAACATTATGTGGAATTTTTTCTTTCTTCAAAAAATTTGAAATTAATTCTGAATTTTCAATAGAGGTTGTTCCAACTAATACGGGTTGACCTCTACTAAAACAATCTTTTATGTCAATCATCAGCGCACTATATTTACTTTGTGCATTTTTAAAAACTTGATCTTGTTTATCAGTCCGTCTGCTTTCCTTATTTGGAGGAATAACTACTGTTTCAAGACTGTAAATTTCTTGAAACTCATAAGCTTCGGTATCTGCCGTCCCCGTCATTCCTGAAAGTTTATTATACATTCTAAAATAATTTTGAAAAGTTATTGAAGCTAATGTTTGATTTTCATTTTGAATTTTTACGTTTTCTTTAGCTTCAACCGCTTGATGAAGTCCATCAGACCATCTCCTTCCAGTCATTAATCTTCCAGTAAATTCATCAACAATTACAACTTCATTATTTTGAACAACATAATGCTGATCCTTAAAAAAAAGCACATGAGCTCTTAAAGCAGCGTAAACATGATGAATGAGAGTTATATTTGATGCATCATAAAGTGAAGCACCTAATGATAATAACCCATTTTTAGATAAAATCTTCTCTGCCTTTTCGTGACCATTTTCTGTTAAAAGTATTGTGTTAGATTTTTCATCTTTAGTAAAATCACCTATAACTTCAATAACTCCCTTACCGTCAGGAGTCTCCTCACCTATTTGCTCATTTAACAAAGGGACAATTTCATTAATTTTTTTATATAATTCTGTATTATCTTCTGCTTGACCAGAAATGATCAAAGGTGTTCTTGCCTCATCAATTAAAATTGAATCTACTTCATCAACAATACCAAAAGATAAACCCCTCTGAACTCTGTCATGAGTTTCATATACCATATTATCTCTTAAGTAATCGAAACCAAACTCATTATTTGTGCCATATGTAATATCAGCTAAATATGATTTTTTTTTATCATCATGGCTTGCTTGAGATAAATTTACTCCTGTAGTGAGGCCAAGCCAATTATAGAGACCACCCATCCATTCAGCATCCCTTTGAGCTAAATAATCGTTAACTGTAATAATATGAACTCCATTCCCAGTTAAAGCATTTAAATAGGCTGGTAATGTTGCCATAAGAGTTTTTCCTTCACCAGTACCCATCTCAGCAATTTTCCCCTGATGAATAACTATGCCACCAATAAGCTGAACATCAAAGTGCCGCATTTTTAATACTCTTTTGCTTGCTTCTCTACAAACTGCAAATACTTCAGGAAGCATTTGATCCAAAGTTTCTCCATTACTCAATCTTGATTTGAATTCATTTGTTTTTGATTTAAGCTTATCATCAGAAAAATTCTCTAATTTTTTCTCAAAATTGTTTATTTCACGAACATATTTTTTTAAACGTTTAATTAAACGCTGATTTCTACTACCAAAAATTTTTGTTAAAAAAGACATTTTAGGAAATAAATTTTAATAAAGTATTAAATAATTTTACGAATAAATATAAAAAAGGGTTATTATTTTATCATGTGAAAAAAAAAATTCTCTACATAATAAAATATTTTAATTTTGAAATGCAAAAAAAAAACATATGTCTAACTTTGATCAAAAAAAAGACTCTTTAGAAGCAAAAAATATATCAGACTATCTAAAATCAAACGATAAACTTAAATTAATTATTAATAAAGCATATAAAATTAACAACTTACAAAAAAATTGTGAAAAATCAATTCCTTTTTTTTTAAAAAATTGTGAAATATTACAACTTACCGAAAAAAAATTAATCATTTCTGTCCCTAATGCTTCAATAGCTTCAAGATTAAGACAACTAATTCCTAAACTTAAATCTGATTTACAAAAAAAAGGAAATGAAATTGAAGAAATTTTTTTAAAAATTAAAATAAAAACAAAATTATCTGAAATAAATAAAAAAATTAATAATAAACTATCACCTAATTCCATCAACTATTTCAAAGATTTAGAAAAAACTATTGAGGAAAATAGCGAAAATTATAACTTATTAAATGCTATAAATAATCTTATCAAAAGGAGAAAATTCTAAAAATACTAATTATCAAACCATTCTTGATCATGTTGAGATGAATATACCTTTGGAGCGTGTGAAGGATTTTCAAAAGTAATTAATTCATAATTTGATTTATCTGACATTAGCTTTCTAAGTAATTTATTATTCAAATCATGACCAGACTTATATCCACTATATTTTGCTAAAAGAGGATTTCCGACTAGATATAAATCACCTATTGCGTCTAAAACTTTATGTCTTACAAACTCATTTTTATATCTCAAACCTCCAGCATTCAAGACTCTAAATTCGTCCATCACAATTGCATTTTCTAATGATCCTCCCCTTGCAAGCCCCATACCTCTTAAATTCTCAACATCTTGCATAAATCCAAAAGTTCTAGCTCTAGAAATACAATTAATATATGAATCATTACTCAAATCAATTGAAAAGTTTTGTCCACTTCCATCAACCGCGGGATGATTAAACTCAATAAAAAATTCTAATTCAAATCCATCATATGGATCCAATCTAGCCCATTTTTTTGAATTATTATGCTCGATTTTAACCTCAACTGAACGTTTAATTCTATTAAACGTTTTCGCTGCTTTTTGTTTTATTCTTCCAGCTTGTTGAAGCAAAAAAACAAACGATGATGCTGATCCATCCATTATTGGAATTTCCTCAGCATTAAGTTCTATAATTAAATTATCAATACCCATACCCGAACATGCTGACAATAAATGCTCAACAGTGGATACTTTTATCCCATCTTTTTCTAAAACAGATGCCATTCGAGTATCTCCAACGTTAAATTCTTTAGCAACTAATTCAATATATGGATTTAAATCTATTCTTCGAAAAACTATACCTGAATTTATTGGAGCTGGTTTTAAAGTAAGTTCTACTTTAGTTCCGCAGTGCAATCCAACACCAGTAGTCTTAACTTTGTTTTTGATTGTGCATTGCTTTATCATATGAAGATTAATTAATATTTTTCAAAACAAAAAATTGTATTTAGTTGTTAGTCAGCTTGGCGCCTGAGAAATGCTGGTATATCGTAAAGTTCCATTCCATTCCTTTCCATTCCTTTAACAGTTTCAATAGCAACATTTTTTTTCCAAACTTGAGGAGTTTTTTCTGAATCAAAATTCGGACTTTTCTTAATCTCTTCATTTTTTTCTAAATCCTCGTTATAAGTACCTGTCTTTTTTGAAATAATTTGATTAATAAGTTTTGGTTTATTTCGCCCTAAACCTGTTGCAACAACAGTTACTCTTATCTTATCGCCCATAGATTCATCTACTGCAAGTCCTAAGGCAATTGATGCATCATCTGCTGCAAATTCCCTCACAGTTCTCATTACCTCTTTTGTTTCCTTACCTTTTAATGAGCTACTTCCAGTAACATTTACTAATACTCCTTTTGCTCCAGATAAATTAACTCCATCTAAAAGTGGAGATGAAATTGCCTGCTGTGCTGCAATTCTGGCTCTTCCATCTCCGTCAGCTACTGCAGTTCCCATCATTGCCTTACCTTGCTCTGCCATGATTGTTTTCACATCATTAAAATCAACATTCACATGACCAGGAACATTAATGATTTCAGCAATACCTGCGACTGCATTATTTAATACATCATCAGCATGCTGAAACCACTCTTTAATAGTATCATCCTCATAGATTTCTTCTAATTTTTCATTAAGGATTACTATCAATGAGTCTACATTTTTACTTAATTCTTCTAGACCTTCATTAGCAATTTCCATACATTTTTGTCCTTCATAAGAAAAAGGCTTTGAAACAACTGCAACCGTTAAAGCTCCAAGTTCTTTTGCAACTTGGGCAACTACCGGTGCAGCACCTGTCCCTGTTCCACCACCCATACCCGCAGCAATAAAAACCATATGTGCACCTGCAAGGGCATCTTCAATTCTATTTCTTGTTTCTTCTGCTAATTGTCTACCTAATGAAGGTTGCATTCCGGCACCGAGCCCTGTTTCACCAATTTGTATTAAATTATGAGCGCTTGATAAAGTAAGTGCTTGAGCATCTGTATTAGCCACAATAAATTCTACACCACAAACACCTTTATTTATCATGTGTTGAACAGCGTTACCTCCTGCTCCTCCAACTCCGACAACTTTTATAACTGTACATTTTGGGTCTTCTAACATATCAATTTCCATGTCATTTCCTTTCATGTTTCAGTTTTTAATTGTTAATTATCATGCGATATGACAACTAGCAACTAACAACTGTATTAAAAAAAATTAAAAATTACCTAAAATCCAATCTTTCATTCTTTTAAAAATCTCCTTCCCAGAATCAACTTTTATAGTTTTATTTTGTCCTTTCATATACTGTTTTCTTGCCTCTAAAATTAGACCTAAAACAGTTGAATATCTTGTACTTTTTACAACATCTACTAACTGACCTTTATAATCTGGAAGACCAATCCTTGCAGGTTTTAAAAAAACATCTTCTGCTAATTTTGCCATTCCTGGCATTAATGAACTACCACCCGTCAAAACAATTCCAGATGATATAACTTCCTCGAAACCTGACTCACGAATAACCTCGTGAGTAAGTCTAAATAATTCTTCAACTCTTGGTTCTATTACAGCTGCTAATGCATGACGAGATAAAGATCTTGAAGCTCTATCGCCTAAACTAGGCACCTCAAAAGTTTCAGTTGGATCAGCTAAAACTTGCATCGCAACACCATATTTTACTTTTATCTCTTCAGCGTCAATTGTTGGCGTTCTTAATGCCATGGCAATATCATTAGTAATTTGGTCTCCTGCAATAGGAATTACTTCTGTATGTCGAATTGCTCCGTCAGTAAAAATCGCAATATCAGAAGTTCCACCCCCAATATCAATTAATACAACGCCCAATTCTTTTTCGTCTGGAGTTAAAACTGCTTCAGCTGAAGCCATTGGTTGTAAAATTAGGTCTGAAACTTCGAGACCACATCTCCTTATACATTTAATAATATTTTGAACTGCAGAAACAGCTCCGGTTACAATATGAACTTTTACTTCTAGCCTAACTCCACTCATTCCAATTGGTTCTTTTACCCCATCTTGATTATCTACAATATACTCTTGTGGTAACGTGTGTAAAAGCTGTTGGTCAGTTGGTATATTCACAGCTTTTGCTGTCTCGATAACTCTTACAATATCTGTTTGTGTTACCTCATAATCTTTAACAGCAACCATTCCACTTGAATTAAAGCTTTTAATATGACTACCTGCAATACCTGTCCATACATCTTTAATTTGACAATCAGCCATCAACTCTGCTTCCTCAAGTGCTTTCTCTATTGACTCAACAGTCGAAGCGATATCGACAACAACACCTTTTTTTAAACCACTAGATTTATACTGTCCTAGACCAATTACTTCATATCTTCCATCATTTAATATCTCAGCGACAACTACAACAACTTTAGAAGTCCCTATGTCTAAACCAATAATCAAATTTTTAATATCCTTTGTCATATGTCATTTATTTATCAACTAAAAAGAGTTTTCACTAGATTTTTTTACAAAATTTATTTTTGTCTTTTTTAAGCTTACTGCTAATCCATTTGGATATCGTAGATCTACAGTTTCAATTTTATTTGACCATTTTTCGAAAAGATAAGGATAAGTATCAATAAATCTCGAAACTTTTTTTTTAAAATCAGTATAATCACTAACTCTACCTAAATTAACAACTAAACTATTACTTAATTCTATTTTCCAAGAGTATCTATCAGATAAATTTAAAGAAAAAATAGATAAATCAATTTTCTCAAAAAGTTTTTTTAGAAGTTTTAATCTGTCAGCAACTAAAAAATTAGTACCCTCTGGACCACTTAAATAAGGCAAATTATTATCTAAAAAAAACTCTTCATTATTGATATCAAAAATATTTCCATCCGTAGATAATAATTTATCACCTAATTTGCCCCATATTCCCAAAGCTTTATACTCATTAATTGAAACAATTAATTTATCTGGCCAGCTCCTTCTTATAGAGGCATTTTTTACCCAAGGTACTTTCTCGAAAACTTTTTTTGTATGCGATAAGTCTGCAGAAAAATAATTGCCTTTCAAATTTGGCAAAACAATTTTTTTTAAATTATTTTCATCAACATTTTGTAATTGATTTATCTTGGTATCGTTTATCAAAATTTTCTTTAAATTAAAAAAAGAATGCTTTGTTAACCATTCAAAAGCAAAAAATAATAAAATAGAAAATAACAAATATAATATAAGTTTTGTTATAAAATTTAAAAACTTTATATCATGCCACACGTTTAATATGCCTCCTCATAATAATAGTTATCTAGTGAAGCCATTTTTAAAATCTCAAAACACAAACTTTCGTAAGACATACCAACCGACTGAGCTGATATTGGAACAAGAGAATGTAATGTCATTCCAGGTGAAGTATTGATTTCAAGTAAAAAAGGCTTATTATCAGTTTTTCGCAAAATCAAATCTACTCTACTCCATCCTCTACAATTTAAAACTGTATAACTCTCTAAAACAATTTTTTTTATCTCTTCCTCAATTTTAAAAGATAATCCTGTTGGACATAAATACTCGGTTTTGTCAGAAAAATATTTATTGTGGTAGTTATAGTTTGAATTAGGCGCTTTAATTTGAACAATTGGAAGTGCGTGAATATTTTTTGATGAGCCTAAAATTGGACAAGTTAATTCTATACCTTCAATATATTCTTCAACCATTACTTTTTTACCATATTTTAAAGCAAGCTCGTATGCAGAATATAATTTATCTGAAGAAGTTACCTTTGTTATTCCTAATGTTGAGCCTCCATAAACAGGCTTAACAATTAAGGGGAAACTAAGATTATTTCTAATTAAATTTAAATCTAAATTTTCATCAATTTCATAAAATTTAGGTGTAGCTATTCCGTGATAATTCCAGATTTTTTTTGTCATTACTTTATCAATTGCTAGAGATGAAGCAAGTACACCTGGACCTGTATAAGGTATTTTAAGATATTCCAAAATTCCTTGAATTGTTCCATCCTCTCCATTTGTGCCATGAAGAGCAATAAATACTCTATTAAACTTTTCTAATATAAACTCTGCTAATGACTTTACTGCTGGATCAAAAAAATGTACATTTAAACCAAGTTTTTTTAAAGCATTAAAAATTCCTCTGCCTGACATTAGTGAAATCTCACGCTCTGGTGAGTCGCCACCTGAAAGCACAGCAACTTTTCCATAAATATTAAAATTTTCGCTATTCATTTTTTTAAAAATGAAAATAATTTTTTTTGTAAATTTGCCGGCACGTTTGCTATAGAACCAGCACCCATATTTAAAATTACATCATTATTTTTAATTGTTTCTAACAAAATTTTTGTAATCTCATCAATACTATTTGCATAAATCAAGCCAAACTTTTTTTTAATTCTTATTGCATTTAATAATGCCAAACTATCCGCATATGGAATATATTTCTCTCCTGCAGAATAAACCTCTGATAATATAAGTACATCTACGTCACTAAGAACTTTCACGAAATCTTTAAATAAGTTTTTTGTCCGTGTATAACGATGAGGCTGAAAAACTAGAATGATCCGTCTTCCAGGATAAGCGCCTCTAGTGGCTTTTATAGTTGCTGATATTTCTACAGGATGATGACCATAGTCATCAATAAGTGTAAAATTACAAAACATACTAATAGATAAATTTTCATACCTCGTAAATCTTCTATTAACACCAGAAAATTCAAAAAAAGCTTTTTGTATTTTAGTATCTGAAATATCTAGTTTTCTTGCTATCGCAATTACAGCACATGCATTTAGTATGTTGTGCATTCCTGTTTGATTTAATCTTATATTAAGTGGATTATATTTTTCTTGTAAAACCTTAAATTCCATGTAATTACCAATTGCAATTGGCTCGATGGCTCGAACATCCGCATTTTCACTAAAGCCATAAGTTAAAAGTTTTTTTGAAATTGATGGAATAATTTGTTTTATATTTTCATCATCAATACAGGCTATTACCAAACCATAAAAAGGTAATTTATTTGTAAAATCAATAAAAGCATCTTTTAACTTTTCAATATTATTTTCAAAGTTTTCCATATGATCTAGATCTATATTAGTTATTACTTCAATTATGGGTGATAAATTTAAAAATGAAGTATCAGATTCATCTGCTTCTGCTAATATATAATCCCCGGAGCCAAGTTTTGCATTTGTACCCGCGCTATTTAATCTTCCACCAATAACAAATGTTGGATCTAAACCTGCCTCTGCGAGAACACTGGCTGCAAGACTTGTCGTTGTAGTTTTTCCGTGTGTACCAGCAATCGCAATTCCCTTTTTTAATCGCATTAATTCTGCTAACATTTCTGCCCTCGGAACAATAGGAATTTGATTTGCTCTTGCAGCTACTACTTCCACATTACTTCCTTGAACAGCAGTTGAGATTACGACAACGTCTGCTCCTAGTATATTTTCATAAGAATGTCCTTTTTTTATTTTTGCACCTAAATTTAACAATCTTTTTGTAGAAGAATTTATTACTAGATCTGATCCTGAAATTGTATAGCCTAAATTTAAGAGTAACTCTGCAATACCACTCATTCCAGACCCTCCTATGCCAATAAAATGAATTTTTTTTACAATATTTTTCATTTCTCTAATAAACTTTCTAATATTGAAATAATTTTTTCATTTGAATTCTTAAAACCAATTTCAAAAGCTTTTGATGCGATTCTTTTACATTTTTCACGACTCAAATTCTTAATAATTGATGCTATTTTTACTGGATTTAATTCATTTTGAGGAAGATGTAATGCAGCTTTATTTTTATACATCCACACAGCATTATCTATTTGATGTGTTGTAGATGAAATTTGTAAGGGGACCAATAAGCTAGCTATTCCAATAGAACATATTTCTGAAATTGTAATTGCACCTGCTCGGCAAATAATTAAATCAGTATTTAAATATTTTTTATCAATATCAATAATAAAGTCAATTACTTCTGCCTTAACTTTTAAATCCTTATATATTTTCGATAAATATAAGATATTTTTTTTCCCAGACTGGTGAATAACATTTGGCCTAATTGATACTGAAATTAATGATAATGCTTTTGGAATATTTTCATTTAATATTTTTGCACCCAAACTTCCACCAAGAACTAAAATATTTAATTTTCCACTCCTATTTTCATATCTGAATTTTGGCCCGATTTCACACTTCATTTCTTTTCTTACTGGATTACCAGTCAAAATTTCTTTTTTATTTTTGGAAATTTTATTTAATTCAAAACCAAAAAATATTTTTTTTGCAAAAGGATACAAAATTTTATTTGAGAGGATTAGTTTTTTATCTGAATTAAGAAGAACTAATGGAGCCTTAAAAAAGACTGAAACAATTCCTGGTGGAACAGTAGCATAACCCCCCATACCAAAAATAATATTTGGCTTCAGCCGATTTAAAAGAAAAAATGAATAAATAATAGATCTTAAAAACTTATATAAACCAATCAATCCATGATACAAACCTTTTCCACGAATGCCAGAAAAATTTATGCTATTAAAGATTATATTCTTATGACTTATAATCTCAGACTCCATACCATGTCTGGTCCCCAACCATGAAACAAGCCAACCCTTACTAGCCATATTTTCAGCAATAACAAGCCCGGGGAAAATATGTCCACCTGTGCCAGAAGCTAATATTAAAATGTGTTTCATTTAAATTTAAAAAAAATTAATTTCATACTTTATTACCTCTCATTAATGACCTATTTTCAAAATCAATTCTGATTAAAATTGATACTGCAATACAATTCATTACAATTCCAGAGCCTCCATAACTAAGCAACGGGAGAGTTAACCCTTTTGTCGGAAGTAAGCCCATATTAACTCCCATATTTATAAATACTTGACAACCAATCCATATACCAATACCTTTTGCAACAAGTCCAGCAAAAATATTATCTAATGCCAAAGACTGCCTTCCAATTTCAAATGCACGTTTTACAATCCAATAAAATGCATAAATTAATAATATAATGCTTATTAAACCCAACTCTTCAGCAATAACTGCTAAAATAAAATCGTTATGAGCCTCCGGTAAGTAATTAAGTTTTTCTACGCTTGCACCAAGTCCAACACCAAAAATTTCTCCTCTACCAAAAGCAATTAATGAGTGAGATAGTTGATAACCCGTACCAAAAATATTCTCAATTGCCCATGGATTCAAATAAGCTATTAATCTTTCAAATCTCCATGGTGAAAGCCAAATTACAAAACAAAAAACATTAAATAAAACAATTGAAATTCCAATAAACCAAATAATATTAAAACCCCCAAGAAAAAGAATACCCATTGAAATACAAACTATCACTATAAATGTTCCCAAATCAGGCTGTGATAAAATTAAACCACCAACTAAACTTAAAGCTATAGCCATGGGAAAAAATCCCCTTGTGAATGTATGCATATACTGTTGTTTTCTTACCGTAAAATCTGCAGCATAAAAAACAATTAATAATTTCAAAAGTTCAGATGGCTGAAAATTTAAACTTCCTATAGTTATCCACCTTGTTGAACCATTTACTGTTTTTCCAATTATGGGCAGAAAAACAAAAGATAAAACAATTATTCCTAAACAAAATAAAAATGGTGCAAATTTTTGCCATTTATCTATTTGAATCTTGAAAATTAAAGTTCCAAGAAAGATTCCAATTAAAACAAAAAATATTTGGCGAAAAAGAAAATGAGAATTTTTATACCCTTCATATTTCGGATAGTCAGGCAAGCTTATTGATGCTGAGTAAACCATTACTATACCAATTAAAAGTAAAATTATAGAAACATAAAGTAGTGTTTGATCAAAGTTTTGAATGATATTATCTTTCGTTAAACGAATATTATTTTTCGAACTCATATTGGAAAGAAAAAAATAATTAAATTTCATAATTTACGCTCGTTGAATTTTTTTCTAATTTATTAACCTCATTTATAAAAACTTGAGAACGTTCTTTATAATCACTAAACATATCAAAACTTGCACAAGCTGGAGAGAATAAAACTTTATCTCCCTTCATTGATACTTCGAGACTTTTTTTGACTGCTTCTCTTAATGAAAAACATTTATTTAATTCAACCCTACACTTTTTAAGTGAATGTTCGATTTTAAGAGCATCAACTCCAATTAAAATAATGTGCTTAACATATTTTTTAATATATTTATTGAGTAAATTGAAGTTTTGCCCTTTACTGTCACCACCTAAAATTAAAATAATTTTTTTTTCAAATTTTGATAATGCATCTATTGCAGCAATTGTTGCCCCTGTATTTGTTCCCTTACCATCATCAAAAAATTCAACATCGTTTATTTTATTCACAAAAGAAAATCTATGAGGCTCTCCTTCATATTCGCTCACAGCATATAATAATTTATCTAGTTCAATTCCAATTGCAGAGCACAATGCAAATGATGCCATTACATTACATAAATTGTGTTTACCTTTTATTTTTAAAATATCAGAAGGAATTAACTTATTCATATACAAATAATTTTTATTTTTTAACTTTAAATAGCTATTAGTTTCTATACTTTCATTAAGTACAGCTCTAGTGATCCACTCAATATTATTTTCTTGAATAATTCCAAAACATCCCTCTTTGCTAGGATTATTTAACCCGAAAGTTAATATTGTTTCATTGTTTAAAGCCATCTTGATTGAATTCTTATCATCTCTATTTAAAACTTGAAGTGTTCCTTTAGAAAAAATTTTAGACTTTGACAATACATAGTCACTCATATTTTCATGCCAATCTAAGTGATCTTCACTAATATTTAAAACAGTTGCAGCATTAGCTGATAAAGAAGAAGTACTATAAAGCTGGAAACTTGAAAGTTCTAATACCCAAATATCTGGTAAGTCATTTTTTTCAATTGAATCAATTAAAACATCTAGAACTGATGATCCAATATTTCCGGCCTCCTTAACTGAAAAACCTGATCTTTTACAAAGAAAACTAGTTAAACTCGTAACTGTTGTTTTACCATTTGTACCAGTAATAGCAATTATTTTAGGCTTATAGTTATTTTTATCCGTGAGTTCTTTTAATGCTAACGAAAATAGCTCAATATCACTTAAAATCGGTATCTTTCTTTTTTTTATCTCTGGCAATAGTTCTTGTAAATCATTTTTTGGCGACAATCCAGGACTGACAAAAATAATATCAATACCATTTAATAAATCTAGTGAAAATTTACCTCTTAAAAATTCAATTAAAGAGAATTTCTTTTTAAAATTAGGGAAATTAATATTTTTGCGCGAATCGGCGACTCTAATCTTAACGTTACGATTACTCAACCATTTGACAATAGATTGTCCAGTTTTACCAAATCCAAGAACTAAAAAAAATTTTCCAGAATAATTCATTTTTTATCTTAGCTTTAATGATGATAAACCTACTAGAACGAGCATCATTGTAATTATCCAAAATCTAACCACAACCTGAGTCTCTTTCCAACCTTTTTGTTCAAAATGATGATGGAGTGGCGCCATTAATAAAACTCTCCTACCTTTTCCAGTCCTCATTTTTGTGAATTTAAAATAAATAACTTGAATCATGACAGAAAGGGTTTCAACAACAAAAACTCCTCCCATAATAAATAAAACGATTTCTTGACGAACAATTACAGCAATGGTGCCAAGTGCTCCACCTAAAGCCAAAGCACCTACATCTCCCATAAAAACCTGAGCAGGATAAGCATTAAACCAGAGAAAAGCTAAACCAGCTCCTGCCATTGCTCCACAAAAAATTAATAATTCCCCTGTACCAGGAATATAAGGAATTAATAAATATTTTGAATAAGTAATATGTCCAGTTAAATAAGTAAAAATACCTAAAGCTGAGCCGACCAAAACCGTAGGCATTATTGCAAGTCCATCAAGTCCATCAGTTAAATTTACTGCATTACTTGATCCTACAATTACAAAATATGTCATTGCAATAAATCCCCAAACTCCAAGTGGGTAATTTATTGTTTTAAAGAATGGGACAATTAAATTTGCTTTATAAGGCAACTCCATTGAAAAACCTGACTCGACCCACTCAAAAAATAAGTTGAAATAATCAAAATCTGTTGGACTTGGAACAGAAAAAGCTAAATAACAAGCAGCAATAATTCCTATAAAAGATTGCCAAAGATATTTTTCCTTCGATTGCATACCTTTAGGATCTTTATTTACTACCTTTGTATAATCATCGACTAAGCCTATTAAACCAAATCCAATAGTTACCAACAGCACTGGCCAAATGAACTTATTATTTAAATCACACCAGAGAAAAGTTGAAAAAGTTATACTAATTAGTATTAAAACTCCGCCCATAGTTGGTGTGCCCGACTTTATTAAATGAGTTTGGGGACCGTCTTTTCTTATAGCTTGTCCTACTTTTAAAATTGTCAATTTTTTTATTACAATAGGACCAGCTAATAAACCTACTAACAAAGCTGTTAAAGTAGCAAATACCGCTCTGAAAGTAATAAAGCTGAATACTCTAAGAGCTCCAATTTGATCTTGAAAGTTTTGTGCGATCCACATCAACATATCAATTTCCTTCCTTCAAAGTTTCAGTCAAATATTTAACAACCAATTCCATCCTCATAAACCGAGAACCTTTAATTAAAATATTTGCTTCAGGTGATATATTTTTTAAAAACTTTTTAAGTTGATTTAGATTTTCATAATGATTTGCTTTTTCTCCAAAATTTAAACTAGCATATTTAACATAATTCCCCAAAGTATAAACATGATCAATATTACAATTTTTAGCATATTCGCCGATTTCCGCATGGGTAGAAATTGAAACATTTCCCATCTCGGCCATATCACCAAGAATTAATATTTTTGGTGATGAATATCTTGATAAAACATCAATTGCGGCTCTAACAGAATCAGGATTTGCATTATAAGTATCATCAATTACCAATGCACCATTAAAAGCAGTCTTATATTGAAGCCTTCCATTAATCGGCTTAAAAGACTCCAAACCATCCTTAATATATTTTTCATCAATTTCTAAAGCAAAACATGCAGCACATGCTGCCAAGGCATTTCTAATATTATGAATTCCAGGAACATTCAAATTTATAGTAAATTTTTTTTTCTCAAATTCAATATTTATTTGACTAAAATTTTTTTTTGTTTCCCAACTACATCTTATATTTGCTTCATTACAAAACCCAAATGTTAAACTTTTCCTTCTACCAGTATATTTTTTCCAAAGCCATGTAAATGTATCATCTGAAGGATAAATAGCTTTTCCAAATTTATTTAATGATTTTATCACTTCGCCATTTTCTGTAGCTATATTTTTAATATTTTCCATAAACTCTAAATGTTCTCTTTGTGCATTGATTACTAACGCTATTGTAGGGGAAATAATATTTGAATTATTTTTAATTTCTCCAGGTTGATTCATACCTATTTCTAATACTGCTGCCTTATGATTTTTTTTTAGGGAAAATAGAGTCAATGGAACTCCAATATCATTATTAAAATTCTGAAATGTTGATAAGTAATTTGTTTCTCCAAAGGCCTCTAAAAAAATTGAAGATATCATCTCCTTAACTGTAGTTTTTCCATTACTTCCGGTAACACCTATTATTGGTATCTTAAAATGTCCTCTCCAATATTTTGCAATTTGTCCTAAAGCAAATCTTGTATTTGGAACAGTTATTGCTGGTCGCTTAAAATCACTTGGAATTCTTTCTGCAATTACAGCAGCTGCGCCTTTGTTAAAAGCGTCATCTAAAAAATCATGAGCATCAAAATTATGTCCTTTGATTGCCACAAATAAATTACCTGGTAGTAATTCTCTTGAATTAATTGAAATACCATTAAAGTTAGCATCACTTAAAATTTCTGCATTAGTTAAAGATGGCATTAATTTTTCTAAACTTGAGTACATTAATGATCTCCAATTTGACTAGAACGACTAGCCAAAGCCATTGAAGCATGATCGTAATCCCTAAAAGGATATTTTTTGCCTTTGACTTCTTGAAATTCTTCATCACCTTTTCCAGCTATTAGAACTACATCATTTTTTGAAGCATTTCTAATTGAAAAAAGAATAGCAACACCTCGATCATGAATGATATGAAAATGATCTTTACTTTGATTTTTAATACCTATGACTATGTCAGAAATAATTTTTTCTAAATTTTCATTTCTAGGATTATCACTGGTTATCACTAAACTATCTGCCATTTGCGAAACTTTTCCCATTTTTGACCTTTTTTTTGAGTCTCTATTTCCACCACAACCAAAAACACACCAAAGTTTTCCATTTCTTAAATCAGATATTTTTCTTAGATTTTTTAAAACTTTTTTCATGGCATCCGGAGTATGTGCATAATCTATAATTATTAATGGAGTATTCTGACCACCGATTTGTTCCAAACGTCCTTCTACATTACTCAAAGATTCAATTGCCCTCTTAATTTGAGGTAAGCTAAATTTTAATGCCGACAGAACACCAGAAACAGCTAAAATATTACTAATATTAAAGTCACCAATTAACAAAGATTTTATATTTTCTGTTTCTTTTGATATGCAAATTGTAAAACTTGTACCTTTTTGATTTATACGAATATCTTTTGCAATTATTTTACTAACAGACGTGTTCTCTGTGTCTTTTAAGCTATAACTAATTAAATTTACTTTTGGTCTTTTTTCTTTTAAAAACAAAATTAACCTTTTTCCAGCTGGGTCATCAACATTAATAACTGCATGTTTTAAGCTAGGCCATTCAAATAATTTTCGCTTTACTAATTCATATCTTGACATAGAACTATGATAATCCATATGGTCATGCGATAAATTTGTAAAAACAGCTATCTCGAATTTTAATGTATCAATTCTGCCTTGATCAATTCCAATTGAAGATGCTTCAATTACAATTGCTTTTGATCCTTTTAATTTTAATTTAGCTATAAATCTATTTAATAAAACTGCATTTGGAGTTGTACAATTGATTTTTTTAAATTTTGGTTTTTGATTCAAAAAATATTGACCTACTCCTAAACTTCCAATTACTGTAGATGGAATATTTTTTTTTGAAAGAGCCTGTGCAATCCAATGAGAACATGAAGTTTTTCCATTTGTACCAGTAATTCCAACATACAAAACTGGTTTCTCAGGTATAGAATACCAATTACTTGCAATCTTTCCAGCTAATGAAGATAAATTTGGTACAGCTAGACAATCAACTTCCCATGCTTTATCCCATCGAAAATTCCCAATCGGATCAAATAAAATAGTCTTAGCACCAGAATTAATTGCATTTAGAATGAAATCTCTACCATCAAATTTTTTTCCTTTAAATGCCATAAAAACATCGCCCTCACTAATATTTCTTGAATCAGAAGATAAATGAGAAATATATTTTTTTTCTTTTAACCATTTCTCAATTTTAATTAAATTATCTTTATCAGCCATTACATATTCTCAAGATTAATTTTTTTTGTAATAACTGTTTTGGCTACATCTAAATCAGGTGGAACATCCAATGATCTTAATGAACTTACAGCGACTTTAGAAAATACTGGGGCTGCAACTGAACCACCTGAATACTTTTTACCTTTAGGCTCATCAATCATTACAGCTATTATTATTCTTGGATTTGAGGCGGGAATTAAACCAACAAAAGATGCAACATATTTATTTACGTATTTACCAAATTTATTTTTTTGCGAAGTCCCTGTTTTACCTGCAACACGATACCCTCTAACTTGAGCTTGAGGAGCAGTACCATCATTATTAACAACAAGTTCCATCATTCTTATTACTTTTTTTGCTGTTTCAGATGATATTACTTTTTTACCTTTAGGTTTTTTATTAATCTTTAAAAAAGATAATGGAATTATCTCTCCTTTCCTAGCAAAAATCATATATGATCTTGCAATCTGAATTAGAGAAACAGAAATACCGTGGCCATAACTTATTGTCGCCTGCTCAATTGGTTTCCACGATTTGAAAGGCCTAACAATTCCAGATGCAGCTCCGGGAAAACCTATATCTGGTTCTTTTCCAAATCCTACCTGATCATAAATTTTCCACATTTGACTTGGTTTTAATTTTTGAGAAATTTTTACCATTCCAACATTTGAAGATTGTTGAATGATCTCAGAAACTGTCATGTTAATTTCATGATCCATTGAATCACCAATTATAGAGGATCCAATTTTAATTTTTTTTGGAGTATTAATTTTCATATTTGGAGTTATTAAACCTTTTTCCATGGCAATACTTACAGCAAAGGGTTTTATAGTAGAACCAGGTTCGAAAGTATCAGTCATTACTCTATTTCGTAAATTACCCCATTCTAAATTTTGACGGAGATTTGGATCGAATGTTGGAAGATTTGCAAGAGCTAAAACTTCTCCAGTTTTGACATCTAAAACCACAATTCCACCAGCGTTTGCATTATTTTTCTCAACAGCCTCTTTTAACGCTGAAAAAGCAATATATTGAATTTTATTATCAATTGAAAGAATTAGATCTCTTCCATTTTTAGGTTTTTTAATATATTTCTTATTTTCTACAATTCTCATTTGACCGTCTCTAATTACCTGCCGGCTTCCAAAATCCCCACTTAGTACAGACTGCTGACTTAACTCTATACCTTCTTGTCCTCTATCGTTAATATCAGTAAAACCAAGTAAATGTGCTGTGATCTCACCTTTCGGATATGACCTTTTATAAGATTTTTCAGATCCTATACCTGGAATATTTAATGCTAATATTTCATCAGCTTTCTGAATATCAACTTTTCTTTTTAAATAAACAAATGTTTTATTTGAGGTTAATTTTTTACTTAAATCTGAGACTTTCATATTTAAAAGATCAGCAAGACGAAAAAATTCTTCAGAGCTTATTTCCAGAGTTTTAGGATTCACCCATATCGACTTTGCAGGAATAGATGCAGCCATTAAATTTTTATTCCTATCAAGTATTTTTCCTCTCATAGCAGGAATTTTTACAATTCTTTCATATCTAATCTTACCTTGTCTTTGTAAAAATTCTTTTGATACTGCCTGTAAATAAATTGCTCTTAAGATTAAAAAACTAAATGAAATAAGCAAAATTAAAAAAATTAATTTAGATCTCCATTTAGGTAACTTCATTAATAAAACTGGGCTATTAGAAAATGACAGTCCCATTTTATTTTTTTTTCTTATTGGAAATCTCATTATTTTTTTTTAATCTTTATAAATTGTGTTTGATTTAAATCTGGAGTTAGCATTTTTAAATTTACTTTGCTTACTGAATTAATTTTTGAATATCTTGTTAGTTCAGATAATTCAATTTGGAACTTAGACCAATTAATTTCAAGTTCTCTTTTATTAGCTTCAATTTTTTCAAGATCGATAAAAAGTCTTCTAGCATGAAACTGCGAATTAACAAGTGAAATTGCACTTAAAAATAAAGTTAATATTAAAAAAATAAAAATTCTATTTTGCATATTTTTCTTTAAGGAATTCTTTCAGCTATGCGCATAATTGCTGATCGTGATCTTGGATTAGATTCAACTTCAGATAAATTGGGTTTGATTCTAGAAATCAATCTCATTTTAGAGCTAGGCAAATCTTTATCTAAAATTGGTAATTTGTATTCTGGGAAAAAAAACTTTTCTTTTGATCTAATAAAATTTTTTACAATTCTGTCTTCCAAAGAATGAAAACTAATAACAACCAATCTTCCATAAGGTGCAAGTTTTAAAAATGCTTGGTCCAAACAATCCTTTAAATCATCTAATTCCCTATTAATATAAATTCTGAACGCCTGGAAAGTTCTTGTTGCAGGATCTTTACCTTCCTCTCTTGTTTTCACAACTTTTTTAATAATTGATGAGAGTTGTCTTGTTGAAGTTATTGGGCACAATGATCGCTGATAAACAATTTCTTTTGCAATTTTTTTCGAAAATTTTTCTTCTCCATATTCACGAATTACTCTTGCTATTTTAAATTCTTTCTCAGTTGCAAGCCATTTTTCCAAAGTTATTCCTTTTGAAGTATCCATTCTCATATCTAATGGTCCGTTTTTTTTAAAACTGAAACCTCGTTTCGAGTCTTCTAATTGTGTTGAAGAAATACCTAAATCAAGTAATAAACCGTCAATTTTATTAATTTTATTTTCCATTAAAATTTCGTCAATTTTATTAAAACTACTATGAAAAATCTTAAAACGACTATCTTTATAAATTATTTCCTCCACATTTTTAATTACTTCTGGGTCCTTATCTAAGGCTATTAATCTGCCATTTTCAGATAATTTATTCAAAATTTCTTTTGAATGCCCTCCTCTTCCGTATGTACCATCAACAAAAATTCCATTACATCTTGATCCTTGAATAAACAGTCCATTAATCGCTTCTTTTTTTAAAACCGAAATATGATTTAAATGTTGAGATAAATCCTTTTTCATAAAAAATTAAAAAGATAAATTACTTAAAACTTCAGGCATTCCCTCGGAAATTGCTTTAGTTTCACTTTCCTCAAGCTTAAGAGAATCCCATACTTCAAAATGACTATTCATACCCAATAACATTACATCTTTTTTTAAAGTAGCCGCGGTTCTTAATTCTGGAGAAATTAAAATTCTCCCTGATTTATCCATATCCACATCGCTTGCACTTCCTAAAAAAATTCTTTGCCAAGCTCTTGCGGACATCGGCCAATTTGAAATCTGATCTCGATGATTTTCCCATTCTTGTCTGGGAAAAAGTAGTAAGCACCCATGAGGATGTTTAGTTAAAGTTACCCTTCCATCACATATTAGCAACAGAGAGTCGCGATATTTTGAAGGAATTGACATTCTTCCTTTAACATCCAAGCTTAAATTAGATGCGCCTTGATACAAAATATATCCCTTATCAATTTATATATTTAATCCACAATTCAACACTTTTTTACACTTATCACCACTTTAGAGCAAGCTTGAAAAATGGTCAAGAAATATCAATTGTAAAAAGTTAGGTTTTTCTCAATTAACTCAACAACTTAGAGCAATAAGTTGATGCAAATTAATTTTTATATATATTTAAAAATTAAGGACTTATAATTAAAATCGAAAGTAATACTTTAGAAAATATAATTTATTTTTGTTTTAATTAGAAAATCGTACTTTTAAAAAAAATGAAGTAGACCTGTAGGCCGGATTCTGTTTTCACAATTTTATTGTGATGACAGTCATTCATCTAGGCAACGAATCGCTTCGAAGCTCAAGCTTCCTACCCTCACGCTCAGCGAGCAACATCAAAGCGTGTCTTTTTGGAATTGCTCCAGGTGGAGGTTGCCTCGTTTCACTCTTACTAACTTTTACTAGCAAGACTCGTCTCTGTGGCCCTTTTCCTCACCTCACGGTGGACGGCTGTTAACCATCACCCTGCTCTGTGGAGTCCGGACCTTCCTCCCGTTCTTATCGAACCAGCGACTGTCCAGTCTACTTCTAATAAATATTTTACATTCAAGTAGACATTAAAAACCGTAAAAAAAATAAATATAAAAGAAACTCTAATTAAATATTGGTTTTCTTTTCTCTAAAAATGCTGAAAATGCTTCTTTTGAATTTTCACTTTTCATCATTTTAACAAAATATTCAAACTCATTCTCCAGCGTTTGATGAATAATCTTGTTACTGTTCTTCTTTAATAACTTTTTTGTAACTAATAATGATTCTAGTGGCAAGGAGATAAGTTTATTAATTTTTTCATCGACATAAACGTCTAATTGATTTTCTGGTAAAACTTTGTTAACTAAACCATAATTCAAAGCTTCAGTTGATTTAAAAGGCTCACCTAATAAAAGCTTCTCTGATGCTATTTGATGTCCGGCAAGCCGAGAAAATATATACGTTGTGGCAAATTCTGGACATAAGCCTAAATTTACAAAAGGAAAAGAAAAAATAGTACTTTCAGATACATAAACTAAATCACAATTTAAGAGTAATGTTGCACCAATTCCAATAGCCATACCATTTACTTTTGCAATAACAGGTTTTTGTGTAGCTAATATTTGTTTCATAAATTTCATTACTGGACTATTGTTGTTTTCAGGTTTGTTTTCTAAAAAATCAGTAATATCATTTCCACTAGAAAAAAATTTCTCATTTCCTGATATTAAAATGACGTGAACACCTTTATCACTATCAGCTTTTTTTAAATTCTGTGCTAATGCCAGATACATTTCTGATGTAAATGCATTCTTTTTTTCAGGTCTCTCAATTATGATATTCGCTACTTTATTTCTTGGTTCATATTTAATATTCAACATAATATATAAAAGATTATTTAAAACTAAATTTTAACAACTTTAATTTTATTTGGTAGGTCTAAAATAGCTTTTTTATTTGAAGGTGAAAAACATTTCTCCGCAGCTGCATTCCAAGGTAACCACATATACTGTAAATGCTCTTTTTTAGATATTCTAATTTCTTTTTGAGTAGGTATTAATAATCCAAAAACATGTTCTTTATTGTGAGATACATCATTATTATACTTATAACGCCATTCTGGGAAAATCTCGTAAATATTTGTCTCATTCCAATTATAAAGATTTTCTCCTGGTATTTCGAAACCTCCAACTATCAAACCGGTTTCTTCTTTTACTTCTCTGATAGCAGTTTCCCGAATTTTTTCATTTTGAAAATCTTTTGAGCCAGTTACTGATTGCCAAAAACCAGCTCTATCAGCTCTTTCTAATAAAAGAACATTCAATTTAGAATCATAAATTACAACTAATACAGATTCAGGAATTTTCTTATTAAGACTTCTTAACATTTGACTTAATTATTTTTCCTTAAATTAAAATCAGAAACTTTAATTTTTAACTCTTTTAATTGACTTTCATCTACAGATGAAGGTGCTTCTGTCAAAAGACACTGTGCTCTTTGAGTTTTCGGAAAAGCTATAACATCTCTAATTGAATCTGCATTAGTCATCATTGTCACTATTCGATCTAAACCAAAAGCAATACCCCCATGAGGTGGTGCTCCATACTGAAGCGCATCAAGTAAAAAGCCAAACTTTGTTTGAGCATCTTCATTAGAAATATTTAATGCTTTAAATACTTTATTTTGAATATCTACCTTATGAATTCTTACAGAACCTCCTCCTATTTCTGATCCGTTAAGAACCAAATCATATGCTTGAGCGAGCACATTCCCGGGATTAGTTTCAAGAAATATTTCATGTTCTTGCTTTGGCGCTGTAAATGGATGATGCAACGCAGTCCATCGATTTGTATTTTCATCAAGCTCAAACATTGGAAAATTAATTATCCATAAAGGATTCCAACCTTCTTTGAACAAATTATTTTCTTTTCCAAAATCACTATATCCAATTTTCTCTCTTAGAGCACCTAATGAATTATTAACGATTTTACTTTTATCTGCACCGAAAAAAATTAAATCTCCGTTTTGTGCTTTTGATCTTTTAAGAATTTTTTCTAAAGCAATATCATGTAAATTTTTAATTATTGGTGACTGTAATCCTTCACGTCCACTTTCAATATCATTTACTTTAATATATGCTAATCCTTTTGCGCCATATATAGCTACGAATTGAGTATATGAGTCAATTTCTGATCTTGCTATACCAGAATTTTCAACAGCACCTCCAGGTATGACTAAACAAGCTACTCTTCCATTCTTCATTTTTGCAGCTTCAGAAAAAATTTTAAAACTCACATCTAACATAATATCGGTAAGTTCTACGATCTCTAAGGAAACTCTTAAATCAGGTTTATCTGAACCATATTTAAGAACTGCTGTTGAAAAGTCCATAACTGGAAAAGGACTTGGAAAATCGATATCTAAAATATTTTTGAAAACGATAGATATCATTTTTTCAAATAAATCTCTAATTTCTTGTTCATCCATAAATGATGTTTCACAATCTATCTGAGTAAATTCCGGCTGTCTATCTGCCCTTAAATCCTCATCTCTAAAACATTTCGCTATTTGATAGTAACGATCAAAATTCGCAATCATTAACAATTGTTTGAATAATTGTGGTGACTGAGGTAAAGCAAAAAAATGTCCCTCATTAACTCTTGAGGGAACAAGATAATCTCTAGCTCCTTCTGGTGTGGATTTAGTCAACATAGGTGTTTCAATATCAATGAAACCATTTTTATCCAGAAACTTTCGAATTTCCATTGTGACTTTATAACGCAATGAAAGATTTTTTTGCATTTGTGGTCTTCTTAAATCTAAGACTCTATGAGTTAATCTAGTTGTTTCCGAAATATTTTCATCATCAAGTTGAAAAGGAGGAGTTAAAGAAGAATTTAATATAATTAAATTATTACTAAGTACTTCAACTTTGCCAGAAAAAAGATTATTGTTAAAGGTTCCTTCTGGCCTATATCTAACTTTTCCAAAAATTTGTAAACAAAATTCGTTTCTAACAGTTTCTGCTAAAGAAAAAAGGTCTGAATTATCAGGATCACAAACTACTTGAATAAGACCTTCTCTATCACGCAAATCAATGAAAATTACTCCTCCATGATCTCTTATTCTTTGGGTCCAACCACATAACTTTATAACTTGATCAACATATTTCTCATTTATTAAACCGCAATAATGTGTTCTCATAATTATATCTTTATAAACATACATAAATTTAATTTCTTATTTTTGACTCATTTGAAACTACACCTAAAGAAATAATGTATTTTAATGCTTGCTCAACACTCATATCTAATTCAATAACATCCTCATTTTTTAACATTAATAAAAAGCCTGACGTAGGATTTGGAGTTGTTGGGACGTAAACACAAATTATTTCATCTTTTAAATATTTTTTTAAAGAATCATTTGGAGTTCCAGTTTGAAAAGCTATAGTCCAAATTTTTTCTCTTGGATATTGAATTAAAAGTACTCTCCTAAAAGAATTACCTGAAGATAATAAAACTGATTCAGAGACTTGTTTTACCGAATAATAGACTGAACTTACTATAGGAATTCTTTTTAAAAACTGTTCCCAAAAAAAAATTAATTTTTCTCCATTGTAATTTCTTGTTATTACACCTGTAAAAAAAATAATTATTAAAGTTAGTAAAGTTCCTAATCCAGGTAAATCATATCCAATTAATAACTCAGGTCTCCAATCAATTGGTAATAATAGAATGGATTTATCTAGTGTTTTTATAATAAGATTAACTACCCAAAGAGTCGCAACAATTGGAAACAAAACCAATAATCCAGTAATAAAATATTTTCTCATAATTAAATCTTCAGTCTTCAAAATTGTAAATCAATTAATATTCCTATTTTTTAAGTCATTTTTTGATTTCTCTTTTTTTAATATATTATTTCCTTTTTTTTCAAGAGCTTTCTTTTCATTACTTTTATTTTTTTCATTATTATTTTCTAATTTTACGTCATTGTTTTTTTCTTCTTTTTTAACATTATTTTTAAAATCCGTTACGTACCATCCTGTACCTTTTAGCTGAAATCCGGCAGCAGTTAATTTTTTTTTAAAATTCTTTGAGCCACAATTTTCGCAAATTGAAATTGGTGAGTCTGAAATTTTCTGTAAAAAATCTTTTTCAAAACCACATGTATTACAAATATAAGAATAGATAGGCATAAAAACCCTTATAAGATCTTAAAAATTCAAAAAAATCAATTTTTAAACTCTTTACTAAAAATTAGTGATCCAAAAACCATCCCCAAAAAAGCTATAATTAGACCTACTAATTGTGGTGGCCAAATTGAATTACTACCAAATATTTCCATTATTAACCAAGAAGCTAAACCCCCAAAAACTGAGATAGTAGCCCCAGCAGAATTTGATTTTTTCCAATACAAACCCATAACAAGAGGTATAAAGGCTCCGACTAATGGAACTTTATATGAGTTTCCAATCATTTCGTAAATAGACATACCTTCTGTCAGCAAAGCAAAAATAGTAACTGCAAAAGTGAAACAAACAACGACTACTCTAATAGTTCTTAATAGTTGTTTATCATTTAATTTAACAAATTGTAAAATAATGTTTTCAGTTATTGTAATACTGGGTGCCAAAAGAGTCGCACTTGCAGTAGACATTATCGCGGATAATAATGCTCCAAAAAACATAGCTTGTGCAAATAAAGGAGTATATTTCAAAATAAGTGAAGGAAGAATTTGTTGAGCATCATTATGAATTAAACTTGATACTAAATTTGGATCAATGATTTCACCAGCTGATACTATAAAAATAGGAATAAAAGCAAAAATAAAATATAAAATACCACCTATAACTGCACCTTGCATGGAAATTTGCTCAGTTTTTGAGGACATTACTCGTTGAAACACATCTTGTTGAGGAATAGAACCAAACATTATTGTGACAGCAGCTCCTATAAAGGCTAATATTTCTGGCAATGAAAATTTTGGGAAAAAATTAAATTTATTTTTTTTTTCAGCTTCTAAAATAATTTCTCCGATACCTCCGCCAATATCGTTAGAAATAAACCATGCTATAAAGAACAATCCTATGACTATTATTAGCATTTGAAAGGCGTCTGTAAAAGCAACAGACCACATTCCACCAAAAAGAGTGTAAGCTAAAACTATAACAGCACCAATTATCATTCCAATGGATAAAGATATAACACCCTGAGACAATACATTAAATACTAAACCCAAAGCTGTAATTTGAGCAGAAACCCAACCAAGATATGAAATTATGATACATAAAGAAACAATTATTTCAATTGTTCGATTATATCTTTGGCGATAATAATCTCCGATTGTCAGTAAATTTAATCTATAAAGTTTTTTTGCAAAAAATAAACCTACAAAAATTAAGCACAATGAAGCTCCAAATGGATCTTCTACTATTCCACCCATTCCTTCTTCGATAAATACCGAAGGAATACCTAAAACTGTTTCCGCTCCAAACCAAGTTGCAAATACAGTAGCAATAACTATAGGAAGCGGCAATGACCGTCCAGCATTCGCAAAATCACTAGCAGTTTTAACTTTTCTTGCAGCGTATAGTCCTATGCCAAGAGAAATAACTAAATAAAAAATAACAAATAAAATTAACTTATCCATAATTTAAAAAAATTAAATTCTTTTAGTAAAACAATTGTATTTAATAAAATCAAGAATAACAAAATTAAAATTAAATAAACATTTATTTTTTTTATACCATTTATAAAATTTTCATATTTTTTCTCAAAAATTGTTATCTTATCGCTTTTTTCTGACTCTAAGGATTTTTGAATTATCTTAGGAATAACTGGAATCATTTTTCTGTATAGTGGCAAATCAGATTTAAATTTTTCTATCAATCCTGAAAAACCAATTTGCTCTCTCATCCACTTTTCAAGATGTGGTTTTGCAGTCTGCCATAAATCCAAATCTGGATCTAGTTCTCTTCCTAAACCCTCAACATTAAGCAAAGTTTTTTGTAATAAAACTAATTGTGGTTGAACCTCAACATTAAATCTCCTGGATGTTTGAAATAACCTTAGTAAAAGTTGACCAAAAGAAATTTCTGATAGTGGACGATTGAATATTGGCTCACAACACGTTCTTACAGCAGATTCAAGATCATCAACTCTTGTATCTTTTGGAACCCATCCAGACTCTATGTGAGCTTGAGCTACTCGCTTATAGTCTCTTCTGAAAAAAGCCAAAAAATTTTGTGATAAATAATCTTTATCAAAATCAGATAAAGTTCCCATTATTCCAAAATCAATTGCAATATATCTTCCATAGGTTTCTGGGTCATTTGAAACCATAATGTTTCCCGGGTGCATATCAGCGTGGAAAAAACCATCACGAAATACTTGTGTAAAAAATATTTCTACACCATCTCTCGATAATTTTTTTAAATCTATTCCAGCTTCAATAATTCTGTCAATTTGAGATACTGGAATACCTTTCATTCTTTTCATTACAATAACGGATTCGGAACAATAATCCCAAAACATTTCAGGTACTAATAATAACTTCGAGCTATCAAAATTTCGTTTTAACTGACTTGCGTTTGCTGCCTCTCTAATAAGATCAAGTTCATCATATAAATATTTTTCAAATTCCTTAACTACTTCAACTGGCTTTAATCTTTTTCCATCTTTCCACCAATTTTCAATTAAATTTGCAAAAATATACATTAAATCAATATCTTTACTTATAATTTTTCTTACATTCGGTCTTAATATTTTTACGGCGACTTCAGTACCATTCTTGAGTGTAGCAAAATGAACTTGAGCAACTGATGCAGATGCTACAGGCTTTCTAATGAAATTCATAAAAAGTTCATCTGGATATTTGCCTAATGACAATTTTATTTGCGATATAGCTAAATCTGAAGAAAATGGCGCAACACTGTCTTGCAAAAGTGATAAACTATCAGCTATATCTTCTGGGACTAAATCCCTTCTTGTTGATAATAATTGCCCAAATTTAACGAAAATTGGACCCAATTCCTCCAAGAAACACTTTAATCTATCTGAACGTGGTCGATCAAGATTTCTCCAAAAAATTAATTTTGAGAAAAAATAAAGAAATAAAGGATTCTTTTTTTTAAAAAGTAAAATTTCATCAATCCCAAACTTTATTGCAAGACTTATTATTTTTAAAAAACGAATTAAACGCATTATCTTCCAATACTTTCATAACTTTGTTCAATTAGTAAAATACGCTTTTCTGTTCGATCAATGTCATCTCTTAATTTTGCGACATTATGTGCAAAAGCTTTTCCGTCTCTTTTGTACAGTAATATTGGATTCTCCTCAAGAAAATATTCACAAATACTCTCTAAAACATTTTTTTTTAATCTTTTTTTTTCTAAAATTAATTTTGTACTACTTTTTACAAATTTCCTTGCAAAAATTTCTCCAGTAAGATTTGAAATTTGCTCCTCTAAATCAAACTTAAAATCATTAAATACTTCAGATATTACTTTTGCAAAATCTGCATCACCAGTAACTTTTACAAAAGACGGTAATTTATCAAAATTCAATAATATTAAAAGTATATCCGTTTGTTTTACCGAGATGATTACATCTGCAGAATTTATTTCAAAATTTTCTAATAAACCATCACCACGAATTCTTATTTTCAAAACAAAAGAATCAAAATTAAAAAAAACTACTCTACCTGAGAAATTTTTCAATTTTTCTAAAATTTCTGGCTGCCCTGAAATGAGAACATTAAAAAAATTTAGCGTTTTTGTAATCAGCATCATTAATTTTGCAAAACTAAACGAAAGACTTCTAAAAATTCTATTAGAAAAGATAATTTAAAGGATTTCAATTTAGAACTAAAATTTAATTCCTTCATGTAAAGCAACTATACCAAATGATAAATTTAAAAAACTTACTCTATCGAACCCTGACTCTTTTATGATTTTTTTTAAGGTTGTTTGATCTGGATGCAATTTAATTGATTCGATCAAATATTTATAGCTATCTTCATCATTTAAGACCACTTTTCCAAGAAAAGGTAAAATAATTTCAGAATATTTTTCGTATGGTTTTTGAAAAAAATTATCAACTTTAGAAAATTCTAATACTAATAATTTACCACCAGGTTTTATAATTCGATAAAACTCTTTAAGAGATTCATCAATATCACTCATATTTCTTAAACCAAAACCAACCACAACAATATCAAAGTAATTATTACTGAAAGGCATTTTTTCAGCATCACAAAGTATGGAAGGTAATAAATATCCACTATTTATTATACGATCGCGACCAATTTTAAGCATTGATTCATTTAAATCCGTATGCCAAACTTCACCTGTTTCTCCAACTTTTTTTGCAAATATTAATGCCAAATCTGCAGTGCCTGATGCTACATCTAATACTTTAAAACCTTTTCTTACTCCAGATTTAAGAACAGTAAATTTCTTCCAAAAACGATGAACACCAAATGACATAAGATCATTCATCAAATCATACTTTTTTGCTACTGAATTAAAAACTCTCGAGACTTTCTTACTTTTATTTTCCATAATATTTATTTAAATTAATCATTCACTATTATGCTTAAATTGATCTATTGATCTATTGATCTATTGATCGAAATACTAATAAAAAATTATCTTTTTTTCCCGTCTTTTTTTAATTTTTTAAGATACTTATCCCAAATTTTTTCCTTATTTATACATATTTCATATAAATAATTCCATGAAAATAATCCAGTATCATGACCATCTGAAAAGGTAGGTTTAATTGCATAGTTACCCACTTGCTCAATTGATAAAATATCAACATTTTGTTTCTCTACTTGAAGTACCTCCTGACCTGGACCATGCCCCTTTACCTCAGCAGAAGGAGAATTTACTCTTAAAAATTCAAACGTAAGCATAAATTTACTATCATCATCAAATGAAATTTCTATAATTTTTGAATTTTTATGAATTATTATTGAAACTGGTTTCATTTCTTTAGAAATTCGCATGGAGCATTCTAGTAGTTAATATAATAATACCTATTCTATTTTAAATAACTTAAAATCTCTTTATTTTTACTTAAAAAAGTTGAGATTTTTTTTTAATATTACTTCAACAAAATGTTAATCACGGGAAGCAATCTGATTTTAATTAAAAATAAGAAATGAAAGAAATTTACTAAACTGAAAAAAAATTCATAAATTGATATCTTAAAATACTTCCAATCAAAGATATGTCATAGTAGTAAATAATAATTCCTTAAAACTAAAATTACAAAATTAAAAAGCCAGTTGTAAATTAAAATAAATGCAGGTAATATTTATTTCAATAAATCAAAAATATATTCAACCCTAATTTGACTCAATCATGCCTTAAGATTTATCTAAAACAAACAATTTTCAATTATTCTTGACATTTAAACTAAAACTCTTTCAATACCACCAGAATTTGCTTTTTTAACAAAATCTTCCATCCAATTAGCACCAAGTTTATTTTTCGCAATTTCAACGACAATATAATCCGAATTTGTGTCATTAGTATCATTAAACCTTAAAAGACCTTGTAAACATGAAGGACATGAAGTCAGTACTTTTATATCTCCAGAAAAATTATCCGATCTAAGATTTTTTACTGCTTTTGAAATTTCACTTTCTTTCCTAAATTTTACTTGGGTAGATATATCAGGGCGAGAAATAGCAAAGGTTCCTGATTCTCCACAACATCTATCATTTTTTTCGATTTTTGAAAAATCAGATGATTTGATTAGACCATTAACTGTCTTTAAAGGATCCTGAAGTTTCATAGGTGAATGACATGGATCATGATACATATATCTTACACCATTAACATTATTTAAAATTATACCTTTTTCAAGCAAATACTCATGTATATCAATAATCCTACTACCAGGAAAAATTTTTTGAAACTCATAACCTTCTAGTTGATCGTAACATGTACCACAGGAAACTATTACTGTTTTTATTTCAAGATAATTAAGAGTATTTGCAACTCTGTGAAAAAGCACACGATTGTCTGTAATTATTTTTTCAGATTTATCAAAATCTCCTGCACTTCTTTGAGGATATCCACAACATAGATATCCAGGTGGTAAAACAGTTTGTACTTTTGAGTACCAAAGCATTGCTTGTGTAGCCAATCCTACTTGTGAAAATAATCTCTCAGAACCACAACCTGGGAAATAAAAAACTGATTCTGTTTCATTGCTGGTCAAATTTGGATCTCGAATAATTGGAACATAATCACTGTCTTCAATATCAAGTAAAGATCGAGCGGCTTTTTTTGGCAAATTTCCTGGCATTTTTTTGTTTACAAAATGAATAACTTGCTCTCTTATTAGAGGTTTGCCATTTGTTGGTGGAGGAGAAATTGTAAATTTTTTTGAAATCCTTTTGAAAATTTCGTATCCAAGTCTTTGAGCTTTATAACCCCAGTAAATAATTAATTTTCGATATATATTTATGAATGATGGATCTGATGCGTTAAGAAAAAACATAGAAGCTTGTGTTCCTATATTGAAAGATTTTTTTTTCATTTTTCTTAAAAGATTTCTCATATTCATTGAAACTTCGCCAAAATCTATATTTACTGGGCAAGGAGATAAACACTTGTGGCATATTGTGCAATGATCAGCAACGTCCTCAAATTCTTCCCAATGTTTTATTGAAACTCCTCTCCTTGTTTGTTCTTCATACAAGAACGCCTCAACCAACAAAGAAGTAGCCAAAATCTTATCGCGAGGTGAGTAAAACAAATTTGCTTTGGGCACATGAGTTGAGCAAACTGGTTTACATTTTCCACATCTTAGACAATTTTTTACTGAGTTGGCGATATTACCAACATCACTTTTTTGCATTATCAAAGATTCATGACCCATTAAATTGAAAGATGGAGTATAAGCATTTCTTAAATCAGCTTTTTTGAAAAGTTTTCCTTTATTAAAATTTCCGTTAGGATCAATTTTTTGTTTGTATAATCTAAAACTTTCAACCTCATCGTCTTTAAGAAATTCAAGCTTTGTTATACCAATACCGTGCTCGCCTGAAATAACACCTTCAAGCGAACGGGCAAATTCCATAATTAAAGCAACAACTTCGTGAGCAGTTTTTAACATCTGATAATTATCAGAATTAACAGGGATATTTGTATGCACGTTTCCATCACCAGCGTGCATGTGCAACGCTATGAATATCCTACTTTTTAAAATACGTTCATGGATTTCCGAACATTCAGTTAAAATCTTATTAAATACAGCACCATTAAACAAAGTTTTGAAATATTTAAGAACTTCACGCTTCCAAGATACGCGAATCGTTTTGTCTTGCAAAAGATCAAATAGTTTTAAATGAGGATTTAACATTACTCTTTCATCTAAGCGCTTAAAATTTATATCTAAATTTAAATTTATTAAATTATCTTTAATTTTTGAAATAGGTAAATCAATATTATTTAAAAAATAATTCCATCGATTCTTCGTTTTTTCAATTAAAAACAAAGATTCTGAAACACGATTTTCTAAAATGTCTTTACTCGAAATTTCAAAATTATCAGAATGATCTATTGTTAAAACAGGTAAGTCAGATTGAGAAAAGAATATTTTTAATTCATCTAAAAGTTGAATTTTATTTTTTATTGACAATTGTATATTTATTTTTTCTATTCCATCAGTATAAATTCCCATTTTTTCAAGAGGGATTACAACATCTTCATTTATTTTAAAAGCATTTGTGTGTTTAGCAATAGCAGCCGTTCTTGATCTATCGAGCCAAAATTTCTTTCTAGAATCTTTATCAATTGCAACAAATCCCTCTCCAGTTCTTGAATTAGCAATACGCACAACTTCAGAAGTTGCTTCAGCGACCTCTTTTTCGTTTTCACCAACTATATCTCCAAAAAGAACCATTTTAGGTAACTTGCCTCTTTTTGATTTAGAGGCATATCCAACTGCTTTCAAGTAACGATCGTCCAGATGCTCTAAACCAGCTAATTTTGCTTTACCTTTTTTTGCTTCAATATCAAGAAATTTTTTAATATCTACTATTGAAGGAATACTCTCTCTTACTTGACCAAAAAATTCAAGACATACTGTTCTGGTGAATAAAGGTTGCTTATGTAAAATCCACTTTGAAGAGGTTATTAAACCATCACAACCTTCTTTTTGAATGCCTGGCAAACCTGAAAGAAATTTATCAGTAACATCCTTTCCAAGCCCTTTTTTTCTAAAAATACTGCCACTAATTTCTAAAATTTTAGATTTAAAAGGCAATTGAGAAGAAATAGCATTTGATGACCGAAACCATTCTAATTTAAATTTAACTGTTTTTTCATCATGTATTTTTCCAAAGTTATGGTTGAGTCTTGTGACGATTAACCAATCTCCGTTTGGATCAACCATTTTCCAACTCAGTAAATTATCGATTGCTGTACCCCAAAGAACAGCTTTTTTTCCTCCAGCATTCGTTGCTATGTTTCCACCAATACACGATGCCTCAGCAGAAGTAGGATCAACAGCAAAAATATAACCAGATTTTTCAGCAGTTTCTGAAACGCGCTTAGTTATAACTCCAGCTTCAGAGAAAACTACAGCACAAGATCTATTTGAAGCTGGAAGTTTTTGTATTTCAACTTGTCCGATTTGTTCTAATTTTTCAGTATTAATTACAGCTGAAAATTTTGATAATGGAATAACTCCTCCAGTATACCCAGTACCTCCTCCTCGAGGGATAATCGTTAACCCTAAAGAAATACAACACTTAACTAAATTTGGAATTTCACTCTCAGAATCAGGAGTAATTACTAAAAAAGGATATTCAACTCTCCAGTCTGTTGCATCTGTAACATGCGAAACTTTTGAGAGGGCGTCGAATTTGATATTTTCTTTTTTCGTAAACTTTGAAATTTTTTTTAATGCATTTAATCTTAAATTTTTCGTTTCATCAAAAAATAAAGAAAACTTTTCAATAGCTGATTTTGTATTTTTTAGCAAAAAGTCTACTTTATTACTTCTAGAAATTGATTCAACGTTTATTTTGTCTTTGTTAACTGATCCTCTTCTTTTTTCAATTTCTTTTAATCGATGATTTAATGCGCCAATTAAGGCTTTTCTTCTTTTTCTGTCATCTAACAAATCATCTTGTAAATATGGATTTCTAGAAATAACCCAAATGTCTCCTAAAATTTCATAAAGCATTTTTGCTGAACGCCCAGTTTGACGATGTGATCTTAATTCAATTAGACATTTCCACGATTTCTCACCAAGAATTCTTATTACTACCTCTCTATCAGAAAAGGAAGTGTAATTGTATGGAATTTCTCTCAATCGATGAGTGTTTGACTCAGTTGAAGAAACTTTAATGAAACTTTTTAATTCGTTAGGAGCATTCATCTTTGTAAACTATAATTTAATTTTGTATTTTAACCTATTGTTTATTTTTAAGTTTGTTCTTAATGAATTTTTTATAATTAATGAAGTCAATTAGATGAAAAAAAATTATGTAAATAAAATTCTTACTTCTCGAGTTTATGATGTTGCAAAAGAAACTCCACTTGAATATGCACCAATTCTGTCACAAAAGTTGGGAAATCATATTTTTTTAAAAAGAGAGGATACGCAAAAAGTATTTAGTTTTAAAATTAGAGGTGCATACAATAAGATGGCTAATTTATCTTTAAGTCAATTAAAAAAAGGAGTTATATGTGCATCTGCTGGAAATCATGCTCAAGGTGTTGCAATGTCTGCTTACAAGTTAGGTTGTAAAGCATTAATTGTTATGCCAAAAACAACTCCTATTGTAAAAGTTAATGCAGTTAAGGCTTATGGTGTAAAAGTAGTTCTTTACGGCGAAACTTATTCAGAAGCTTATATGCGTGCAATTGAATTAGAGAAAAAATTCTCATTATGTTTTATTCATCCATTTGATGATCCAGACGTTATAGCCGGTCAAGGTACAGTTGGTATGGAAATTTTAAGACAACACTCTGGACCAATTCATGCTATCTTCATAGCCGTAGGAGGAGGGGGGTTAATTGGAGGTGTTGCTTCGTTTATAAAGTCAATTCGTCCTGATATAAAAATTATTGGTGTTCAAACTTTTGATTCTGATGCAATGACTCGCTCTTTAAAGGCTGGTAGAAGAATTAAATTAAAAGAAGTTGGACTATTTTCTGATGGGACTTCTGTAAATCAAGTCAGTAAAGAGACATTTAGATTAGCAAAAGAATTTGTTGATGAAATGATAATTGTTAGCGATGACTCTATTTGTGCAGCAATTAGGGATGTTTTTATAGATACAAGAAGTATCTTGGAACCTGCTGGAGCGTTAGCTATTGCAGGAGCAAAATCTTATTTAGATAAAAATAAAAATTTAAAAAGTAAAAATGTTATCTCTATTGCTTGTGGAGCAAACATGAACTTTAATAGATTAAGATTTGTAGCAGAAAGAGCAGAGTTTGGAGAACTAAATGAAGCAATATTTGCCATAACAATACCCGAAGAAAAAGGTAGTTTTAAATATTTATGTTCTATTATTGGACAAAGATCAATAACAGAGTTTAACTATAGGATTAGTAATTCAAAGATTGCTCATGTTTTTGTTGGACTTGAAATTAAAGATAAAAAAGAATCAAAAATAATATGTAAAAAGTTTATTAATAGTGGCTTGGAAATTGTAGACTTAACTGATGATGAATTCTCCAAACTTCATATAAGACATTTAGTTGGAGGAAAAAGTTCCTTGTCTTTGAAAGAAAGCATATATAGATTTGAGTTTCCTGAAAGACCTGGTGCGCTTTTAAAATTTTTACAATCACTCGAACCTAATTGGAACATTACGCTTTTTCATTATCGTAATCAAGGTGGTGATATTGGTCGTGTTTTGGTTGGCCTACAAATTCCAAATAAAAGTCTTTCCTTATTTAAAGCTTTTTTAAAAAAAATTGGCTATCGATATTGGAATGAAACTAATAATCCAGCTTATAAAATTTTTCTTTAAAATTTATATGATTTTTAAAAAAAATATGAAATCCAAAAATCAATGCTCCCATAATTTAAAAATAAATGATTTAGTATCAATTCCTAGATCAATAAATAGAAAAAAATTAGGCATTGATACTAAGAGAAAAAGTTTGCCTTTTTATGGAGTTGATATTTGGAATGCATACGAAATATCCTGGCTTAATTTATCAGGGAAACCTGAAATCGCATTAGCATCATTTTATGTTGATGCTGATACTCCTAGCTTTGTTGAATCTAAATCAATGAAATTTTATTTGAATTCTTTTAATCAAAAAAAAATAAAAAGCATAGATAACTTAAAAAAAATTCTTCAAAATGACCTCTCAAATGCTTTTGGTGCAAATGTTTATGTAAATTTCATAGTCGTTGATGATTTTAAACATTTAAAATTCACCGAACTAAAAGGCATCTCAATTGATAGATTAAAGATTGAAATAACGGATTACTACCCCAATATAGAGCTTCTTAAAACAAAAAAAAATGATACAAAAATTGAAGAAACTTTGTTTTCTAATCTTTTTAAAACAAATTGCCCTAATACTAGTCAACCAGACTGGGCTAGTATTCAAATAAAATATTTTGGAAATCCAATAGAGCAGGATGCTCTTTTAAAGTATTTAATTAGTTACAGAAACTATGAAGGTTTTCATGAGCAATGTATAGAAAAAATATTCATTGATATTTTAGATAAATGTAAGCCCGACAAGCTAATGGTGTTAGCAAGATATACGCGTCGCGGCGGAATTGACATAAATCCTTGGAGAAGTAATTTCACAATTGTTGATGGTCTGTCAAACTTTAGAAATGCAAGACAATGACTTTTATTTTAAAACAAATTTTACCTATAGAAAATATCGTCCTTGATATAAATTGCTCAAGTAAAAAAAGAGTCTTTGAACAAGCTGGTCTAATTTTCGAAAATAATTGTGGTATTGCAAGATCTGACGTTTCAGAGAATCTACTCGCTGGAGAAATTTTAGGTTCCTCAAGCTTAGGTCATGGTGTTGCTGTGCCTTATGGAAAAATAATTAATTTAAAAAATCCCCTAGCAGCTCTTATAAGGCTTTCTAATTCCATTCCTTTTGAGTCTAAAGATAATATTCCTGTAAATTTATTCTTTTTTTTACTGATTCCTGAAAAATTTAAAAAAGAACATTTAAATTTTTTAACAGAACTTGATAAGATGTTTTCAAGTAAAAGCTTTTGCGAAAATTTAAATAACGAGAAAAATCCTTTATCAATTCTAGATAAAATATCAAATTGGAAGTATTAGAAACATTTTAAGAATCTTTAACATTTTTTTGATCGTTAATTTAATTAAAAAAATAATACTAATAACTTATCGAATAAATTTAATATGTCAATAATTCTACTTACTGGTATTTCGGGTTCAGGAAAATCTGTTAGTTTAAATGCTTTAGAAGATAGTGGCTATTTTTGTGTCGATAATTTACCACCTAAGCTTTTAAAAGCTCTAGTTAAAACAATAATTAATGAAAATGAGAACAAGTTAGCTGTTGCAGTGGATGCAAGAAGCGCTATATCACTAGCTGAACTACCTAAGGACATTAATTGGCTGAGAAATCAAGGTTATCACTTAGATGTTATTTTTTTAACAGCCAAAACTGATTCATTAATAAATCGCTTTTCTGAAACTCGAAGAAGTCACCCTTTAAGTCATAAATTTTCAATCATAAAAAATGAAGGCCAAAAATTAACTTTAACAGAGTGTATAGAAGCAGAAAGAGAATTATTGTCTGAAATACAGGAAATTAGTTTTTTAATTGATACATCTGGATTATCAACAAATAAATTAAGAACTTATATAAAAGATTTAGTTCAAAAAAAAAATGCACCCTTATCTCTTTTATTTGAATCCTTTGCCTTTAAGTCTGGGGTTCCATTAGACGCGGATTTAGTATTTGATGCTCGTATACTTACAAATCCTTTTTATGATGAATCTCTCAGATTTAAATCAGGAATGGATGCTGAAGTCATAAATTTTTTAAATGCTCAAATTGATGTTACAAAAATGTTCGAGGATATTAAAAAATTTATCGAAAATTGGTTGCCATATTTTAAAAAAGATAACAGAAGCTATTTGACAGTTGCAATTGGATGTACTGGAGGCCAACATCGTTCAGTTTTTTTAACTGAAAAATTAGCATCTTATTTTTTAGATAAAGCAAGTATACTCACGCGTCATCGTGATTTATATTAATTTAATATTTCTTTCATAGTTTTTCTAAGCTATCAGTAATTTTTCTAATAGGTGATGGCAAAGGTTCTTGATTTAAAGTTTTTATTTTTACCCATTTATAAAGGAGATTGTTTATGATTTTGTATTTTTTAGATAAACTTACTTTAATGGGTAAAATAGTTTGAGAATAATGAGTGAATCTACATTCCACTTTGCTTAATTTTTCAAATTCTTTTATTACTCCAAAACTTGTATTTTTTAAAAATTTTTTAAATGCGAGCTCTTCACTTGTATTAATATAACTTATTTCTGGAAAAGAAAATAATCCTCCCCAAACTCCATCAATAGGTTTTTTTTCTAACAAAATTAAATCATTGTGAAGAAATATAAACATTATTTTAAATTTTTCTATAATTTTTTTTTGTTTCTTAAACGGTAATTCTTTAATTCGATTATCTTTTAAAGCTATACACTTATCTGACAAAGGGCAAATATTACATTTTGGAACACCTCTTATGCAAACCATAGCTCCTAAATCCATTAAACCTTGCGTATAAATTTTAATATTATTGCTTGGAAGAAGATTTTCAGCAAGATCCCATAATTTTTTTTCTACTTTTACGTTCCTAGGATATCCTTCGATACCAAAATTCCTGCACATCACTCTTTTTACGTTTCCATCTAAAATAGACTCACGCTTTCCGAAAGCAAAGACAGCAATAGCACCCGCAGTAGAAATTCCAATACCCGGAAGATTTTGAAGTAATTTTTTTTGAGAAGGGAAATAACCTTTATTTTCTGAAACTATTTTTTTTGCACAAAGGTGCAGATTTTTTGCTCTTCTATAATATCCTAACCCACTCCATAAAAGCATAACATCATTTAAATCTGTTTTGGCAAGTGAATTTAAGTCTGGAAATTTCTCCAAGAATCTATGAAAATAAGGAATAACTACTGATACCTGAGTTTGCTGAAGCATAATTTCTGAAAGCCAAATATGATAGGGATCATTAGTTTTTTGCCATGGCAAATTTTTTCTACCATTTGAAATTTGCCAAGAAATTATTCTTTTCGAAAAGTTATTTTTAATAAATTTTTTAATCATGAAATATTATTTTTGACATTTGGGACAAAAAAAAGTTGATCTTTGACTAATATTTATTTTTTTTATTTTAGATTTGCAATTTTTACATGGTAAACCCTCTCTGTTATAAACAAAATAGTTCTGCTGAAAATAGCCAAGCTTTCCGTTTATATTAACAAAATCTCTAAGTGAACTACCTCCATTAATAATTGATTGATTTAAGACAGAGATTATTGAGGAAGATAATCTAGCGTATCGTTTTGAATAAATTTTTTTTGCACTAGTTGATGGATTAATTTTTGCAAGAAAAAGACTTTCTGAAGCGTAAATATTACCAATACCTACAACTACTTTACCTGAAATTAATACTTGCTTTATTGAGGAAATTTTATTTCTTGTTTTTAAAAAAAGTGACTTTCCCAAATTTAATGAATCTAAAGGCTCTTCACCTAAATCTTTTAATAGTTTATGTGATTGAACAGAACCATTTTCAATTTTATGCCATAAAACTAATCCAAATCGCCTAGGATCGTTAAAACGAATTATTTTTTGTTCAACAATTAAATCAAAATGATCATGTTTATTTGGTAAATCTTTTTGTGTTTTTAAGCTCAAAGTTCCTGACATACCAAGATGTATAATTAATGTACCAATATTAAAATTTATTAATAAATATTTCCCTCTTCTATCAACAGAAGTAATTTTTTTATTTACTAATATATCCTTAATATTTTTTGGAAAGGGCCAACGAAGACCATCTCTCCGAGTAATAACATTTGAAACTATTTTACCTTGCAAATAAGGAACTATTCCCCTTCTAGTCACTTCAACTTCTGGTAATTCTGGCATTTTTTTTACACAAATTAACAACTTTTTAAAAAACAATAAAATAAATTTTGTAAAATTCATCGTAAAATAACGATATATTATCTATTTTAATTGAACTAACAGAGAATTAGGATTACAACTTGAAAAAAATTTTACACATTCTCATAATATTATTTTTATTGCATTTTGGAATAACTATAAATGCTGAAGAAAAAAATGGATCTATTGCGCCGCAGCATGATTTTTTATCTCATGAAAACTTTACTGAAGAAATTTTATACGAATATCTTCTTGCTGAAATTTCATTGCAAAGAGGAAATTTTTTTTTCGCATTTGAAAAAATGCTTGATTTAGCAAAAAAAAGTAAAGATTCTCGATTGGCTAAAAGGGCAACTGAATTAGCAATTGCTGGTAATCTTAAGAAAGAAGCAATTACAGCAGCAAAAACTTGGACTAAACTTAATGCTAATTCTCAAGAAGCTGAAAATGTACTTTTGAGTTTATATTTATCAACTGGTCAAATTACTGATGCGAAAATTAACGCTAGTAAATTATTAGCTGATTCAAATAATTCCTCCTTACCCAGGACTATTATGAGAATTCAAAATATAGTTTCTCGAAATCCAAACAAAATACAGGCAAGTAGTTTTTTATTAGAGGTATTAAAACCTTATGAGAAAACACTGCACGCTCAAGTTGCACTATCTCAAAATGCGATTATTCAAGGTGATAGAGAGACTGCATTGAAATTTTCAAAAAAATTATTTCAAAATTACCCCAACACTGAGATTTCATTATTAACTTATATCAAAGTAATAAATAATGATAATAAAATCTTAGAGTTAATTAAAAATTTTCTTTTAAATAATCCAAATTCGCAAGATGTAAGAATGGCATATGCAAGAAAATTATATGAAAAATCAAAAATCGATGAAGCTAAACTTGAGTTTCAAATATTGTTAAATCAATCACCAAACAATCAAACAATATTATTTGCACTTGGACTTTTGTCAGTTCAAATAAATCATAATGATGATGCAGAAAAATATCTTTCAAAATATATTAATAACTTAAATAACAAACCAGACAATGAGAGAGACGCTCTTCAGGCATTATTAATACTCTCTCAATTATCTGAAGAAAAAAATAATATTTTTAAAGCAATTGAATGGCTTGAAATTGCTCCTTTTATTCAAAGTAATAATAGCTTTATGAATGGAAGTAATATAAGCGTTTCATTAAAACTTGCGCAATTAGTAGCAAAAAATGGTGATTTAGAAAAAGCAAAAAAAATTATTGATCAAACAGATTTTCAGAATTTAGACGATCGAATTAAACTTATCTTAGGTGAATCACATATTTTAAGAGACCAAGGTTTATTAAAAGAAGCATTAAAACTTATAGCAAAATCAATTGAAAATATTGGTGAAAATGAAGATTTGTTATATGAACAAGCTATGCTTGCTGAAAAAAATAAAAATTACGATTTAATGGAAATATCCTTAAGAAAAATTATTATTATTTCTCCTAAAAATGAGCATGCTTATAATGCTCTTGGATATTCTTTAGCAGACAGAAATATCAGGTTAGAAGAAGCTAATCTTCTGATAAATAAGGCACATGAGCTATCACCTGAAGATCCATTTATTTTAGACAGCTTGGGATGGCTTGAATATCGAATGGGAAAATTTAAAGAAGCAGAAAGTATTCTCCGGAGAGCTTATTTTCTAAAATCAGACGCTGAAATTGCAGCTCACCTAGGAGAAGTTCTTTGGAAATTAGGCCAGTTCACCGAAGCAAAAGACATCTTAATAAAAGCCAAAAATGAAAACCCAGAAAATGAAACACTAAACAAAATAATTATTCGATTTAAAGTAAATATTAAATGATTTTTATACGAAAGTATTTATTTTTCTATACATTATCAATTTTAATTTTATTATGTGGCTGTAATAATTTACTTTTAGAAGAAAAAAAAATACCTAAGAAACTAAATGAAAATGTCTTTTATAAAGGTAAATTTTCCGTAAACTACTTGCGCGAAAATAAAAAATTTAATTTTCAAGGTTCTTTTGATTGGGATCAAAAGAAAAATCATACAAAGATAAAAATAAATTCTCTTTTGGGTCAAACTATTTTCAGAGTAGATGTTTTTCCAAATAATCTTATCTTTAAAAGTGTAAAAGGAAAACAATTTAAATTTGAAACTAATGAGGAAATCCCACTAGAAATTTTAGGTTGGCCGTTTCCAGTAAAAATTTTAAAAAATACTTTACAAGGATTTATTATTGATGAAAAAGGTAAAGCAATACCAGTCAATGCAAAAGAAAAAAAAAATTTTTTGTTAAATGGATGGAATGTAAAGTTTATCAGTTGGAAAATAAATTCTTATGGTAATTTCCCAAAAAGAATCTCGCTTTTTAAAAATTCAGATGAAAGAATTAAAATTAAACTTTTTATTACAAGTGTGAATATAAAGTAATAAAATACTATCTTTAATATTTAATTTATTTAACAATGAAGTGTCTTCATAATTGTAAAGCTCCAGCTAAGATTAATCTTTTTTTACACATAACTGGAAAAAGATTTGATGGATACCATTTTCTACAATCAGCTTTTCAATTAATAAATTTAGAAGATACACTTCACTTTAATTTAAGGAATGATAATCAAATATTAAGAAAAATGAAAAATGTAAGCATCTCTGAATCAGAAGATTTAATAATAAAAGCAGTGAATGTCTTAAAAAAATATGTCTTAAAAAAGAACTTTGGCGTTGAAATAATTGTAGAAAAAAAGATTCCTATTGGTAGTGGCTTAGGTGGGGCATCGTCAAATGCTGCTACAACACTAATAGCTTTAAACTACCTCTGGAACATTGGTTTAAGTAAATCTAAACTTATGGAGTTAGGCTTAAAGTTAGGAGCAGATCTTCCTTTTTTTCTTCACGGCCAAAATGCATTTGTTGAAGGAATTGGTGATAAGATCACACCAATTAATAGTATTGATTTTTGGTTTGTAATTTTATACCCAAATGTTGTTGTATCAACATCTAAAATATTTAGTAGATTAGCTATAACCAACTATACTAAAGAAATAAATATAAAAGAATATGTAAATAATCCAAATTTATACCTAAAAAATGATCTAGAAATTTGCACTAAAAAACATTATTTCGAAATTTCTGAAGCTATTGATTTTTTGTCGTTGTATGGTAAAGCCAGAATTTCCGGCTCAGGTTCATCGGTATTTATTACTTTAAAAACAGAATTCGAAGCAAACGAAATTCTAAAGATTATTCCAAAAAAGTGGAGTGCTTGGAAAGTTAAGTCTTTACAAAAACATCCAATGGCTAATTTAATTCAAACTTAAAAAAATGAATTCGTTCTAATATAATGCTAGACTAATGTCTGTGTAGGGGAATAGCCAAGCTGGTTAAGGCACTGGATTTTGATTCCAGCATTCCAAGGTTCGAATCCTTGTTCCCCTGCCAAAAACTGCAGTAACATATTACTTTAGAATCAAATTTTTTAATTTTTATCTTATTTTCTAAATGAACCATGAATCACTGATAGTTTTTACTGGGAACGCTAATCCAGCTCTAGCAACAGAGGTAGTAAGATATTTAAAAATTCCTCTTGGAAAAGCTTTGGTTTCTAGTTTTTCTGACGGGGAAATTGTTGTGGAAATCAATGAAAATGTCAGAGGAAAAGAGGTCTTTGTTCTTCAACCAACATGTACTCCAGCAAATGATAATTTAATGGAAGTTATGCTCATAGTTGATGCTTTAAAAAGAGCTTCCGCAGGAAAAATTACTGCAGTACTACCATATTTTGGATATTCAAGACAAGATCGAAGACCTAGGTCAGCAAGAGTTGCTATTTCTGCGAAAGTTGTAGCAAATATGCTACAAGATGCAGGAGTTGAAAGAATTTTAATTATGGATTTACACGCCGAGCAAATCCAAGGTTTTTTTGATATTCCTGTAGATAATATTTTTGCATCACCTATTTTGTTATCGGATTTAGTAACTAAAAAATATGAGGATTTAATAGTGGTTTCTCCAGATGTTGGTGGAGTAGTTAGAGCGAGAGCATTAGCAAAAAGACTGGACTGTGATTTAGCAATAATTGATAAAAGAAGACCAAAAGCAAATCTTTCAGAAATTATGAATTTAATCGGTGAGGTAGAAGGAAGAAATTGTGTGATCATGGATGACCTAGTTGACACTGCAGGAACACTTACAAAGGCAGCTGAATTGCTTAAAGAAAAGGGAGCTAAAAAAGTTTTAGCATATTGTACTCATGCAGTTTTATCTGGTTCAGCAGTCGAAAGAATCACCAACTCGTTGATTGATGATGTCGTAGTAACTAATTCAATTCCATTAAATGATAAAGCTAGAGAATGTTCAAAAATTCGTCAATTATCGTGCGCTCCTCTCTTAGCAGAAACGATAAAACGTATAAGTTCTGGTGATTCAGTCATGTCGTTGTTTGTTGAAAATTAATTTGAATTTATTTTTCTAGACTGAACAGAATATAAGAATTATAATCTTGAGCTTAATTTAACCTGTATGTATCAGTTTTTTGTAAGTTAGGATTCAAATTATGAAAGTTATTGCTTTTCCTAGAAATAAAAATGGAACTGGAGCAAGCCGTAGGTTAAGAAATTCAGGTTTGACACCTGGAATAATCTACGGTGGTAAAGAAGCCCCCACAAATATATCTCTTGATCACAATGCATTGTTCCATTCCCTTAAAAAAGAAGCATTTCACTCATCAATACTTGAAATTGAAGTTGGAGGTAAAACAGAACAAGTTTTACTAAGAGATTTTCAACTACATGCTTTTAAGCGACTAGTACTTCATGCTGACTTTCAAAGAGTTGAAGAAAATAAACTAATTCGTATAAAAGTTCCTTTGCACTTTATTAATGCTAACCTCTCACCTGCAGTTAAGATTTCAAGCGGTATAATTAGTCATGTTATGAACGAAATTGATATTGTCTGTTTACCAAAAAACCTTCCAGAGTTTATTGATGTTGACCTTTCTAAAATGTCAATAAATTCATCTTTTCATGTTTCAGATTTAATACTTCCATCTGGAGTTTCAACATTAAACTCGAAAACTGACTCAACAATTGCTACGGCTACTGTTCCTAGAGGAGGAAAAGTCGAGGCATCACTAGATGATGGTATTAGTAATAATGAGGAAGAAGAGGATGAAAAAAAATAATTTCAAATTAATATTCTTATTTTAAAATTTTTAAATTAACAATTTAAAGTTAGCAAGTCATTAATCTATTTGTGATGGGAATAAAATTAATCGTTGGACTTGGTAATCCAGGTAATCAATATCTTAGAACAAGACATAATATTGGTTTTTGGGTTTTAGATAAGTTTTCAAACTATAGTTTGAAAATGAACTCAAAGTTCTTTGGGGAAATTATTGATTTTTCCTTTGAAACAAAAAAAATTCTACTATTAAAACCTCAAACTTTTATGAATCTGTCTGGAAAATCAGTTCAATCTACAGTAAATTTTTTTAAAATCAAAACTGATGAAATTTTAGTAATTCATGATGAGTTAGATTTACAACCAGGAAATGCAAGATTAAAATTTGGAGGATCATCTGGGGGACATAATGGAGTAAGGAATATTGATCAAATGTTAAATGACAAAAATTACTGGAGACTAAGAATCGGTATTGGTCACCCTAGAGATCAAAATTTTATTGAAAAAGTAGATAAATATGTTTTAAATTTCCCAAATAAAGAAGAAATTCAGAGCTTAAAATTTGCTATTCAGAATTCAATTAATATATTTTCATTATTGGTTAAGGGAAATTTTAACAAAGCGATCAATTATCTTCACAGTCAAAAGGAAAAATAGTTTTTTTTTGATAATATTTTGATTAAAGCTATTTTTTTAAAAACCGATTAATTGTGTATGTTAAAAGTAATCATTAATCTAATATTAATTATTTAAAATCGGTATTTCAAAATGAGTGTATTAAGCCCACTTTCTGATGCGCAAATTGCTGGGGTTTCCGCTAATCAACTTGCTAATTTATCAACTTCTGAAATTTCTCTTTTAAATGAAAGAGAAATTAATGCTCTAACTTCTGATCAAGTAGCAGCTTTCTCAAAAAAACAAATCAAAGCTTTTACTCCAGAGCAATTAAGCTTTTTTAATGCAAATTTGCAAGGATTTACTAATTTTCAAGTTAACACACTAAATAATGAACAAATTCAATCATTAGATTTATCTCAACTGAATTCTGATCAAATTAGTGCTATAAAAGCAAAAAACATTTCCTCATTAAGCGAGAGCCAGATTCAAAGTATTACGTTAGAAGCTATTAAAGGTTTAACAACTTCTCAAACATCTTCATTAAATTCAGATCAAATAGATGCTTTAGATCAACTTCAAGCAGCAGAGCTCACCTCAAAACAATTAAGAGCGATTCCGAATTCAAATTTGTCTTCATTAAACAACGGAGACTTTATATCGTTTCTTTTGCCTGATCAAATTGGATCCTTAAAAGTAAACCAAATAAAAGCCCTAACCCCAACACAAATTTCAAGTATTACAGTCACAAGTCTACCTGGCCTTAGAACAGATCAAATTTCTTCATTGAGTTTAAACCAAGTAAATGCCTTAACTGATACTGCAGTTGTTGGACAAATAGCGATCTTAAGTGGTGCTCAATTAGCTTCCATGACAAATAAACAATTTAGTAATTTAAGCAATGGTCAAATACAAGCGATTGAAGCTGGCGATATTCCAGAGATTAGAAGATCACAAATTTCTGCACTTAACTCTAACCAAATATCTAATCTTTTAGCTGATCAATTTGCTGCTATTAGTGGCTCACAAATTTCAGCTTTTAAAACGCAAAATTTAGTTGGATTAGATAATCCAGATGTACTCTCGTCTATTTCAGCTGAACAAGTTGGATCCTTATCCATTTCACAGATAAAATCTCTTTCAGAATCTCAAATTAGTAATTTGTCAGATGATTCAATTTTAGGTCTTACAGCAAGACAAATATCATCTTTAAAAAGTGATCAAATAAACTCTCTCACAGCTACGCAGTTTTCAAATTTAACGGCAGATCAAATTAGAGAGTTAACAAAAAAACAAGTCAAAAATATAGATACATCTAACATTGTGAATCTAACAATTGATCAAATTCCAGCTTTAAATAATAGCGCTATTAGATCATTGTCATCCGCTCAAATTTCTTCTATTACTCCAGATCAAATTGCAGTATTGACTCCAGATCAATTTAAATCAATGAGTCCAATGCAACTTGAATCAATGGGAACTAGCCAAATAGAACAAATTACAACAGAAGCTGTATCAAAATTAAATGGCAAACAACTTGAAGCTTTGGGAATCACTACTTTTAGTGAAATGCAGAATATGTCAGCAAGTGATTTTCAAACATTTATATCCGATAATGAGTTACAAAAAATCAAAACCTCGATTGTTGGTAATTTCACCTCTGAACAACTTAATCTTCTATCAAATGATCAAATCCAAACTCTCACAAAAAGACAAATTAAAGCAATTGATGCAGAAACATTAGATAAATTAAATAATATAAGTTTTTCAAACTTAAAAAATAACCAAATTAAATCTTTAAATAGCCAACAGCTTTCAAAAGTTTTTGATTTATTAACTACTTCTCAAGTTATCGCTCTAAGTCAAAATCAAATCAAAACCATTGATCCAAGTACACTTTCACAATTTACAAATGATCAATTTAGTGCACTTTCTGCCAATCAACTAAATGCTCTGACAAATAATCAAAAGTTACAGTTAAATGATGATCAGATTCAAAATATTGATCCAATAAAATTATCAAAGTTTTCTAAAAATTCTTTTAAAGCTCTTAATTCAGTTCAATTAAATGCACTCACAACAGATCAATTAAAAATATTAGGAAGAAATCAACTTTCAATGATCGATAATAATGAAATGAATAGTATTTCAAAAATATCAGTTCTTGAATCAGATCAAATGTCAATTTTCAACAATAAACAAATAAGAGCGATTGATCCAAATTTGATTATAGAAATTTCTTCATCAGGTATTAAAGGTCTAAGAAATTCCCAAATCGCTGCTTTGAAATCAGACCAATTTGAAAAAATGCTTGGATCGCAATTATCTGCAATTAAACCAACAAGTCTCAAATTTATTAATCCCCAAAAAATTTCTGGACTTGGAAATTCACAACTTCAAGCATTTACTACTGAACAAGTTTCTAAATTAAGTGGTAAACAAATTCAGGCACTGGGTCAAAACATATCGAGTTTTTCAAACAATCAATTTGGTTCACTAACAAAATCTCAAACTAAATACTTATCTTCTGACCAATTAAGCCCTACTTTAATTGTTTTCGCATCAGAAAAGGCAATATCAGGTTTATCGCCAAAAAATATTAAATCATTAAGTGGGTCAACCTTTGGAGCATTCGATGATGCTGATTTATCTGCATTATCTAATTCACAAATTAAAGCTATTGACGCAGAAGATATTAAGTTTATTCCAAATTCATCAATTGACGGGCTAAGAAATTCGCAAATTTCAGTACTAAATAAAGATCAAATTTCTCAATTTTCCGAAAGTCAGATCAACGGAATGTTACCTATACAATTAAGGGCACTCAAAGCTAGTCAAATTAGTGCAATGGATACTATTCAAGTAAGCTCTATTTCTGAAGATCAAATTCAACAACTTAAGCAAAACACTATAAAAAGTTTATCTGAAAGTCAGATAAGTGTTTTAAATCCAAATATTTTAAATTCAATGCGGCAATCCCAAATTAGTAGTCTTTCAAAAAAACAAATTTCTGCTATTTCAGATGAAAATATTAAAAATTTGTCAAGTGACACTATTTCATTCTTAAAAAGAACACAAATAAAAGAGTTAAGTGAAAGTCAAATTTCTGAAATGAATTATCAACAATTTGATGCAATATCAAATAGAAGAAAAATAAATTCCTTGTCAATTTCGCAAATAAGTTATATAGATCCAGAAATAATTAGTAATTTAAATCCACTAACGATAAGAGCCTTAAGTGGTAATCAAGTAAAAAATCTAACAGTTGATCAAATTAAGAAATTAGATCAAGATCAATTAGCTAGTATAAATATTTCTGACATTAGAAAAATGAATCAAAGTCAAATTGGTTCATTAAATCATTATCAAGCTAATGGTCTTCTTACCTCTCAAATTAAAGCTCTTGGAAATAGATTAATAACTTCAATCACTCCAGACGCAATACAGGGTTTTACTAATACTCAAATCTCGAGCCTCAGTAAAAATCAAGTTACAAGATTAACAATGGATCAAGCAGACTCTTTATCTGATTCTCAAATATCTGCATTAGGAACCAAAGCAGATTATTTGTTTATTAGTCCACTAATTTTAGATACTAATAATGATAATCAATTTAGTATTTCAACTGAAGCAAAAGTAAATTTCGATCTAGATGCATCTGGAATAACTCGTAATGTAGGATGGATTAATCCAAATGACGCATTTTTAGCACTTGATATTAATAACGATGGATTAATAAATGACGGTAGTGAATTATTTGGTAATGGATCGCTTGTAAATAATAATAAAGCAAAAAACGGATACGAGGCTCTAGAAATTTATGATTCGAATAACGATAAAAAAATTGATTTTAAAGATAATGTTTGGAATTCATTAAAATTATGGAGAGACAAAAATTCTAATGGATTTACAGATACTAATGAACTTAAAAATATAAATGAGTCAAGTGTGAAATCCATATCATTAAAGACTAAAAAAAATTCTAGAGTTGAGAATGGCAATAGGATAGATTTAGAAAGTTATTACGAGATGACAAATGGGTCTAAAGGCAAGATTGCAGATGTTTGGTTCAGGGTAAAACAAAGTTCAGAAACAAAATTATTAGCCCCAATAATAACTAACGAAAATGAACAAGAAACTTTTCCATTAATAAACTTTAATACAAATAGTAATTTAAGAGAAATAGATTCACCAATTATGAATAATATTGGGTTGATGGGTTCATACACTGCAAATGATGGACAAGTTCGTCATATAGGTCAAGAATGGTTTACTTCAGATGATAATGGTATAAAAGTTTTCGATTTAACTAAAATAACAACTTCGGAAAATAATGATAATAATCTAAAAGTCAAATTATCTGATGTTTTAGATTTCAACAATAATGATATTTTGAACGTATCACAAACAGTCTTAATAAATGGTGATGAATTTGATACAATAGAAATAAGCTCTAATAATTTGTCGTGGAATCATACTGGAACAAGCTATGAGGGCGAAGATACGTATATGATTTATGATAATGAACAATCAAAATTATTGATTAATCAAAAAATAAATTTAATCATAGAATAGCTTCATAATTTTAATATTTAATTTTAATTATTTAAGTTTCAAAAATGAGTTTAAAATGCGGGATAGTAGGTTTACCAAATGTTGGGAAATCTACACTTTTTAATGCACTAACTAAATCAAATATTCCCTCTGAGAATTATCCATTCTGTACAATTGAACCAAATATTGGTGTTGTAGGAGTTCCAGATTTAAGATTACAAAAACTAGCAGAAATTGTTAATCCAAAAAAAATAATTCCTGCAACAATTGAATTTGTTGATATAGCTGGTTTAGTGTCTGGAGCCTCTAAAGGAGAGGGCTTAGGAAACCAATTTCTTGCACACATCAGAGAAACTGATGCTATTATTAACGTAGTTAGATGTTTTGAAGATGATAATATTGCTCATGTATCTGGAAAAATTGATCCTATTGACGATATTTTAACTATATCTACAGAACTTGCTCTAGCTGATCTTTCAACTGTCGAAAAAACTATCAGTAAAGAGAAAAAAAAACAAAAATCATCTGAAAAAAACTTAGTAAAGTTTTTAAATCTTTTGGATATAATTGAAGAGTGTTTAAATAATACTCAGCCTGTAAGAAAGCTAAATCTTACTAAAGAAGAAAATGATTTAATAAAACCACTTTGTTTAATAACTTCGAAACCTGCAATGTACGTAGCTAATGTTTCAGATTCTGGTTTTTCAAATAATAAATTATTAGATAAGTTAAATGATTTTGCTATTTCAACTAAAACACCGGTTCTACCAATTTGTGCATCAATTGAATCAGAAATAACTAATTTAGATGATAACGATAAGAAAGATTTCCTATTAGACATGGGTATGGAAGAACCAGGCTTAAATCGTTTAATCAGATCAGCTTTTAAATTATTAGGTCTTCATACTTACTTTACTGCTGGCATACAAGAGGTTAGAGCATGGACAATAAAAGTAGGAGATACTGCCCCAGAGGCTGCAGGTGTAATTCATACTGATTTTGAAAAAGGATTCATTAGAGCCCAAACTATTAATTATGAAGATTTTTTAAGATTTAAAGGAGAACAAGGTTGTAAAGAAGCAGGAAAAATAAAAACCGAAGGTAAAGACTACATAGTAAGTGATGGCGATGTTATAAATTTTTTATTTAATGTTAGCAAATCACAATAAAAAATTACCTATTTAATTTTCTTTTGGAGCCATCTATCTACCGATGGAAAAACAAAATTTGAAACATCTCCTCCAAGCGTAGCAATTTCTCGAACAATTGTTCCAGAAATAAATTGATATTGATCAGAAGGTGTCAAAAAAAGAGTTTCTACATCTGGTAAAAGATACCGATTCATTCCTGCCATTTGAAATTCTAATTCAAAGTCTGATACTGCTCTTAATCCTCTAACAATAACTTTTGCATTATTTGATCTTACAAAATCTTTTAATAACCCTGAAAAACCGTCAACTTTAACATTTGGATAATGCCCTAAAACTTCATTTGCAATAATTAATCTTTCCTCTAAAGTAAAAAAAGGATTTTTTGCTTTGCTTGAAGCAATACCAACAATTAATCTATCAAATAGTCCAGATGCTCTTCTGACGAGATCTTCATGGCCTCGAGTTAAAGGATCAAAAGTTCCAGGATATACCGCAATAACCATTATTTATTCCTCATAATAAAAAATATAAAATTTTATCTTAAAATAATTGCATCATTAAAAAAAAATTTACATTTCCAGCTTTCCCGAACTTTATAATTTTCCAGTCTGATATTACTATATCTTCAATTTCTGAAAAAGTCATGTTTGTTTCTAAGTATAGTATTCCACACTTAGAAATTAATTTTTTACAAAAAATAAATAAGAATTCAATATCAAATTTATTAAAAGGGGGATCCAAAAAAATTATATCTGCTTTAATTTCTGTCTTCTGTAGAACTTTAAATACATCTCCACATATTATATTTATATTATTTGCTTTTAGTCTTTGACGATTTAAATCCAAATTTTTTGCAAATTTGCTATCAAATTCAACCATTATTACTTTTTTTGCACCTCTACTTGCAGCTTCAAATCCTAATGAACCTGTTCCTGCAAATGCATCAATACATAAAACTTTGCTCCAAGAGTTAGATTTCAAATTATCTAACCAGTTGAAAAGTGTTTCTTTTATTCTATTTGGTGTTGGTCTAATTTTTTTTATATCAATTATTGGTAAACTAGATTTTTTCCAAATACCTCCAATAATCCTTACATTATGTTTTTTTTTCAAATTTAATCTACTTTAGTTCTTTTAGTAAAAAATATCATTTTAAAATAATTTAACTATCATGCTTTGGTAAAATAATGTGAATTGATCATAATGATACATATACAATCTTAATGTTTATTTTATGCCAACTATTAATAAATCTGAGTCGTGGTTTGAAAGACTAAAAATAAAACTAAAAAAATCTCAATTAAAATTTGATAATATTTTTAATTCTGGCAATTTATCAGAAGTTTTTTTTGAGGAACTTGAAGAAACTCTTTTGTCGTCAGACACTGGTTATGAAGCTACTTCCAAAATTCTGTCACAATTAAGAAAAAAAATTAAAGATGAAAAAATTTGTGAACCAAATGATATTAAAGAAGCGCTTTATTGTCTTATGGTAAATTTTCTTAAACCTCTAGAGAAAAAAATTGATTTTGAACAAGCAACCCCAAAAGTTTTTTTAATTGTTGGGGTTAATGGCTCCGGTAAAACTACTACTATTGGCAAATTAACCAACTACTTTATTAAAAATAAAAAAAGTGTTTTATTAGCAGCTGGAGATACTTTTAGAGCTGGAGCAGAAAATCAAATTAAAAGGTGGGGAGAAATTAATAATACCAAAGTTATTTCTCAAGAAAGCGGTGATCCTGCGGCAGTAGCATTTGATACAGTTCAAGCAGGCAAGGCAAGAAACTATGACATTATTATTATTGACACTGCAGGAAGGCTTGCGAATCAATCTAATTTAATGAAAGAATTAAAAAAAATAAAAATAGTAATTGGAAAAAGTCTTGATCAATTACCATTTGAGACCATATTAATACTTGACGGAAATACAGGACAAAATGCTATCTCACAAGTCGAAAGTTTTGATAGTTTTCTTGGTTTAACTGGTTTAATTATTACTAAATTAGATGGATCTGCTAAAGGTGGTATTTTGGCCGCTATTGCTTCAAATAGATCATTACCTATTTATTTTATAGGATTAGGAGAAGGATTAAATGACTTGTATCCTTTTGATTCTGAAAAATTTGTTAGAGCTATTTTTGAATAATCATAAAATGTCTTATATTTCTTTTAAAAATGTAACTAAAAAATATTATGAATATAGTGTATTTGATAAATTAACACTTGATTTAAACGCAGAAAGTATAAATTTTTTTAACGGTCCAGTTGGTTCTGGTAAGTCAACTTTCATTAAACTTATTATTGGTATTATAAAACCCGATACGGGCAAACTAATAGTTGGAGGTAATGACATGCTTAGAATAAAAAAAGAAAAACTAACTGATTTAAGAAAAAAAATTGGTCTTATTTCTAGAGAATTAAAACTTATAAATAGTTATACAGTTCAAGAAAATATTATCCTCCCACTTCTTTTTTTAGGAATTGAATATGAAGAAGCAAAAAAAAGATCAGAAATCATAATTGATTTAGTCAATCTCAAAAAAAAAATAAATTTTTTTCCTAAAAATCTTACTGAGGGTGAGTTACAACTTACAAGATTAGCCAGAGCGATCGTTCATCAACCTAGATTAGTACTAGCTGATGAACCTTTTACTTACTTAGATGACTATAATAAAGTTTTGTTCACCGAAATAATTAAGTCATATAATCGAACAGGAACAACTTTTATAATTACATCATCTGTAGAAACTGCTTTTTTTAGTAATCAAAATTTTTTTAAATTTTCAAAAGGAACCATTTTTAGTGGAAAAAACAAAGGGTAGTTAATGAATTGGTTTAAAGAACATCTTTTTGCAATAAAAATGAGTTTGCAAGGTATTGAAAGAAAACCTTTTCATTTTCTTTATTCTTGTTTTGTATTATCTTTGTCACTTATTATCCCGTTAAGTATTATTTTAACTTACAATAATTCAAATACTTTGCCCAAAAAATTTTTTACCTCTTCAAATATTAATGTTTTTTTCAAATCTGATATTGAAGAAAATGAGATTTTGCTTATTGAAAAAGAAATTTTTGAGATTTCAAGATCTTTAAATTTTAAAATTCATACAAATTTTATTCCAAAGAGTTTAGCTCTTGAAAACTTAAAAGCGAATAAAAATTTACAAAATTTATCAAAAATTTTTGAAGATAATCCACTTCCAGATACCTTAATAATAAAATTAAAAAATTCTTTTTTTGATTTAAATTTTGATTATGTTGATTCTTTAGCAAATAACATAAGTCAATTGCAAGGAATTGAGGAAACAAGTTATAACAAAAATCAAATTATGAAGGATTTAAATTTACAAAAGTTTTTGATTGTTTTTTTATCATTCTTTATTATTATAGTTTATTCAATACTATTTATTAGTCTTGGATATGTTATTTATCTTCAAATTATTAATAAGGAGGAAGATATTTTCATATTTAATTTATTAGGATCAGGAAATCAATTAATTACAAAATGCTTCCAATATCATATCGGTTTTATTTGTTTTATTTCAGCTCTTTTAGCAATTTTCTTAATTTTTTTATTTTTACTTTTTTCAAAAAATCAATTTGAAAGTTTTTTAACAATTGAACTAAATTTAAAAATGTTATTTGTGCAAAATATATTATTAATCTCTAAAATCATTTTAGTTTTTACTTTCATAGGGATAGTATTTTCAAATATTGTTATTAAATATAAAATAAAAAGATTGTCATAAATTATCATTTTTAAAAAATATTTTAAATTTCTAATTAATTGTTAGCACTCTTGTCAAGAGAGTGCTAAAATATAGTTATTATTTTGAAATTTAATCTTCTTTTGTTTTAAGGAGAGAATTATGGTGAACGATAGTATATTGTCAAATTGTAAAGTTAATAATAATATTGCTGTTTGGATTAACGGTAATATTAGTAGTATTGATGCTTACATTTCTTCTGTAAACAAATTTCCTATTTTATCTCATGATGAAGAGATTTCGCTTGGAAGACAGCTTAGAGATGAAAATGATATTTCCGCAGCTCACAAAATTGTTATGTCACATTTAAGATTAGTAGTTTCTGTTTCAAGAGGTTATCTTGGCTATGGACTATCTCATGCTGATTTAATCCAGGAAGGAAATATCGGTTTAATGAAAGCAGTTAAAAGATTTGATCCTGAAAAGGGTGTAAGGCTAGTATCTTATGCTTTACATTGGATTAAGGCTGAAATTCACGAATTTATTCTTCGTAATTGGAGAGTTGTTAAACTTGCTACAACTAAAGTTCAAAGAAAATTATTTTTTAATTTGCGAAGTAATAAATCAACTTTGGACTCTCTTTCTCCTGATCAGATAGAAACCATAGCTAAGTATCTTGATGTAAAGAGTTCCGATGTAATTGAAATGGAAAAAAGGATTTCGGGTAAAGATTTAAGTTTTGATCATCATTCAGATAATGACGAAGATAATTATTCACCAGAAAATTATTTGATATCTGAAATTGAAGAACCTGAAAATGCACTTGAATTAAAACAAATTAATTCACTTAAATCAAAAGGCTTAACAACAGCATTAAGTACTCTTGATAATCGTTCGAGAAGAATAGTCGAAGCTAGATGGTTAAATAAGAAAATGGAAAAGGGAGAAACACTTCAAAATTTGGCTAAGGAGTTCGGTGTATCACCAGAACGCATAAGACAAATAGAATCGTCTGCTTTAAAAAAAATGAAAAAAACCTTATCTAATTACTTATAAAAAAATCAGGAATTTTCAATTAATTTTTTTATATCTTCTGTAATTTTTGCTGTTTCTACTCCATGTCTAATAAATAATCTAACATTTCCTTTTGTATCAAAAACATAACTTCCTGATGTATGGTCTATTGTATAATTTTTACCATCTCCCAACTGAACCTTTTGAAAAAATATTTTAAAATCTTTCGCTATTTTTTTTATTTCATCTAGGTCACCATAAAGACTCAAGAAAGTTTGATCAAATGAGGGAACATATTTAGCTAAAATACTTGGAGTATCTCTTTCGGGATCTAATGTTATAAAAATAACTTGTAATAAATCAGAGTATTTATCTAATTCGTTTTTTACTTTGGCTAAATCAAAAAGTGTTGTTGGACATACATCTGGACAGTATGTAAATCCAAAAAAAACTACTACTATCTTTTCTTTAAAGTCAGAGATTTTTCTTTTTTTACCATTGTGATCGTTCAAAAGAAAATCTTTTGCATAGTCTGCTCCGGTAATATCGATATTATTAAAGGTTAATTTTGCGAAAGAGGTTTTTTCACTATCACATGAAGTTATAACAAAAATAGAAAAAAAAATTAGGATTAATCTAAGTCTTAAATGCATAACTAAATTTTAAATAATGATCAACAAGAAGCGATGCAAACAGAAGAGACAAGTAGATTATGGAATATTTAAATGCGGCTTTTGCAACTTTATCAGAATAATTTAGCCAAACATGCCAAGCATAAAATAAATAAATAAATCCTAAAATCATTGCACAAGCTAAATAAAATATTCCACTCATTCTTACAACATATGGCAAAAGAGATGTCACAAATAAAGTTATTGTATAAAGAAAAATTTGAAAACCGGTATATCGAGTTCCGTGGGTGTTAGGCAACATAGGAAGCCCTGATTTTTTATAATCTTCTCTCTTATAAAGAGCTAGTGACCAAAAATGCGGAGGCGTCCAAGTAAAAATGATTAAAACTAAAAGCCATGCTTCCATAGGAACTTCATTAGCTATTGCTGCCCATCCAAGAGCAGGAGGCATTGCTCCAGATAAACCGCCTATTACAATGTTTTGCGGAGTTAGTGGTTTTAAAATAATAGTATAAACAACTGCGTATCCTAAAAAAGTGACAAAAGTCAGCCACATTGTTAATGGATTAACATAATTATAAAGTATCCACATTCCTAAACCGCCTAAAAGACCAGAAAAAAACAAAGTTTGAAGTACTGATATATCACCACACGGAATCGGTCTTTTTGATGTTCTTGTCATTCTTGCATCAATTTCTCTTTCAACCAAACAATTAACTGCAAAAGCTGCGCCGGCTAAGAGCCAAATACCAATTATTGCGGACAATAAAACTTTCCATTCTGGCAATTCAGGGCTTGCTAAAAACATGCCAATTACCGAGCAAAATACTGCAAGTTGAGTAACTCTAGGTTTAGTCAATGCAAGATATTGAAAAAACCAATTATTAATTTTATGGTAACTTATTATATCCATTTTCATACTGTGTTAAGAACTAAACTTTTGTCTATTTCTTTTTTTCTAACTGCTAATATAACTTTGTAGTTTAGCATGACTAGGCTAAGAAATAGAAAAGTAGCAAAAGCACTATGCATCAATGCAAGAATTAGTGGTTTATCTAATAAAACGCTGAGAATTCCCGTCAGAAATTGAAAAACTAAAAGTAAAATTAAAGTAATTGATAAATTAAAGTATCCAGTTAATTTTAGAAATTTAAAAGCTGTGAAACCAACAAAAATTGCAACAAAGTATGCAAATGTCCTATGAACCCAGTGAATAGCTGTTAAAGAGGACATAGAAATAAAACTTCCATCATTATTTAATCCAAGTTCCCTCCAAAGAGTAAAACCTCCATTAAAATCCATATCAGGAACTATTTTATCTTGACACATTGGAAAACCATTACAAACTAAAGCAGCATAATTTGTACTAACCCATCCGCCAAGTAGGATTTGAACAAAAACAAGTAACAATGCAGTTATCGACAAAATCTTCAGGAAAAAATTAGTATTATCCAAAATAAATGTATTACTTTGCTTAAGCGCGTTATAAGTTAATAAACCTAAAAGAATTTGTGCTAAAGCAAGATGAATCGTAACTATAATTGGTTGTAATTTTAATGTAACTGTTAAGGCACCAAATGCTCCTTGAACGCAAACTAAAACTAAAATTATGAAAGGTAAAAATGGATTAAATTTATTTAAAGATGTTTTTTTCCACTTTACATAACTAAAAATAAAAATAAAAATTATTAAAATCCCAACTCCAATTGCTAAATATCGATGTATCATTTCAATCCAAGCTTTTACCATAGTAACTGGGCCATCTGGCAACAATTTTTGCGCCTGAATAATTTCATTCATAGCCATAAAAGGATTTGACTGACCGTAACATCCAGGCCAATCTGGACAACCTAAACCAGAGTCTGTCAACCTTGTAAAAGAACCAAAAATTATTAAATCCAGAGTATAAAAAACTGTTGCCCACGAAAATGCTTTAAAAATATCATTTTTACGTGAAAAATACACAACTATTAATGGAATTAGTGCAAAAAATAGTCCTTTTAATATTAATCCTATTAACATCAACACTATCCTATTCTTGAAGCCTTTAATAACCGATACAAATCGTTTTTAATAAGATTTGGATCAGGATTTTTTGGAAATCTCATCATCAAATTACCCAAAGGATCTATTAAAAAAAGATGATCAAAAAGATTAGCATCTTCTTCAACAGGCAACCAATTTTGAGTTTTTTTAAGATCAACATAAATAACTCTTGTTCCCGAATAAGTAACCAAAATTTTTTCATCAATCTTTTTGTTATCAGTAACAAGCCAGAGTCTTTCAATTCGATCTTTTTTCTTTCCTTGAGTCAATCTAAGTTGACGCATAAAATAAAGTTTTTTTTGACATAAATCATCACAAAATGAATTATTCACATGAATTAGAAGCCATTTTCCCTTGTAATCATTTATATCTGATTTGATTAATTGATTATCTGAACTTAAATTTGGGACAGGATAATCTCTTGGGTTAATTAAAAACCCATAATTTGTTTTTGTAGTTGGTTTTATAATGTAATAGGTCAGATATGATAGAGCTGCTGGTGTAAAACAAAGTACTAAAATTAAATATAATTTCCAAGGTACTTTTTTAAGTTTTGTCTCTGATTCAATTTTTTTCACTACCATTTTTAAACCTTGTAAACAAAAAAAATAAAAAAGTAAGCAAAACAAGTGCGTACCACTGAAACGCGTAGCCTTTATGCATATCTATTCCAAAGGATGGAGAAGGCCATTCTCTAATTAAGCTATCATCAAAAAAATTTGTCTGTTCAATAAAAAAAGTATGAACATTATAATGACTTACTTTTCTAAATTCATTTATATTTAAATTTTGTAAAACAGCTCCTGGTTTTAAATCTGGTTGTTTCCCAAACTGAAAAACTTTACCAAGAGATGATTTTAGTCTTCCTTCTAATTTGAAAATGCCTTTGGGTACATTTATTTCGGGCATTAAATTTCTATCATTAAAATTTCTCTGAAACCAACCCCGAGAGACTAAAATATATGTATCGCTATTTAAAACTTTAAAGGGCATTATTAAATAAAAACCAGGCTTACCGTCTAACGGTCTATTATCCAAATAAATAGGCCAACTAGTAATAAATTGGCCTAAAATTCTAACAGTCCTAAATTCCTCAAAAGCTGAGTCAATGTTTGTTGCGTTAATCAAAATCGGGGGCAACATTTTTTTTTCCTCAAATATTTTTTTTAATAAAATTTTTTTTTGAGCTTTTTCACTTTGCCAATTACCCAATGCCATACCCAAACAAATTAACAATGTTGTTACTATAAGTGGTAACAGATTAAATTTAAATTTCATAACACTTAGATGGAGATCGTATAATAAGTTAGAATAAATATATTAAACTTAACTAATATATTTTACATGAAAGTATTAATAGTCACAGCTTTCATACTCATAATTGGAAGCTTAGCATCTGCATTAATTTTTTTAATGAAGGATCGTGGTCTTGGCAAACGAACAGTAAAAGCTCTTGCCTTAAGAGTTAGTTTCTCTGTATTACTATTTATTTGTATTTTGTTAGCAAATAAATTTGGATTAATTTCTCCTACCGGGATAAACTAAACAAATACCCTAAAGCCAATAGACAATCACATATAAACCTAGCCAAACAACATCAACGAAGTGCCAATACCAAGCAGCACCTTCAAAGCCAAAATGATTAGATGGTGAAAAATGACCTTTCAATATTCTATAAAGTACAACTGATAACATTATTCCACCAATAGTTACGTGAAAACCATGAAATCCGGTTAATAAAAAGAAAGTTGATCCGTAAATTCCTGAGGTCAACTTAAGGTTTAATTCGCTGTAAGCATGCATGTACTCATAAACTTGGAAACCCATGAAAATTAAACCTAAAAGTATTGTAAGTGCCAGCCAGATTGCAGTTTTACTTCGATTACCCAATTGAAGAGCGTGATGAGAAATTGTTAATGTGACTCCAGAAAATAAAAGTAGAGCGGTATTAATTGTGGGTATTGGAAAAGGTCCCATCATATCAAAATTGTCAACTAATTCTGCAGGTCCTAAATTTCCCCATGTTGCCGCAAAATCTGGCCACAGAACTCTGTGATCCAGATCAGCTAACCAGGGCATACTGATTGTTCTAGCATAAAATAAAGCACCAAAAAATGCACCAAAAAACATTACTTCAGAAAAAATAAACCAACTCATACTCCATCTGTAGGAGATATCAACCTTTGAACTATACAAACCTTTTTCTGACTCATTAATTGAATCTCCAAACCAATAATAAAGAATTATAAAAACCGAAAGAATACCAACAAAATTTAAAGGCATTCCCCAGGAACTACTACCGTTAATCCAAGCAGTTGCTCCAATAAGAGAAACAAGGAGTGCACAACCCATTAGAAAAGGCCATCTTGAAGGACCAGGTATAAAATAATTTGTAGAATTTTTGCTTTCAACACTCATTTTAAACTTTCCAAAATACAATATTTATATTTTTCTAACCCACAATAAAGCTTATTATAAAAAGGAGAAACACAACAAAACAAATAACTAAAAATAATCCTGCTAAAACAATTAAAATTGGATTAAAAGATTCATAGTTTTTTTCTTTAGCTACACCAAAAAAAGCACATAATACAGTTTTTATTGTAGATTTAAAAGTCGCATTCTGCTTTCCTTTCACTAATTCAGAATTTTTCATAATAAATCTAACTAACTTTTAGCTTTTAAACCTACTTCAAAAAAAGTATAAGAGAGTGTTATTACATTAACACCTTTCGGAAGATCAGGATCAACATAAAAGCTAACAGGCATATTTCTTACCTCATTTGGCGCTAAAGTTTGTTGTTTAAAACAAAAACATTCCATTTTAAGAAAATATTTTGCAGCAACTTGAGGGGCATAACTCGGTATTGCTTGAGCATCCATTGGTCTTTTTTGTAAATTCGTAACTTCATAAACTACATTTACTATCTCACCGGGATGAACATTTATACTTGTAACATTGGGTTTAAAACTCCATGGACCAATTGCATTTGCGTCAAATTCTACATTTACAATCCTGGATTCATCAATCTGAGTATTTGAGACTGATTCATTAATATTTTCCTGAGCAGCTAGAATATTTATACCAGTTATATCACAAACCATTCTATACATAGGAATTAGTAAGTATCCAAAGCAAAACATCATAACTGCTAATAGAAAAAGCTTACCCATTATCGTTTTATTGCGAATTTTTTGTTTTACATTCAAAGCTTTTATCCTAAATTATTTACCCAAAAACAGAGTGTTTAATTATTACTCCTAAAAAGAAAACTAAAGCTATTGATAAAAGAACTAATGCAGTCTTAACATTACCAATTTTTTTTTTTTTCTTTCATATCTAAATCTATTTAACTGTCGGAGGAACTTCAAATGTATGAAAAGGTGCCGGACTCGGAACTGTCCACTCTAAACCATCAGCTCCATCCCAAGGCTTTTCTACAGCATTCTTTCCACCTTTAAGATTCGGCCAAAGGACAAAAAGCAAAAAGAACAGTTGCGATAAAGCAAATCCGAATGCTCCAATGCTAGCTATCATATTGAAGTCGGTAAATTGAGCTGCATAATCAGCATATCTTCTCGGCATTCCTGCCAAGCCTAAAAAGTGCATAGGAAAAAATGTAATATTAAAACTAATCATTGAAGCCCAAAAATGAATTTGACCTCTTGTTTCGTTGTACATAAAACCAGTCCATTTTGGAGCCCAGTAGTAAAATCCTGCAAATAGTGCGAATAAAGATCCTGCTACAAGCACATAATGAAAATGAGCAACAACGTAGTATGTATCTTGTAGCTGAATGTCGACTGGTGTTATAGCAAGGATTAACCCAGTAAAACCACCCATTGTAAAAACGAAAATAAATCCAATCGACCATAACATTGGAGTTTCAAAACTTAAGGATCCCTTCCACATGGTTGCTATCCAGTTAAAAACCTTTACCCCAGTAGGAACAGCAATTAGCATAGTTGCGTACATAAAAAACAGTTGACTAGTTACTGGCATTCCAGTTGTGAACATATGATGAGCCCAAACTATAAAAGAAAGAATTGCAATTGAAGAAGTAGCATAAACCATTGAAGAGTATCCAAATAAAGGTTTCCTTGAAAATGCAGGAATAATTTGAGAAATAATCCCAAAAGCTGGCAAAATCATTATATAAACTTCTGGATGACCAAAAAACCAAAAAATGTGTTGATACATCACTGGATCTCCACCCCCTGCAGCATTAAAAAAGGAGGTGCCAAAATGTCTGTCTGTTAACAACATAGTTATAGCTCCGGCTAGAACTGGCATAACCGCTATAAGTAAGTAAGCAGTAATTAACCAAGTCCATACAAACATAGGCATTTTCATTAATGTCATGCCTGGAGCTCTCATATTTAATATTGTTGTGATAATGTTAATCGAACCCATTATTGATGAAGCACCCATTATATGCATTGCAAATATACCAATGTCCATACCAATACCCATTTGAGTTGATAATGGAGCATAAAGAGTCCATCCTGCAGCAGTAGCACCACCAGGAACAAGAAAAGAGGAGACTAATAGAATTGCAGCTGGGGGGAGTAACCAAAATGAGAAATTATTCATTCTAGCAAAAGCCATATCAGGAGCACCTATTTGCAATGGAATCATCCAATTAGCGAAACCAACAAAAGCAGGCATAATAGCTCCGAATACCATAATAAGTCCGTGCATTGTAGTTAATTGATTAAAAAATTCAGGCTGAAATAGCTGCAATCCAGGCATAAAAAGTTCAGAACGAATACCCATTGCAAGAAGACCACCAACTAACAACATTGTTAAAGAAAACCAAAGATACAAAGTTCCAATATCTTTGTGGTTCGTAGCATAAAGCCAACGTCTCCAACCGCTAGGGTGGTGATCATCGTGATCAAGAGAGGCTTCATTTTCCAAAGTGTTTGTAGTACTCATAATATTCTCCGAATTTCCATGTTTATCTTGCAGCTAAAATTTCTGAAGGCTGAATTACTTTATCTGTGCCTTTATTTGTCCAACTTTGTCGGGTATATGTTATGACAGCCGCAATTTCAGAGTCTGTAAGGGAATCTCTCCAAGCGGGCATTGCATTTTTTCCATTTAGAAGTATATCTATCTGTCCACTCTTTGGACCTACCACCAACTTTGAACCGATTAAAGAGGGAAAAGCTCCTTCGATACCCTTACCGTTTTCCATATGACAAGCGGCACAATTGTTTAAATAAACACTTTTACCTTTTTCTTTAAGTTCAGATAAAGTCCAAATTTTTTCAGGATCTTCAACAACTGCGAGCAAATTCTTCTTTTTTTCTGTAACCCAATCTGCATAATCTCTTTCACTTAAAACATTTACAACAATTGGCATAAAAGCATGTTCTTTTCCGCATAATTCATAACAATTACCCCTGTACGTTCCAATTTTTTCGGCTTTAAACCAAGTGTCTCTAACAAATCCAGGAATGGCATCTTGTTTAACACCAAATGATGGAACGCCCCATGCATGGATTACATCATTAGCAGTAGTAATTATTCTGATTTTCTTATTAACTGGAACCACAAGAGGATTATCTACTTCTAACAAATAGTTATCGCCTTTTTTTGCGCCATCATGAATTTGATCTCTTGGAGTTGAAAGTGAAGATAAGTAAGTTAAACCCTGACCTTCGCCTTTTAAATAATCATAACCCCACTTCCATTGCATACCTGTAGCCTTAATCGTAATGTCAGCATTTGAAGTATCTTTCATTGCAACAACAGTTTTAGTAGCAGGAAGCGCCATTAAAACAACTATTATGAAAGGAACGACAGTCCAAGCTATTTCCATTGTAGTGCTTTCATGAAAATTTGATGCTTTATGACCAATTGACTTTCTGTGTTTTAATATTGAATAAAACATTACGCTAAAAACTGCTACAAAAATTACCAAGCAAACCATCATCATCCAGACATGCAACTGATAAATATTTTGTGCAATTTCAGTAACAGGAGCATGAAAATTTAGTTGATGATTAGCTGGCCCACCAACCATGTCGTTAACATTGTCTGCAAAACTTTTGGTTGTCAAAAATAAACCTAGAGTATTTAGTAAAATGTATAAAGAGTATTTCATATAATCCCCGAATTTAAAATTCAAGTTTGATAACTAAGTAAAATTTTGTGTAACTCTACAGCAAACTCTTGTCTTTTCTTGAAAGTCAAAAACTTACCAATTTCAACTTTTCTTCCGCAAGCCTCAATCCGAATGAGACTATGCATTTTTTCTGGAAACTCAACACTTGCAAAAAATGGATTCATAACTATTTGATATTCATTTGAACCATTTGAGTATTTGATAACTAAAGCAGAATCACTTAAAGTAACAGATTCATAATCAGTTGCGTGCCTACCAAAATAAATAAATGCAAGTGCAACTGCAGTCAATTCAACGATTGTAAAAAATAATATAAACCAAATTCCTAGGGAAAGAAAATAAATTGCTACACTAACAGATAAAACACACAATAATAAATATGCCTTAGTAAGTTGTTTAGGTGAAATCGAACAGTTTTTTTTTAAATTCCAAGCTCTAATCATGAAAAAAAAATTTGCAAACATAGTATAAATTGTAAAAAGATATTAAATTATACACGTAACCTAACGATATTTCATGTCTAGTCTAATAACGCTCTCATTGAAGCTAGTAGGGGCTTTTTGGGGATAAAAAGCATGTCCATAAATTACTTCCATGTCTAAATGAATCAAACCGTCATTTTTTCTACTAGACTCTATTTCAAATAATATACTTTCCCATTTCTTTTTTCCTAATAAAAATTTGCTTCGATTCTTTGATAAATTACCTCCAAATGCCCTCACATCGTTAATTAATTTCTCACTAGATATATACGTAAGATTAATTTTTTCCATATCCATAACAGGATTTTCAAAACCATTACTTAGCAAAATATCACCATAATCATGCATATCTAAAAATGTAATAAAACTTTTTTCTAAACCATATTTTTTAAAAATTGCTCTTAATGGTGAAAAAGTGTCAGGTCCAAAGCAACAAAACATTAGAACTCCATCTTTTTTTAAAACTCTTGACCATTCTTTTATAACAAAGTGTGGTTCCTGATGCCAATGGATTGCTAAATTTGACCATATTAAATCTATACTTGAGTGAGTTACAGACAAATTAGCAAAATCCGTACAAGATAAATAAAGATTATTTTTACTCTTTCTAAAAAAATTAAATAGTTTATACCTGATTATTTTTTTTCTTGCTATTTTCAACATCTCTTCTGAACAATCAACACCTAAAAAAGTAAATTTTGGGTACATTTTAATAAATTTAATTAAATCATCGGCCTCACCACATCCAGCATCTAAAATTATATTTGGGTTTTTTTTTATAATTTGTAATTTCTCAAACATCCTTGAAGAAATTTCACGTCTAAAAAATTGAGAACCATTGATTTTCGGTGGCTTAGAAAAAAGCCTCTTAACGTCTGTAATACTTTCACTACTTTTTTCAGACCCATTTGTTTTTTTGATTAATGTCATATTATAATTTTTTAACCTTTAATTTTTACAAAAAAAAAAAATAATTAGATTTTTAAATAAAATTTATATACTTTTATTTTTTTTTCAAAAAAGAATGTTTAAAGTTGTTTTAGTCGAGCCTGAGATACCACCTAATACTGGGAATATAATCAGGTTATGTGCAAATACAGGGGTTGATTTACACTTAGTTAAACCTTTAGGATTTCCCCTTGACCACTCAAAATTGTTAAGAGCTGGTCTTGACTATCATGAGTATACCTCAGTTGAAGTTCATATTAATTGGTATGAATTTATAAAAAAAGTTAACCCAAGAAAAGATAGGATTTTTACTTTTACAACCAAAAGTAATAACATATACTCAAATCACAAATTTTTTCCTGGAGATACTTTTGTTTTTGGACCTGAAACTAGGGGTTTGTCACCAAATATACTTGGTGATTTTGATGAAAAACAAAGATTAAAATTGCCCATGCAAAATTATTCAAGAAGTATAAATCTTTCAAATGTAGTCGCCGTAACAATTTTTGAAGCATGGCGACAAAATAAATTTTTCTAACAAATTTTATGAATAAACTTTTCAAATATTTTTATCTATTTACTCTTCTTTTAATATCAAGCGCTACGCATTCTGATAACCATAATTCAGAAGAAAAAATTGTACTTAATTGGGCATATGCTAAAGAGACAAATGCCAATAGAAATGTAAGTTCAGCTTATGTTTCACTAAATAATTTAAGTAAAACCGACGATAAATTAATAAAAATAATATCAAGTTTCACAAGAAAATCTGAGTTACATCAAATGACTTTTTCTAATAATGTTATGAAAATGCGTAAAGTTGAAAATATTATAATTAAAGCGGGTCAAAAATTTGAGATGAATCCCAAAAATGGTTTTCATATAATGTTTTTTGAAATAGATAAGCCTTTGAAATCAGGTGAAGAATTTCCAATTACATTAGTATTTATGAATGCTGGGAAAATTTCTACTACAATGAAAATTGTGAAAAAAATTGATTTCAACAACATGAAATAAAATTAATTTTTTGGGGCAAGCCTAGCTAAAGCACCTTTTCTATACCTATTTAAATCTTGAACAGTTTCAAAAGTATTCTCAAACAAAACAGACAAATTATGTAAAATTCTTTCTACAACCTTCTTTTCCCATTCGCTATCAAAACTTATTTGCTTATCAAGCCATGCCTCTAACCAGTTAGGATCAGGAAGTCGACTTTGAACCGTATCCTTCGGGTAAAGCTCTTTGTTTACATGAAGATTTGTAGGATGAAGCGGCTTTTCGGTTCGTCTAGCAGAAGCCATTAAAACTCCTATTTTAGCAAAGGCCGCTCGAGCGGTGTCACCAACCTCACCTATTGCTTTTTTCATGTATCTAAGATATGCACCGCCATGGCGAGCTTCATCTTGGCTTATTATTTTATAAATAAATTTTATTACTGGCTCTGTATGCCACTCTGCAGCACACCGATACCAATGGTTTAACCTAATTTCACCACAAAAATGCAGCATTAAAGTCTCTAAAGGAGGAGCTGGGTCAAATTCAAACCTTACATTGTGAAGTTCTTCTTCGGTAGGTACTAAATCTGGTCTAAATTTTCTCAAATATTCCATCAATACTAAAGAATGCTTTTGTTCCTCAAAAAACCAAACCGACATAAAAGCACTAAAGTCGCTATCGTTTTTGTTATCTCTCAAAAACATCTCAGTAGCCGGCAAAGCTGCCCATTCGGTGATCGCATTCATTCGAATAGTTTGGGCCTGCTCGTCAGTTAACAATGTCTTGTCAAATTCTCTCCATGGAATGTCACTCTCCATGTTCCAACGAACCTGCTCTAAAGAACGAAATAACTCTGGATATAGCATTGTACTTTTATTTTTCATTTTAAAATTTTCAAAGTTTAATCAATAATTAGTACTCCATTGTAACAACTTTTCTTTTTTATCAAAATTTAATTTGATCTCAAATATTTTCAACGCTCGATAAAGTTTTCTCAGCATGCCGATTTATGTATAGTTTTTCTGTATTATTGAATCTGTCTAAATTTTTCATCATCAGTGAAGTTCTTGGATTCTTGGAAAAAGAAAACTTATTTTTATCCAAAAAATGCCAATAAAGAGTTGTAAATGGGCAAGCTTTTTCTCCATATCGTAATTTTGGATTATACATGCAATTGTTACAGTAGTTACTTTGTTTGCTTATGTAGGCTCCAGTGGATACATATGGTTTTGTTGTAAATCTGGTTCCACATGCATGTATTGCCATTCCCGCAGTATTTGGTAACTCAACCCACTCAACAGCATCGACATAAACAGCCAAGAACCAATCACATATTTCTTTTGGAAGGACTTCACTTAATAATGCAAAATTTCCTATTATCATAAGTCTTTGAATATGATGAGCGTACCCAAGATTTAATGTTTGAGACAAAGTATCTCGCATACAAAGCATTTTTGTATCCCCATTCCAAAACCATTTTGGGAGAGATTTTTGATGAGAAAAAAAATTATCGTTTTTCATTTTTGGCATATCAAGCCAGTAAACTCCCCTCATAAATTCTCTCCATCCTAAAATCTGTCTGATAAAACCCTCTACACTTTCAATACTTGATAAGTGTTTAGTGAAAGATTTTTCTGCTACTTTCACTACTTCTAATGGATTTAACAAATGCAAATTTAATGATGAAGAGAGTAAAGAATGCCATCCTTTTGGAGTATTAGTCCACATTGCGTCTTGGTATTTGCCAAAATTAATTAAACGAGTATCAATAAAATTCTCTAGAGCAATAAGTGCGTCATTTCTCGAAACAGGCCAGTCAAAGAATTTTAAATCCCCAGGATGATTAGGAAAAAACTTATTTACAAGCCCAATTACCTCTTCTGTTATTTTATTTGGGGAAAAAGATGCAGGTTTTGGAATAAAACCTGGTCCTATTTTTTTGGGATATGAACTTCTGTTACTATTATCAAAATTCCACTTTCCATTAATTGGTAAATTATTACTCATTAAGATTGATTTTTTTTTTTCTCATAAATCTATAAAACTGCTCCATTCTTAATTCTTTTTTTCCATCTGCCCAAGAAAAAAATTCTTCTAAAGTACACAAAAAATGTTTGTCATCTAAAATTTTTATTAGTAAGTTATTTTTTTTACAAACTTTTTTTATTGATTCTAAAATTCTGTATTCACCTGGTTGTATCATCAACAAAGAACTTGGATTATATTTTTTTATAATATTGTCTAAATGATCAAAATAACTTTTTCCAAAATTATTTGAAATCTCAATGTACTCATAAGGCATTTTTCTCTTTGCAACTTCGTTTATAAAATGTCTCATTGCAGATAAAAAAAGGACAATTTTAGTTTTATTAGTAAAAACTAGTTTTGACTCGCTGGCAGATTCAATCATAACTACTAAATCTTGACTAGAATCAAAGTTTTTAAATACCGAATTATCAAAACTCAGCTGGTCTCCTAAGATCAAAACAATATTTCTTATTTTAAAATTCTTCATAACAAATTAAAATTTAATAAATTCAATTATTTTAAGCCTTAATAGAACAACAAAAATATTATTATTAGGCTAAAATAAATAATATTTTTTTTAAAAGGCATTAAAAAATGGAAAAAAAATTTAATCTAACTTTAACTAGATTCCAAATATGTTTTATAACTGTAATATTAACATTTTTAAGTTCTTCACCTTTATTTGCTGAATCAAAAAAATGTCCAAGTATTCTAAATCACAAGTTTAATAAGCTGCAGGACGATACTCCACAAAATTTATGTCAGTATTCTGGCAACGTTACATTAGTTGTTAATACAGCAAGTTTCTGTGGATTTACTTCTCAATATGAAGGTCTTGAAGAATTATATGAAAAATATAAAGATAAAGGATTTGTAATTTTAGGATTTCCCTCCAATGACTTTAACCAGGAACCAGGAGAAAATAAAGATATTGCAGATTTTTGTTTTAATACTTATGGAGTTAAATTCCCAATGTTTGCAAAATCTTCTGTTAAAGGAGAGAATGCTAATCCGTTATTTGCTCAGCTTATAAAAGAAACTGGACGCTCGCCAAGATGGAATTTTAATAAATATTTACTTGATAGGGACGGAAAGTTGGTAAGCTCATACGGTAGCACCACCCACCCGAGTGAAAAAAAATTCATACGGAAGTTAGAAGACTTATTAACTTATAAATAGTTTTTAAATAACTATAGAAAATATTTTTTTATTTTAAAATACTTATGTAAAATGAATATTGCAGTTGTTGGATCGGGAATTTCGGGCTTGTCTGCAGCTTGGAAGCTTTCCCTTAGCGGCCACGAAATTTCACTTTTTGAATCAAACAATTACTTTGGTGGGCACAGTAACACCTTTGGAGTTAATATTGATGGAAAAGAATTTGGAGTAGATACTGGTTTTTTAGTTTTCAATAATACTAATTATCCCAATTTTAATAATTTTCTTAAAAAGTTAAAAGTTCAAACAGTTTCATCAAGTATGTCTTTTTCAGTAAAAATTAAAAAACTATCTAGCCTTGATGATGATGATTTAGAGTGGTCCGGGTCAAGTATAAAAACTCTTTTTGCACAAAAGAAAAATTTAATAAATCCTCAGTTTATTAAAATGGTTAAAGATGTTTTAAAGTTTAATTTTTTATGTAATCAATTTATAGAGAATGATTCTCAATTTCAACAACTTACGTTGGAAGAATTTTTGTTTAAAAATAAATTAAGTAAGGAGTTTGTTGATTGGTATCTTTTACCAATGGCTGGAAGCATATGGTCCTGTTCCAAAAATAAAATTTTAAAGTTTCCAATAAAAACTTTTTTAAGATTTTTTTATAATCATGGTTTAAATAAAATTTTTAATCGTCCAAAATGGCAAACCATAAGAGGTGGATCTAAAAATTATGTTAATAAGATTCTTCCATTTATATCAAAAAAATATTTAAATACACCAATAAAACATATAAACAGAATTCTAATGAATTCAAATAAACTAGTTCAAATTACAACCCTAGATGACATTAAATTTTTTGATCATGTAATTTTAGCAACACATAGTGACCAGAGTCTAAATCTGATAGATGATATAAATGAAAATGAAAAGAAAATACTATCGGCCATTAAATTTCAAAATAACAAGGCTATTCTTCACACCGACGAAAATTGTCTTCCAAAAATAAAGAAACTTTGGTCAGCATGGAATTATCAAGGATTAGAAGGAGATAACGAAAATATTTCTGTAAACTACTTGATAAATATTCTTCAACCTATTCCAACAAAAAAATCAGTTATCGTATCTTTAAATCCTAATTTTAAATTAGATCAAGAAAAAATTATTTCAACTTTTAATTACTCCCACCCTATTTTTGATTATGCTGCAATAGAAGCTCAAAAATCATTATCAACTATTCAAGGAAATCATAATACTTGGTTTGTTGGTGCTTGGACTGGTTATGGATTTCATGAAGACGGAATAAAATCAGGCTTTAATGTAGCCGATAAAATTAATAACTTAAAGAATTAATTATGATCGATAAAGTTAAATATAATTGTTTTTTTAGTACTGGCGTTGTCAGACATGAACGCTTTAAACCAACTAAAAATACTTTTAGCCACAAAACTTTTTCTTTTTTCTTACCACTTCGATCACTAAAAAACTCGAACTTGCCCTCAATAATTTGTTCACGTAATAATTTTAACTTAATTTCTTTTTATGATTCTGATCATGGTGACGGAAAAACGCCGTTATTAATTTGGATTGATAAACTACTCCATTCAAATAATATTTTAGACGCTAATGGCGAAATATGGCTCTATACATTTCCAAGAGTATTTGGATATGTATTTAAGCCTGTTTCTTTTTGGTTTTGCCATAAAATAAATGGAGATTTAAGAGCTGTCCTCTGTGAAGTTAATAATACTTTTGGTGAGAGACACTTTTATCTTCTTGATGACGAAAAAAAAATTAATTTAGGTAAAATAGTTACAGCTAAAAAAGCATTCCATGTATCTCCATTTTGTAAAATTGAGGGCGAATATAAATTTAGATTTTTGAGAAAAAAAAAATATTCGAAAAATAGATCTGTAGAAAAAATCTTATGTATAATTAATTATGAGGATAGTAATGGTATTTTACTAAAAACAAGTATATCTGGTCTCCTTGAAAAAATATCTAATCCATCTGCAATTAAAGTTTTTTTTTGGTACCCAATTTTAACTTTTAGAATAATTTTTGAAATTCATTGGCAAGCTGTTAAATTATTTTTTAAAAAAGTCCCATATTTTAATAAACCATCTCCTCCATCTAAAAATGTCACCCGATGATTAAACATTATAGAAATCTTATAAATTTTAAAAATAAAAATTCGCAACGATCTGAAAATTCTAATCAACCTTCAGCTAAAGTAAAGTTTACTCTAAAGATTTTACAAAAAATAAACCATGGATCTTTAAAGATTGAATGTCCAGACGAAAAACTTTTAAAATTTGGATCTACTGGTGAATGCGTTAATATAAAATTAAAAAACTGGAACCCATTTAGTTCTGCATTAAAATCAGGTAATATTGGTTTTGCAGAAAGTTATATCAAAGGTGAATGGCACACTGATAATCTCCCAAAACTATTAGAATTTTTTATTCTTAACAAAAATTCATTACATACCGTCTTTTACGGAAGTTTGTTTGGTAAATTTTTTTATAGAATTAAACATTATTTAAATGAAAATTCAATAGCTGGAAGTAAAAGAAATATTCATCGCCACTATAATTTAGGGAATAATTTTTATAAACTTTGGCTTGATAAATCAATGACATACTCAGGCGGATTATTTGTTTCAGATGATATCTCACTAGAACAGGCTCAAGATGCAAAATATCAACGCGTGATTGAACAAATTAATTTAAATAAAAATAAACAGATTTTGGAAATTGGCTGTGGGTGGGGAGGTTTTGCAGAAAAAGCTGCACAAATTGGATCAAAAATTACTGCAATATCTTTATCAGAAGAACAATTAAAATTTGCTAAACTAAGATTAAAAAAAAATAATCTTTTAAATAAAGTTGACTTAAAATTTAAGGACTACCGAGAAATAAAGGGTAATTTTGACTCTATTGTGTCAATTGAAATGTTCGAGGCTGTAGGTGAAAAATATTGGGACTTATTTTTTAAGTCAGTTCATAAATTACTTTCAAAGGATGGGAAGTTTTGTATTCAAACTATAACGATAGACGACTCATTATTTGCAAGATATCGAGATAGTACTGATTTCATTCAGCAATATATTTTCCCAGGTGGAATGCTTTCCTCACCATCAATCTTTAAAAAAAAATTAATTAAACATAATTTTAAAATTATTGATGAATTTGCTTTTGGTAATGACTATGCAAAAACATTATCTATCTGGAGAAAAAAGTTTCTTGAAGAAAAAAATATGATAAAAAAAGAAGGATTTGACGAATATTTTTTAAAAAAATGGGAGTTTTATTTTGCTTACTGCGAAGCAGGCTTTAGAACTGGAAGTCTTAACTTATATCAATTCACTTTGATGAAAAATTAAAATGCTTATTAGAATTAAGAATTTTATAAAATTTGATATATATATTTTAATAATTTTTTTATTTTTATTTTCTTCAAAATGTTTTCCTAGTGATGCATATCTTTCACCACATCTAAAGAACCCTAAAGTAATTGGTAGTGGTATTTACAAGTGGTTTGGCATAAAAATCTATAAAGCAAAGCTTATTAGTGATAACGCTAAATTTTCCATTGATAATTGGAAAGACTACAACTTTGCTTTAGAACTTAATTATCTAAAAAAATTAAATGGGGAAAAAATTGCTGAAGCAAGCATAGATGAAATAAATGAATTTAATATTTACCCAGATGATAAAAAAGAACAATGGCTAATTAAAATGAAAAAAATTTTTCCTGACGTAGATAAAGGCTCAAAACTTACAGGTCTATTTACTACATCTGGGAAGGTATTTTTTTTTCTCAATAAAGAAATCATCGGTGAAATCCTAGATAAAGAGTTTGGAGTTGCTTTTTTCAGTATTTGGTTGAGCGAAAAAACATCTGCTCCAAAATTTAGAAAAAAACTATTCAATTTAAAAAAAGATTAATGTCAATGAAAATAACAAAAACAGTTTTGTTCTCATATGGCATTTTTGGTTTCCCTTTGGCACTGGTTGCTCTACCAATTTACGTAATGGTTCCCCAACTTTATGTTAATTTAGGACTCTCACTAACAACTGTTGGTTTGTCTCTATTGTTAGCACGAATAGTTGATGCATTTATTGATCCTTATTTGGGTAATTTAATGGATGAAAATAAATTTAAAATTAATTATGCCCAATTTATTTTAATTTCAGTTCCTTTTTTATTAATTGGATATCCAGCATTATTTCATCCACCGAATTTTCTTAAAAATTTTTTATTTTATTGGTTTCTTTTTAGTCTTACGATAGTTTATTTAGGTTTTAGTATTGCTACAATTGCTCATAACAGTTGGGGAGCAAACTTAACGAAAAAAAAAGAATTAAGAAGTCAATTAACAGGATCAAGGGAATACTTTTCGATAATTGGTGTTATTTTTGCTTCTGGTTTACCTTATATTTTTAGTCAGATACACCTAACTGCCTGCTTTATAATTTTTCTTATTTTTGGAGTTATTGCTATTCTTACACAAACTCCTAAACCAAATTTAATAAACACATCTAAAAAAAATACAAAATTAATTTATCCATTCACAAAAAATAATTTTAAATTATTATGTTTGATTTATTCTATAAACGGTATAGCCGCTTCAATACCAGCAACACTTTTTCTTTTTTTTGTAGCAGATCACTTAAGATTACCTGAATATTCAGGTTTATTCTTAATAATGTATTTTTTGTCAGCTGCTCTATTTTTACCTTTATGGGTTAAAATAGCAAAAATTTCAAGTGAAGCCAAAAGTTGGTTATTTGCAATGCTACTAGCTATTTTTACCTTCATATGGGCTTTGTTTTTAAATTCTGGTGACTTAGTTCCATTTTCTGTAATTTGTATTTTTTCTGGGGCCGCATTAGGAGCTGACCTTGCATTACCACCTGCAATTTTAGCAGGAATAATATATCAAGCTGGTGATAGTAATAAAAAAGAAGGATCTTATTTTGGTTTATGGAGTTGGATAACAAAAATAAATTTAGCCCTAGCAGCTGGAATTACACTTCCACTTTTAGAATTAATGGGTTATTTACCAGGAAATCCAACTCAACAAGGAAATCACGCACTTTTAATTGGATATGCATTGATACCATGTTTACTAAAACTGCTGGCAGCTTTTTTATTGTGGCGATCACCACTTAAATTTTTATAAATAAATTTTTATTTTTTTCAAAATATTATGTCAAAATTAAAAAAAAATCTGCAAGTTGCATTTTTTATTTTATTAATTCAAGGCTGTGGAGGAACAATGAAGCCTTCTGATTATAGTAACGAAAAACCAAAATTAGATTTAAAGCAATTTTTCAATGGAAGAGTTACTGCCTGGGGTATATTTCAAGATAGATCTGGGAATATAAAGAAGCGTTTTAAAGTAGTAATTAATTGTTCATGGAAAAATGACATAGGCACATTGGACGAGGATTTTTTATATTCTGATGGATCAACTCAAAAAAGAATTTGGACTTTAAGAAAAATTAACGAAAATAATTATATTGGGACAGCTGAAGATGTTATTGGGAAAGCAAAAGGAATAGTTGAGGGAAATACACTTAACTGGAAGTATAAACTTCTAATTCCAATAAATACCAAAAATTATATATTTGATTTTGATGATTGGATGTTCTTAGTTGATGAAAATGTATTGATAAATAGAGCAACTATGAGTAAATTTGGAATCCGAGTCGGAGATGTAACAATTTCATTTATGAAAAATAATAATTCAAATAATGAATCCGAAAATTAAAAATTGGCGAGATAGAAAAGTTTGGGTAATTGGAGCTTCCAGTGGGATTGGAGCTGAAACTTCAAAACTATTATTATCTTTAGGGGCAAAAGTAGCAATATCTTCAAGAAACGAAGAGGCTCTTAACAAAATTTGTGACTCTAAAAATAATTGTCTTGTCCTACCTCTTGATATAACTTCAAATTATGAAGTTATATCATCAAGTAAGTATATTCTAAACGAATGGAAAAAAATTGATCTTGTTTTAATTGTTGCTGGAAAGTATCATGAAATGCGCTCGAATTCGTTTAATCTAGAGATTGCAAAAGATTTGATTAATGTTAACCTTTATGGCGTTTTAAATTGTCTTAACGCGATATTACCAGTTTTAACTATTCAAGGTCATGGTGGCATAGGAATAGTTTCTTCTGTAGCTGGTTTTACTGGGCTACCAAAAGCACTAATTTACGGACCATCTAAGGCTGCTTTGATTAATCTTTGTGAATCGCTTTATTATGATTTAACAGGATATGGTATATCAACTTATTTAATAAATCCTGGGTTTGTTGATACACCTGCAACAAAAAATAATACTTTTAAAATGCCCAAACTTATAAGTGCTTCTGAAGCAGCTTCGGAAATAATAAAAGGCATTGAAAAAGGACAATTTCACATTCATTTTCCAAAAAGTTTCACGAATTCTCTCAGATTAGCAAGTTTACTTCCATATAAGATTTACTTTTTTTTATTAAAAAAAATTTTGAAAATATGAATTTGTCAAATAAGCTAGATGATTTTATTTATTCATATGAACATGATTTAGATACTATTATTTCAAGACCCGAGAAAATTTATACTGAAGATATTTATTTTAAAGATCCATTTTGTGAAATACAAAATATTCATCATTTTAAAAAACACTATGAAAAATCATTTAATAAAATCTTATTTCCTGAATTTAAAATAACAAACAAAATTTTAAATAATGATCAAGCATTTTTAGTTTGGGATTTTTATTTTAAATTCAAAAAATCTAAAAAAGAAGTTCAAACAATTAAAGGTGTTAGTCATATTATTTTCGAAACAAATGGATTGGTTAAATATCATAGAGACTACTGGGATCCTATAGAAGAAATTTTTATTAAATTACCATTAATTGGCTTCATTTTCAAAAAATTAATAAAAATAAATATTACTAGTTAAAAGCTTTTTTTTCTTGCAGTTGTATTAGTTTTCTTTAAAGTTGATTTTTTTGCTGTTGGATTTATTTTGCCTGTTAAAGTTTTCTTAAGTTTTTTTGATCCTCTCTTAGATTTTAAGTTTTGTTTCTTCTCAGATTTATTTTTTTCTGGCTGTTCCATAATTTGAGAAAACTGCTCACTCATTTTTTGCCACCAAATTAAAGGATTAGAAAAATTTTCAGTCATAGCTTTCATATTTGTAACTGAATCTTGAGAAAATAAATCTGTCTTCAAGAAATCATCCTGTAAATTTTTTTTTACATCTCCTTCTAATTTTTCTTTTGTTGTACTAAAAAAATTTTTACCTAATGATTGTAAATTTGATAGAGTCGAACTTTGAACTTGAAGAGTTTGAATAGTCGCTCTTAACATATTCATATTCATTTTCAGCCACCCTTCAACAGCTTGTAAATCTTTAATTTGCTTGTTAATTTCCTCAACAGATAGCGATGGCACATTTATTCCTTGTATTTTCGTTGATTTCATAAAATCCTCAAAAAACTTAAGTGATTCATTTAGGTTACTATTTTTTTCGTCATTTGCCATTCATAAATCCTTTATAATATATTGGAAAAAAATAAAGTCTCTTAATTTATAATTTAGTATAACAGCTCTTTTATTTAGAATATGATTCTACACAAATCTTAAAAAAATTTATTATGCTTAAGAATTTAGTAATAGTTTTTCAAATTGTTTTACTATCTGATATTACATTTGCTGAAACGGTTAATTTTAAAAAAAGTATCAGTATTGAGTATTTCTTGCAAGCAAAAATAAGTGGTCTCAATCTTAATGGAAAAGGTTACATTAATTGGAAACAAAATAATAATAATAAATACGAATTAAGTTTTATTACCAAAGTACCCTTATTTGGAACATTATTATCTGAGAAAAGTATTGGGATTTTCAATCAAAATGGATTAAATCCAGAAATCTTTTCCTCAAAAAAAGTCAATAAAAAAGAAAAAATTATTAAATTTAATCGAAAAAAAAAAATTTTGACCTTTAACGATAATACTCCAGGATATGTATTAAACGGAGACGAACAAGATCATATTAGTGCATTATGGCAGATCTCATTCCTACTGAATAAAAATATAAATTCACTTTTAAAAAATAAAGAACAAACTTTAAATGTAATAAGTAGAAAAGGAGTTGAACAGTGGATTTTTTTAATACATAAAAAAGAAAACATTAAAACAAATCTAGGGGTATGCGAATGCTTGCATTTAGAATATGTCCCTTCAGAAAAATCAGATTCTCCAAAAGTTAATATTTGGCTTTCACCTAATATCAACTGGTTACCTGTTAAATTGATTTTCTCAAAAAAAAATGGAAATAAAATTATTCAAAGTATAAAAAATCTTAATTATTTATGAAAAATTCTGCATTAGTTCTTTTCTCAGGTGGTCAAGATTCAACAATCTGTCTTGCTTGGGCTTTAAAAAAATATGATTATGTTGAAACAATCGGTTTTAAATATAATCAAAGACATTCAATTGAACTTAATTTGCGCCCTAAAATTTTAAATTCGATAGTTTCACTTAATAATGATTGGGGGAAGAAATTAGGTTTAGATCACTTAGTTGAGACTTCTTTTTTAGGTGAGATTTTTGAGACCTCGTTAACTAGAAATATTGATATATCATTTAATAAAAAATTACCGAATACTTTTATACCTGGAAGAAATTTAATTTTTTTTTCTATTGCTGCAGCATTTGCTTATAAAAAAAATATCCATACATTAGTCGGTGGAATGTGTAGTACAGATTTTTCTGGTTATCCTGATTGTAGAAAAGACCCAATAATGAAACTCGAAGAATCTTTAAATTTGGGTATGGAATTTAAACTTAAAATCGAAACTCCTTTGATGTATTTAACCAAAAATGATTCTTTGACTTTAGCAGAAAAAATAGCAGGGAAAAGTTTTATAAAATTAATAATAAAAGATACTCATACTTGCTATTTAGGGGATAGAAATTTTTTACATAATTGGGGTTATGGTTGTAATAATTGTCCAGCTTGTCATCAAAGAAGAGATGGATTTAAAAAATATTTCGAAAATAAAAATAATTAGTAATTAAACAAATAACTTCGTAGTAATTATTTTATGCATTAAAAAAATCGTGAATTAAATTTTTCTTTCTATTAAGGGTAGTTTTCAAATTTTTTTCTTTCACATGACCAAATCCCCTAATCTGATCTGGCAATCGAGCAATTTCAATAGCAATACCCAAGTTCTTTTTATCTAATTTTGGTAAAAAGCTGAGAATATCATTTTCATATTCTCTGATAAGATTTTTTTCGACTCTTCGTTCCTGAGTATAGCTAAAAGGATCAAAAAGAGTTCCTCTTAAAAAACGCATTTTTGCCAATAAAGGAAATACATAATTTATCCAACTACCGAATTTAGTTTTAATTAAATGACCAGATAAGTTTTTTTTAGATATTATAGGTGGAGCCAGATAATAATATATTTTATAATTACCTTCGAACATAGATGATATTTTTGATTTGAAGTCTTTATTGCTATGAAGCCTTGCAACCTCATACTCATCTTTATATGCCATTAATTTAAAAAAATAGTTTACAACAGATTCAGTTAGTTCTAAATTTGTTGTTTTCCCGACAATTTTTTCTTCAGAAGTTTTTACAAGTTTTATTAAATTTGTATATCTTTTTGAGTATGATTCATTTTGATAATCAGTCAAAAATTCACAACGCTTTTTTATCAATTCTTCGATTGATTCAGGTTTTTTAAAAAGTGAATCATTTATTGGAGCTCTGAATTTAATTTCTTTTTCTACATGTGAAACATCTTGTGCTGCTAAACGACCCCAAAGAAAAGATCTTTTATTGAAATCAACTGAAATACCATTTAATTCTATTGCTTTTAAAATTGCTATATCTTCAAGTGGTAACCACGCCTTCTGCCAGGCAAAACCTAACATAAACATATTAGTTGCAATTGAATCGCCCATCAAGCTCGAAGCTATTCTTCCTGCTTCTATTTCCATAAAATTTAAGTCGTTACATGAAGATTTTATCCTGCTTAATGAGCTTTCTTTTGGTGAAATCCAATTTGGATTTTTTATAAAATCAGAAGTTGGAGTGATTGTTGAATTTGTTACTACACATGTATTTTGATTATTTATAGTTGATATAGCTTCATTACCAGCTGTCACAACCAAGTCGCACCCAATAACTAGGTCAGCTCTACCTGAACTGATTTTAGTTGAAAAAATCTGGTCATTTTTACTAGATATCTTTACGTGGGATATTACAGGACCACCTTTTTGAGCTAGCCCACTCATGTCTAAGACAGTACAATGTTTTTTGGAAATATGAGAAGCCATTGCTAATATTTGACCAATAGTTACTACACCAGTCCCTCCGATACCCGTAACAAGAATTCCAAACGAATCTTTAATTTCATTAAAACTAGGTCTTGGAAATTTAAAAAGAGTTGAATTTAATATATCTATTTCATTTTCGAGTCCTTTGAAAGCTATATTGCTATTTTTTTTTAGTTTTCCTCCTTCAACTGAAACAAAGCTTGTACAAAAACCACTCAAGCAAGAAAAATCTTTATTACAACTTGATTGGTTAATTTGACGTTTTCTACCAAATTCAGTTTCTAATGGCTCTATTGATAAACAATTTGATTGTGTACCACAATCGCCGCAACCCTCACAAACTCTTTCATTGATAATTACTCTTTTCGCTGGATCAGGGTAAGCATTTCTTTTCCTTCTTCGTCTTTTTTCGGAAGCACATGTTTGATCATATATTATTGCAGAAACTCCCTTTTTCTCTCTTAAAACTTTTTGAACCGAATCTAAATGTGATCTATGTTTCAAAACTACACCTGAAGCCCAGACTGTTTCTGAATGGTATTTTTCAGGCTCGTCGGTGATTACAAAAATTGGATTTACTCCTTCAGAAGATATTTGTCTAGAAATTTTTGCTGCATCGAGAACACCATCATGTGACTGACCACCAGTCATTGCTACAGCATCATTAAATAGAATTTTATAAGTTATATTGACTTTTGCTGAAACAGCAGCTCTAATTGCAAGAATTCCAGAATGAAAATATGTACCATCTCCAATATTAGCAAAAATATGCTGCTCACTTGTAAATGGCGACTGACCTATCCAAGTAGCACCCTCGCCACCCATATGAGTAAAAGTTGATGTATTTCTATCCATCCACATTGCCATATAATGACAACCTATTCCAGCTACAGCTCTGCTACCAGTTGGAACCTTAGTAGAGGTATTATGAGGACAGCCGGAACAAAAATATGGAACTCTATTTTCGAAAGGCTTTGAAGTTAATAAATTTGAGTTATTATTAATTCTTTCAATTGAATCGATACTATTTTTAATCGAATTTTCATAAGGGTGACCAGAAAAATTTATTAAAAATCTGGCACCAATTAGCTTTGTAATAATATAAGGGTCTAACTGGTAATTATTTGGAAGTATATTATTGTATTTGAGCTTTTTTAAATCACAACTCCATTCACCTGAATTATTCATTTTGCCAATTATTCTAGGTCGCTTATTATCAGGTAAGTTATATAACTCAGACTTAATTTGGCTTTCTAATATTTCTCTTTTTTCTTCTACTACTATTAATTCTATCAAACCAGAAGCAAAATTTCTTATAGCTTGTCCGTCTAGTGGCCAACTCATTCCTACTTTAAATAACTTAATTCCAATTGCGGAAGCAGATTCTTTGTTTAGACCAAGGTCATTTAATGCCTCTCTTGTATCAGCATATGACTTACCAACAGATATAATTCCTAATTTTGCATTAGGACTATCCCAAACTACGTGATTTAAGTTATTCAACTTAGCATATGCTAGAGCGGCATACCATTTATAATTAACTAATCTATACTCTTGTTCTAAAATTTCATCAGGCCATCTGATGTTTAAACCACCTTCTGGCATTTCAAAATCTTCAGGCAATAATATTTTTATTCTTTCAGGATCAATATCAACTGTCGCACCAGATTCAACAATATCTGTTACACACTTCATTGCAACCCAAAGACCAGTAAAACGACTCATTGCCCAACCATGAAGACCAAAATCTAAATACTCTTGAACTGAAGAAGGATACAAAACAGGCATACCAGAAGCTTTTAAAATGTGTTCACTTTGATGAGCATTTGTAGATGATTTAGCTGCATGATCATCACCAGCAAGTGCTAATACACCACCATATTTCGACGTGCCAGCCCCCACTGCATGCTTAAAAACGTCTCCAGAACGATCGACTCCTGGTCCTTTTCCATACCACATGGAAAAAACACCATCATAGTTTGCTCCTTTGAATAAATTAACCTGTTGAGAACCCCAAATACTTGTTGCAGCTATGTCTTCATTTAAACCAGGATGAAAATGAATTGAATATTTATCTAAAAAACTTTTTGCCTTAATAGCTGCTTGGTCGACACTTCCTAATGGAGAACCCCTATAACCACTAATAAAACCTGCAGTATTCAATCCTTGAATTAAGTCACTATTCTTTTGCAACATTGGTAACTTAATCAATGCCTGAGTGCCAGTTAAAAAAATCCTACCACTAGTTTTAAGGTATTTATCATCTAAGGTGACTTTGTCATCAAAATTCTTTGAAATTTTTTCAAAAGGAGCATTCATATTATTAAAAGATAAGTTATTTATGGTTACTTAATTTTATAATTCAATAACTCAAGTACTATTTTACCACCAGTCCAGATATCCGATCTTAAATCCTCAATTCTTTCTAATTTGACTAAGCCTATTCCTTTACAATACCATTCTCTATTAATGATCGGAACATCTTTTCTACCTCTTACAGCACCAACATAAATTGATAGATTAGCATTCCCTTCAATTAATACACAATTATTAAATTCTCCTGCATTTACAGTTAAAGACTGATTCATTTTCACCACATTATATGTGAACATTATTTTTGGCATTTTTAGATACTGCTGGCCTTGATTATTTTTAGGTCCAATTGCAAAAGGTTCACTTTGAACCATCCATGCAGCACCAAGTTCAAGTGGCCTTTTTAATACCATCCTTGGATACCGATCCAATTTTGCAATTGGTTCAGAATCGACTCTTTGTGCAATTCTAAAAAATCCAGATTTTTCCCTTGTAATCCAATATTCAAATCCAATATTTCCTGGCGCATCAATTCTTCTTACATATACATCTTTATTTTCATGCTCTATGATCCTATCAACCTTTGCAAAATATTTATCCTTTTGAATAATTTCATCAATATCAGAAGTAACCTCATAAGACCATGAATTACCAACTTTCAATGGGAAATATGACATTTCACTTGTTCTATTTTTACAACTTAAAAATAAAAAAGGAAAAGCAAACAAAAATATTTTTATAAAAGTCTTAATCATTTTTCTGGCAACCTGGATTCCGGTGCATCTTTAACTTTCAATCTTATTTCTTTATCAACATTTACTTTAAACCAAGAGCTTCCAGATCCACCAGCAGGCCGCTCAACTATCCCTATTTGTCTTATACCTTGTTTACTTTTTCTTTGTGCCTCAGCCAATTCAGAATGATTATGTTTCAAATACGGCAAAGAGAATGATCTTGGAGGACCACCTGGTCTTTTTGAATCTAAATTTGAAACCCACAAATAAATTGCTCCTTCAATTCCTCTTTGTTGATTAGGTTCTTCAATAGTTGCAGATATAATTACAAATTTGTCTGGTAATGTTTTTGGAGTTGGCCAACCAAGCATTTCTTCAAACGTTGTATTCGCTATAAAATAACTAAAAGTAACAACAAAAATTAAAAGTACTTTTATCCACCTTTTCCAACTTGTTGCTAAACAAAAAATTAAGAGAAGTGCTGCTATAACCACATAAAGAAACGTAAGAAAAATTGAGTAATTATTCATGTTCTAGGAGATAATAATTTTGGTAAAGTGTTAATTTTACTAATGCTTCCATCAGATTCAACTGTAAATCGAACAGCAGTTTTTTCATCACCTTTTTTTTCTAATATTAAATTACCGTAATATGCTATTTCTGCTTTTGGATTTACTTTAACGATGGATATGCTAACGTTTACTGGTTTTTTATCTTTTGTTTCATAGTATTGTAAGTTAACTGTATATTCTCCAGAAGAAAATCCGCGTATTGTAACAACTTCTTGGTTAACAGGATTTATAACTTCATTACCATCAATTTTTAAAATATCACCTGCCAAACCTCGGTCATCACGGTCTAGATGCATTAGCCCTGCTTCTCTGGATCTAAACCATACCATTTTACCTGATGGATCTTCAACATACGTATCAATATCATTAGGATTTAAGTCTGGCCAAGAAATTGTTATTATAAATTCTGCTTTAGCCGGAACATCTCCTTGTTTTTTTGCTTTCGGATTCATGGCCAATAAAGCTATAATGAAACAAAATACAAATGCAATTAAAATATTAAATAGCATATCATAGAAAGGATCAACTTCAGCCTCTCTTCGCTTAGATTTAAAAATCACAATTCTTTCCGCTCTAAGTAAGAATCTAAATCATTTTCGGCAAAACTTAGAGTATCAGCAAGAAGTTCATCTGCACATCGATCCATCTTTAATAGCTGAACACCTAATAAAATATTTGCAACTAAACCAACCGCTGTAGTTATCAAAGCTATTCCTAAACCACCAGTTAGTGTTTTTAAAACATTTTGAGACTGAGAGGCATCAAAATTTTGAATTTCAGAAATTTGTATTGCAAGAATTGAAAAACCAATTACTTTTCCGAGCAGACCTAGCTTTATTTGAATACCATTAACCCACCATGCAGAATCACTAACTCCGTTTAATCGCTCAGACAAAATTTCCGTTAAATGAAATCTTTCATGGTCTTCTCTTTTTTTCTTCAATAAAAGACTTAAAAAATAATCATTAATAAAACCTTTTAGTCCACTGGGAGCAATTAAATTATTATTTTTTAATTCTGATGAAGCAATCCACTCATCTAAAATTGCTCTTTCTCTCAAGAAAAACAGTGACCGGTAACCGACCCAGATAGTTGAAAATGAGAAAACAAAAATAATCATTATTGTCAACCCTGTTGGATCCGATTTTATAATAACCCACCAAACATTTGCATGCCACATTATGAAAGCAACAAAAACTAAAAAACCAACATAACATAACCAATATAGAAAAAAAGTGTCAGCCTCACTTTTTTTTGGAGAAGCTATAACATTTTGAAAAAACCTGGAAATTGAAAAAGAGCTTTTACCCAGATAATTCATTTAAAGGTCCTATATTTTTATTTTTTATTTTGTAAATTGGTGACGAATGATCTTGAATTTTTGTCGTTTCGAAAAATTAAAGGTTTTTCATCAACTTGGTTTAATTTTGAATGCAAAATGATTTGTTGAACTTTCTCATGGTGTACTGATTTACTACATACTGGATCTGTATTACTCGCATCTCCTGTCAGAGCTAAAGCTTGACAACGACAACCACCAAAATCTTTTTCTTTTTCAGAGCAACTTGCACAAGGTTCTTTCATCCAACCAAACCCTCTATATTTATTAAAAGCCTCACTTTCAAACCAAATATCTTTTAAACTTGAGTTTCTAACATTAGGAAATTTCAGACCAGGTATTGTCTTAGCAGCGTGACATGGTAAAGCTGTTCCATCAGCCGAAACAGCCAAAAAAACAGAACCCCACCCGTTCATACAAGCTTTTGGTCTATCTTCAAAATAATCTGGAACAACAAACAAAAGCTTCAACTTATTATTAAGCTTTGATCGATAGTACTCCACAACCTTTTCAGCTTCTAAAAGTTGGCTTCGCGTTGGTAAAAGTTGTTGTCTATTTAGCAAACCCCAGCCATAGTACTGAGTATTTGCTAATTCTAAATACTCTACATCCATCTCAACTGCCATTTCTATAATTTTGTCAATGTGATCTAAATTATATCTATGCAAAACAACATTTAGAACCATTGGGTAATCATATTTTTTTATTAATTTCGCTACTCTTGCTTTTAAATCAAAGGTTTTTGTACTTGACAAAAAATCATTCATTTCTTTCGTAGAGTCTTGAAAAGAAAGCTGAATATGATCTAAACCAAGCTCTTTCATTTTTCTTATTCTCTCTTCCTTGAGACCAATTCCAGAAGTAATAAGATTTGTGTAGAAACCCAAATTACTCGCTTCGCCTATCAATTCCTCTAAATCGTCTCTCAATAAAGGTTCACCTCCAGAAAATCCTAACTGAGCTGCCCCAAGTTTTCTTGCTTGAGTCAAAACTTCTAGCCATTCTTCTTTTGACAACTCGTTGGACTCATTAGCGTAATCAATCGGGTTATAGCAAAACACACAGTGGAGAGGACACCTGTAGGTTACCTCTGCTAAAAGCCATAATGGCGGAGCTAAGTTATTAAGTTTAGACAATCCAACCTCTCTCAGTCGCAATTTCAAGAAATGCTGTAACCTCATTTTCTAAGCTACTAGCATTAAAAGTTTTTTCAATATCTAAAATTATTTCATCCACATTAAAATTTCCATTACATCTTTTTAAAATTTCTCCTGCACTTTGATTTAATTTAACCATTCCCTCAGGGTATAAAAGAACATGAGCATTTTGAGCCTCTTCCCACTGCATCCTAAATAATTTAGCTAATTTTGGTTTTTTTGGTATATTTAACATTATACTATTGATAACCTTTTTCTATAGCATCTGAAATTGACCATAAAACATCCAATTTAAATTGTAATATTTCTAGAGCTCTCTCTTGCTGTTTTCTTGTTGTGTAATAACCAAGGGTTAATTCTAAACCATGTTCAACATCTCTTTCCGCAAGTGAAATTCTACTCCTAAAATACTCTAATCCTTTTGTTTCAACCCATGGATAATGAACTGGCCAGTTTTTTAAACGATCTTTGTGAATTTTCGGAGCAAACATCTCAGTTAACGAGGATGTAACAGCTTCTTGCCATGAAGCACTTCTTGCAAAATTTACATAAGAATCTACCGCAAATTTTACTCCTGGTAAAACTAATTCTAAAGACCATAATTTTTCTCGATTAATTCCTACAGCTTCTCCTAATCTTGTCCAAGCCTCTATTCCTCCTGGTTTTTCGTCATAACCATCATGATCCCTAATCCTTTCAATCCATTTTCTTCGAGTTTCTCTATCATAACAATTAGACATAATTGCAGCATCTTTTATTGGTATCATAAATTGATAATAAAATCGATTTGCAACCCATCCTCGAATTTGATCTTTAGATAATTTCCCTTGATTCATCTTTATATTAAAAGAATGATTTATGTGATAACTTTTTTCTTTTAAACGTAACTTGTTTTCAAACTCCTCTTTACTCCAAGGTAAATGATTCGAATAATCTATAATTTCACTCATAATTCAATCTCCATGCCATCAAAAGCTACTTCAATATTTTCAACTACTAATTTTTTTCTCTCTGAAGAATTTTTATTTAAAATTGGATTTGTGTTGTTAATATGTATCAGTATTTTTCTCCTATTTCCAATTTCTCTTAAAACTTCTATCATTCCACCTGTTCCGGATAATTGTAAATGCCCCATATCAGCAGCTGTCTTTTTTGTTAATCCTAAAGTAATCATTTCGTTACCAGTCCAAACAGTTCCGTCAACTAAAACACAATCAGCTTTTTTCATTAATGACAAAACATGAGGCTCAATTTCGCCTAAACCAGGTGCATAAAAAAGTGTCTTCCCAGTTTTTTTATTTTTAATTAATAAACCGTTATTATCACCTATTTGAGGATTTGCTCTATGCGGAGAATATGGGGGTGCTTTACTTTTAAGAGGGAAAGGCTGAATAACTACATCTTCAATTTTTGGAACTTCTATAATTGAAAATGTTGTTTTATCCTTAGAAAGCCCAGAAATAGAATGATGACTAACGCCGCAATAATGTGAAAGTACCCTTGCTAAAGGTAAACCATTCATTAAATCGTCCCATACTGAGTCTGTGCAATAAAGATTTAATTTTTGTTTGCCCTCTCTAAGCATCAAAAGCCCAGTTATATGGTCAATTTGAGCATCCATTAACATTACTGAGCTTATTCCAGTGTCCCGAATATTTCTAGCAGGTTGTAAATCTGGGTTAGATCGAATTTGAGCTAAAATATCAGGAGATGCATTGATTAGAAGCCAATCTTTATTATTACTTGTTACTGCAATTGAAGATTGTGTTCTGGATTCAAAGTTTACATCTCCTTTTCTGACACTAGAACAGTTATTACAATTGCAATTCCATTGAGGGAAACCACCTCCAGCTGCAGAACCAAGAATTAGAATTTTCATATTTTAAAAAAAAATTGATTATTTAAAAAATTATAGTTATTAATTATTATAAAAAACTTATATATTTGCTAGACATGCTAATGTAACCTAAAAAAGAAAATATAATCCTATTTTTTCTAAATTATGCTTTAGGTAAAATTTTATAAGATGATTTTTTTAGCTTTTGACCAAAAAACGATCTTAACTAAGGATGGCCATAGCATTCATGTAGAACAATATGGCAAAAAGGATGGACCAGCTATAGTTGTTTTTCATGGAGGTCCTGGGAGCGGGACAAACAAATCTTGTCTTAATTGGTTTAACTTAAATTCGCAAAGAGTAATTCTTTTTGACCAAAGAGGTTCAGGAAAATCTAGACCAATTGGAGAATTAAAAAATAATAATATTACAAGTTTAATCTCAGATATTGAGATGATTCGCAATAAATTAAATATAAAACGATGGATGGTTGTTGGTGGATCTTGGGGCGCAACTCTAGCTTTAGTCTACTCAAGCAAATACTCAAATAATGTAAGTTCAATCGTACTTAGAGGCTCTTTTTTGTGCACTAAGAGAGAAATTAATTGGTTTTTTCAAGAACTTCGGGCAATAATTCCAACAGCTTGGAATACACTAACTGAAGGTTGGGACTGTAGTAGTAAAAAAAACGTTCTTCAGACATTAAGTAAAAAAATTCTTTTTGGTAGCATTGTTGATGCTGAAAATACAGCACTTAGATGGAGTTATTTCGAAAATTCTGCAATGTTATTAACATCAAAGAAAAAAATTCAAGATCATATTTTTAATGAAAATCAACATTTAGAAGAAAAAGTCTTAAGTAAGTATAGGATTCAAGCTCATTATTTAAGTAATAAATGCTTCATTAAAAAAAATAGTATTTTCAAAATGACAAGTAAATTAAAAAAAATTCCCATGGTATTAATTCATGGAAAGCTTGATTTGATTTGTCCGCCAGAAAATGCATTCATTTTAAAAAAAATGTTACCTCATGCAGATTTAAGATGGGTTGATCGATCAGGTCACTCTACTGGAGAAAAAGAAATAGAATTAGCTATAAAAAAAGCTATAGAAGATCTTCTAAAAAACAACTTTTTTTAATAGTTAATAAAAAACATAAAATATATTGCATCAATTAAGTATATTTTATAATATCGGACTTTAAATTAAATTTTTGTGATGATAAAAATGAAAATTTTAAAATTTACACTAATAATTCTTTCAATGCTACTGATTGGGAAAGTTTTTTCACATGGTGATGTAACACCTCAAGTTGTTGATACAACTGAATTAAAACCTGTCGGGGAGGACTGGCTTACTGATAATCCTTACTCTGGAAACAAAAAAGCTGCAGAAGTTGGAAGTTCTGCATATGGGCAAAATTGCGCAAGATGTCATGGCCTTCAAGCAATATCGGGAGGAATAGCTCCTGACTTAAGACATCTTGATAGTGATTGCATGTCTCTAGCTAAAGACAGAATCGATGCTTGCATTAAAGAAAATCAAGAATATTTTGTATCTACAGTAAGAAAAGGAAGAGTAAGAAATGGAAATGTTTACATGCCTCCTTTTGATCAAATACTTCACCAAGAAGCAATATGGGCCATAAAAACATATCTAGAAACTGTCAGAGAAGAAAGAAATTAAATTTTTTTATTAACATGTTAAATATAAGACTTCTTAACTTTTGTTTAATTATTATTTTTGCATCTGTTTCAGGATTTGCGCTTGCAAATTTGGATAATATTAAGTCAACAGGAGTAATTAGTTTTGCAATTTATAAAGATTTCCCTCCATTTTCAGATCAAGGAGAAGGTATAGATATTGATATTGCAAGAGCAATCTCAAAAAAGTTGAATTTAAAATTATCAATAATTCCTTTTCCAGCAGGTGAGAATATTGATGATGATCTTAGAAACATGGTTTGGAAAGGTCATTATTTAGGAATAGGGCCGGCTGATGTTATGCTTCATGTCCCGATTGATAGAATAGTTTTTCAAAAAAATAAACAAGTTAAGATTTTTGCACCATACTTTAGAGAAACTGTTAAATTAGTTAGAAATGTAAAAACTTTTCCTGATTATAATGGGATTAGTTCCCTCGAAAATAAATTATTAGGTGCTGAAAAAGTTTCCATTTCTGCAATGGTTTTACTAGGTAATGAAAAACTAAGAAATAATGTAGAAATTTTTGACTCATCCACTCAAGCACTAAAAAAACTTAAGTTAGGAAAATTAGATGCAGTAGTTGCTACTAGATCAAGTATTGAATCTGAGATGTCTAATATTAAGGGGTTTGAAATATCAGATGCTCCCTTCGAAAGACTTCCTAAAAGAGGTTGGGTAGTTGGGCTTGCTGTAAAAAAAGAAAATGTAGATCTTGCGAAACTTCTTCAAGAAACTATAAATAAGCTTTTCGATTCTGGTGAAATGTCAAAGATTTTTGCAAAGTATAATATCAGGTCTGTAAAACCATAAAAAATTAGCGCCTTTATCTCTCATGCGCATATTATTAAAAACTTTTTTTTTAACATTTTTATTTTTTAATACAGCAACATCGGGTGAACTTAAATATAAAGATCTAAAAGAAAAATTCCCTTCACCATACATTGTTGGCAATAAAGATTCTGAAATTCCAATTTGGCCACTATTTAAGCAAAAATTTAATAATTCAAATGATACCGAATTAATAGGATATTTATTCGAATCTATAGATTTTGTTTCGCTACCTGGCTTTGTAGGGATTCCAGTCAATCTTTTAATAGCTTTGGACAAAGCTGGCAAATTTATTGGAGTAGAAGTTATCTCGCACCATGAACCAGTTTTTTTAGAGGGTTATGGTGAAGAACCACTAATCAACTTTGTTTCTCAATATAAAGATTTATCCTTAACGCAAAATATATCAATTATTACTGGTACGAGAAAAAAACCTAAAATTGATGGAAACAATGTTCGTATCGATGGAGTCTCAAAAGCCACTGCCTCTCTAAGAATAATAAATCAGTCTTTATTAGCTTCATCTTTAGCAGTAGCTAGAAAAAAACTTGGTTTTTCAGGGAGCAGTGATCCTGACCAGATAGCTAGATTAAAAAAAAATTATTTTGAGGAAATTAAAATTCCTGAATTATTTGGAAAAAAATTAATAAACCATCTATCAATCACTAATTCTGATGTTGAAAAAAAATTTATTAATACGCCTGGAGAGGGTTTAGATCAAGATGCTTTGGAAAATCCTGAAGAAATACATATTGATCTTTATACCTCTCTTATATCAGTTCCAAGTATTGGAAAAAATTTGCTCAAAGAAAAAAGTTGGGAAAAATTAAATGAAAGACTTGAAGATGGTGATCATGCAATATTATTAATGTGGGGAGGTAAATTTACTTTAACTCCTGAAGAATTTATTGCGGGTACAGCTCCAGATAGAATAACCTTAACTCAAGATGATCTCCCTATTGAAATGAGAGACCTTGATACAGAATTTAATCTTTCAGATGATGTCCCATTAAAGCCTGATAACATTAAAGTACTGCGAATATTAGGTCAAACCGGATTAGATTTATCAAAACCTTTAGATTTTTCTATAAATATAAAACGAGAAAAAGGAATTGTTTATCCCGAAATAATTAGAAAAAATATCGGGTTTCAAATTAAGTTACATAAGAGGTTTTACATTACTCCAGAAAAAGATAATAAAACTTGGGTTTCAATATGGGATAATAGAAAGTCTGATTTAACGATATTAATTATTAGTCTCCTTTTTTTGTCTAGTTTGTTACTTTTTCAAAAATTTCTTACCTCGAATCAAAGACAGTTTTCGAATTTCAGAACAGGATATCTAATTTTCACTCTAGGATTTATTGGCTGGTACGGTCAAGGTCAACTATCAATTGTTAACATAGTAGCTTTTTTTCAAGCAATTAAAGAAAGTAGAGGATTAGAATTTTTCCTATATGATCCAATGTCACTTACATTATGGGCTTTCGTAGCAATAACTTTATTGATTTGGGGAAGAGGGACTTTTTGTGGATGGTTATGCCCCTTTGGAGCTTTACAGGAACTTATTTCAAAAATAGCAAAATTTTTTAGAGTTCCTCAATTTTCTTTTAAAACTAAAACTGATAATAATCTAAAGTTAGTAAAATACTTTATACTTTTTATAATACTTTCGTCAATTTTTATCTCTTCCTCTCTCACAGATAAATTAGTTGAAATTGAACCTTTTAAAACTGGGATAACACTTTATTTTTTTAGATCTTGGCCTTATGTGATGTATGCTGCTGGTATGGTTTTAATAAGCGCGGTAATTTATAAATTTTTTTGTAGATACATTTGTCCATTGGGTGCAGGCTTAGCGCTATTTGGTAAATTAAGAATAACGAGTTGGATCCCAAGAAGAAAAGAATGTGGGACGCCTTGTCAAACATGTAAACATAGATGTGATTATCAAGCTATTAAAAATAAGGGCGAAATAGATTATCAAGAGTGCTTTCAATGTATGGATTGTGTTGTAATATACAATAGTGATACAAAGTGTGCTCCCAGGATTTTTGAACTTAAGAATAATTTTTCTATCCCAATTCAACAACAATCAAGTTAAAAAATAATTTAATGAAACGAAGAACAATAATAAAAACAATTTTAGGAGGTTTTATTTCCTCCAGTGCACTGACTTATTGGTTAAATCCAAAAGAAAATAAATTAAAATTTTTTAATGGCACTGATCTGGCATTTGGGACAAATATAAGTATTAAACTACTTCATCATGACGAAAAAATCGCCTCAAAAGCTATTAAAGATTCTTTTTTAGCTTTAAAAGAAATTGACAATATTATGAGTCTTTATAAATCCGAGAGTCAAATTTCAAATTTAAATCGCGAAGGATTTTTAAAAAATCCTGATTATAGAATTCTAAATTTATTAAAAATTTCAAATTTTTTATCAAGGAAAACAAATGGTGCATTTGATCCTTCAGTACAAACACTCTGGGTAGCAGCAAAAAAAAGACTAAATACAAAAGATTTTATTAATCTAGTTAATTGGAAATCAGTAAATATTTCTGATAAAGAAATTAAATTTGATAAAAAAAGTATGTCATTAACTTTAAACGGTATAGCTCAAGGATATGGTTCGGATGTAGTTCAATCAATACTTAAAAAATATGGTATCAAGCATGCACTAATTGATACTGGAGAATTTTCAAATATTGGAACTAATAAAAATGAAACCCCATGGAAAATAGGCATTAAAGATCCAAAAGAAAATGAAGAATTTACAAGAATAATAAATTTAGACGGAAGAGCTTTAGCTACTGCTGGTAGTTATGAGTCCTTAATATCAAATGATGGAAAAGTTCATCATATATTTGATCCAATTTCTGGAGAATCACCGTCAGAGTTAATTAGTGTTTCAGTTCTTGCGCCAACCGCAGTAATTGCTGACGGCCTCTCTACAGCCTTTATGGTGATGGGCAAAAAGAAAACTATTAATACTCTAAAAACTTTTAAAAATATTGACATTTTTTGTGTTGATAAAGATGGTAACAAGATAGTTTCGAAAAATTTCCCGAATGACTTAAAAATAAAAATTTAATAATAATTTTTACTTTTTTGTCAAATTAAACTAAAAATATAAAAAAAAAAAATCTTTTTAAACTGGCTTCAAAATTTAAAATACTATATATTTAGTAGCACTTTTTTTAATAACTATAAATTGTGGATACATTTCCAAAATTACTACTTCATCAGTCCAAAAACCTTTCAAGCCAACCTGCATATCGAGAAAAAGATCTGGGAATTTGGCAGACTAAAACTTGGTCTCAAGTTGAAGAAGAGGTATCAAAATTTGCTTCGGGTTTATCTGTCCTTGGATTCAAACGTGGAATGAACCTTGCCGTTGTTGGTGATAATAAACCGAAACTATACTGGGCAATGTTAGCTGCACAGTCTCTTGGGGGTATTGCAATACCTCTTTATCAGGACGCCCCAAGCAGTGATATGTCATTTGTTTTAGAGGATGCAGAAATAGATTTTGCAATTGCAGAAGATCAAGAGCAAGTCGACAAACTATTAGAAATTAGAAATAACATAGGTGGAATTAGATTTATAATATATGAGGATGAAAGAGGTCTTAGGAATTATTTAAATATAGGTTTAAGCTCTTTTGAACAAGTTCAAGATCTTGGTTTAAAATTAAATAATGAGAATCAAAGTTTTTTTTACTCTGAAATAAAAAAAGGATCCTCAGATGATATAGCAGTAATTCTCTATACTTCAGGCACAACCGGAAAACCAAAGGGCGTATGTCATTCCTACAGATCTATAATAAAAACCTGTTATTCACTAATTGAATTTGACAGTCTTACTTCCAAGGACGAAATTATTTGCTATCTTCCATTAGCTTGGATTGGAGACTTTTTATATTCTTTTGCGTTGTCTCATGTTTCTGGATTTTGTTTAAATTGTCCTGAATCCGAAAAAACAGTACCTAATGATCTTAAAGAAATAGGACCAACGTTTTATTTCGCTCCACCAAGAATTTATGAAAATATATTAACTCAAGTTATGATTAGAATCGAGGATTCTGGTAAAGTAAAAAAATACCTTTTTAATTATTTTATGGATGTAGCAAAAAAAATCGGAACCAAAATTTTAGAAAAAAAGAAAAATATTTCCATTATGAATTTCATAAAATATAAAATTGGTGAATTTCTAATTTACGGCCCACTTAAAAATGTTTTAGGTCTTTCAAGAGTAAAGGTTGCATATACGGGAGGAGAAGCTATAGGACCAGACTTATTTAATTTTTTTCGTTCGATAGGAATTAATTTAAAAATACTATACGGCATGACAGAAACTTGTGTAACAGTTTGTATGCAAAAATCTGGAGACGTTAAACATGATACTGTGGGTATCCCAATGAAAAATGTAAATGTTAAAATTGCTGATGACCAAGAAATTCTTGTAAAAACACCTGGCTTAATGATTGAATATTTTAAAAATTCGAAACAAACAAAAGAAGTTTTTAATAATGAGGGATATTTTAAAACTGGAGATGCAGGTTACTTTGACGATGATGGACATTTGAAAATAATTGACAGGGCAAAAGATGTCGGAAAAATGTTGGATGGAACTATTTTCGCGCCAAAATATTTAGAAAATAAACTTAAATTTTTTTCATTTATTAAGGAAGCAGTTGTATTCGGCAATAATAAATCATTATGTGTGGCATTCATAAATATTGATATTGAAGCAGTTGGAAATTGGGCGGAAAAAAGAAATATCCCATATAGTAGTTATACTGATTTATCCTCTCAAAAAAAAGTATATGAATTGATTCAAAATTGTATTGAAAAAGTAAATTTAGATTTATCTAAAGATAGATTTTTAAAAAATTCTCAAATTCTAAAGTTTTTAGTTCTTCATAAAGAACTTGATCCAGATGATGAAGAGTTAACAAGGACTAGAAAATTGAGAAGAAATTTTATCTCAGATAAATATGATTTGTTAGTTAAAGCGCTTTATGAAAATAAAAAAACTCAATATATCGAAACTCAAGTTAAATTTGAAGATGGTCGAGATGGAATAATAAGTGCTAATTTAAAAATTCAAGATGTAAAAACATTTTAATAATTTTAAAATATGGAAAATTCATTTAATGAAAAAAATAAATTTCAAAAAAATAAAGTAATTTTGGATCTAAAAAAAATTTCTCTTTCATTTGGAGGTGTCAAAGCTTTAACAGAAATTTCATTCGATATTCTTCAACATGAAATTAGAGCAATTATCGGACCAAATGGCGCTGGGAAAAGTTCTTTGCTAAATGTAATTAATGGTGTGTATAAACCTCAACATGGAGAAATAAACTATGAGGGAAAATCTTTTTCAGGAATGAATACTTATTTAATGGCAAAAAGTGGTATTGCAAGAACTTTCCAAAATATTGCTTTGTTTAAAGGAATGTCAGTGCTTGATAATATAATGACTGGAAGAAATCTAAAAATTAATTCAAATTTTTTACTTCAAGCACTTTATTTCGGCCCTGCAAAAAAAGAAGAACTTTGTCATAGAATTGAAGTTGAAAAAATTATTGATTTTTTGGAGATTCAACATATTAGAAAAACACCAGTAGGTCGCTTACCTTACGGTCTGCAGAAAAGAGTTGAGCTTGGTAGAGCATTGGCTGCAGAACCTCAAATACTCTTGCTAGACGAACCAATGGCCGGCATGAATATTGAAGAAAAAGAGGACATGTGTAGATTTATCTTAGATGTAAATGAGCAATTAGGAACAACTATTGTTTTAATTGAACATGATATGAGTGTAGTAATGGATATTTCAGATCGAATAGTTGTTTTAGATTATGGGAAAAAAATTGGTGATGGAACACCTAAAGAAATTAGACAAAATCAAGATGTTATTAATGCTTACCTAGGAGTAAAAAATTAAAGTATTTTTTTTATTTTTTAAAAATTATGGATTTAAATTTTTTTATTGAAGTTCTAATTGGAGGTCTGTTATCAGGTATTATGTATGCACTAGTTGCATTGGGCTTTGTTTTAATTTACAAAGCATCAGGAGTATTCAATTATGCTCAAGGAGCAATGGTTTTTTTTGCTGCCTTAACATGTGTTTCATTAAAAGATTTTGGAATTCCATTGTGGATTTCTATTTTAATTACTGCCCTAGTTATGTATGTATTAGCGTTGCTTATCGAAAGAATAGTGCTAAGACCATTAGTTAACCAACCTGAAATTTCTTTATTTATGGCAACAATCGGCCTTTCTTTTTTTATTGAAGGTTTAGCTCAGATGGTTTGGGGTTCAGATGTAAAGCGACTTGAGATTGGCATTGAAGATGTTCCCTTAGAAAGTGCTTTAGAAAAATTTAATATAATAATTTCTCAATTTGATTTGTCGGCAGCTTTAATTTGTGCAATTCTTGTAATAAGCCTTGGGCTATTTTTTTCATACACAAAAATTGGTAGAGCACTCAGAGCAGTTGCAGATGATCATCAAGCAGCATTATCAATAGGCATCCCTCTTCAACAAATTTGGGGGATTGTTTGGGGTGTCGCTGGATTTGTTGCTTTAGTAGCTGGGTTATTATGGGGCTCAAGAAATGGAGTCCAGTTTTCTTTAAGTTTTGTTGCATTAAAAGCACTACCAGTTTTGATACTTGGCGGATTTACTTCCGTTCCAGGAGCAATCATAGGTGGTTTAATTATTGGAGCTTCTGAAAAATTGGCTGAAGTTTATCTTGGTCCATACGTTGGCGGTGGAATTGAAGGCTGGTTCCCTTATGTATTCGCATTGATTTTTTTATTTATAAGGCCCGAAGGACTTTTTGGGGAAAAAATAATAAGAAGAATTTAAAGTTTAAAAGGATGATAATGTTTTACAGAGAATCTGGACAATTCAAGACTAGCTATTCAGCAGACAATCAAATTTTTAGGATTAAACAAGACAGAACTGCTATGCTTTTACTTTTTTTAGTTGCTTTTTTTATTATTCCTTTTTTTGGTTCTTCTTACTTATTCTCTGCTATTTTAATTCCTTTTTTAATTTTCTCTTTGGCTGCACTAGGACTTAATATTCTTACAGGTTATGCAGGACAACTATCACTAGGTTCCGCGGCATTTATGGCAGTAGGAGCATTTTCCTCGTATAACTTTGTTTTAAGAGTTCCTGAAATTCCTTTATTAGTTGCTTTTATACTTGGTGGATTATGTTCAGCTCTAGTTGGTATCATTTTCGGTCTTCCCTCATTAAGAGTAAGAGGGTTTTACTTAGCTGCATCAACTTTAGCAACACAATTTTTTGTGGTGTGGGCTTTAACAAAAATTGGTTGGTTTACAAACTATAGTACTTCTGGAGTTATTACTGCACAAAAAATAGAAATATTTAGTTTTGTTTTTGACACACCTGTATCAAAATATTTGCTTGTCTTAACAATAGTAGTACTTTTATCTTATTGCGCAAAAAATCTAATTAGGTCAAATGTCGGTCGAAGTTGGATGGCAATTAGAGATATGGATATTGCAGCAGAAGTTATTGGTATAAGACTGATGCATACAAAACTTTTAGCCTTCGGAATTAGCTCTTTTTATTGTGGTATTGCAGGAGCACTTTATGCCTATGCTTACTTAGGAACTGTAGAGCCAGAGGCATATAGCCTGGAATTATCATTTCGCATATTATTTATGGTCATTATCGGTGGTTTAGGTTCGATTTTAGGATCTTTTTTAGGATCGGCTTTTATTATACTAATTCCTATTTTTTTAAATATAGTTGCTCACTTTTTAAAAATTTCAACTTCAGTTGCTTCACATCTTGAACTGATGGTATTCGGTGCGCTAATTATTTTTTTCTTAATTATCGAACCTCATGGATTAGCCAGATTATTACATATAGCAAGAGAGAAATTAAGATTATGGCCTTTTCCACATTAAAATTATGCAAAAAACTTTATACTAATAAAAAATATTAATAATCCACAAAATATTCTTAGGAGACATTATGCAATCATATAAATTAATTTTTTTGATCTTATTAATAATTAGTTCTTCCGTTACTTATAGTGCTGATCAATTTGTTTCAATCTTATCATACAGAATAGGTCCATATGCTTCGGGTGGGAAAAGTTTTTATGGTGGTTTAATTGATTATATGAATTTAACTAATCTCAATGGTGGAATCAATGGTGTGAAACTAATTTGGGAAGAATGTGAAACTGAATATAATGCTTCACGAGGAGTTGAATGTTATGAAAGATTAAAGAATAAATATAACGGTGCTTCTGTTGTTGAGCCCTTATCAACAGGAATCGCATATGGTATTTTGGATAGAGTCAGTGTAGACAAAATACCAATGACTACACTTGGTTATGGTAAATCTGATGCAAAAAATGGAAAAGTTTATCCTTATGTCTTTCCATTAATCACAAGTTATTGGAGTCAGGCTACTGCAATGATAAGATATCTCGGTCAAAAATCAGGCGGAATGGATAAATTAAAAGGGAAAAAAATTGTTCATTTGTACCATGATTCTGCATATGGGAAAGAACCTCTCCCAGTTTTGATGGCTGAGTCAAAAAAACATGATTTTCAGTTAATTAAAATACCAATAGCACCCCCGGGAATGGATCAACAGTCCCAGTGGCTTCGAATTAGAAAAGTTAAACCAGACTTTGTAATAACCTGGACTTTTGGAGTAATGAGTACAGTTGCAATGAAAACAGCTCAAAGAACAGGTTTCCCAAGAAATAAAATGTTAGGAGTTTGGTGGTCAGGATCAGAAGAGGATACGATTCCAGCTGGAAGTGCCGCAAAAAATTATGAAACAATGACTTTCATTAATCCTGGAGATTACCCACTCATTAAAGAAATTAATGAAAAACTTTATCAAAATAATAAAGGAAATTTAGAAGATGAGTCCAGAGTTACATATAAAATGTATATGAAAGGAGTAGTCGCAGGAGTAATGATGGTTGAAGCAATGAGAATAGCTCAAAAAAAATATGGCATTGGTAAAGTAATTTCCGGTGAACAAATGCGCTGGGGGTTAGAAAACCTTAATATTGATTTAAAGCGTCAAACTGAACTTGGAGTAAAAGATTTGTTTCCAACACTTAAAACTTCTTGCTTAGATCATGAAGGTTCAGGTGCAGCAAAAGCCCAAAAATGGGACGGAAAAAAATGGGTAAGTTTATCTAAAAACTGGATAATTGGTGATAAAGATTTAATTAAAAAACTAGTTGATGAATCATCTAATAAATATGCAAAAGAAAAAAAAATAAAACCAAAATGTTTATAAAATTTAAAAATTAATTCATTACTTATTACTTTTATTGATTTTAATATGACAAATATTCTTTCCGTTAATAATATTGAAGTTATTTACGACCATGTGATTCTCGTTTTAAAGGGAGTTTCACTAAATGTACCAGAAAAGAAAATAGTTGCTTTAATGGGTGGAAATGGGGCTGGAAAATCAACTACTCTTAAATCAATATCAACTTTATTAAGAGGAGAAAGAGGTAACGTTACCAAAGGTAGTATCATATTCAAAAATGAAAAAATAGATCATTTAAATCCTAACGATATTGTCAATCGTGGCCTCTTACAAGTAATGGAAGGAAGACACTGTTTTGGGCACTTAACAATCGAGGAAAATTTGCTTACTGGAGCTTATACTCGAAAGATCAATCGTACTGAATTAAAGAATTCTTTAGAAATTGTGTATCACTATTTTCCAAGGTTAAGAAATAGACGTTCTTCGATGGCAGGATTTACATCAGGTGGTGAACAGCAGATGTGTGCGATCGGCAGGGCATTAATGGCTAAACCTAGTATGATTTTACTTGATGAACCTTCAATGGGATTAGCACCTCAAATAGTTGAAGAAATTTTTAATATTATTAAAAATCTTAATGAATCTGAAGGAGTTTCTTTTCTTCTAGCAGAACAAAATACTACTATTGCCTTAAATTATGCTGATTTTGGTTATATTTTAGAAAATGGAAGAATAGTGATGGAAGGTGACTCAAAATTTTTATCTTCAAATGAAGATGTAAAAGAATTTTATCTTGGACTATCTGGATCCGGAAGAAAAAATTTTCGAGATATTAAGTTTTATAAACGAAGAAAAAGATGGCTTGCATAAAAAAACTAACTTTTAAAATTTTATGAATAATTTTTTTGATGATCTTGAGTGTAGAGAAGTAAAATCGCGTGAAAATGAATTGATGATATCATTGCCTGAGTTAATAAAAAAAACTCAAAAAGCTTCTGGATGGTCTGAAATATTGTCTGGAGTAAACCCTAACGATATAAATTCGAGAGAAGCTCTTTCAAAGTTGCCAATTACTAGAAAATCTAAATTAAACTCAATTCAGAAAAAAAATCTTCCTTTTGGTGGCCTAAACACTACATCAGTTAAAAACTTATCAAGAATTTTTGTTTCTCCAGGGCCCATTTTTGATCCAGAAGGAAAGTCAGAAGATTGGTGGAGATTCGCAAGACCAATGTATGCTTTAGGTGTTCGAGAAGGAGATTTAATTCATAATTGTTTTTCATATCATTTTACACCTGCAGGATTCATGGCAGAAGGAGGAGCAAAAAAATTAAATTGTCCAGTAATACCTGCTGGTATTGGCCAAACAGAACTTCAGGTAGAAGTTATTGAAAATTTAAAACCAATAGTATATGTTGGGACTCCATCTTTTTTAAAAATAATTATAGAAAAAGCTCATCAAATTGGAGCAAATATTTCTTCTCTTAAATTTGCACTTGTTGGAGCAGAAGCGCTCCCACCATCACTACGAAAATGGTTTATAGATAGTGGAATGGAAAGAGTTTTACAAACATATGGAACGGCAGATATTGGAAATATTGCTTATGAAACTATGTCAAATGAATCTGTCAACCCTGGAATGATTATAGATGAAAATCTTATTATTGAAATTGTCAGACCTGGAACAGGTGATCCTTTACCAACGGGAGAAGTTGGTGAAGTAGTTATTACTTCTTTTAACAAAGATTATCCTTTAATTCGCTTTGCAACTGGAGATATGTCTTCGATTCTCTCTGGTATTTCTCCTTGCGGAAGAACAAACGTAAGAATCAAAGGTTGGTTGGGAAGAGCAGATCAAACTACAAAAGTTAGAGGGATGTTTATTCATCCATCTCAAGTAGCTCAAATAATAAAACAAAATCCTTTTATCATAAAAGCGAAATTTATAATAACTGGTGAAATGTCGCAAGACAAAATGACTATGTATTGTGAAGTATCTGATACTCAAAAAAATAACAATCAATCTGAAATGATTAAAAAATCTATTCGAGAAATAACTAAATTACGATCTTCAGTCACTCTAATTAAAAAAGGGGCTCTACCAAATGACGGAATAGTCATTGAAGATAAAAGAAGCTATGATTAATTTTTAGTTTATATTTACTAAATTTCCATTTTGAACTTTTGCGGCCTTTGATTTCACTAAATCAGAAATCAGCCAGTTAACAAGAAAAATCAAATTGTATTTCATAAATCTTTCATTTGTTAACTTTATAATTGGTATATCATTTAATATTGTTGGTAATTCATTTATTTTGATTTTTTGTTTTTCCATAAGTAAAAATTTTAAAATCACTTTTAAACCATTCTTTGCATTTCTAAAGGAATCTTGCTCTAAATAATTAAGCCTTGAAATAGCATAAGCTAAGGACTTTTTTAGATCTGTAAAAGGTCTTCCATGACCAGGAATAACAATCCTAGCATCTAAATTACTTATTAAATCAAGAGTATTTCTAGTTTCTAAAAAACCTGATTCACCATCCATTTCTGGAAAAATTACACCAAAACCTTTTTCCCAAAGTGCGTCAGCAGAAATTAATATTCCTTTAGACTCGTTGAAAAATATAAAAGAATTATGGTCATGACCTGGAGAACTTAATGCGATCCAATTTAAGCTACCTAAAAAAAATATATCTCCATTTTTAATGCCGGAATTAGCAAAAAATCTATCACATTTTTGCCCGTATTTATGAAAACTTAGATTTTCAAGATTCCAATTTAAGACATTATTAACTTCTGAAAATGGAACTAATGTTTCAACGTTTTTATAATAATTTTGAAGAATACTATTACCTCCACAATGATCAGAATGAAGATGTGTATTTATAATAAAGTTTAAGTCTCGTTCTCCTAAAACTTTTTTTACAAGACGCAAAGTTTGGTTACTATGCAATACATAACCTGTATCAATTATCGTAGCTAAATTATCATCGATTAAGATTATATTGTTTGAGGATAGCCAACCGCGCTCTAAAACTTTTATTGATGATGGCAATTTCATTTTTTAATTTTATAATAATTAGAAATTTTTTTAAATTCTTCAATAAGATCTGGTGTTCCAGCATTAAAAGTAATTAAAGATAATTTTGTTCGAATAACTAATCTAGTTTGCGAATAAAAACCAAGAAGAGAAATAGAAATAATTTTTGCACTACGAACATCCTCCCAAAAAATCTTTCTGTTCCAAAAAAAACTTTGTGAAATGCCATCAGAATCAATTCTTACTTTTGATTTTAAGAAACTATAGTAAGAAATAGTTATAAAAAAAAAAATAGATATAAAAAAAATTTTTGTATCTAAATCATAATCTAAAACATCATAACGAATTAAAAAGTTTAGAACATATAAAAATATTACAATCACTATAAACGATGACAATTTTTTAAAAGATTTACTGTAGGCAGAACCAAGAATATTTTTTTCTGGATTATACATTCTTTTGCAAGTAGTAATTTTATTTATTATTGTTTTTTCTTCTAACAATAATTGAATTCCAAACTTTGGACTTAATTTCTTCTGAAAAATCGCTCCAATTTATAATTTCTTCAATAGTTCTTAAACAGCCCTTACATATTTGATTGTCATCTAATTGACAAATACTAACACAAGGTGAAGGCAAGCTACCGGTATGTTTTTTAGGGTCGAAATTAGTTAAATCCATAGTTTAGAAATAGTATTTTTAAAGTATTTTTCTTTTAAGAAGCTTTTCATTAAAAATTTTAGCTATAACAACTGTTCTCTCATGTTCGCCTTCTGTAATTTTGTCAATTTCGTCTCTCGCCTCGACCCAAAAATTTACTTTTTTTCCATTAACACTAATTACCTCACCTTTTATAAATATTTCCATTCCAAGTGGAGTAGCTGCTAAATGTGAAAAATTAACATGCGTTCCTAAACTTTGCTCTTCGGGCCAATTTAAATAAGGAATCATACTTTTTGTACATGCTAGCTCTAACATACCTACCATATAACCTGTAGCTAATACATTAGGCATATCTTTAGTAAAATTAATTTCATTAAATAAAATTGGAACTAACGATTTTTTTGATACTCTATAATTCAAATTAAACTTTAAACCTTTTTTTAAATTTGGACTCATGATATTCCTTTTTCAATTTTTTTTGATACAAACGCAGCTCCAACTTTACTCACAGATTTTTTCCCTAAAAAATCAGAAATAAATTGTCCTGCATCAATAACTTTGTCGAAAGAAATACCTGTATTTATTCCGAGACCATTAAGTAAATATAAAACATCCTCAGTAGCAACATTCCCAGTAGCTCCTTTTGCAAAAGGACAACCACCTAAACCTGCAACTGAAGAATGAAAGATTTTTATTCCAACCTCTAAAGCAGAATATATATTTACTAATGCCTGGCCGTAAGTATCGTGAAAGTGTCCTGAAAGATTCTCTTGTGGAAAAATTTCGGAAATTTTTAAAAAAACAATCTTTATCTTATCTGCAGTAGCTACCCCAATAGTATCCGCAATATCTATTTCGTCACATCCAAGATCTTTAAGACGCGATACTACATCGGTGGTTGATTGAGGTTTTATTTCTCCTTCGTAAGGACATCCAAAAGAACAACTTATACTTCCTCTAACTCGGATATTATTTTCTTTTGCAACTTCTACCACTTTTTGAAAACGGTTTATAGATTCTGAAATTGAACAGTTAATATTTTTTTTTGAAAATGATTCAGATGCTGCACTAAAAATAACTATTTCATCTATTTTATTTTCTAAAGCAAATTCTAAACCTTTCATATTTGGAACTAAAGCTGAATATACTACACCTTTTTTACGAATAATTCTTTGCATTACTTCTTTAGAAGTTGCCATTTGTGGTACCCATTTTGGCGAAACATAGGAAGCCGATTCAATATTTAAAAAACCTGCATTAGACAGCTTATCTATCAATTGTACTTTTACATCCAAAGGAATTATTTTTTTTTCATTTTGTAAACCATCTCTTGGCCCTACCTCGACTAACTTAACAAATTTAGGAAATTTTTGAGAATTAATCACTTTCTTCTCCACTACTGAACAAAATTAATTGATCACCTTCTTTTACATGCTGACCAACTTTAAACATTATGTCTTTAATAATACCTTTACTTGGAGCAACAATTGTATGCTCCATTTTCATGGCTTCAATAGTTAATAAAGGCAAACCTTTTTCAACAAAATCATTCTTATTAACTAATAAAGATATAATTTTACCTGGCATAGGAGAAGTAAAATTTGCTTTTTCATATTCATTCTTTTCTTGAAAAGAATGAATATCTTCCCATTTTAACTCCCATTTCTTTTCATTATAAAAAACATAAAAATAATTATTTACAAATATAACATTTGCATTTAACAATAAATCATTAAATTTTAAACAAATATTGTTTCCATGAGATTTAAAATTACTTAAGAAATAATCTTTTTCATCAAAAGAAAAATCTAAACCTTGTTTTTGATATTTAATTTTAATTTCAATTTCAGATGTATTAGTAAAAAAAATTAATTTTCTAATTAAAGTACTATTTAATCTCCAACCAAAAGAACTTTTCCAAGGATCTGAACTCAAACTTGACTCGTTTAGAAAAATTTTTGATACTACCAATGCTAAAACTTCTGGGTAGATTATTTTAATATTCTCTAATAAAGTTTTTTTATTTTTATCTATAAAATTAGTATCAATTTTTCCTGATGAAAATTCCTTACTATCAATAATATTTTTTAAAAATTCGATGTTAGTATGTGGACCAACAATTTCAAAATTTGATAATGCACGCGACATAATAGTAATGGCTTCAGAACGATTAGCTCCGTGAACAATCAGTTTTGCTAACATAGGATCGTAAAGATCTGTTATTTCGTCATTTTTTCTAATTCCAGAATCAATTCTAACTTTTTCATTTCTTGAAAACTCGATAGATTTTGGGAATTGTAAATAATAAATTTTTCCGCTAGAGGGTAAAAAATCAATATTTGGATTTTCTGCATAAAGTCTAGCTTCAATTGAATGTCCATTAAATTTTATTTTTTTTTGATCTAATGAAAGTTTTTCTCCATAAGCAATTTTTAGTTGCCATTCAACTAAATCAATATTTGCAATCATTTCAGTAACTGGGTGTTCTACTTGAAGACGAGTATTCATCTCAAGAAAATAGTGTTTACCTTCTTCATCAAAAATAAATTCTACTGTGCCAACACCCTCATACTTAACTGATCTTGCTATGGAGACAGCCATTTCCCCGATAATATTTCTTTTTTTTTCATCTAAATAATTTGATGGTGCCTCTTCTATAATTTTTTGATATCTTCTTTGAATTGAACAGTCGCGCTCAAACAAATGTAGATGATTCCCATACATATCGGAAATTACTTGTACTTCAATATGTTTTGGATTTTTTAAATACTTTTCAATTAGAATTTTGTCATCACCAAAACTATTTATAGATTCTCTTTTACATGATTTTAAAGATTCAAAAAATTCTTCTTCTTTATTAACAACTCTCATTCCTTTACCTCCGCCACCTAAACTTGGCTTTAGTAAAATCGGAAACTCGATGTTTTTAGCCTCACTTAATAATAAATCTACATTTTGATTTGTTCCATGATAACTAGGTAAAGTTGGGATTTTTAACTTTTCTACATGTGCCTTTGAAAATGATTTAGAGCCCATAATTTCTATTGATTCTGCACTTGGACCGATAAATTTAACACCGTTATTCTGACATGCCTTTGCAAAAGTACTATTTTCAGATAAGAAACCATAACCCGGATGAATTGCTTGAGAATTAGTAGACTTTGCAATTTCAATAATATTATTTATATCCAAGTAACAATTAGTTGTTTCAGAAGAATTTAAAAGTATTGCTTCATCGCAAATCTCTGTGTGTTTTGACAAATAGTCATCCCTAGAATAAATACCTACTGTTTTTATACCCATTTTTTTTGCAGTAGAGCTAATTCTGCATGCTATTTCACCTCTATTAGCAATTAAGATCTTCTTAAACATTAATTTTCCAAAAAATTAATATCATGGTATTCAAATAGTCTTTTCTAAAGCCACTAAAGTTTTTTTTCCTAAAAAATCAATTTCTTCCTGATTACATATAAAAGGTGGCATCCAATAAATTGTATTACCAATAGGCCTCAATAAAAGACCATTTTTTAAAGCTTCCTCGAAAAACCTCCGAGAAAAATTTTCATCGATTCTTGGTTTAACATCAAAAGCTAATATCATACCTGTTTGTCTAAAATTTTTAACTGATGAATGTTTTTTTATATTATAAGCAGCTTCATACATATATTCAGATAGTTGTTGATTCTTTTCCAAAAAATTTTCTTCTTCAAAAATTGATATAGTTTCTAAAGCTGCTCTACACGCTAACGGATTACCAGTAAACGAATGAGAATGCAGAAATCCCCTCGTTAAATCTTTACTATAAAAAGATTTGAAAATTTCTTCCTTTGTCATTACTAAAGATAAAGGTAAATATCCTCCGCTCAATCCTTTTGATAAACAAATAAAATCCGGCCAAATTTCAGCTTTTTGGCAAGCAAAAAAACTTCCAGTTCTTCCACAACCTACAGCAATTTCATCAGCAATTAAATGAATATTGTACTCACTACATAACTTTCTTACTAATTTTAAATAATAAGAATCATGCATTACCATTCCTCCTGCGCACTGTACAAGGGGCTCAATAATTAAAGCAGAGATGGTTTTACCGTGTTTTTCAAAAAGATTTTTAATATCATCAGCAGAATTCTCAGAAATTTCACTAACACTTTTTAATTTCGAAACCAGTCTATTATCTGGAGATTTTACTTTATAACCTTTTTGAAAAAGATCACCATAGGCACTGGTAAAAAGACTTACATCAGTTACTCCCAATGCTCCAATAGTTTCACCATGATAACTATTTTCTAAATATACAAAATCTTTTTTTTTTGGTAAATTTTTATTTCTCCAATAGTGTGAACTCATTTTTAGAGCTATTTCAACAGCAGATGATCCATCGGAAGCAAAAAAACAATGACCTAAATTATTACATGTTAAATCTGAGAGCTTTTCTGAGAGACGAATAACAGGTTCATGAGTAAACCCTGCTAGCATCACATGCTCTATCTTTTTTAGTTGGTCAATAACAGCTTTATTAATTCTGGGATTTGCATGGCCTAATATATTAACCCACCAAGAACTTATTGCGTCTAAATAACTATTACCCTCGTGATCGTAGATCCAGGCATTTTTACCATGACTTATTGAAATCATTGGAGTTGTCTCATGATGTTGCATCTGCGTACAAGGATGCCAAACACTTTTTAAACTTCTTTTAATCCATTTTTTTGAGGAAACTTTATTCATTACATTCTAAATATCCCAAAACTGGTTTTCGAAAATTTTTTATTTAATGAAGCAGAAAGACCTAAGCCTAAGACAAAACGAGTATCTGCAGGATCAATAATTCCATCATCCCACAATCTTGCTGTAGCGTAGTAAGGATGACCTTGTTCTTCGTACTTTTTTTGAATTTGTAACCTAAAACTTTCTTCATCTTCTTTACTCCAAAATTCATTCCTTTTTTCTAAACTATCTCTCTTTACTGTAGCTAAAACACTAGCTGCTTGTTGACCACCCATGACAGAAATTCTTGCATTTGGCCACATCCATAGCATCCGAGGCGAAAAAGCTCTTCCACACATACCGTAATTTCCAGCTCCAAAACTTCCTCCAATTATTATTGTGAATTTTGGAACTGATGCTGAAGCAACTGCGGTAACCATTTTTGCCCCATGTCTTGCAATACCCTCATTTTCATATTTTTTTCCAACCATAAAGCCTGTTATATTTTGAAAAAAAACCAAAGGTATTTTTCTTTGACAACAAATTTCTATAAAGTGCGCTCCTTTAAGAGCAGACTCAGAGAATAAAATTCCATTATTTGCAATAATTCCTACAGGCATCCCAAAGATATGAGAAAAACCACAAACTAAGGAATTACCAAAATTTGATTTAAATTCGTCAAATTCACTTCCATCAACAATTCTTGCAATTACCTCTTTGATATTAAAAGTTTTTTTTAAATCTGAAGGAATTAATCCATATATTTCTTTCGCGTCATATTTAGGTTCTTTTGTATCAATAATATCTAATGAAACTTTTTTTTTAATATTAAAGTTTTTAACTATTCTTCTTGTCAAATGCAAAGCGTGTTCATCATTTTCGGCTATGTAATCAACTAATCCAGATAATTTTGCATGAACATCACCCCCGCCAAGCTCCTCTGCAGATACAATTTCACCAGTTGCAGCTTTAACCAAAGGTGGCCCCCCAAGAAAGATTGTTCCTTGATTTCTAACAATAATTGACTCATCACTCATGGCAGGAACATATGCCCCTCCAGCAGTGCAAGATCCCATTACGACTGAAATTTGAGGAATTCCTTTAGATGACATTCTAGCTTGATTATAAAAAATCCTACCAAAATGATCTCTATCTGGAAAAACCTCATCTTGATTTGGTAAATTTGCACCACCAGAATCAACAAGGTAAATACAAGGTAAATTATTTTGCTCAGCAATTTCCTGTGCTCGGAGATGTTTTTTTACAGTTATTGGAAAGTAAGTTCCTCCTTTTACAGTCGCATCGTTACAAACAATTATGCATTCTTTATTTTCAACTCTACCAATACCAGAAATAATTCCAGCACTGGGAGCTAGATTTTCATACATATTTAATGCAGCAAGTTGAGAAAATTCTAAAAAAGGAGAACCTGGGTCAAGAAGTAAATCAATCCTATCTCTTGAAAGAAGTTTTCCTCTAGCTGTATGTTTATCTCTTGATTTTTTATCACCACCTAGAGAGATATAATTAAATTTCTTTCTTAAATCATTGACCAATATTTTCATTGATTCATAATTACTCATAAATTCTTTTGAATTTAAGTTTAAATTTGTTTGAATTATAGACATAATTTTTTTAAAAAGTTGAAAAAATAATTTTAATTTTAATTTTTGAAAGCATAAAAAAAATATAAATTTTATTTTAATGCTCGACTGATAAGTATTTTTTGAATATCACTTGTCCCTTCATAAATTTTACAAACACGAACATCACGATATATTCTTTCAACTTGATAATCACTTAAGTAACCATAGCCACCAAAAATTTGTATGGCCTCCGAACAAACTTTTTCTGCCATTTCAGTAGCAAATAATTTCGCCATTGCTGCTTCTTTTAAACAAGGAAGATTCTTATCTTTCATAGAAGCTGCATGCCATACCATTTGCCTAGAGACTTCTATTTGAGTAGCCATTTCAGCTAATTTAAATTGCACAGCTTGATGATCAAAAATTTGTTTGCCAAAACTTTTTCTTTCTTTAGAATAACCTAAAGCTAGTGTAAAGGCTGACTTAGCCATTCCAATAGCTTGAGCGGCAATTCCAATTCTTCCACCCTCTAGTCCTGACAATGCGATTCGATAACCTGACCCTTCCTCATTAATTAAATTTTCTTTTGGTATTCTGCAATTTTCAAAAGAAATTTGGGCTGTATCAGACGAATTTTGACCTAATTTTTCTTCTAATCGATTTACAATATAACCTTTAATATTTGTTGGAACCCAAAAGGCGCTAATACCTTTTTTACCAGCTTCTTTATCCGTAACCGCCATAACTATTGCTACATCAGCATTTTTCCCACTTGTAATGAACTGTTTAGTACCATTAAGAATATATTCATTATTATCTAATTTAGCAGTAGTTAATAATGCCGACGCATCGCTACCTGCTTGAGGTTCAGATAAACAAAAAGCACCTAACATTTCACCTTTTGCGAGTGGCAACAGCCATTTTTTTTGTTGAATTTTATTACAAAATTTCAGAGCTATACTACAAACAGGGCAATTGTTTACCCCAATTATGCTGGAAACTCCTCCATCTCCGGCAGCAATTTCTTCTATGACTATTGATAGAGCAAGATAATCAAGTCCTGATCCACCTAAACTTTCAGGTACTATTACTCCATAAACTCCTAAATTTGCTAACTCTCTTAAAGCATGCTTTGGAAATACTTTTTCTTTATCCCAAAATTGGGCGTTTGGTGCAAGCTGCGATTTAGCAAAATTACTAATTGAATCTCTTATTATTTCATGTTGTTCTGACAAAATCATAATTAAACCTTGAACCTTGAATATTCAGATTACAAGAAAAACTCAAATCCTTAATAAATCTCTAAAGCCATCGCAGTCGCTTCTCCTCCGCCAATACATAATGCAGCTACTCCTTTTTTTCCACCTATCCTTTTAAGTGCTCCTAATAATGTAACTATAATTCTTGCTCCTGAAGCGCCAACAGGATGTCCTAGTGCACATGCTCCACCATGAATGTTAACTATATTGTGAGAAATACCATGCTCATTCATGGCTGCCATAGTAACAGTTGCAAATGCCTCATTAATCTCAAATAAATCAACATCTTTAGTACTCCAACCTGTTTTTTCATATAGTTTTTGTATTGCACCTATTGGAGCAGTTGTAAACCACCTAGGCTCATGCGAATGTCTGGCATGCGAAATAATTTTTGCAATTGGTTCCACATTATGTTTTTTTGCATATGACTCCCTCATTAAAACTAAAGCAGCAGCTCCGTCGTTAATAGATGAAGATGATGCTGCAGTAACCGTTCCATCTTTTTTAAAAGCTGGTCTTAGGTGTTTTATTTTATCAAGTCTTGCTTTAACAGGTCCCTCATCCTTTTCTATTATCTTTTCATTAAATCTCTCTGATAACTTTACTGGAGCAATTTCCCAATTAAAGTAACCTTTTTCTGTAGCTATTTGAGCTCGTTTTACTGACTCGATTGCAAAGTCATCCTGTGCATCTCTAGAAAATTTGTATTTTTCTGCACAATCTTCAGCAAAGACTCCCATTGTTGAACCTTTTTCATAAGCATCTTCTAATCCGTCAACCATCATATGGTCATACATCATTCCATGTCCAATTCGGTAACCATTTCTGGCTTTAGGAACTAAATAAGGAGCATTAGTCATAGACTCCATACCACCGGTAACAACAATGTTGTTTGTTCCTGAAATAATTGAATCGTAACCATAAATCGTTGCTTGCATTGCAGAACCACACATCTTTGAAAGGGTAACGGCACCAACAGATACTGGCAAACCAGCTTTTATTGCTGCTTGACGAGCAGGTGCTTGTCCTTGAGCAGCCATTAAACAATTTCCGAAAATTAAATCATCGATATCCTCTGGTGATATACCTAATTTTTCAACAGCTGACCGGATAGCCACTGCGCCTAAATCGTGAGCTGCTAATGAAGCAAAGTCACCTTGGAAAGCACCCATAGGTGTTCTTGATCCACTAGCAATAATAACAGGGTCATGCATTATAGTTCTCCATAAAAAATTAGGCTATTTTCTTTAAAAAAGATTTATCTGCCTGTTTAATAAAACGAATTTCTTGAGGATAAGGGAAAATATCCTCTACAAATCCATTCAAAATACGAGTTTTACAATTTTCCCAAAACTGAGGTGTTAATAAATCCGCATGGTATTTCATAAAAAAATATTTTATTTTTGGGTTTCCTAAAATAAAAGTTCCAAATTGTTCTGGAAAAACATCATTTTTAGCTATTGGATACCATGGTTCTGCTGACATTTCCTCCTCCTCATTTCTAGGTTCAGGAATCTTTCGAAAATTACAATCTGTAACGTATTCTATTTCATCATAGTCATAAAATACAACTCTTCCATGATCTGTAACCCCGAAGTTTTTATACAACATATCTCCAGGAAAGATATTTACTGATAATAACTCTTTTATTGTATCCCCGTACTCTTTAACAACATGTTCAATTGATGAGTAATTTCCTGAAGCTTCAGCTTCAGTAAGCCAAATATTTAAAGGCGTCATTCTTCTTTCAATGTAAAGATGTTTAATAATAATTTGATTATTTTCTTCTTCAATTGACAAATTAGCTACATTTTTTAACTCTTTATAAAGTGAATAAGAAAAACGATCCTTTGGAAAAGCAACCGTTGAATATTCTAAAGTATCTGCCAAGCGACCGACCCTGTCATGATATTTAACAAGAAGATATTTTTTTTTAACTGCCTCTGGGGTTGTTTCTTTAGGAGGTGGAAAATTATCTTTAATGACTTTGAATACGAAAGGAAAAGATGGTAAAACAAAAACTGACATTACTAAACCTTCAATTCCGGGAGCAATTTCGAAATTATCCTTTGAGTGAGAAAGATGGTGCAAAAAATCACGGTAAAATGCAGCCTTTCCTTGTTTGTGTAATCCTAAAACACTATATATTTCACTATCAGGTTTGTTTGGCAATATTGAACGCAGAAATTTCACATACCCAGAAGGAACTTCCATATCCACCATGAAGTATGCTCTAGTAAATGAAAATAGAATTGTAATTAATCGAATATTAGTCAATACAGTATCTAAATACAAAAAACCTTTTTGATTATGAATTATTGGAATTACAAAAGGAAAATCAAAATTTGAAATTTTTATTTTACCAACAACGTAAGCTGCTTTGTTTCTATAAAATAAATTAGAAAGAATTTGAATTTGATAATTTTTAAATTCAGATTTATCTTTTAAAAGTGAAATTAAACAATATTTCACCTTATCAAGATCATTATCTAAATTTAAAAACTCACAATTAATATTAAAAACATCAATAATATTTTTAAAGGTATTTTTCAGGTTTTTACTGTCTGTATGAAATACTCTATAAATTGGTATTCCTTCCGAAGGGTCAATGTATTCTGTTGAAATAGCTGGTTTAACAAAGATAAAGTTATTATTAAAAAAAGTTCTGTGCAAAATATTACAACTAACAGAATTAAAAAAAGTTTCAGCTAACTCTGGCTGCTTGTGATCTATTAACAAATTAATATAGTGAAACTTTACTTCATGCCATACGTTATCTGTAAGTTCCGAATTATCATATCGATTCTTAAGAACTCTAACACACTCGTTTATTCTTATAGCAAAAAAAGAAATTCTTTCTTTGGATTTAGACTGTGCTTTACTCCACTCCATTCTTTCAAAATGCTTTGACACTACTTTATTTGACTCTCTAAATAAACGATAGTGCCTTTCAAATCCATCTAAGATAATTCTTGCAATATCAAAAGCAATTTGAAACCTTAAAAGTTTTGGGGAATTTTCCATATAAAACTAAGTTATCGTCTCTGAAAATAATTCTCTTCCTATTAACATTCTCCTAATTTCATTAGTTCCTGCTCCTATTTCGTATAGTTTTGCATCTCGCCAAAATCTTCCTACAGGGTAGTCATTGATATAACCGTTGCCACCAAGAATTTGAATAGATTCACCAGCCATCCAAGTCGCTCTTTCAGATACATAAAGAATTACACTTGCAGCATCTTTTCTTAGAGATCTTACTTGCTCTGGAGTTTTAGCTAGGTCACAAGCAGAAGCTACTGAATAAGTATACGATTTGCATGACATTAAATTTGAATACATATCTGCTAATTTTCCTTGTATCAGTTGGAACTCTCCTATAGGTTGTCCAAATTGTTTTCTTTCATGAACATATGGCAAAACAGTATCCATACTTGCTTGCATAATTCCTAATGGCCCCCCAGAAAGTACTACTCTTTCAAAATCTAATCCTGACATTAAAACATTAACGCCCTTTCCAATACCACCTAAAACATTTTCAACTGGAACTATACAATCAGTAAAAACTAATTCACCAGTTTGTGAACCTCTCATACCTAACTTATCTAATTTTTTGGAGACTGAAAAGCCACTAAATTGTTTTTCTATAATAAAAGCTGTTATACCTCTTGATCCTTCTTCTAAATCATTTTTCGCGTAAACTATAAGAATATCTGCTTCTGGTCCATTGGTAATCCACATTTTTGAACCGTTCAGTACCCAGTGATCTCCTTTCAAATTTGCACGCAATTTCATGCTTACAACATCAGATCCCGAACTTGATTCAGACATTGCTAATGCTCCAACAAATTCTCCAGAAATTAACTTACTAAGATATTTTTCCTTTTGTTTATGTGAGCCGTTTCTAGATAGTTGATTAATACATAAATTTGAGTGAGCTCCATATGATAAGCCAACTGATGCAGAAAACCTTGAAACTTCTTCCATTGCAATCACATGAGCAAGATAACCTAAATTTGAACCACCAAACTCTTCTGCGACGGTTATACCATGTAGACCAACTTTACCCATTTTAGTCCATAAATCACGAGGAAATGAGTCAGATTTATCTATTTTGTCAGCAATTGGAGCAATTTGTTCTAAAGAAAATTTTTTTACAACATCTCTTAAGAAATTAATATTTTCACCATGATCAAATAATAATCCTTGCAGATTAGTCATTAGTTGCCTCAGTTTTTAGAATGTTTCTTTTATAACAAAAATATAGCATTAATTGTTTATAATACTATAATAAATAATTCCATTTGCAATATGGTGCTTTAAAGATTTAATTTAAATTTTTTAATATATGAATTCTGAGGAAAAAGAGTTAGTTTATGAGTTTGATGATTTTATACCTAATATCGGAAAAGCTTTTGAAATTTGCAATGGCATAAAGTGGATTAGAATGGATCTGCCATTTGCGCTGAATCATATAAATCTATGGCTTATAAACGACAATATTATAAATAGCAAAGGCAAATCACAAAAAGGTTGGACAATTGTTGATTGTGGCATTTTTGATGATAAAACTCAAAGTGCATGGAAAAACATATTTTCTAATGAACTTGAGGGATTACCTGTTCATAGAGTACTAGCAACTCATTGTCATCCAGATCATATTGGTCTTGCTGAATGGCTGTGTAAAACATGGAATGTAAAATTTTTTATGACAGCTGGTGAATATAGCTATGGAAGAATTTTGTCAGCGGGCTTAGAAGGAGCAAACGATAATTCTATGATTCCGCATTTTAAAAAAAATGGTGTTACGGATGATTCAATAATATCGAAATTACTTAATCGTAAAAATCATTTTCCAAAACTTGTTCCAAAAATGCCTATCTCTTTTATTAGATTAGAAGAAGAAGTAGAAATAAAAATTGGGGACAATCATTGGAAAATTATAATTGGCAAAGGACATTCTCCAGAGCATGCTGCTCTTTATTGCAAAAACCGTGAAATTTTAATTTCAGGAGATATGATCCTACCAAGAATTTCGACAAATACTTCGGTTTTTCCAATAGAACCTGAGGCAGATGCTGTTGGGAATTTTTTAGCATCGATAAAAAAATTTCTTGAACTTCCTGAACAAACTTTAGTTTTACCGTCACACGGAAAACCATTTCGTGGACTTCATAAAAGAGTAAATCAACTTGTAAAACATCACTCAGAACGTTTAAAAGAAGTAAAGATAGCATGCAAGAATCCAAAATCTGCTGCAGAAATAGTTCCAATTATGTTTCGAAGAGAATTAGATATACACCAACTTGGTTTCGCTATGGGAGAGGCACTTGCGCACTTAAATAGATTATGGCACGAAGGAGATTTAAAAAAAATTGAAGATAATGATGGAATTATTCGATTCGTGTCTGTTTAAAAAAATCTATTTAAATTTTGAGATTGCTTAAATATTTCAGAGCTCTAATTGAACGACTTCCATACCAAGATAGCATTTCACCATCAACAAGAAGAACGTCTTTATTAAATTGGTTTTTAATATAATTTGATTCAACTGAAGAAAATTTATATGGTTCCGAACTAAGTAATATCTTATCGATTTTTTCTAACGGTAACTTTTCCCAAGAAAACTCTGGATATCTTTTTGGATTATTTTTAAAAAAAGTATTTAATCCGATTAACGATAACATATTGGCTATATAAGTATCATCAGAAATAGACATCCATGGATCTTTCCAAATACAATAAATGATATTCTGATTAGCTTTTTTTTTTTGTATCATTAATTTTTTTCAAATTTTTTAAAAATTCATTTGAAAGCTCTTTTGATTTTTTTTCTACTCGAAATAAATTCCCCATTAAATTAAAAAGCTTAATATTATCAATTGGATAAATAGGATGAGTTACAACAATATTTGGAACAAATTTTGAGATTTTTTTTATAATAGCTTCTCTATTTTCATCTATATTAACAATCAAATGAGATGGATCAAGAGATCTAATTTTTTCAATATTCACGTCCTTGGTGCCACCAATTTTTGGGATATTTGAAACTAAGTTTTTTGGATGTATGCAAAAACCTGTTCTACCAACAATAAACTCATAAAGACCCAGATCAATTAACAACTCAGTTAATGATGGGACCAAAGAAACTATTCTTAGTTTAATTGATCTATCTATCGGAGAATGCTCATTACCCAGAGCATCTAAAAGCTTACCCAATTTTACATATCCTTACAGCTAATAGTTTTACTAAAAGACTATTAGAAAATTTAATAAGTTTAAATCAATAAGAATTTAAACTAACTTTTTATTTATTTGAATTTTTCATAATTAATTTTTTAATAATATTTATTGTGGCATTATTTAAAATATGATCTGAATTTGTATCTATTGTTGAACTTACTAAAGCTGGAGATGTTAAATATTGTTTTCCAATAACAACAGCAGGCACACTTGTAATATTATATAAATTTTGTAATTGTTTAGAACGTTTTATTTGTGACTGAATGCCAAATGAGTTATAAATCTCTTCAAACTGGTTTTTATTAATTCCTTTTTCTTCAATAAATGAAAGAATATTTTTATATTTATTTAATTTTTTTCTATTTTCATGAATTGATTTAAAAACATCTTTATGAATGTCCTCTCTTTTCATAACCTGCAAAGTAAAAAATAATTTTTGTTGGTTTATAAAACTTTTATTAAAGTTTACTGGTATTCTCTTAAAATCAATTTTTTTATTTTCTTCTTTTAATTTTAATAGATATGGTTCAAATTTATAACAATGCGGACAGTTGTACCAAAAAAATTCTAATACTTCAATCTTTTCTGTTTTTATTTCTAAAGAATTTTGAATTTTTAAATAATTTTTACCTTCTTTTAATAAAATTTCAGAGTATGATAAATTTATAGTTGAAAAAAAACAAATTAAAATCAAAAAAGACTTTCTAACTATCTCCATTAAAATTCTCCTTATTAAATTATTTTGGCACCCTAACAACGGCCGCATCAACTCCATTACTTGACAAGTTTTCTCTCGCGACATTCATTTTTACTTCTTCTAAAAAAGGTCCAACTCTAACTCTAAATAAAGTACCCATTTCAGTATTATGTTCAGCAATTATTGCAGAAAGACTCATCAATGCTAGTCTAGCTTTCATAGCCTCAGCATCATTCATTTCTCTGAAAGCACCTGCTTGTAGGAAATATATAAATCTATCTAACTCTGGTGAGTTAGAAGTATTTGTAGTATTAAAATTATTTTTTTTATTCAAATCATTTAATTTTTTTGAGTCATCGATATTTTTAATATTAAGATTAAGATCAAAATTTAAATTTTCTGTGTCGCTATCTTTATTTAAATTTTCTAATGAAAAAGATTCCGATTGAATTAATGACTCTTCTTCATATTCAAGATTAAAATCTAAATCGTCATTGTTTAAATCTCTATCTTCTCTAGCACCTCCTGGTAAATTTTTATTAGGGTCACCAAGTTCACCAGCCATTAAGGTTTGGTTTCCAACCTTGTCAATAAAAGGAAGAGGAGTATTCATAATTCCTAGAGCAATAAAAAAAGCGAATAAAAGGCCAATAATAAGACCAATTATTAGACCTATGAAAGTATTCCCTTTATTATTTTTAATTTTCATTTGTCTAAATTTATTTTGGTTTGATAACATTTTTTACATTTTTTACATTTTTTTTGGTGCTGATACTCCGATTAATTTTAAACCATTTGATAAAACTTGTTTTACAGCAACTAACAAAGTTAGACGAGCATTCTTCAAAATTTCGTCTCCAACTAATACCTTTTCAGCGTTATAATAACTATGAAATTCACTAGCCAATTCTCTTAAAAAAAAAGTAATATAGTGAGGTCCTAATTCATCTTTTGCTTTTGTTAGAATTTCAGGAAACTCAGATAACTTTGACATTAATCTCAATTCTGGAGTAAGAACTAACTTAGTCACATCTGAAAAGTCAAGAGATGTTATCTTGCCACCCCATTGTTCTAAGATGGAACATATTCGAGCATGAGCATATTGAATATAGTACACTGGATTGTCATCTGTTTGTTTTAAAGCCAAATTAACATCAAAAATAAATTCAGAATCAGCTTTTCTTGAAACTAAGAAAAATCTTACTGCGTCTCTTCCACTGATTGAATGTAATGTATCTTCTTTATTTAAATTTGCAGATGACGACCACTCTATTAAATCTCTTAAAGTTACATAAGAACCAGAACGTTTTGATATTTTTACTTCTTTACCATCCTTAACAACTCTTACCATTTTATGTAAGAGGTATTTTGGGAAATTTTCATTGATATCTTTAATTAAAGTTTTTAAACCAGATTTAACCCTTAATACTACTCCTTGGTGATCACTTCCTTGAATATTGATAGCATTTTTGAAGCCTCTTTCCCACTTGTCAATATGATAAGCTATATCAGGGACAAAGTAAGTGAAAGTACCGTCTTTTTTCATGATTACTCGATCTTTATCATCTCCAAAATCTTTTGTTTTGAACCACAATGCTCCATCTTTTTTATAAGTTTTATCCTCTTGATTTAATCTTTTTACAACAAAATCAACTTTACCACTTTTATACAGAGAAGACTCCAAAAAATAGTTATCAAATTTAACCCCAAACATTGAAAGATCAATATCTTGTTCATTTCTTAGGTATGTTATGGCAAAATTACGTATTGATTCTAAATCTTCGACATCACCTGAAGCTTTTATAGATCGACAATTTATAGCTTTAACAGTTTTTTTTGCTAAAAAATCTTTTGCAATATCGTTTATATACTCTCCTTGATATCCATTTTGCGGCCAATTTTCATCTCCGGGATCTATACCTTTCATTCTTGATTGAACAGACTCAGATAACATTAAGATTTGTAATCCAGCATCGTTATAAAAAAACTCCTTAAATACTTCAAAGCCTTGCGATATTAAAATATTACAAATTGCATCCCCCAGTGCGGCTTGCCGACCGTGCCCAACATGCAAAGGTCCCGTAGGATTAGCTGAAACAAATTCTACAATTACTTTATGACTTTTAGAAAGCTTTTTAGTTCCATAGTTTTCACCAAGAGTTATAATTTCTTTTATAAAACTTTGTTTTATATCATTTCTTAAATAAAGGTTTATAAATCCTGGACCAGCAATTTCTATTTTTTTTACAAATTTAAAAATTTTTTGGTTTATTTCAAGTTTATTTACAATTTGTTTTGCAATTTCGTTCGGATTTTTTTTTAATAATTTTGAAATTTGCATTGCAATATTACTCGCACAATCACCATGCATGACATCTTTAGGTTTTTCAAAAAATATGATTGGAAGAATATCTTTTTGCTCTTTGAATAACGAAACTAGAACATCATTAAAAAGCAAAGAAAGATCTTGTTTAACTCTGGATATCATTAAAATAATATTTCAAATCAGTTTTTTTAAAATATATGAAGCGATTTTATAAATAATGCTTTCATTATATTACTATCTTTAAATATATAAACCTTTCATTATTGTAAGAAGTTATAATGATTTTTAAGTAAAGTTTAATAATTATCTTTTAAGTAATGAATAAGAATATGATAAGTGATGGTATTCAAACAGATAAACAATTCAGTAAAACATCTTCTTATCCAAGAATATCTTTAATTTTATCTATTTGGTTCATAATTCTTGGCTTAATTGGAACTTTAATATTAGGATTTGTAATCGTTATCGCATATCCAAATCTTCCTAAAATAGATGCTTTAACTTCTTATCAACCAAAAATGCCTTTAAGAATTTTCTCTGCTGATAATGTTCTAATTGGAGAGTTTGGAAAAGAACGAAGAAGTCTTGTTAAATATAAAGATATACCCAGAGTGATCAAACAAGCTGTAATAGCAATTGAAGACGATAGATTTTATGAACATAGTGGAGTAGATTTTATTGGTATTTTAAGAGCAATTGTAAATAATATTTTTAGTGGGAGCAGGCAAGGAGCCTCAACAATAACACAACAAGTTGCGAGAAATTTTTTTCTATCAAGTGAACAAACTATTAAGAGAAAACTTTACGAAGTTTTACTTGCGTGGAAAATTGAAAAAACTTTAACGAAAAATGAAATACTTGAACTTTATATGAACCAAATATATCTTGGTCAAAGAAGTTATGGTTTCGCTTCCGCAGCAAAAATTTATTTTGGAAAAGAACTAAGAGATATTACTATTGCCGAAGCAGCAATGCTCGCAGGTTTACCAAAAGCACCCTCAGCAAATAATCCTGTTGTAAATCCGAGGCGTGCAAGAGTTAGACAGAGATACATCTTACAAAGAATGCATTTATTAGGCTATATAAATACAACACAATATAAAAACGCATTAGAGGAACGCTTAAAAATAAAAGTTGATAGTAACAAATTTGGTATTCATGCAGAATATGTCGCTGAAATGGCAAGAAAAATGGTTTATGATCAATTTAAGGAAGAAACCTATACACGAGGACTAAATGTCTTTACAACTATTACGAAATCTGACCAAGATGCAGCATATCTTGCGCTAAGAAAAGGGGTATTGGAATATGAAAAAAGACAACGATATAGAGGACCAGAGGGATATATCAAAATACCTACTGACAAATCTGAAGCAGAGGATTTAATTGAAAATGTTATGGCAAAACATCCAGATAGTGATGGATTGATTGCAGCTGTTGTCTTGGCAACTGGCACTAACAATGTGCTAGCACAACTTTCTTCTGGAGAAGAAATAAAAATTACTGAAAATGGAATTTCTAGAATAGGTAATGCTTTATCTAAGGAAGCTCCAAAAGAACTCAGAATTGAAAGAGGATCAATAATTAGAGTAATGCGTGAAGGAGAAAAGTGGTCAATAGTTCAATTACCGGAGGTTGAATCAGCTTTTATTGCTACAGATACTGAAGACGGTCGAATAAGGGCATTAGTTGGTGGTTTTGATTTCAATAGGAGTAAATTCAATCACGTTACTCAAGCATGGAGACAACCAGGGTCGTCTTTTAAACCTTTCATATACTCTGCTTCTTTGGAAAAAGGTCTTTCCCCAGGAACGATTATAGACGATGCACCAATCACGTATGATGCAACAAAAACAGGAAACGAAATTTGGGAGCCTAAAAATTATGACAATAAATATGAGGGACCAATGTCAATGCGAACTGGACTTTCAAAGTCAAAAAATATGGTTTCAATTCGAATTTTAGAAAGAATTGGTCCTGAATATGCACAAGAATATATTTCTAGATTTGGGTTTGATCAGGAAAAAAATCCTCCATTTCTTACATTAGCTTTGGGTGCTGGTGCAGTAACTCCTTTACAGATGGCTAGTGCTTATGCTGTATTTGCGAATGGAGGATATAGAGTAAATCCATATCTGATTTCAAAAATCACTGATAATAATGGCAGACTTTTATTCCAAATTAAACCAGAAAAAGCTGGAGATGAAAACTTAAGAATAATAGATCCAAGAAATGCTTTTTTAGTTGATAACATGCTTAAGGATGTTATAAGATTCGGGACTGCTAAAAGAGCTCTTCGATTGAATCGAAACGATATTGCAGGTAAAACTGGAACAACCAATGATTCAATTGATGCTTGGTTTGCTGGGTATCACCCAAAAATTGTTGGGATAGGTTGGATAGGCTTTGATAAGCCAAAAAATTTAGGTAATAGAGAAACAGGTGGCGGATTGGCCCTGCCAATTTGGATTGATTATATGCAAAAAGTTTTAAAAGCCATCCCAATTATGGAACAAAAAATTCCTAAGGGCATTACTACAGTTGGAAATGATTACGTATATAAAGAATTTGCTGACAACGGCGTTTCAGCTTTAAGTACACCTGAACAAGAAAATATCAAAACTCCACTTGAAAAAGTAGAAGAAGGACCTGATAACGAATTATTTTAATATTTTACTCATCAAATAAAAAAATTAATTTTTCTATACTAATTTTAAAATTTTCATTAACTAATTTTGCTAACGACATAAAAAGCTCTTCTTGATTTTGAGTATTAATCCATGAATTTTCGATTAACTTAAAATGGAAGCCTCCAGATCGTGAAGCAACCCATATTTCTTGAAGTGAGGATTGAGTATTAACTATAATTTTAGAATTATCACTTAAAAATTCAATTTCTAATACATTTCCACTTCTATTAAAGTCGATATCAAAGTCGAAACTATCTGATATTTTTTCAAACCAAACTTCAATTTTTTCTAAAACATTACTGGCTAAATTCAAAAATTCGTTATCAGTCATGCTAAACTCCATTTATAAATTTATATAAAAGATTTCTAATATAATTTAAGTTATGAAAAAGTTAAAATTTTTTTTTGTATATTTCTTTATACTTATGATTGTGGGATGTGGCCAAATTGGTCCTTTGTATCTTCCAGATAAAATTCTTGAAAACCCTGAAAAAAGTTAAGCTCTAACTTCATTTAATAACCCAATTGTATAAGTATGCAAAATATTAACAGAATTGAAAAGAACCTTTTTATCGAAAAAGTGTCTTTGACAGAATTAGCTTTGAAATATGGAACACCTTTGTATGTTTATTCATCAAAAACCATAGAAGAAAATTATCTTCAATATATTAATAATTCAAAAAATACCTATAAATCTATAAAAGATATTTTAGTTTGCTTCTCTGTTAAGTCAAATTCAAACATTGCTATATTAAATTTGTTATCTAAACTTGGATCAGGATTTGATATTGTTTCTGCTGGCGAATTATTGAGGGTAATTAAAGCAAAAGGAGATACACAAAAAGTAATTTTTTCTGGAGTAGGTAAATCTCATGAGGAAATCAAATTTGCACTTGAAAATAAAATTTTTTGTTTTAATGTTGAATCAATTTCAGAATTATATGAGATAAATACAATTGCTAAAAAAATGAATGTTATTGCTCCAATTTCTATTAGGATTAATCCAGATATTGATGCAAAAACCCACCCATATATTTCAACTGGTTTAAAAGATAATAAATTTGGAATAGCTTATAGTGAAGCTTTAAGTATTTACAAAATGGCTTCAAAATTATCTAATTTGAAAATACTTGGTATAGATTGTCATATTGGATCTCAAATAATAGATGATGCTCCTTTACTAAATGCATTAGAAAAACTTATAGAGTTAGTTGATAAGTTAGAAAAAATTAATATATTTCTTGAACATATTGATATAGGCGGTGGCATTGGCATTAGGTATTCGAATGAAAATCCTTTGTCAATAAATAATTATTTATCTAAATTATGTTCAATGATTGATTGTTGGAAAACTTCAAACCTTGTTAATAAACAAATCAAATTAGTTTTGGAACCTGGACGATCTATTGTAGGTAATTCAGGTATTTTACTTACAAAAGTTTTGTATATTAAAAGTGGAAATAATAAAAATTTTGCAATTGTTGATGCAGCTATGAACGATTTATTGAGGCCTTCAATTTATAATGCTTGGCATAATATTGAAGCCGTAACGATTCGAAAGAATAATAAAAAAATTTATGATATCGTCGGGCCAGTTTGTGAAACAGGTGATTGGTTAGGTAAAGACCGAGCAATTAGCATTAAGCAAGGTGATTTTCTTGCAATTATGTCTGTGGGCGCATATGGAATGTCAATGGCATCAAATTATAATTCAAGAACTCGAGCGGCTGAATTACTTGTTAGTGATGAAAAATATCATCTTATTCGAAAGAGAGAGAGTTTAGAAGATTTATTTAAATCTGAAATAATTCCTATTAAAAACGAATTTTAAAAAAAATCTTCTTTATTATCCTGAATAACAATAAAGAAAAAATAATTAAGCCCAAAAGTATTGGATCATCAAAATCATTTTTACCAGACCTCATCCACCAAAAATGAAAAACAGCTAAGATAGATATTAGATAAATTAACATATGAAGTTTTTTCCAAAATTTGCCCATTGATTTCATCATAAAAGAGTTACTGGTTAATGCTAAAGGTATTAGTAAAATAAAGGATATAAAACCAATGGTTATAAAGGGTCTTGAAATAACATCATTATAAATCTCTCTAATATCAAAAAAATGCTCAAACCAAATGAACGAAATAAAATGTAAAAAAGCATAAAAAAAAGAAAAAAGTCCAAAAATTCTCCTAAAAAAAATAATTTTATTAATATTTGTAATTTTTATAATGGGGGAAATCATTAACGTTAAACAAATAAAATAAATAGCCCATGAACCTGTTTCTTTAATTATAAATTCGATAGGATTTGGCCCAAGATTATCTTTAAAGATTAAAAATATTCCAACAAAAAAAGGTATAAGACAAATAATGTAAATGACAGGACTAATATATTTGTGATTCAGTTTTTTAAGACTTAAATTCATTTGTTAAAAAAATTTTTTTAGATCCATTCCAAAATAAAGATTTGAAACCTCTTCATAACCATTAAACATCAAGGTTTCTCTTTTCCGCGAAAAAAAACTATCTTCTCCAATTCTACGTTCCATCGACTGAGACCAACGTGGATGAGAAACATATGGATTTACATTGGAGTAAAAACCATACTCATTTGGCGCCACAGTATTCCAAGCTGTTTTTGGCTCTTCTTCTGTAAAACGGATTCTTATGATTGATTTTGCAGATTTAAAACCATATTTCCATGGAATAATGACTCTTAGAGGAGCTCCATTTTGATTTGGTAAACTTTTTCCATACATACCGAAACAAAGCAAAGTTAAAGGATGCATTGCTTCATCCAACCTTAACCCCTCGGTATAAGGCCATGAGAGAACATTACTTCTTAGACCTCTCATTTGTTTAACGTTGCTAACAGTAGTAAATTCTATATATTTTGCGTTTTTAGTAATCTGGCATCTTTTTATTAAATTTGATAATGAATAACCAATCCACGGTATAACCATCGACCAACCCTCAACACAACGAAGTCTATAAACTCTCTCTTCAAGTACAGAAATTTTTTTTAAACTATCTAAATCTAATTTATAAGGTTTTTTAACTTCCCCATCTATTAAAATAGACCAAGGTTCAGTTATTAAATTTGAAGCATATTTAGAGGGATCTGTTTTATTTGTTCCAAATTCATAATAATTATTATAAGTAGTTGCGTCAGAGTATTTTGTTAGTTTATCTTTTAAAGAATTAAAAGATTCTGCAGTTTTAACATATTTTAATTCTTTTTCATAGGCAGAAGTATTCGATCCGCTAAAACCAAATATAAAAGAACCCTTTATACAATTCCTTAAAAAAGTTCTTCGTGAACTCAATTTTTCATTTGTTATTTCTGAAGACCTAGATGTTGATGAATTAGGGATATTTATAATCATTTCAGGAGAAATTCAAATAAAAAATTTATAATTCTCCATAAGAATGAAGGCCTGATAAAAACATGTTAACTCCAAGGAAAGCAAATGTAGTAACCAGCAAACCAATAATTGCCCACCATGCAGAAATTCTTCCTCTTAAACCTTTTATCAATCTCATATGAAGCCATCCAGCATAATTTAACCAAACTATTAAAGCCCATGTTTCTTTAGGATCCCATGACCAATAACCTCCCCATGCTTCTGCTGCCCATAAAGCACCTAAAATTGTTGCAATAGTAAAAAAAGTAAAACCGACTGAAATAGCTTTGTACATTATGTCGTCTAGAATAATTAATGATGGAAGACGATTTCCAAAAAAATTATAAGACTTGAATAAATAAGCAATACCAACCATTGCTGCTAATGCAAAAGTACCATATCCAATAAAATTAGCAGGAACATGAATCTTCATCCACCAACTTTGTAATGCTGGAACAAGCGGTTGAATTTCATGAGCATCTCTGGTAATTGTGTACCAAATAAGAAAACATACTGATGCTGTAATAATCAACATTACAAAAGCACTCAAATTCTTTACATTATATTTTGATTCATAAAACAACATAAATAAAGCTGTAATCAAACAAAACAGAATAAATACTTCATATAAGTTTGATACTGGAATATGTCCTATATCGGACCCTAAAAGATATGACTCAAACCACCTTACCATTAACCCTATTGAACCAAATAAAATTCCAAACCAACAAAATCTATTCCCAACATAACTACCTATAATTGAATTTGAAATAAACCCAATCCAATAAAAAAAAGTAGATAAAAAAAATAAAGTACTCATCCAAAGAATTGCGGATTGGCTGGAGAAAAAATATTTCAACCAAAAATTTGTTTCAGCCATGGCTAAGTTTGAATCATAAATAGTTATAGCTAAAATAGATAAGAAGGCAACTGATAATGCTAAATTCCTAATTGGCGACCAATACCAGCTTACTAAAGTTAAAGAAGGAATAAGTAATACTAAAATGGCCTTCTCATAAAAATTCATGAATACACTGAATTCAAAAAACCCGTAAGTCACCCCAGCTGTTAAAAATAAAGCAAAAATCCAGTCGAAAAAACTTTTCGTTTTGAAAAAATTATCCCTCTGAAGGTATAAATTATTTTGAGTAAAGCTCATTTTTGAACCCCAAAAATACTAAAATTTTCAATATTATAATTATAATTTATCATAGAAAAATTTGCACAAGAATTAAAAAATCACATCCTAAGATCTTTTTTAAAACTCTCAAATTCCTTTTCAAAATCTAGGTTTCTTCTTGGTGAGCTCATAGCCATTAGATTAGTTTCAGTCTGGTTTTTATTATTTTTGATTAATATCCAGATTCTTCTTTGATTAATATATAACATTGAAAAAATTCCAACTACTAAAAAAATACACCCAGCATAAACAATAAATTTTCCAGGAGACTTAGTAACTTGAAAAACAGATGCCTTGATCTCATCAAATCCAGATAATTGAAAAAGAACTGGAGCATCATACAAAAAAGAGTCAGCAAGAGCATTTAAAGATAGTTGCAAAAAACGACCGTTCTTTTCATTTGCTTCCGCTGGAGGAAGTCCATCACTTTCTCTTGAAATCTGCCATAGCTCCCAAAGTGTTCCATTCAAAATTTTTATTAAAACTTCAGTTGCCTTTTCTTTTTGACTTTCTGGTAACTCAGAAATAAATTTTGAGATAGCAACATATCCTGATTCTATCTCATTACCAATGAAAACATTAATACTTTTTAAAGCTGAGTTATAAAGTTGATTCCGTAAATTTAATGAATTTTCGTTATCAATATAAACCTTATTTGAATATCTTAATGCGGCCTTTTCAATGAAATTTTTATTTTCTAATGCCGCTCGAATTCTCATCCATTCCTCAATAGTATTTTTATTATCGACTGGTATTCTTAAAAATTTAAAGTTTTCTGAAGGCGTATTTCTTACCCCAGCTAGAAAAAAATTGTGTCCGTTAATCAAAACTGGCAACATGTAATTATTGAATTCCCTAGCCTGACCATTTTTATCTCTTAATTTATATTGAATACTTGGACCAATGTTTGTTAGATTTTTATTTTTTTCTAAATTTACAGATGATCCAAGCCTTTTCTCAAACTCAAGAGAAAATTTTTCATTAAAGCTTAAACTTTGATTTACTGCTCTTAAATCTTGACCATTATCAACAGTATTTTCAACATTTAGAAGTCGAAAACCAGTCCATTCTACATTATAGTTTAAATTTTCTGAACTCTCAAAAGATGAAGAACTTCCAACCTCTCCTTCTATTTTAAATTCTTTTTTTGAAGACCCTTTCATGGGGTATCCGATAAGCTTAAGGAGGCTTCCTCCATCTTCAAAACTTGATTGATAAACTGAATATCCTTTGTAAATTAAAGGTTTATTGACTTTTATTACAGAAGGAAAAGATTCTCCTGTTTCATGGTCAGTAATTATCACTTCACTTGCAAAAAGCTTAGGCATTCCTGTTGTATAAAAGTCAATATTAAATCTTTCTAACAAGATTGAAAATGGAAGATCTTGAACCATTACACCTTCACCCGATTGAATAATTGCAGTATTAACTGTAGAGCCTTCTGATACAAATGCACTGCCTCTAAATGTTGGATTTTTTATACTTAATCTATTTTTTTTAGGTATTTGTGAAATTATTCCATTACCAATAAATGGTTCCTTATTTAAAAACCATAATTGCATACTTATTGGCAAGCTAGAATCTAATAATCCACCTATACATATTATAACAATCGCAAGGTGCGCAAAAATATATCCCATCTTATTTGCTGAACCTTTTTTAGCCAAAACTAAGATATTCTTATTTTGATTCAATATTTTTAATGAGTATCCTTTTAATCTAATCAAGGAACTTACTTTTTCTAAAAGCAAGTTTGCATCTGTTTTTGAGTGCCATTCGAAACAATGCTGAAAGTTTCTAAGTGAATTTTCTTTAACATTTTCTTTCCAGCTCCTAACGTCCCTAAGTATTTTTGGCGAGTTTCTGAAAACACAAAATGAAGTTGAAAATACTAAGAATGTCATAATAATAAGAAACCACCATGAGGAATACACAGAAAAAACTGAAAAGTACGCAAAAAATTCAGCCCAAAAAGGTCCGAATTGATTTACATAATTTATTGTAGGTTCATTTTGATTTACAACAGTTCCAATTATTGAAGAAATGGAAATAATTACAAGTAGACTAATTGAAAATCTCATAGAAGATATTAGTTCAACTGAATTAGATAACCACTTTTTTTTTGTTTTTAAAACTATTCCAAACGTATTACTTTTCATACACTCCCTCACAAATAAAAAAGGTGGTCTAAAACCACCTTAATTATAATGCCTTTTGAAATATCGTTTTCAGAGACCAGCAATATAATCTGCAACTGCTTTCATTTCCTCATCTGAAAGTCTTTTCCCAATAGTAGTCATTTGCAAACTATTACTTCTTTTACCTTCTTTAAAATTTACAAGCTGAGCATATGTATAAACTTGATGTTGACCAGCAAGCCTAGAAAATTTATCAGGTATTCCTACACCATTAGGACTGTGGCAGCCTGCACAAGCAGGAACTTTTTTTTCTTTGATGCCAGATCGGTAAATTTTCTTACCCAATTTAACTAAATCTTTATCTTCAGCTGCGCCAGGTGATGGTTTTTGTTCAAAAAGATATATTGAAATATCAAGAATATCTTTTTCTGTGAGGGCCATTGATATAGGTGTCATGATGACATTATTTCTTGAAGGCCCTTTAAATTCATGAAGTTGCTTTTTTAAATATGCTGTATGCTGAGCACTTAGTTTTGGATTTATGGGTACAACTGAATTTCCTGCTGGTCCATGACAGGTAATGCATGCAACAATGCCTTTTGATGAATCTCCTTGCTGATACAGGGTCTTTCCTCTTTTTGAATCTCCAGAAATTAAAGATTTATCAGAAGCAAAAGAAACAAATGAAAAAAGAATAAATAGTAATGTCAAAAATTTCATAACATTGGTTATCAAAAAAATAATATATAGCTTTATAATTGATTTAATCAATATAGTTATTGTACTACAATGATTATAAATTATTAATTTAAAAAAATATGAGCGATTTATGGCAAGCACGTTTTTTTAAAACAGTTAGTAAAATTAATGAGTTGCCTAAGCACCATGTTCCTGAAATTGCATTTGCAGGTAGGTCTAATGCTGGAAAATCAAGTGTCATTAATATTCTTTGTAATCAAAAAAAACTTGCTTTTTCCTCAAAAATTCCTGGCAGAACCCAAAATTTAAATTTTTTTTCAATTGGCGGCGCACTTGTAAGTCAACATAAAAATGATCTTCCAAATCATGATGAAATAAAAGCTTTTTTAGTAGATATGCCGGGATACGGGTATACACGAATACCAATCTCTGCAAGAAAACATTGGGAAAAATTCTTAGGTGATTATGTTAACCTTCGACATCAATTAAGAGCACTAATATTAATTGTTGATTCAAGGCATTCTTTTACAAACCTTGATTTAAAAATGCTAAATTGGTTCGCTGGAACAGGTAAACCAGTTCATTGCTTACTAAATAAGTCTGATAAACTTAAACTAAATCAATCAAAAATTGCTCTCAATTCAGCAGAAGTATTAATAAAGAGTTTTGTTAAGAAAAATGGATCCAAATTGCCTTTTAGCGTTCAATTATTTTCCACAATAACCCGAGAAGGTTTATTTAATGCAAATAAAATTATATCGAATTTTTTAAGAGAATAATTATGAAATTTTTAAGCAGCTTTAATAGTATGTTTCCAAAAACAAGAATGCGTAGAATGAGGAAAAATAATTTTACCAGAGCTCTGATGCGAGAAAATGTTCTAACTACTAATGATTTAATTTATCCATTATTTTTAATTGAAGGAACAAATAAAAGTGAACAAGTGATATCTATGCCTGGCGTGGAAAGACGATCTTTAGATTTAATATTGAAAACATTAGAAGACTGCATTAATTTAGGAATAAAAATTATCGCTTTATTTCCTGTCATTGATCCGTCTTTAAAAAAAACTGACGGTATTGAATCTATTAATCCAGAAGGTTTACTTCCAAAAGCAATAAGAGAAATAAAAAATAAATTTCCAGAACTTGGTATTTTAACAGATATTGCTCTTGATCCTTATACTTCTCACGGACATGATGGAATTATTGATGAAAATGGTTATGTTTTAAATGATAAAACTAATGAAATTTTAGTGAAACAATCACTACTACATGCCGAGTCAGGTTCTGATATTCTAGCTCCATCAGATATGATGGATGGAAGAATAGGTCTTATTAGAAGTGAGTTAGAAAATAAAAAATTCTTTAATACTCTAATAATGTCATATTCAGCAAAGTATGCTTCAGCATTTTATGGGCCTTTTCGAGATGCAATTAAATCAAAAAAAAACTTAGGTAACAACAGTAAAAATACATATCAAATGGATCCAGGTAATAGTAATGAATCGTTAAATGAGGTTGCTTTGGATATTGCAGAGGGCGCTGATATGATTATGATCAAACCTGGTTTGCCTTACTTAGATATTATTAAACAAACGAAAGACATCTTTAAAATACCTACTTTTGCATATCAAGTGAGTGGTGAATATTCTATGATCGTAGCCGCAGCTAAAAATGATTGGATTAGTTTTGAAAATTGTATTCTTGAATCATCAATATGTTTTAAAAGAGCAGGAGCTGATGGAATACTGACATATTTTGCAAGAGATCTTGCAAAAATCCTCAAAAATCATTGATTATATTTAAAAAAAAATCACTTATTAGGTTGTGGAGTCACTCTTAGATAAGGTTTATGTGAGCTAAATCCCTTAGGAAATTTTGATTTTAGTTCAGATTCATCCTGAATACTAAGAGGGATTATTACATCATCACCATCTTGCCAATTACCAGGAGTAGCTACTGAATAATTATCCGTTAGCTGCAATGCATCTAATACTCTTAAAATTTCATTAAAGTTTCTTCCAGTAGTCATAGGATAGGTAATGATCAACCTAATTTTTTTACTAGGATCAATAATAAATAACGATCTTACAGTAACAGTTTCAGAAACATTTGGATGAATCATTTCGTAAAGTAGCGATACTTTTTTATCTTCGTCTGCAATTATTGGAAAACCAACAACAGTTTTTTGCGTTTCTTCAATGTCACTAATCCAATCCTTATGCTTATCAGCAGGATCAACTGAAAGTGCTAATACCTTCGCATTTCTTTTATCAAATTCTGGCTTGAGTGCTGCTGTAAGACCAAGTTCGGTAGTACAAACCGGAGTAAAATCTGCTGGGTGAGAAAAAAGAATTACCCATGAATTACCAGCCCAATTATAAAAATTTATATTGCCAATTGAACTTTCTTGGTCAAAATCAGGCGCTATATCTCCTAAACGAATAGACATTTATATCTCCAATGTAAAATTTAAAGTTAATTTATCTTAATTATAAACAAACAATGTTAGAAACTCTAAAACTTTATTTTTATATACTAATTACTAAAATCTATTTAGAGAAGTTACTTTTCTACTACTTTAGTAATTGTTTTGAGAAAATCCTCAGCTTTTTGAAACCCTATAACTCTTAAATTTTTTAATTCATTTCCATTTTTATCAAAAAAAATAATTCCAGGAGGCCCAAAAAGACCAAAATATTTAAGCAACTCTTTATCATCAATAGTGTTTTTTGTAACATCAACTTGAAGCAAAAACAAGTATTCTAATTTACTTCTTATTTTATCATTTGAGAAAGTTAGCCTCTCCATCTCATCACATGAAATGCACCAATCTGCATAAAAATCTAACATTATATTTTTTCCACGAGAAGCATTTATAAATGTTTTGAGTTCGTCCAAATTTTTTACTATTAAAAAATTCGTTTTATGAATCTTTTCTTTTTTTAAAAAATTGAAATTAGTAAATTCTACAGTGGTTTTTAGCTGGTAAAATTGCAATAATCCAATACAGACAAATATTACTCCAAATATATTTTTTATATGTCCTTTAAAGCCTAATCTAAATAAATAAATTCCATAACTAATAGCTAATAATCCCCAACCACTTATTAAAATAGATGGTGGTATTATTGTTCTTAACATCCATAATGATAATGCTAGAAGTAGTAATCCAAAAAAAGGTTTTAAAGAATCCATCCAAATTCCTACTTTTGGCAAAAATGTTCCAGCAGAAAAAGCTAAAAAAATAAGAGGGATGCTCATTCCAGTTGCCATTGAAAATAATGCAAAACCTCCAACAAAAACATCTTTTGTCTCACTAATATAAACTAATGCGCCTGCAAGTGGAGCAGCAACGCATGGTCCAATTATTAAAGCAGAAATTGCTCCCATAATAAAAGCTCCAAATATTTTTCTTTTTCTAAAATTATTTGAAATCTCACCTAGTTTTTGTTGAATTGAGGAAGGAACTTGAATTTGATAAAAATCAAACATTGATAATGATAAAAGGAAAATCAAAAAAGCAAAAAAGATAAGTAGTTCTTTACTTTGAAGCATTGCTGATAATCCTTCACCAATTAACCCTGAAATTATACCTAATAAAGTATAGACAATTGCCATACCGAGTGAATAACTCAAAGAGTATAAAATACTTTTTTTTCTATTTAAATGCTTTTCATTTCCAATTATTATTCCAAATAAAATTGGAATCATTGGCAACACACATGGAGTAAAAGAAAGTCCAATCCCAAGAAAAAAAAATAATGGAATTACAATTATTAAACTCTTTTTTTCTAAATATTTTCCAATTTGGAAAATATCAGTTTTAAATTTTGAATCAAAAAATGAATTATCTTTTTCTAAAGAAGGATTTATATATTTATTATTTTCATACGGTAATAACTCAATTATTGAATCCATTGGAGTATAGCAAAGCCCTTTATCAGAACAACCTTGACTAATTACTTTTAAAATAAATTTACTACTTGTTTTAATTGGTAACAAAATTTTTAAGTTACCCCTATAAATCTCCATTTTTTTATTAAATGTTTCATCAAAAACAATCTCACCTTTAGGAAATTTTGCTTGTCCTAAATCTGCCGTTTTAGACTCAAATTTAAATCTATCCCTGTAAATATAATAGTTTTCTGCAATTTTGAATTCTATTTCTGCTGTCTTAGAATTAATCATTGCTGCATTAAAATTAAAAGCAACTTCTGGAGGAAGGAAATCTTGTTCAGCAAAAGCTAAAGTTTTCAAAAATAAAATTATGAAAAAAAATAAATAAAAAACAAATTTTCTAATTTTATTTAAAAAAAACATAATTTATATTTCAGATAATATCCATTGAGAATATTTTTTTGTAACATTTTCTAAAGGCAATCCGATTATTTCTGGTGTATCATAAGGATGCATTTTTAATATTTTCTCTTCTAATATTGGATATTTTTCTTCCGAGGTTTTAATAAACAGCATTACTTCATTTTCTTGAACCACTTTTGATTCCCATCTGTAAATTGACTTGATTCCCGGAATTATATTTATGCAAGCAGCTAAACGTAAATCAACTAATTTAGAACCTAAGTTTTTTGCGGAATCAAAATCAGGCATGTTAGTAATAACTAAAATTAATTTCATGATATTTAACTATTTTAACAACCTTCTTCTAGTTAGTATTGTTGCAAAATAAAAACCAAGTATACAAAATAACATAATGTTTAATATACAATATAAAGTGTTACTTGGCATTTCACCCATCAAAAGTGGTCTTATCAAATTTACAGACGCATTTAATGGTAATATATGTGAAACATTTTGTAGCCACAAAGGTAATTTATCCACTGGGAAATAAATACCAGATAAAAAAATCATTGGTGTTAGTATGAGTGTGAAATAGAAGGTAAAAAAATCATATGACTTTGCAATAGCATTAATAACCAGTGCAAGGGCAGCGAAAGTTATTCCAACTAAAAATAAAAAAGGAAGAGCAAGAAAAACAGTCCAACTTTTTATAATCCCAAGAAATAACAAGACAAACAAAATTACTATTCCTGATATAAAAGATTTACTTCCAGCCCATAACATTTCAGCAAAAACAATTTGATCAATTTCTATTGGGGTATTTAAAATTGAATCCCAAGTTTTTTGAACATGCATTCTAGAAAAGGCTGAATAAAGAGCCTCAAAAGAAGAAGCCATCATGACTGACATACAAATTGATCCACTTGCCAGAAAATGAATATATGGGAGTCCATCGATACTTTTTATCAAACTTCCAAGTCCGTAACCAAAAGCAATTAATGTTATTAATGGTTCTGCTATATTTCCAACCACACTTGGTAAAGCCAACTTTTTCCATACAAGAAAGTTTCTTTTCCAAACTGGAATAAAACCCTTATTTAAACTAGGTAATTTTAAAATCTCTTGTGACATAAAACTAAAATTAATCTCTCATTTCTCTTCCAGTAATTTTTAAAAACAAATCTTCTAAATTAGCCGGTCTATGTATATATCTTAATTTTTTTTGTAAAATCAAACTTTTTAAAACAGGCTCAGCATATTTCGCATAAAAAAATACTGTTTCTCCACAAAATTCTATTCTATTTGATAATTCTTTTTGATGATATGCCCAGTCTTTTGATTTTTCACCAAAAACTTCAAAAACTTGTGGTTCAATATGATCTAAAATTAATTTTTTTGGCTCACCCTCTGCTACTAAAGTTCCATTATCAATCACTCCAAGACGATTACATAACCTCTCGGCCTCATCCATAAAATGAGTTGTTAAAAGAATAGTTTTATTTTGTGATAACAAAGTTTTTAGTCTTTCCCAGATAATATGTCTTGCCTGAGGATCTAAACCTGTTGTTGGTTCATCCATTAAAATTAAATCAGGATTGTTCACTAGTGCTCTAGCTAAAGTCAAACGCCTTTTCATTCCTCCAGATAATTCGCTTATTTTAGAATTTCTTTTTTTAGTTAAGTTTGAAAATTCAAGAAGCCAATCAAGTCTATCACTTATTACCTTTTTACTTACTCCAAAATAACTACCATAGACAGAAATATTTTCAGCAACAGAAAAATCTGGATCGAGACTATCAATTTGAGGAACAACTCCAATGTGCTTTCTAGCTTCCTGCGAATGAGTAGATAAATCAAAATTCATTAGCTTTACTGAACCACTATCAGGTTTTATTAAGCCAAGGCAAATTTTTAAGGTTGTAGTTTTTCCAGCTCCATTTGGTCCCAATAAACCATAACACTCGCCTTTGTTTAATGAAAAAGACAATCCGTTAACTACATTATTTTTTTTATTTGTATTTTCAAAAGATTTACAAAGATTTTCAACTTTTAATACGGTCATGAAAAGAATAGATAATTTTATTAAATAATTATTCTTGATTATTTTCTTCTTTTGATTCTTCTTTGACAGGTCTATCAACCAATTCTACATATGCCATTGGAGCACAATCACCATTTCTAAAACCCATCTTAAGAATTCGAACATAACCCCCATTGCGATCAATGTACCTTGGTCCTAATTCAGAAAATAGTTTTAATACTATCTCTCGATCACGAAGCCTATTAAAAGCCAATCTTTTATTCGCTAAATTATCTTTTTTTCCTAAAGTTAAAATTGGCTCTACAACCCTTCTCAACTCTTTTGCTTTGGGTAGAGTAGTTTTAATTGCTTCATGACGAAGAAGAGAAACACTCATATTTCTAAACATGGCAATCCTATGAGAAGAAGTTCTATTTAGCTTTCTTAAACCATGACGATGACGCATAAAAATTCCCTAAAAAATAATTAAAAATATTTATTTCTCAATGCTAGCAGGAGGCCAATTTTCTATCCTCATACCAAGAGTTAAACCACGGGAAGCTAAAACTTCCTTGATTTCATTGAGAGATTTTCTTCCTAAATTAGGTGTTTTTAACAACTCGTTTTCAGATCGCTGAATTAAATCTCCTATGTAGTAAATGTTTTCAGCTTTAAGACAATTTGCAGAACGAACAGTTAATTCTAAATCATCAACTGGTCTTAATAAAGTTGGATCAACTGTAGGAGTATTTGGGGGAGCCTCATCTGCAGTTTCTGTGCCTTCTAGAGCAGCAAAAACATTTAATTGGTCAACTAAAACTCTTGCTGATTGTCTAATAGCTTCTTCAGGAGTAATAACTCCATTTGTTTCAATGATCATTACTAATTTATCCAAATCTGTTCTTTGCTCAACTCTAGCAGACTCAACAGAATAAGACACACGCTTAACAGGAGAAAAAGACGCATCAAGAATTATTCGACCAATTGTTTTGTTTGTATCTTCAGATAATCTTCTTATATTTCCAGGTACATATCCTCTACCTTTTTCTATTTTCACATGCATTTCAATTTTACCTCCAGGAGTAAGATGGGCAATTGTATGATCTGGATTTATCAACTCAACATCGTGAGGCAATTCAATATCCGATGCAAATACTTCCCCCTCTCCTTCTTTTACCAATTTAAGATGTACTTCATCACGATTGTGAAGTTTAAAAACCACACCCTTTAAATTTAACAGAATATCAACAATATCCTCCTGAACACCATCAAGAGTAGAATATTCATGAACAACTCCTGAAATAGTAACTTCCGTAGGTGCATAACCAATCATTGATGAAAGTAATACTCTTCTTAAAGCATTACCAAGTGTATGACCATACCCCCGCTCAAAAGGCTCCATTATGACTTTTGCCTGTCCTTCATTAATCGCTTCTACATCTATTATTCGGGGCTTGAGTAAATTGCTTTGCATTACATATCCTTTCAGAACCTTTAACAAAAATTACTGAGCTAAAAAAACTTTTACACACCTTAAAAATAAATTTTAACGAGAATATAGCTCAACTATCAGTGATTCATTTACTTCTTGATTAAATTCTTCTCTTTCAGGCCAGTTTTTTACTGAACCTTCCATTTTTTTTATATCAACTGAAATCCACAAAGGCAAACCAGTTTGCTCAGTAAGTGTAATTGCTTCAATTATCCGAGCTTGTTTTTTTGATTTTTCCCTAATAGAAACTAAATCACCGATTTTAACTTGATATGAGGGAATATTTACTACCTTACTATTAACAAGGACTGATTTATGAGAAACTAATTGTCTAGCTTCAGCCCTGGTAGATGCAAAACCCATTCTGTAAATCACATTGTCTAATCTCGCTTCAAGCAATTGCAAAAGAGTTTCACCAGTGTTACCTTTTCTTCGATCTGCTTGAATAAAATATCTTCTAAACTGTCTTTCAAGAACACCATATATTCTTTTTACTTTTTGCTTTTCTCGTAACTGATTTCCATAATCAGATGTTCTTGCACCAGAAACCCTTCCATGTTGGCCTGGCTTTGAATCAAGTTTACATTTTGACTCAAGCGATCTTCTGGCACTTTTTAAAAAAAGGTCAGTACCTTCACGACGAGAAAGTTTTGCTTTAGGTCCTAAATATCGAGCCACATTAATTTCCTTTTGTAAATAAAAATTTAACTTCTTAATATATTTTTTTAACTACTAAAAAAACAAAACACTATATTCTTCGGCGCTTTGGTGGCCTGCAGCCATTATGAGGAACAGGAGTTACATCTTGAATTAAAGTAATTTTAATTCCTAAATTATTCAGAGCACGCACTGCTGATTCTCTCCCAGGGCCAGGTCCTTTAATCCTTACTTCAAGATTTTTTAGACCACACTCTAATGCAGCTTTGCCAGCAGCTTCAGCCGCAACTTGAGCTGCAAATGGAGTTGATTTACGTGATCCCTTAAATCCCGCTCCACCGGACGTAGCCCAAGAAATAGCGTTACCTTGTCTATCGGTTATCGTAATAATTGTATTGTTGAAAGAAGCATGTATATGAGCAATTCCCTCGACAATATTTTTTTTTGTTTTTTTTCTTACCCTTGAACCTGCAGCGCTAGTAGATGATTTGGCCATTATAAAATCCTTCTAAAATTTAAGTTTTATTTTTTTAGTGACTGTGCTGCTTTACGAGGGCCTTTGCGTGTTCTTGCATTTGTTCTAGTTCTTTGTCCACGAACAGGTAAACCTTTCCTATGACGCATACCTCTGTAACAACCAAGATCCATTAGTCGTTTTATACTCATTGATGCTTCACGACGTAAATCCCCTTCAATCAAATAACCACCGACATTATCTCTTAACTTTTCTAATTCAAGATCGTCAAGATCTTTAATTTTTTTCATCTCTGAAACACCAGAATCAATACATATTTTTTTGGCATGAGATTTTCCAATACCATAAATTGCAGTTAATCCAATTAATGTATGTTGATGATTTGGTATATTAACTCCAGCTATACGAGCCATTTTTCTTCCTTTTAAAAATTAATTTTAACCCTGACGTTGCTTATGTCTTGGCTCAATACAAATAACTCTCACTACACCTTTACGTTTTATAATTTTACAATTACGACATAATTTTTTTACTGATGCAAAAACTTTCATATTTTTCCTTAAAAAAAACTAAAATTATTTAGTACGAAATACTATTCTTGCTCTAGTTAAATCATAAGGCGTTAATTCAACTGTAACCTTATCTCCAGGTAAAATCCTTATATAGTTCATTCTCATTTTTCCAGATATATGACCCAAAACAATGTGTCCATTTTCTAACTTTACTCTAAAAGTTGCATTTGGAAGATTTTCTACTATTTCTCCTTGCATTTGAATTACATCGTCTTTTGACATAAAAGCTTCTTTCTTATCTAGATATAATTCCACCTTTAAAATTTGCTTTTTTTAGAAGAGAATCATATTGTTGTGACATCAAATAATTTTGAACTTGTGCCATAAAATCCATTGTAACTACAACAATTATTAACAGAGAGGTTCCTCCAAAATAAAATGGAACGTTATATTTCGCTATTAAAAATTCCGGGAGCAAACATATCAATGTTATGTAAACAGCACCGGCTAAAGTCAATCTCGTTAATATTTTATCAATGTATCGTGCGGTTTGGTCGCCAGGTCTAATGCCTGGAACAAAAGCACCACTTTTCTTTAAATTATCAGCTGTTTCTTTACTATTAAAAACAAGTGCAGTATAAAAAAAACAGAAAAATATTATTGCACCTGAATACAAAAATGCATGTAACAATTCACCTGGAGCCATAGCTGCAGCTAAGTCTTTAAGAAACCTAACAATAAAACTATTAGTTTCACCCGATGTAAACCAACTTGTTAAAGTAGCTGGAAATAAAATTATTGATGAGGCAAAAATTGGAGGTATTACTCCAGCCATATTTAACTTCAAAGGTAAATGACTGCTCTGGCCTCCATAAATCTTATTTCCAATTTGTCTTTTAGCATAATTGACTAAAATTTTTCTCTGGCCTCTCTCTATAAATACCACTACAAAAGTCACAATAACTATTACAAAGCAAATTAATATTGCAATTAAAGAACTCATTGACCCTGTTCTAACAAGTTCGAAAAGACCACCAATGGCACTTGGCAAACCAGCTACTATTCCTGCAAAAATTATTATTGAAATCCCATTACCAAGACCTCTTTCAGTTACTTGCTCTCCAAGCCACATTAAAAACATAGTTCCAGTAACTAATGTTATTACTGTAGTGAATCTAAATAAGAGTCCTGGATCAATTACTAATCCTGACTGAGATTCTAAAGCTACTGCTATACCAAAGGCTTGAAAAGTAGCCAATCCAAGAGTTGCATAACGAGTATATTGTGTAATCTTTCTTCTACCCGACTCACCTTCTTTTTTTAAAGCTTCTAATTGTGGTGATACAACAGTCATAAGTTGCATAATTATTGATGCTGAAATATATGGCATTATCCCTAAAGCAAATATAGTGAATCTTGACAAAGCACCTCCTGAAAACATGTTAAACATTCCTAGAATACCACCTCTATTTTGATTAAAAAGAGTTGATAATTGATCTGGATCAATACCAGGAACAGGAATGTGAGCGCCTATTCTAAAAACTACTAAAGCTCCCAAAAGGAACCATAATCTACCCCAAGGAAATCCTGTAGTGTTATTTTTTTTTAACTTTGATGAGTTAACCACTGTAATTATTTCAATTTTATTTAACTGAACCACCTAAAGCTTCAATGGCAGCTTTAGCACCTTTTGTAACAATCAAACCATTCAAATTAATTTTTTTCGTTATTGAACCCGAGAAAATTACCTTTACGCTTTTTGTAATTCCACGAACTAATCCTAACTTTTTCAAAGCTGGAAGATCCACAACTTCTGTTGTGAGTGCTTCAAGCTCTGACAATCGTAATTGAGACTTATATTTTTTGGTTAAGGATTTGAAACCCCTTTTAGGAAGCCTTCGATGATATGGCATTTGGCCGCCTTCAAATCCAATTCTATGAAACCCACCAGATCGTGATTTTTGTCCTTTGTGTCCTCTACCAGAAGTTTTGCCGTTCCCAGAACCCAAACCTCGTCCTAATCTTTTTTTTGGTTTTTTTGATCCTAATGCAGGTTTTAGTTTATTTAAATTCATATATTAGACCTAAAATTTTATATTTCCTTAACTAAGAAAGACACTTTTTTAATCATTCCCCTTATAGCATTAGTATCTTCTAATTCAACAATGGAATTAATCTTTTTTAAGCCTAATCCTATTACAGTAGCCCGATGTTTTTGATTAGTGCCAATTAAACTTTTAATTAATTTGATTTTTATTTTTTTAGTCATTCAATTAACCCAGAATTTCTTCTATTGTTTTACCTCTTTTAGCAGCAATCTCAGAAGGAGTACCCATTTTTTTTAATCCATTTAGCGTTGCCCTAACCATATTGTATGGGTTTGAAGATCCAATTGATTTAGCTACAATATTTGTTATCCCCATTACTTCAAAAATTGCTCTCATTGGTCCCCCTGCGATTATACCTGTACCATCTTTAGCTGGTATCAGCATTACTGATGAAGCGCCATGAGTGCCATTAACTAAATGATGTAAGGTCCCATTTTTTAGAGAAACCTTAATCATCTTTCTTCTAGCTTCTTCCATTGCTTTTTGAACAGCTACTGGAACCTCCTTTGATTTACCTTTACCCATTCCAATTCTTCCATCACCATCACCAACGACAGCTAATGCAGCAAAACCCATTATCCGACCACCTTTTACAACTTTAGTTACCCTATTGACAGCAATCATTTTTTCTTTTAGGCCATCATCAGGTTTATCATTTTGCATTTTTTGTTGTATTTTTGACATAATTACACCTAAAATTTTAATCCTTCCTCTCGAGCTGCTTCAGCTAGAGCCTTTACTCTCCCATGATATTTAAAACCAGAGCGATCAAATGCTACCTCAGTTATTCCAGCATTTTTCGCTTTTTGCGCAACACGTTTTCCAATTAATGATGCTGCATTTTTATTTCCTCCATTACCGGAAGTATCAGCTAGCTCTTTTTTTACTTCATTTTCTACTGTTGATGCGCTTATAATGATCTTAAAGTTTGAATCAAAAATATTTGCATAAATATGCAAGTTAGTCCTATGAACAGATAAACGATTAATCTTTAATTTTGATATTCTTGCTCTAGTTTGGCGAGAACGGCGTATACGAGATTCTTTTTTTTGCATAATAACTATTCTCCAAACTACTTCTTTTTAGTTTCTTTCATCACAACAACTTCATTTTCATACCTAACACCTTTCCCTTTATAAGGTTCAGGTACCCTGTAAGATCTGACTTCAGCAGCAACTTGTCCAACTTTTTGTCTATCAATACCTTTAATTAAAATCTCTGTTTGAGATGGTGTTTCACAATTCACTCCTTCAGGCATTTTGTGAATTATCTGATGGGAAAATCCTAAAGACAAAGTTAAATTATCTCCCTTTGCTTGTGCTCTAAAACCAACACCGTTTAACAAAAGTTTTTTTTCAAAACCTTCACTCACTCCTATAACCATATTATTCAATAAAGATCTAACTGTACCCCACATAGCTTTTGATTTTCCAGAGTCATCTAAAGGTTTTATATTTAAAATACCATCAATATTTTCGACCTTAACATTTCCTTTTAACTTAAAATGTAATGTGCCTTTTGTTCCTTTTACGGAGATATCATTATTAGTAATTTTTACCTCAACATCTTTAGGTAAATTAATTGGTGATTTTCCAACTCTTGACATTTTAATCCTTTAAATTACGCAACGTAACACAGAATTTCTCCACCAGTACCATTAGCTCTAGCCTTTCGATCTGTCATTACTCCTTTTGGAGTTGAAACAATTGTAACGCCCAGACCATTCATAACAAGTGGAATATCTGACTTACCTTTATAAACTCTTAAACCAGGTCGAGAAACTCTTTCAATCTTTTCAATCACAGGACTGCCAGCGTAGTACTTTAATTCAACCTTCAAATCGGATTTTCCTTTATTATCGATGAGACTATATTCTTCTATATATCCTTCTTCTTTAAGAACACTTGCAATTGCTATTTTTAATTTTGATGATGGTATAACTACAAAAACTTTACTTACTAATTGAGCGTTTCTAATTCTCGTTAACATATCTGCTATCGGATCGCTCATACTCATAATTTAATCTCCAATTACCAACTTGCTTTAATTAATCCCGGAATTTCGCCACGCATGGCTATTTCACGGAGCTTAGAACGACCTAAACCAAATTTTCGGAATGTTCCTCTTGGTCTTCCAGTTAATGTGCACCTATTTCTTTGCCTAGAAGGGGCTGAATTTCGAGGAAGAGCTTGCAGTTTAAGTCTAGCCTCATATCTTTCCTCTTCAGATTTAGACAGATCATTAATTATTTTTTTTAAGTTTAAACGCTTTTCTGCATATTTTTTAACCAAAGTTGCTCTTTTGAATTCTCTATTAATTAAGGATAATTTAGCCATTCTTATCTCAGTTTTTGAAAGGAAATTTAAATGCTGCTAATAAAGCTTTTGCTTCGGAATCGTTATTTGTTGAGGTAATAATATTTATGTTTAAACCTCTTAGTGAATCAATCTTGTCATAATCTATTTCAGGAAAAATAATTTGTTCTTTTACTCCAACGTTGTAATTACCATTTCCATCAAAAGATTTTGAAGATAAGCCCCTGAAATCTCTTACTCTTGGAAAAGCAACATTAACTAATCTATCTAAAAATTCAAACATTCTTGAACCTCTTAAAGTTACCATACATCCAATAGGATAACCCTCTCGAATTTTAAACCCAGCAATTGCTTTACGTGCTGAAGTTATAACTGGCTTCTGACCAGAAATTTTTGATAGGTCATTCATTGCATGTTCAATTATTTTTTTATCAGCAACAGCTTCTGATAAACCCATATTGAGAGTAATTTTATTAATTCTAGGAACTTGCATTATTGATTCAAACTTAAAAGTACTAATTAAGTCTTTAGTGATTTTGTCTCTAAAAAGTGTTTGGAGCCTGGACATACTTTAAGCCTTAATTGTTTCACTAGATGATTTGAAAACTCTTACTTTCTTACCATCAATAAACTTGATTCCAACCTTGTCAGCCTTACCAGTTTTAGAGTTATAAATACCGACGTTCGAAATATGTATTGGCATGGTTTTATCTGTAATACCTCCTGTCTCATTTGTAGACGGATTCGGTTTTACCGTTTTTTTGACAATATTAATTCCTTCAACAATTAAGTAACTAGAATCAACACTTTTCTTAACAATTCCTCTTTTACCTTTATCTTTTCCCGTTAAAACAATAACTTCGTCATTTTTTATTATTTTTTTCATTATTTATTCCTATATAACTTCAGGTGCCAAAGAAACAATTTTCATAAAACGCTCTGTTCTTAATTCTCGAGTAACAGGACCAAAAATTCTTGTTCCTATTGGCTCAAGTTTAGCATTCAACAATACAGCAGCGTTCCCATCAAAACGAATCAGTGACCCGTCTTGTCGACGAACACCTTTTGCTGTTCTAACTACAACCGCATTATGAATTTCACCTTTTTTGACTCGACCGCGAGGTGCTGCAGTTTTAACTGTAACTTTTATTAAGTCTCCAATAGCGGCGTATCTTCTTCTTGAACCACCAAGAACTTTTATACAAAGTACTTCACGAGCACCTGTGTTGTCTGCTACATCAAGACGACTTTCATTTTGAATCATAGTTGTTTTCTCCAACTTAATCCAACTTATAGCCAGATCAGTATTGGTCCTGTCAATTTAAAATTGTTTAGGAAAAAAAGTAAAGCCTAGAATTATGAATGATTTAGTTACTTTTGTCTACACTAAATAGATTGTGCTTCATGAACTAGTTTTGTTACTTTCCATGATTTATGTTTTGAAATAGGTCTACCCTCAGTAATCTCAACAGTGTCGCCTGCTTTAGCTTTATTATCTTCATCATGAGCATGGTATTTATTAGATCTTACGATTATTTTTCCATATAAAGGATGTCTAACCCTTCTTTCAATGAGAACTATTACTGTTTTATTCATTTTATCTGAGACAACTGTACCTGTTAGAGTTCTTTTAACTCCCTTTTTTTCTATATCATTCATTTTTTTCAACCTTTTGATTTATTACAGTCTTAACTCGAGCAATGTCTCTACGAATTTTTTTTATTTGAGAGGTATTTGTAATTTGCTGAGTAGCAACTTGCATTCTCAATCCAAATTGAGCTTTTAATAACTCACTTAACTCTTTTTTAAGCTCAGATAATTTTTTTGTTGAAAGTTCACTTGTCTTCATCATATATCTTCTATTGACCTATTTGCCTAACAACAAAAGTAGTTTCTAAAGGTAACTTAGCAGCAGCAAGCCTAAATGCTTCTCTTGCTAAAGACTCATTAACACCATCCATCTCGTATAACATTTTGCCTGGTCTAATTTCTGCCACATAATATTCAGGGTTACCTTTTCCATTTCCCATTCTAACTTCAGCCGGTTTTTGAGATATTGGTTTATCTGGAAAAATCCTAATCCAAATTCTGCCACCACGTTTAATATGTCTTGTCATAGCTCTTCTGGCAGACTCAATTTGTCTAGCGGTTATTCTTCCCCTTCCAATTGCTTTTAACCCAAATTCTCCAAAAGATACTCCAGTTCCTCTTTCATGAGAAATGCCAGTATTTCTCCCTTTGTGTTCTTTCCTATATTTTCTTCTGGCTGGTTGTAACATCTTATTTATTTTCCTTATTTTTTGAAGGTAAATTTAAATCAGCTTTTTTTGACCTAACTCTTTTTACTACTGGTTTTTTGACCTCGTCATCTTTTGCTTTTGAAGAAACTGAAGTTTTTCCTGCTGATTTTCTTGCTCTTGTTTTACCTGGTTTTATTTCATCTTTTTTTGGTCTTCTTCTTCTATCATCATCGACTTTTGATTCAAGGATTGGAGTTTCTCCATTCACCAATCTATCTCCTTTATAAACCCAAACCTTAATTCCAATAATGCCATACGTAGTTTCAGCTTCACCAACACCGTAATCAACATCAGCTCTAAGTGTATGCAAAGGAACTCTTCCTTCACGGTACCACTCAGATCTAGCAATTTCAATTCCATTTAATCTTCCTGAAGACATAATTTTTATTCCCTTAGCTCCAAGCCTCATAGCATTTTGCATTGCTCTTTTCATTGCCCTTCTGAACATAATACGTTTTTCCAGCTGTTGAGCTATTGAGTCAGCAATTAATTGAGCATCTATTTCAGGCTTTCTTATCTCTTCAATATTAACGTGAACAGGAACACCCATCATTTTTCCAAGAGTGGTTTTTAAAACCTCAATGTCTTCTCCCTTCTTACCAATAACAACCCCAGGTCTTGAGCTATAAATCGTAATCCTAGCATTTTTAGCTGGACGTTCAATAAGAACTTTGCTTACTGATGCGTTTTTTAATTTTTTTCTTAAAAATGTCCTTACAGATAAATCTTCTCTCAACATACTTGAAAAGTCATTATTACCAGCAAACCATTTAGATCCCCAATTTTTGGTTACCGATAATCGAAAACCTGTCGGATGAATTTTTTGTCCCATAAATTTTCCTTTAATCTCCAACAGTCATATAAATATGACAAGTTTGTTTTGAAATTCTGTCTCCTCTCCCCTTTGCTCGAGCTGTAAATCTTTTTAAAACAGAACCTTTTTCAATAAATATAGATTTTATTTTTAAATCGTCTATGTCTGCTCCTTCATTATGCTCAGCATTAGCAATTGCAGATTCAAGTACTTTTTTTATAATAAAAGCAGCTTTTTTATTGCTAAAATTTAATATATTTAAAGCTTTGTCTATTTTTTTTCCACGAATCATATTCGCGACTAATCTACCTTTCTGGGCAGAAAGTCTTGCACCTCTATGATTAGCTTTAGTATCCATATATCTACTTTTTTACCTTTCTATCACCAGAATGAGTTTTAAAATTTCTTGTTAACGCAAACTCTCCGAGTTTATGTCCTACCATATTTTCAGAAATGTAAACTGGGATATGTTGTTTACCATTATGAACAGAGATTGTTAATCCGATAAAATCAGGCATTATCGTTGATCTTCTAGACCAGGTTTTTATTGGTTTTTTATCACGATTTAGTTGAGCAGTTTCAACTTTTTTTAACAAATGATGGTCACAAAAAGGACCTTTTTTTAAAGATCTTCCCATAAATAATCCCTATTTTTTTGATCTTCTTGAAACTATCATTGAATTTGTCCTTTTAGTATTTCGAGTTTTCATTCCTTTAGTTTGTTGACCCCATGGTGATACAGGATGCCGCCCAGATGCAGTTTTTCCTTCTCCACCTCCATGAGGATGATCAACTGGATTCATTGCTACTCCTCTAACTGTCGGACGAAATCCTCTCCATCTTGTTGCCCCAGCCTTACCAAGTTTTCTTAAATTATTTTCTCCATTACCTACTTCACCAATAGTAGCACGACAATCTACATGAATTTTTCTTACTTCCCCAGACCTTAGTCTTAATTGAGCATATATGCCTTCTCTAGCCATTAACACTACAGAAGCACCTGCAGTTCTTGCAATTTGTGCACCTTTACCAGGCATCATTTCTATACAATGAATTGTTGTGCCAACTGGAATATTTTTAATGGGCAATGAATTACCTATCTTAATTTGGGCTGTTGGGCCGCACATTATTGAGTCGCCTATCTGCATTCCTTTACAGGCAATTATGTATTTCCTTTCTCCATCTGAATAACACAAAAGAGCAATGTTTGCACTTCGATTTGGATCGTACTCAATACGTTCTACTTTAGCAGAAACACCATCTTTTTTCCGCAAAAAATCAATTATTCTATAGTGTCGTTTGTGACCCCCTCCTCGGTGACGAATTGTAATACGACCGTTATTATTCCTTCCCGAACATTTACTTTTCTTTTCCAATAACTTTGAAAAAGGACGACCTTTATAAAGACTTGCATCCTTTACTTTAACCATACCTCTTCTACCAGGAGAGGTTGGCTTAATATTAGTCAGTGACATTAGTTTGCCTCCGATGAAAAATTTATTTCTTGTCCAGGCTTTAAACAAACAAATGCTCTTTTTGTGTTTATTTTTTTACCTAAAAATCTTCCAGATCTCTTTTTTTTACCTAACCTATTTGATACTTGGACTGATTCAACTTCAACCTTAAAAATCAACTCAACTGCGGCCTTTATTTCTGGCTTGGTTGCTTTTTTAGCCACTAAAAACATTACTTGATCGTTTTTTTCAGCAGCAAATGTAGCTTTTTCAGAAATGACAGGAGACAATAGCACTTTCATTAAACGATCTTTCTTTGTATGAGACTCTAGATTCATACTAATATCTCCAGAAACTTTTTAAGAGCTAATTTTGTAATTAAAATTCTTTGATAATAAACTAGTGAACTAGGGCTTACATTCTTTGGTTCGCATATCATAATATTCTGAAGGTTCCTGGAAGCTAAAACCAAGTTTTGTTCTAATTTATCAATAACGACTAAAGTAGAATTCAAGCCCATTTTTTTAATTTTTAGTGCCAACAACTTCGTTTTAGGAGAATCGACTGCAAAATCCTCGATTATAGACAATCTTTTTTCCCTAACAAGCTGAGAAAGAATCGAACAGATAGCAACTCTGTACATTTTTTTATTTACTTTTTGTGAAAAATTTTCATCAGGTGAGCTGGGAAAAGCCCTACCACCACCTCTCCAAATCGGTGATGATCTCATTCCCGCTCTTGCCCTACCTGTGCCTTTTTGTCTCCAAGGTTTTTTAGTAGAGTGTTTAACTTCTTGCCTGTCTTTTTGCTTTCTACTTCCAACCCTAGCATTCGCCTGATATGCAACAACTATTTGATGAACTAAAGCCTCGTTAAATTCTCTGCCGAATATAGTATCTGGAACTACTATATTACTTTCAGATAAACCAGAATTATTTATTAATTGTATTTCCATAAAACTATTCGCTTAAAACTTTTGATTTGACAGCAGGACATATAATCACATTTCCATTTTTTGAACCTGGAATAGACCCTTTTACAATGATTAACTGACGTTCTAAATCAATTTTAGTGATTTCTAAATTTTGAATTGTTTTTTGGACATTTCCTAAATGACCTGTCATTCTCTTACCAGGGAAAACTCTTCCTGGATCTTGAGCCATACCTGTGGAACCAGGAACGTTATGCGACAGAGAGTTTCCATGAGTTTGCCTACCTGATGAAAAATTATGTCTTTTAATTGTTCCTGCATATCCCTTACCTATAGAGACACCCTGAATATCAATTTTTTGGCCTACTTTGAAAACATCAGCAGGAATTATTTCACCAAGCTTAAGTCCAGATGCCTTAGATTCATTTACTTTAAATTCTCTAAGCAACAGGCCAGCTTCAACGCCTGCTTTTGATAAATGCCCTAGAGTTGGTTTATTTAAACGGGAAGACAAACGTTTACCAAAAGTGAGTTGAACAGCAGAATAACCGTCCTTTTTTTGAGTTTTAATTTGTGTAACACGATTGTCAGATACATCTAAAACCGTAACAGAAATAGAATCACCATCATCGGCAAAAACACGCATCATGCCGACCTTTCGACCTAAAAGACCCAGGGACATTTTTATCTCCAACACTGCCTACGATTGGGCAGAAAAATAACTCAATTATTTACTAAGCCGAAAATTATATCTTATACAGATTAGGAGCACAAGCAAAGATTTTTAGTTACTATTGCAATTTTATTTCTACATCTACACCCGCAGGCAAATCAAGTTTCATTAATGCATCTACAGTTTTATCTGTTGGATCAACAATATCCATTAGTCTTTGGTGTGTTCTCATTTCAAATTGATCTCTGGAAGATTTGTTGACATGAGGTGAACGCAGAATATCCCATCTTTGGATTCTAGTCGGAAGTGGAACAGGACCTTTAACAACCGCACCTGTTCTTTTTGCTGTATCAACAATTTCTAAAGCAGATTGATCAATTAATCTATAGTCAAATGCTTTTAAGCGAATTCGGATTTTTTGCTTATCCATTGCAAATCCTTAAATGGTTAAGAATATAATAAAAAGTAAAAATAATCATTTTACCTTTGCACTAATAATAGTCTCCGTTACACTCTTTGGAGCCTCTGAATAATGTTTAAACTCCATAGAATAAGTAGCTCTTCCTTGAGTAGCTGATCTAAGTGAAGTTGAATAACCAAACATTTCTGATAAAGGAACTTCAGCTTTTATAATTTTTCCACCGCCGCCTTGTACTTCATCCATACCCTGAACCATACCTCGCCTTGACGACAAATCACCCATTACAGTACCAGCATAATCTTCAGGTGTTTCAACTTCAACGGACATCATTGGTTCTAATAAAACTGGATCAGCTTTTCTACAGCCGTCCTTAAATGCCATTGATGCTGCCATTCTAAAAGCATTTTCATTTGAATCTACATCATGATAAGAACCAAAAAATAAAGTTACCTTAACATCCACAACGGGGTAACCTGCAAGAACGCCATTTGTTAAAGTTTCTGTAATACCTTTTTCAACTGCTGGTATATATTCTCTGGGAACAACTCCACCTTTTATAGAGTCTACAAATTCAAAACCATCACCAGGTTTTTGAGGTTCAATTTTAAGAACTACATGACCATATTGCCCTCTTCCCCCTGATTGCTTTACAAATTTACCTTCAGTTTCCTTGCAATCCTTTTTTATAGTTTCTCTGTATGCTACTTGTGGCTTCCCGACAGTTGCCTCAACACTAAACTCTCTTTTCATTCTGTCTACTAAAATTTCAAGATGTAGTTCGCCCATTCCAGAAATTATTGTTTGGCCTGATTCTTCATCAGTTTTTACCCTAAATGATGGATCTTCTTGAGCTAGTCTATTTAGAGCTAAGCCCATCTTTTCTTGATCAGCTTTAGTTTTAGGTTCTACTGCTTGAGAAATTACCGGCTCAGGAAAAACCATTTTTTCTAATGTTATTACAGCATTGGGATCACAAAGTGTATCTCCAGTGGTTGCTTCTTTTAAACCAACTGCAGCAGCAATATCACCTGCTCGAACTTCTTTTATTTCTTCTCGTTGATTGGCATGCATCTGTAAAATTCTACCAACTCTCTCCTTTTTTCCCTTAATAGCATTAAAAATTGTATCGCCAGAATTAACAACTCCAGAATAAACTCTAAAAAATATTAACTGCCCAACAAAAGGATCTGTCATTATTTTAAAAGCAAGCGCAGAAAATTTTTCATCATCCTCTCTCCGCCTGTTAATCTGATTATCATTTATATCTGCTCCATCAACAGGAGGAATATCAATTGGAGATGGAAGATAGTCAATTACCCCATCAAGCATGGCTTGAACTCCTTTATTTTTAAAAGCAGTCCCGCATAACATTGGAATTATTTCTCCAGAGATAGTTCTCAAACGAATTGCTATTTTTAAGTCTTCTTCGGATAAATCTCCATTTTCAAGATATTTATCCATTAATTCTTCATTAGCTTCAGCGGCAGCTTCCATCATATTATCTCTCCAATGGTTAGCATCTGAAACCAATGAATCTGGAATATTTCTATAGTCAAATTTTGTGCCGCGAGATTCTTCATCCCAATAAATTGCCTTCATCTTAACTAAATCAATCACACCTTTAAAATTATCTTCTGCGCCAATTGGAACTTGAATAGGAATAGGATTACCTTTTAATCTAGATCGCATTTGATCGTAAACCTTAAAAAAATTTGCTCCAGTTCTATCCATTTTATTAACAAATGCCAATCTAGGAACATTATATTTATTTGCTTGTCTCCAAACTGTTTCAGATTGAGGTTGAACACCACCAACAGCGCAATAAACCATGCAAGCTCCGTCCAAAACTCTCATTGATCTCTCAACTTCAATAGTAAAATCGACGTGACCAGGAGTATCAATTATATTTATCCTATGCTCTGGAAAATTATTAGCCATACCTTTCCAAAAACAGGTAGTAGCTGCAGAAGTAATAGTTATCCCTCTTTCTTGTTCTTGTTCCATCCAATCCATTGTAGCTGCACCATCGTGAACTTCACCAATTTTATGATTTATTCCAGTGTAGTATAAAATTCTTTCAGTTGTAGTTGTTTTACCCGCGTCGATGTGGGCAGATATGCCGATATTCCGATACTGATTTATAGGCGTCTTTCTAGACATAACAATTCCTGACACAATAAAAAAATAAGAAGTATTTGTTTGAAAAAAATTTAAAAATTTCTAAAAGAATGAACTAACTTTTAAAAGCGAAAGTGAGAAAAGGCCTTATTTGCTTCAGCCATTCGATGAACTTCGTCTCTTTTTTTCATAGCACCACCTCTTCCATCAGCTGCCTCAAGTAGTTCTCCAGCAAGTCTTTGAGGCATTGATTTTTCACTTCTTTTATTCGCAGCCTCTCTTAACCATCTCATTGACAAAGCCATTCGACGTATTGGTCTAACTTCAACAGGAACTTGATAATTTGCACCACCGACGCGTCTTGATTTTACCTCAACTACTGGTTTACAGTTATTTACCGCTGCAGAAAATACTTCCAAAGGATCTTTACCGCTTTTATTTTTAATATTATCAAATGCACCATAAATTATATTTTCAGCAACAGACTTTTTCCCAGATAGCATTAAAATGTTTACAAATTTCGCAACATCAACATTCCTGAATTTTGGATCAGACAATACCTCCCTCTTAGGAACTTCTCTTCTACGAGGCATAACATTATTTCCTTTCAGTTAAAAAAATATCCATCAAAAAAAACTATTTGGAAGATGCTTTAGCTTTTTTTGCGCCATATTTAGATCGAGCTTGCTTTCTATCTTTCACACCTTGTGTATCTAAAGAACCTCTGACCATGTGATAACGAACTCCTGGCAAATCTTTCACACGACCACCTCTAAGTAAAACTACACTATGCTCTTGCAAATTATGCCCTTCACCACCTATATAAGAAATAACTTCAAAACCATTAGTAAGTCGAACTTTTGCAACTTTTCTTAATGCTGAATTCGGCTTTTTTGGCGTAGTAGTATAAACCCTTGTACATACCCCTCTTTTTTGAGGACAATTATCTAATGCAGGAGACTTGCTTTTTATACGCTGCGATGCACGTGGTTTTCTAATTAATTGATTAATTGTTGGCATAAACTTTTTTGTGTCCTAATATTCAATTCACATAAAATAAATCAAATTTGTTCATATATATTTTTAAAAAATAAAGTTACAGTATTTTAGAAAACTGCATATATTAAACTGGTCAATTGATACAGTCAATATAGCAATTAAACATTTAGAAAAATAAATAAGAAATTATTCTTGTGTTTGTTGATTTGATTCCTTTGCTAGTGATAAGGCCTCTGCTTCTTGTAAGGCTTTAGCTGCTTCTGCTTCTAACATTGCAGTTTTTTCTTGAGCCTCCCATACATCCCTTTCCTTTCTAGCTCTGTGAAATGCCAACCCAGTTCCTGCGGGAATTAACCTACCAACAATTACATTTTCTTTCAAACCTCGAAGACTATCTTTTTTACCCATAATAGCAGCTTCAGTTAAAACTCGAGTTGTTTCCTGGAAAGAGGCTGCAGAAATAAAAGAATCAGTTGATAATGAAGCTTTAGTTATACCTAACAAAATATTTTCATAAGATGCAGGTAATTTATTTTCTGAAATAACTAAATCATTCTCATCTAGTAATTCAGATCTCTCAACTTGCTCACCAGTTATATAGCTTGTATCACCAGGATCAACGACCTGAACTCTTCGCAGCATTTGCCTAACAATAACTTCAATATGTTTATCATTGATTTTTACTCCTTGAAGGCGATAAACATCTTGAACTTCATCAACTATATATCTTGCTAATGCTTCTATTCCCAACAATCGAAGAATATCTTGCGGGTCTGCTGGACCATCAACAATCATTTCTCCTTTGTTTACAACTTGACCATCATGAACTAAAACTTGTTTATCTTTCGTAATTAAAAATTCATGTTTGTTGCCTTCCATATCAGTTATCTCAAGTCTCTGCTTACCTTTGGTTTCTTTACCAAAAGCAACTGTTCCAGTAACCTCTGCCAACATGCCTGCGTCCTTTGGAGAACGGGCTTCAAAAAGTTCAGCTACTCTAGGTAATCCACCAGTTATGTCTCGAGTTTTTTGAGTTTCTGTTGGAATTCTTGCAAGAACCTCACCTATTGAAACATGCTGATTATCTTTTACTGTTATTAGTGCTCCGACCTGAAATCCAATAGTAACAGAATGCTCTGTTCCAGAAATTTTAACTTCCTTGCCGTTACTGTCTAATAATTTTACAAGGGGTCTCATTGCACGAGCTGAAGAAGTACTTCTTTTTTTTGCATCTATTACCACCAAAGTTGATAGACCAGTAACTTCATCTATTTGCTTTGCAACAGTTGATCCTTCCTCTATATTTTCAAATTTTATAGTACCTGAATACTCAGTAATTATTGGTCTTGTAAGTGGATCCCATGACGCTAATGAGGTTCCTGCTTTTATATTTTGACTATCTTTTACTGTTAATGTTGCTCCATAAGGAACTTTATGTCGCTCGCGTTCTCTTCCATTGTCATCTGAAATAATGACTTCTCCTGAACGTGAAATAACAATCTGATCTCCTTTATTATTAGTTAAATAACGCATAGTTGGTGTGAATTTTGCCGACCCGTTTGATTTTGCCTCAACAGAAGAAGCAACAGCGGCTCTTGATGCTGCTCCTCCAATGTGAAATGTCCTCATAGTCAATTGAGTTCCTGGCTCACCAATAGACTGAGCAGCTATTACTCCGACAGCTTCACCAGAATTTACCATAGTTCCTCTTCCAAGATCTCTTCCATAGCACATTGCGCATAAACCATAACGAGTTTCACAGGTTAAAGGTGTTCGAACTTTAACTTCGTCAATGCCAAGTTTAGCAATTTCGTCAACCATATCCTCGTTTAATAAGGTGCCAGCCCTGATAAGTGTTGATTGATCATCAGGATTAATTATGTCGATTGAAGTAACTCTTCCAAGTATTCGGTCACGAAGAGCTTCTATAACCTCACCTCCCTCAACGAGTGATTTCATTGATGCGCCATTTGATGTTTTACAATCATCTTCGATAACTACCAAATCTTGAGTTACATCAACTAACCTTCTCGTCAAGTAACCCGAATTAGCCGTCTTCAAAGCTGTATCAGCTAAACCTTTTCTTGCTCCATGTGTAGAAATAAAGTATTGAAGAACATTTAATCCTTCTCTGAAATTCGCGGTTATAGGAGTCTCAATTATTGAACCATCTGGTTTAGCCATTAAACCTCTCATACCAGCTAATTGCCTTATCTGAGCAGCGGAGCCTCTTGCTCCTGAGTCAGCCATCATATAAATTGCATTAAAAGATTCTTGGGTTGTACTTATGCCCTCTCGGGTGGTTACATCTTCAATTTTTAATTGTTCCATCATTGCTTTTCCGACTTCATCTCCTGCTTTACCCCATATATCAACTACTTTGTTATATCTCTCTCCTGAAGTAACTAAGCCAGATGAATATTGCTGTTCAATTTGTTTTACCTCTTTCTCTGCAGTTGAAATGAGCTTTACCTTTTTAGGTGGGACAATCATGTCATCAACACAGATTGAAATTCCTGCTCTTGTCGCGAGCATGAATCCTGCCTGCATTAATCTATCGGCAAAAACTGCGGTAGCTCTTAAACCACACTTTCGAAAAGATACGTTTACTAACTTTGAAATTTCCTTCTTTTTTAAAGTTCTGTTTATTACTGAAAAAGGCAAACCCTTCGGAAGTATCTCAGAAAGCATTGCCCTTCCAACAGTTGTTTCTACTCTATTTACAATTTTAGTAAATTCTTCATTTGCTGAACCGATATCTTTTTTATATTCAAAAACTCGAACGGTTATTCTTGAAGTTAGTTCAACCTCCTTGTTTTCGTAAGCTCTAACTGCTTCCGAAACATCAGAAAAAACCATTCCCTCACCTTTTGCATTAATTTTTGACCTCGTAGCAAAATATAATCCTAAAACTATATCTTGCGACGGAACAATTGAAGGCTCACCATTTGAAGGGAATAGAACATTATTTGATGCCAGCATTAGAGTCCTTGCTTCCATTTGGGCTTCTATAGATAACGGAACGTGAACTGCCATTTGGTCCCCATCAAAGTCAGCATTAAATGCTGCACAAACTAAAGGATGAAGTTGAATAGCTTTTCCTTCAATCAAAACTGGCTCAAAAGACTGAATACCTAAACGATGCAAAGTTGGCGCTCTATTTAACATCACAGGGTGCTCACGGATAACTTCTTCTAAAATATCCCAAACTACAGGTTCTTGTATTTCAACTAATTTTTTTGCCGCTTTTATGGTTGTAGCCAATCCCATTAATTCAAGTTTATTGAAAATAAATGGCTTAAAAAGTTCCAGGGCCATCAGCTTTGGTAAGCCACACTGATGTAACTTTAATTGTGGACCAACAACAATTACTGATCTGCCTGAGTAGTCAACTCTTTTACCTAGTAAATTTTGCCTGAATCGACCACCTTTTCCTTTAATCATTTCTGCAAGAGACTTTAATGGTCTCTTATTGGCTCCGGTCATTGCCTTACCTCTTCTGCCGTTATCAAGTAGCGAATCGACAGATTCTTGAAGCATTCTTTTCTCATTCCTAGTAATTATTTCTGGAGCTCTTAACTCCATTAATCTTTTGAGCCTATTATTTCTATTAATTACTCTTCTATATAAATCATTTAAATCTGATGTCGCAAACCTTCCACCATCAAGGGGGACTAATGGTCTTAATTCAGGAGGAAGAACTGGCATTACCTCCATTATCATCCACTCAGGTTTTATACCTGATTTTTGAAAAGCTTCTAAAACTTTTAAACGTTTTGCATACTTTTTTATTTTTGCTTCAGATTTAGATTCTTTCAAATCTTTTCTTAATTGTTCTGCCTCCATATCAATATCAATTGACCTGAGTAATTCTCTGACACCTTCTGCGCCCATAAACGCTGTAAAATCATCACCAAATTCTTGATACTTTGAAGCATAATCATCTTCAGACATAATTTGGCATTTTTTCAGAGGTGTCATTCCCGGATCAGTTACTACATAAGCTTCAAAATAAAGAACTCTCTCAATGTCTCTGAGTGTCATATCCAAAACCATACCTAACCTTGATGGAAGTGACTTTAAAAACCAAATATGAGCAACTGGAGAAGCCAACTCAAGATGACCCATTCTCTCTCTTCTAACTTTGGATAAAGTTACTTCAACACCACACTTTTCACAAATCACACCTCTATGTTTTAGTCGCTTATATTTTCCACACAAACATTCATAATCCTTAATTGGACCAAAAATTTTTGCACAAAAAAGGCCGTCTCTTTCTGGTTTAAAAGTTCGATAATTTATTGTTTCTGGTTTCTTAACTTCTCCATATGACCAAGATCTTATTTTTTCTGGAGATGCAAGTCCTATTTTTATTGCATCAAAAACTTCACTTTGCTGAACCTGCTTAAATAAATCTATAAGTGCTTTCATCGATCACTCCATTTTGGCGTGAAACCCATTAATAAAAAACCAGCTTAGTTTCGCTCAAGATCAATATCTATCCCAAGCGAACGTATTTCCTTTACAAGAACATTAAAAGATTCTGGCATACCCGCATCTATTACATGATCACCTTTTACTAAATTCTCGTAAACTTTTGTTCTTCCATTTACGTCGTCAGATTTTACAGTCAACATTTCTTGAAGGACATAAGACGCTCCATATGCCTCTAATGCCCATACTTCCATCTCTCCAAACCTTTGCCCACCAAATTGAGCTTTACCACCTAAAGGTTGTTGAGTGACCAGGGAATATGGCCCTGTTGAACGACCATGCATTTTATCATCAACGAGATGATGAAGCTTGAGCACATGCATGTAGCCAACTGTAACTGGTCTTTCAAATGCGTCACCGCTTCTTCCATCAAACATAGTTACCTGATTTTTTGATTTAGTCATTCCTAACTTATCTGAAATTGGCTGAGGATAAGCTAAATCTAACATTCTTCTGATTTCATTTTCATTAGCTCCATCAAATACTGGTGTTGCAAAAGGGACACCCTCCTTTAAATTTTGAGCAAGCTCCAAAATTTCATTATCAGAAAAAGTATCTAAATCTTCTATTCTTCCGGACTCGTTATAAACAGATTTAAGAAATGATCGGATTTCCTCTGATTTTTGATTATCTCTTATCATTTCATTTATTCTATAGCCTAAACCTTTTGCAGCCCACCCTAGGTGAACCTCTAAAACTTGCCCAACATTCATTCTCGAAGGAACACCAAGAGGATTTAAAACTATGTCAGCAGGTGTTCCGTCTGCCATATAAGGCATATCTTCAACTGGAATAATTCTTGACACAACTCCTTTGTTTCCGTGCCTGCCAGCCATCTTATCGCCAGGTTGTAGTCTTCGCTTAACAGCTAAATAAACTTTGACCATCTTTTGAACACCGGGAGGCAACTCATCTCCTTGAGTTAGTTTTTTCCTTTTCTCTTCAAAGAAAACATCATATTGGTGTCTTTTTTCGTTTATTGATTCCTTAATAGCCTCCATAGAAATTGCCGTCGACTCATCAACAGGACGAACATCAAACCAATGATATTTTTCTAGGTTATCCAGATATTCTTGAGTTATAACCTGATTTTTCTGTAAATCATTTGGGCCGCCATTTGCAATTTTTCCTAAAATTAATTTTTCTAAACGATTAAATCCATCTCCTTCTACAATTCTTAATTGATCATTAAGATCAAGTCTATATCTTTTTAACTCATCATCAATTATTTGCTGAGCTCTCTTATCTCTAGAAATCCCCTCCCTTGTAAAAACCTGGACATCTATAACCGTGCCAATCATTCCAGAAGGTACTCTTAAAGAAGTATCTTTTACATCTGATGCTTTTTCACCAAAAATAGCTCTTAGCAACTTTTCCTCTGGTGTTAATTGAGTTTCTCCCTTAGGAGTAACTTTTCCAACAAGAACATCACCTGCTTCAACCTCTGCTCCAATAAAAACAATTCCAGAATCATCTAAGCGAGCTAATTGATTTTCAGCTAAATTTGAAATATCTCGGGTTATTTCTTCAGGACCCAATTTTGTATCTCTTGCAACAACTTGCAATTCTTCAATATGTATAGATGTGTATCTATCATCAGCAACAACTTTTTCAGATATGAGAATGGAATCTTCGAAGTTATAACCATTCCAAGGCATAAATGCCACAAGCATGTTTTGACCCAAAGCTAATTCGCCAATATCAGTTGAAGCTCCATCTCCTATCACATCACCTTTAAAAACTCTATCTCCAACTTTCACAGTTGGTCTTTGATTAATGTTTGTGTTTTGATTTGATCTTGTATATTTAATTAAATTATAAATATCTACACCAACTTCACCAGTCATAGCTTCTTCGTCATTAACCCTAATTACTATTCTTCCTGCATCGATATAATGAACAAATCCTCCCCTTAAAGCTTGAACGGTTGTTCCTGAATCTATAGCAACTGTCCTTTCAACACCTGTTCCAACTAATGCCTTCTCTGGTTTAATACAAGGAACAGCTTGTCTTTGCATGTTTGCACCCATTAGTGCACGATTTGCATCATCATGCTCTAGAAAGGGAATTAAAGATGCCGCTACAGAAACTATCTGTCCAGGAGCAATATCCATATATTGAACACGCTCTGGAGAAACCAAAATAGTTTCCCCTGATTCCCTTGAGGAAACGAGTTCATCTATTAGTTTACCTTTTTCATTAATTGCAGCATTGGCTTGAGCAATAACATATCTTCCTTCCTCAATTGCAGACAAAAAATCAACTTGGTCAGTTACAGTACTATCAACAACTTTTCTATACGGAGTCTCAAGAAAACCATATTCATTCAACCTAGCGTAAAGTGCCATAGAATTTATTAATCCAATATTTGGGCCCTCTGGAGTCTCGATAGGGCAAACTCTTCCATAATGTGTAGGATGAACATCCCTAACTTCAAATCCAGCTCTTTCCCTTGTCAAGCCTCCTGGACCCAAAGCAGAAACTCTTCTTTTATGAGTAATTTCAGATAAAGGATTTGTTTGATCCATAAATTGAGACAATTGGGAAGAACCAAAAAATTCTCTAATTGCTGCTGAAATTGGTTTAGAATTTATTAAGTCATGTGGCATTAAATTATCAGCTTCTGCAAGACCTAATCTTTCTTTTACAGCTCGTTCAACTCTAACTAATCCAGCTCTAAATTGGTTTTCAGCAAGCTCACCAACACAACGAACTCGTCTATTTCCCAAATGATCTATATCATCAACTTCACCTTTTCCATTTCTTAAATTAACTAAAATTTTTATAACAGCTAAGATATCATCATTTGATAAAATCATTTCTCCTGATAACTCTTCACGTCCAACTCTTCTATTAAATTTCATTCTTCCTACTGATGACAAATCATATCTCTCCTCGTTATAAAATAACCCGTTAAACAGAGCCTCAACTGATTCTTCTGTAGGTGGTTCCCCTGGCCTCATCATTCTGTAAATAGCGATTCTTGCCGCCATCTGGTCAGCAGAATCATCAGTTTTTAGTGTCTGAGAAATATACGGTCCTTGATCAAGATCATTAGTATAGATTGTCTGTATATTGACATGATTAGTTTCCAATAATTTCTCAATCAAAGATTCAGTCAACTCATCATTAGCACTTACAATTATTTCTCCAGTTTCAGAATCAACTATATTTTTAGCTAAAATTCTTCCAACAAGATAATCTGCTGGAACAGTGATCATTTTTATTCCAGAAGACTCAATTTCTCTAACGTGTCTTGCATTAATTCTTTTGTCCTTTGAAACAATTACATTCCCAGATTTATCGTTTATATCAAATCTTGCTACCTCTCCGCGTAAACGTTCTGGGACAAATGCCATTTCTGCTCCATCAGATCGAATAACGAAATTATCAAACTGAAAGAAATTTTCTAAAATATTTTCAACAGATAAACCAATAGCTTTTAGAAGAATTGTTACTGGCATTTTTCTTCTTCTATCAACACGAAAGTAAAGAATATCTTTAGGATCAAATTCAAAATCTAACCAAGAGCCTCTGTATGGGATAATTCGAGCAGAAAATAATAATTTTCCTGAAGAATGTGTTTTCCCTCTATCATGCTCAAAAAATACGCCTGGAGATCTATGAAGTTGCGATACGATTACTCTTTCTGTCCCATTTATTACAAAAGAACCATTAGATGTCATTAATGGTATTTCACCCATGTAAACTTCTTGTTCTTTCATTTCTTTAACAACTGGTTTCGTAGGTGATTCTTTATCAAGAATAACTAATCTAACTTTAGCTCTTAGAGGTGAAGCGTAAGTTAAACCTCTCTGCTGACATTCCTTTACATCGAAAGATGAATCGCCTAATTGATAGGAAATGAATTCTAATCTAGCGAATCCGTTATGAGAAACTACTGGAAAAATAGAATTGAATGCTGATTGTAATCCCTCGTTTTTTCTCTCAAGCGAAGGTAGCTTTGATTGTAAAAAATCTTGATAAGAACGCAATTGTGTTGCTAATAAGTATGGAACATCATGGACATTTTCGCGTTTTGCGAAAGATTTTCTGATTCGTTTTTTTTCTGTAAAAGAGTAATGCATGGACACCCCGCAATTTTAATTTTCTAATTAAAAAAAGCTTAAAACCTTTAATATTTGAACATAATAAAAATGAAAATTTATTTACTTTAGTTCGCCTTTTCCGCCTGCATCCTCAAGTTTTTTGAGGGCAGCTTCAGCATCAGACTTTGAAACTCCATCTTTTATTGGCTTTGGAGCTTCATCGACAAGCCCCTTAGCCTCTTTTAATCCTAAACCCGTTATTTCACGAACTGCTTTTATGACACTGACTTTATTCCCTCCAATTTCACTCAAAATGACTGAGAACTCAGTTTGTTCCTCAGCAGCGGGAGTTGCACCACCTGCTGCACTTGGTCCTGCTGCAGCCATTGCAGCAGCCGAGACTCCAAATTTTTCTTCAAAAGCTTTAACCAAATCATTTAAATCCATAACAGACATTTGCTCAACTGTCTCGAGAATTTCGTCCTTTGTAATTGCCATTTAAAACTCCTATCTAAAAGTATATTTATTTTTTTAAAATTAGTTTGATTCTGATTCTTTTTTTGATGCTATTAAGGAAATTACTCTTGCTAAACTCGAAATAGGTGACTGCATCAATCCGAGAAGTTGAGAAATTAGAATTTCTTTGCTTGGAATATTAGCCAAATCAGAAACATCAATATTAGTTAATAAACTTCCAGCATAATTTCCTGCTTTAATTTTTAATTTCTCATTTTTTTTAGAAAATTCGTTCAGAACTTTTGCAGCTGATATTGCATCTTCTGAAATCGCATAAATTAGGGGACCATTCATCTCAGAAACTAAATCCGAAAAAACCGTTCCTTTTACAGCTCTTTTAAAAAGCGTATTTTTAATGACTCTAAGATAAACTCCTTGAGAACGGGCATTAGCTCTTAATTTAGTTAATTCTGAAACTTCTATGCCTCTGTATTCTGCAAGAACAACAGTCTGGGCAAGACCAACTTTTGCAGAAACTTCATCAACAACAGCTTTTTTTTCATCTAAGTTTAAACTCACTACCAAACTCCGTTTAATAATAACTAGTAAAAAAAATTAATTAAAAAATTGTCAAACTCCAAGAGATGCTTGGTCTATTCTAATTCCTCCGCCCATCGTTGATGAAAGAGAAATTTTTTTCAAATAAACACCTTTACTCGAAGTTGGTTTGGCTTTTTTTAAAGCCTCTAATAATGCAATCAAATTTTTTTTTAAATCGACATCTTCAAAAGATTTTCTACCAATAGAAGAATGAACAATTCCTCCTTTATCAGTTCTATACTGAATTTGACCAGCTTTTGCATTTTTCACTGCTTTAGCAACATCAGGAGTTACTGTTCCAACTTTTGGGTTAGGCATTAAGCCTCTTGGACCTAATATTTGTCCCAAAGAACCAACTATTCTCATAGTTTCTGGAGAAGCTACTACAATATCAAATGGCATGTCACCAGACTTTATTTTATCTGCCAAATCCTCTAAGCCAACAATATCAGCTCCAGCAGCCTTTGCTTTTTCAGCATTTTCTCCTGAGGCAAATACAGCAACTCTTATTGTTTTACCTGTGCCAGATGGCAAAACCACAGACCCTCTAACTACCTGATCAGACTTTCTGGCATCTATTCCTAACTGAACTGCAACATCAATTGATTCATTAAATTTTGCAGTTGCAAGTTCTTTTATTAAAGAAATAGCACTATCAACTGGATAATATTTTGTTTTATCCAACTTAGAATTAATCAACTTTGATTTTTTTGAAAAACTATTCATCATAAACCTTCTACTGTAATACCCATAGAACGAGCTGAGCCTGCAATTGATTTGACGGCAGCTTCCATATCTGAAGCTGTAAGATCAGGTTTTTTTTGCAAAGCAATCTCTTCAGCTTGTTTTCTGGTTATTTTACCAACTTTATCTAAATGCGGTTTTGAAGAACCTTTTTCAATTCCTGCAGCTTTTTTAATCAAAATTGAAGCAGGCGGAGTCTTCATGATAAAATCAAAAGATTTATCTGCAAAAGCAGTAATAACGACTGGGATTGGAAGACCTGGCTCAATACCTTGTGTTTGAGCGTTAAAGGCCTTGCAGAATTCCATGATATTTAGTCCGCGTTGACCTAAGGCAGGACCTATAGGGGGGGATGGATTTGCTTTTCCTGCAGGAACTTGTAATTTAATTAAACCAACTATTTTTTTCGCCATTCTATTTCCTTAATCTGAGTAATATCACCTTTTAACTTTTTATAAAAAAGTTAAAAAAGCTCCTCTAATTGAAACAATTCTAAATTAAACAATTTAGGATTTCTCCACCTGTCCAAATTCTAATTCAACAGGCGTTGCTCTACCAAAAATAGTAACAGATACCCTGACTTTAGATTTTTCATAATTCACTTCTTCAACATTTCCATTAAAATCTGTAAATGGCCCATCTTTAATTCTAACTAACTCACCAACTTCATAGAGAACTTTTGGCTTTGGTTTTTCAACACCCTCTTGCATCTGAAGCATTATTTTATCAACTTCGTGAGGTGGAATAGGTGTAGGTCTATTAGATTTTCCTCCAATAAAACCTGAAACTTTATTTGTACTTCTTACAAAATGCCAAGTTTCGTCAGTCATTTCCATTTCAACAAAAACGTATCCTGGAAAAAACCTTCGCTCGGTAACAGCTTTTTGTCCATTTTTTACCTCAATAACTTCTTCTGTTGGGACTAAAATTTTGCCAAATTTTTTCTGCATGCCTGAGCGTTCTATTTTCTCTTCTAAAGCCTTTTGAACACTTTTTTCCATACCTGAGTAAGCATGAACTACATACCAATGTTTATCAGTACTAGGAATATCTTGTTTTTTAATATCTTGAGTCGAGATTTCTTTCATTTTATTTCCAGTCTAAAATCAAATCGTATAATATTAAACCTAAAAATTTATCTGTTCCCCATAGAAATATTGCCATAATAGTTACAAAAGCAAATACTACTGCAGTCAGTTGAATAGCTTCCTTCCTAGCCGGCCAAACTACTTTTCTTGTTTCTTTTATAGTTTCGTTTGCAAAGATTATAAAATCTTTACCGAGATGAGTAGTTAAAATTATCAACAAAGAAATTGCCAAAGCTCCAACTAAAACCACGCCTCTGATTAAATTTGGTTGATCAGAAAAAAAATAAAAACCTATCACACCAGCTACTAAAACTAATATAGAAAATGTTACTTTTACTTTCTCAAAAATTGACGTTACAGTTTGAACAGGCTGACTTGACATAATATATCTCTTTTTAAACTTAAGCCCCATATATTTGGCAGGGGCGGAGGGCCTCGAACCCCCAACCTACGGTTTTGGAGACCGTCACTCTGCCAATTGAGCTACGCCCCTAATGTTTTTAGTTAATCCATAATTTTAGACACAACACCGGCACCAACAGTTCTACCTCCTTCACGAATAGCAAAACGAAGCCCCTCTTCCATAGCAATTGGATTAATCAACTTCACACTAATGGAAACGTTATCGCCAGGCATAACCATTTCCTTCCCTTCAGGTAACTCAATTGCCCCAGTAACATCAGTGGTACGAAAATAAAACTGAGGACGGTAATTACTAAAAAATGGAGTATGCCTCCCACCCTCATCTTTAGATAAAACATAAATTTCACCAGTAAAGTTGGTATGTGGTTTGATTGATCCTGGCTTTGCTAAAACTTGCCCCCTTTCCACGTCCTCTCTTTTTGTTCCCCTTAGAAGAACACCAACATTATCTCCTGCTTGTCCTTGATCAAGAAGTTTCCTAAACATTTCAACGCCAGTACAAGTTGTTTTTTGTATGTCACGGATTCCAATTATTTCAATTTCCTCACCAACTTTAACAATACCTCTTTCAACCCTCCCTGTTACAACTGTTCCTCTTCCAGAAATAGAAAATACGTCCTCAACTGGCATCAAAAAATTTCCATCAATTGCTCTTTCAGGAGTTGGTATATAAGTATCAAGTGCTTCAGCCAACTTATTAATAGCTGTTTCACCTAAATCGCCTTTATCACCCTCGAGGGCTAATTTAGCTGATCCATGAATTATTGGAAGATCATCGCCAGGAAATTCATATTTAGTTAATAGTTCTCTAACTTCCATTTCGACTAATTCAAGAAGTTCTTCATCATCCACCATGTCGCACTTATTTAAGAATACTATAATATAAGGGACACCTACTTGACGAGCTAATAATATATGCTCTCTGGTTTGGGGCATAGGTCCATCTGCAGCAGAGCAAACCAAAATCGCACCATCCATTTGAGCTGCACCAGTTATCATATTTTTTACGTAATCAGCATGACCCGGACAATCTACGTGAGCATAATGACGATTTTCTGTTTCATACTCCACATGAGCTGTATTAATAGTTATACCTCTTGCTTTTTCTTCTGGGGCTGCGTCAATATCTGCATATTCTTTTGCTTCCCCGCCAAATTTAGATGAAAGAACTGTAGCAATTGCAGCTGTCAAGGTAGTCTTACCATGATCAACGTGCCCTATGGTTCCAACATTAACATGTGGTTTGGTTCGTTCAAACTTCTCTTTTGACATCACTAACTCCTAATTCTAATTATCTATGCTTACTAAATATAAGTACAAACATTTGCAAAAAAAACTTGATGCCCTTGACGTGGATTGAACACGTGACCTCTCCCTTACCAAGGGAGTGCTCTACCACTGAGCTACAAGGGCCTACCTTAAGCTTGTTCAATCTTGTTTTTAAGCACCATCTATAATTAAACAATAATGGAGCGGGTGAAGGGAATCGAACCCTCGTCATAAGCTTGGAAGGCTTCAGCTCTACCATTGAGCTACACCCGCGAGGGCAACCATCCGCGGCCACTAAAGCTTCAAACATTATAATTTCCTATCATAAACTAACCGAATGTCTCTTGGTGGAGGGGGCTGGATTCGAACCAACGTACTCGCAAGAGGGCAGATTTACAGTCTGCTGCCATTAACCACTCGGCCACCCCTCCGCAGGGAAACCGTTTAATTTAATTGCTTAATCAATATTTGTCAAATTTTTCATGCTAAATTTCGTAATACACATGCAAAAGTTTTGCTGCCAAAAAAACTATTGCGGACAAAAGTACAGAGGAACCTAGAGGAATACAAAAAGCTATTCCTTTATATTTAAAAATTATATCTAAAGGCATTTTCCCAACTCCAAAAAGTTTTAAAAAAGGGAGTAAAGGATAAAAAACTGTTAAAAGAACAAATATAGCAAACACCCATCTTATCATAATGTTAACTTTAATTAATTTAAAATTTTTTTAATTTATAAACGATTTTTTTTATTGCTTTTTTGAAATTTTTTCTCTAAATCAAAATTTTTTGTCAAAACCAATACTTTAAATAGCTCCCCCATTTCTGAAGGTGATGTCAACTTTTGAATTGCATTTGAATGATAATGCCAATTTTCAACTTCTTGAATATTCATATTCATCAAGATTTCAGACAATCCAGCCTCTAATAAAAACGAAGATTGATTCATAAAAGCTTCTACTGATAAATTATTTTTGAATGCAGTTTTAGCAATAATTGAAAAATCTACGTGCGAAGTTATATCTTGCATCCCAACTTGAAAAAAGGGGTCGCTGTTGGAATGATGCTTTTGATGACACATAAGCGTTCCTGAACTGCGGCTATCATTGTAATACTCATAAGCAGGAAAACCATAGTCTATAAGTAAAATCAAGCTTTTTCCTTTGATAATTTCACTTAATAACTTAATAAAACTACAATGAATAGGGTGAACTTCAGTTATATATCCATCAGGAAGATGATTAGGATTAGGTATCTGTCTTATAAGCTCATGAGAACACTTTCTGTCAGAATATACAAAATTATTGTTATTAAAACTTACCCCCCTTTCCATCCACGTTTGCTTTTGTTTCTTTACAACTTTAACAGGAATTGAATCCAAAACTTCATTACAAAATACTATTCCAGAAAAACTATTAGGAGGAGTCTCTAGCCACTTAACCTGATTAAATTGTTGCAATGTTTTTTGTTGTAAATTTTTTAAGTTTTTTGACAGTTCTAAAATTGTATAGCTTTTCACAAAAGCCCCTACTTTTTCAGCTTCTTTAAAAAAATCTAAAGCAAACTTTCCTGAACCAGCACCAAACTCTAAAACCTCAATTTGTTCATTTTGAAATACTTCATTACAAAATTTAAATATAGTTTTAGCAAAGAAAAATGATATTTCTGGTGCGGTAATATAATCTCCATCGACACCAAACTTTACCTTATCTGAGGTGTAATAACCTAAGTCACTGTAATATAGAGATAGTTCCATAAAACGGGAAAAACTAATCCAATTAGAATTTTTTTTAATTTCTTTTTTTATAATTTCTTCTAATGGATTAAAATTATCATCATTTTTTAAGTTAGTTTCAAAATTATGCACTTGAAATTCTCTCAAATAAAACTTTAATAAGTAAATGAATCAAAAAATGAAATGAAAAAAAAATCAAAAAAGATCGCATTAATTACTGGTGCTGCTAAACGTTTAGGTGAATCTATCGCAACAAAAATGGCTTTAGAAGGTTGGGATATCATAGTTCATTATAACAACTCTAAAATTGAAGCTCAAAATACAGTAAAAAAAATTAAAAGTTTAGGCCAACGTGCAGTGTCATTAAGATGTGATTTGTCTAAAGAGAATGAAACCAAAAACTTAATTTCAAAAGCTTCAAAATTTTTTGGGAAAATATCATGTTTAGTAAATAATGCCTCTGTTTTCAACTTTGATGATTGTTCAAATTTTTCAATTAAAAACTTAAACAAACATATGATCCCCAATTTAGCATCTCCGATTTTACTTACTAATGACTTGCATAAAATGTTAAATAAAAACGAAAATGCTACCGTCATCAATATTCTTGATCAAAAACTTTTTAATTTAAATCAAGATTTCTTGTCATATACCCTCTCTAAAGCTGCTCTGAATACTGCTACTCTTATGTTAGCAAGAGAGTTAGCTCCAAAACTAAGAGTTGTTGGAGTTGCTCCTGGGCTTACATTATTATCTGGCAATCAAACGGAAAAAGGCTTTATTAAAGCTCACAGAAAAACACCTTTAGGTAAAAGTAGTACAGCGGAAGAGATAGCCGAATCAGTCTGCTTTTTAGCAAGTGCAAGAGCCATTACAGGAATAGTTTTAATTGTTGATGGAGGACAACATTTAATCCCAACAAAAAGAGACATCATGTTCTCATCTGAATAACTAAAAAAAATATTTACATGTCTAAGCTATTAATCTATCCTAATCTTATTAATTGTAGAAGAATATTTCTTAAAAATTACAAAGTCTTGAGTAATATAGGTGTTCATGATTTTGAGCATAAAAAAAAACAAAATGTTTTATTTAATGTTGAGCTGTTCGTACCTATTACTTTGTCCACATCAAATAGTGACGACATTAACGAAGTTGTTGACTATGATTATATTCGAGGAACTATAGATAAATTGATAAAAAAAGGACATACTAAGCTTCAGGAAACACTTTGTGACGGTATAGCTGAACTTCTATTAAGTCACCCCAAGGTAAAAGCTGTTTTAATCTCAACTCAAAAACCTGATATCTACGATGATTGCGAATCTGTGGGAGTAGAAATTTTTCGTTTTAAAAAATAATTATTTTGTTCAATATTAATTATGAATATAATAATCTTAGCAGCAGGATCCGGCACAAGAATGCTTTCAAGTAAACCTAAGGTATTGCAAACTTTAGCTGGTAAAACATTGTTATCACACATAATTGATACGATAGACGTAATTTCACCTAAAAATGTTTTTGTTGTTTACGGTTATGGTGGTGAAGCTATTCCAGCTTATTTTTCAAAATTTAAAAATAAAATAAAATTTATTAAGCAAGAGCCGCTATTAGGAACAGGTCATGCTGTTCTCCAAGTTGCTCCATATTTAAATGATAAATTCCCATCATTAGTTTTATACGGAGATGTTCCCTTGATATCGTATAAAACTTTGCAAGAACTTTATTTAAAGTCAATCCCAAATAAAATTGCACTTATTACTGCATTACTTGAAGATCCAAATGGATATGGAAGAATTTTTAGATCTAACGGAAAAGTAAAAAAAATTATTGAACAAAAAGACACTAGTGGTTCAGAACTCAAGATTAAAGAGGTAAATACTGGAATATTTATTTCCCCAACTAAAGAGCTAAAAAAATGGTTGGAAAATTTAAATAATAAAAATTCACAAAATGAGTATTATTTAACAGATGTTATCTCTCAAGCCGAACAAAATTCAGTAGTTATTGAAACAGTTAAGCCAAATAATGATTGGGAAATTTTAGGAATTAATAGTAAGTCTGATTTGATTAAACTTGAAAGAATATATCAAAAGCATTTAGCAGAAAAACTCTTAAAACAAGGAGTAAAAATTTCTGATCCATTAAGACTTGATATTAGAGGTGAATTGGTTTGTGGTAGCGATGTTTTTATTGATGTAAATTGTGTTTTCGAGGGCATAGTAAAACTGAGTGACAATGTCATAGTGGAACCAAACTGTATAGTGATAAACTCGGAAATCAATGAAAATACAACCATAAAATCTTTTAGCCATATTGAAGGTGCAGTTATTGGTTCAAATGGGAAGATTGGTCCTTTCGCAAGAGTAAGATCTGGAACAACTACCACTAGTAGTGTGAATATTGGAAATTTTGTTGAAATCAAAAATAGTAAAATAGATTCTGAAAGCAAAGTCAATCATTTAAGTTATGTTGGTGATTCTCAAATTGGAAAAAGAGTAAATGTTGGGGCTGGAACAATAACATGTAACTATGATGGAGCTTTCAAACACACTACCATAGTCGAAGACGATGTCTTTATAGGTAGCGATAGTCAGTTAGTTGCTCCAGTTAAAATTGGTAAAGGCGCAACTCTTGGAGCTGGTACAACTTTAACTAAAAATGCTCCTGAAGGAAAACTTACTATTTCTAGATCTAAACAGAGTAGTATTGATAGCTGGAAAAGACCTAAAAAAGTAAAAAAATAGGACGAAAATGTGCGGTATCATCGGAGCAGTTTCAAAACATGACGTAACAAAATATCTTATAGATGGTTTAAAACGCCTCGAATATAGAGGATACGATTCTTGTGGTCTCGCTATAAATAATAATGGGCTGAAAAGATCGAGAAGTGTTGATAGGGTTAGTGAACTTGAATGCCAAATTACTGAAAGTAAACTAAAAGGTAATATTGGTATTGCTCATACTAGATGGGCTACTCATGGAGCACCAATTACTAATAACGCTCACCCCCATTTTTCTAAAAACAATGGAAGTAATCAAATTGGAATTGTTCATAACGGGATAATAGAAAATTATGAGGAATTAAGAGAAGAATTAATTTCATTTGGATTTAATTTTGAAACACAGACGGATACTGAAGTTGTTGCTCATTTAATTAATCATCATTATCAAAATAATTTTAAAAAAGCTGTTCTAGATGCAGTAAAAAAATTAAGTGGCGCTTTTTCAATTCTGGTAATAAACAAAGACGAAGAGAATAAACTTATCGGTTTTCGAAATGGTTGTCCGCTAGTTATTGGAATTGGAAATGATGAGAATTTTGTTGCATCAGACTCAATGGCGCTTGAAAATATAACAAATGAAATTATATATCTTGAAGAAGGAGATCTTGTAGAAATAACAAAATCAAATATTAAAATTACTGACCAGTCTGGAAATTTCAAAAAAAAGAAATCACAAATAGTAAAAAGTTTTTCAAACAAAGTTGATCTAGGGAAATTTAAACACTACATGCAAAAAGAAATTTTTGAACAACCCCAAGCAATAAGTGATACTTTGGAGGGAGTTTTAAGCTTCACTCCAGAACTTTTTGGAAAAGATGCAGAAAAAATTTTTAAAGATATAAACTCAATTTTGATTCTTGCATGTGGAACAAGTTTCTATGCTGGAATGACAGCAAAATATTGGATTGAAGACTTAGCAAAAATTCCAACAAGCGTTGAAATTGCAAGTGAATATAGGTATAGAAATCCTTCATTTAACCCAAAGACCTTAGTAATAGTAATATCACAGTCTGGTGAAACTGCAGATACTTTAGCAGCATTAAAATATTCAATAAAAATTGGACATAAATATACTCTCTCTATTTGTAATGTTTCAACCTCTGCGATCATTCGTGAAACTACTCTTAACTATCTTACGAGAGCTGGAATTGAAATTGGAGTAGCGTCAACTAAAGCTTTTACAACTCAACTGACAACTTTATTTTTATTAACTCTCACTCTCGCTAGTCTAAAAAACTTAATAACTAAAAACAAAGAAAATAAATTTCTTAAAGAATTAAGACACTTACCTTTAGCACTAAAGTCTGTTTTAAAATTAGAACCGGAAATTATTTTATGGGCGAAGATGTTTTCAAAAAAAGATAATATACTTTTTTTAGGGAGAGGGCTTCACTACCCTATAGCAATGGAAGGTGCCTTAAAACTTAAAGAAATCTCTTACATCCATGCAGAAGGATATCCTGCAGGTGAATTAAAACACGGGCCTTTGGCATTAGTTACTGAATCTATGCCGGTTGTAACTATTGCGCCAAATGACGAACTCATAGAAAAATTAAAATCTAATATTAACGAAGTAAGTGCCCGTGGAGGTAAGCTATTTATTTTTGCTGATTCCGATACTTTTATAAAAAAAAGTGAAAACTTATCAGTTATAAAGCTACCAGAACACTACGGTTTATTATCGCCAATAATACATACAATACCATTGCAATTATTGGCTTATCATACTGCTCTTGCAAGAGGAACTGATGTTGATAAACCTAGAAACTTGGCTAAGTCAGTAACTGTCGAATAGGATCAGATAATAAAAAATGTAATGTAAACCATTAAAATACTTGCACTTACTTCGTTACGCTCATTTGATGCCTTTTTTTTATTTTCTTTTATTTTGCAAAAGAAAGGAATAAAAACTTTAGATGACTTGTTATTTTAAATGAGGTAAAAAATATAAAAAAAAATCTTCAATTGTTAAGTTTAAATAAAATATACATTATATCTGATGACTTTATAATAAAAAAATACTGACAGAATTTACTTTGCCTTATTACGGTTGAATGAATTTAATTTAAAAAAAAAAAAATCTTACACTAAAATTTTTTTTTAAACTAAGTCAACACTTATTATTAAAAAATAAATTATTCGTAAAAAAAAAATTATGATTTATAATTTTGATTTTTTAAAAATTAACCTGGGAGAGAACCATGAAAATCGCATATGTATTCAAAACTTCTATGTCTAGTACTTATCAATTAAGTACAATGATACTGCCTCAATTAGAAAATGATAACCACATGGTTAATGTAATAGGGATGTTCTTTTTTGATGATAATATTTTTTGTCTCAAACAAAATGATCCTATAGGTGAACGCTTATCAAAAATTGCGAATGAGAAAAATATGTTACTTATGGTATGTGACCAATGTGCAGTCAGACGAGATTTAGCAGTAGGTACTTTTGAACAATGCGGAAGTGGAAATGTAAAAGCAAAAGGTTTAGTTGACGGTGTTGTTGCGGGATGCTTTCCACAATTATATGAGGCTTTAGGATCAAATCCACCTGACCAAGTCATTACATTATAGTATTTATTAAAAATATTTAAATTTAATGAGTGTTTTGAATAATTATAAATATTTACATCCATTGATAAAAGGTTAAAAGTGCTTTCAACCTTTTATATTAGTAAGATGCAATCTGAAAACAGTAAATAATTTAATTAGTGCATAGAGTTAAAATATTTCAGGGCAATACTTTCGAAAGTGGTTGGTTTAGTTAATCCTTCTGTAATTTGTCCTTAAGATAGTTGATTAACAAATATAATTATGCAATTGATTGCTATGGCAAAATAATTTATCAGAAGCTGCTTTTTTAATAAAAAAGACAAATATTTTTTAAGATGGTTCACTCTTGAAGTTAAGATAGATCTTTATGGAAATGCTACTCTAGCAAAAGTGAATCTGTGAAACTAATCAGAAATCAGAATATCCTATCTATGATTTTTCTTTCCCACGAAGCAAAAAAATAAAACATAATTTAGATGTAATTTCTCTATCTAAGAAGCTAATCCATCATTTTTCCTCACCATAATTATGGACTAGAATTTTTTTTAAAAGTGAAAAGATATAATATCAAGACGATTGTAAAAGAAGAGAAGAATTGTATCGCACTTATGAAGAAGATAAAGTAATCATTGGATGAGGAGCGATTAACTAAATACAAGGAAAATCATTATTTGATGTATGTAAAAAGAATTTGAGAAAAATATTAAAAATACTAAATTGTTTCTTACAAGCAATATTTAAATTTTGTTTTACTATTCAAATTAGAATTTGATCAATTTTTTATAAAAATCATTTATTTAATCATTAAAAAAAGAATTATTTATGTCACTTACAATAAAAAAAAAATCTAATGATGTATTTGTTGTAACTGTATGTAAAAGTGAAACTACTGTTCATACAGTTACGGTCACAAATAAGATGCTTAATGACCTAACAAAAAATCGCATTTCCAAAGAGTCTCTTTTGGAATTCTCCTTCCATTTCCTTCTAGATAGAGAACCAAATACTTTAATACTCTCATCATTCGATATCATAGTAATTTCAAAATATTTCTCAGATTATCAAAATGAGGTGAGAAAATGGTGTGATGAGAGTTAGAAATAAAGAATGTCATACCTGTAATATTTCAAAAAAAATATTATTCAGGTGTCGGTTCCAAGAATTAAAAGATTGGGTATTTTTATGTAGGGAGTGTCTAACAAAAGTTAAAGTAAAATTTGGGGACACCTATCAATACGGTGGAACATGGAAAAGTAATAAGACGTAAACTTCAATTATGCTATTTGAGTTTATTAATAAAATCCATTGACCTTTTAAAAGAGAAATTTTATCCTTCTAATTGCATCTAAATGTGTTTAAAATTATCGAAAAATTAGAGCTTTTTATATTTCTAATCTCATCAAATTTGCAGAAAAAAATGTTCAAATTAAATAGTCACTTAAAGAATAAGTATAACTTTAGAACTTGAATTTATCCCTAAATAGTTGTAATTGTTAATCTAAAAAATTATAAATAGAATTAGTATTTAAATTTTAATTTAAAATGAGGAAAATAAACTGCTTTAAATTTTGTTGAAAATTTTAATGCTATTTTAGCATTAAATTATTAATAGTAAATAAAAAAAAACAAAACTCATATCAAAACTTTAAAATACAGAATGCGAATCAATAAGTTACATGAATATAATTAAATCAAAAAGTAAAGTTTAAAAATTAAAATTATTCAAAATTTATTAATAAATTAATAGTTATGCAAATTTTGTTATGATAATTGGGTAATTTAAAAAATTCTTTTAAATTAATATAATTAAAAAACTAAAACTGAAATGTTTTTTTCATGGAAATTTTAAACGAATTAAGAACTCTTATTTCTGGAATCATATCAGGGATGATTATTTTTCAGAGTGTTATAGTTGCCCCTTTAATTTTTAAGTTTTTTGAACAAGAAAAAGCTGGTCCTTTTTTAAGAAGTATTTTCCCTAAGCTTTTTATATCAGTTTTTTTATTAGGGCTTGTTTCACTTATTATATCTTTTTATCTTAAAAATAATCTAAGTTCAAAAATAATTCCCATTTGCACTATTGTTGCAATGGTAATTTGCTACTTGTTAATCCCTTTTATTAATGAAGCTAGAGATTCTGGAGAAACTATCTTATTTAATAGATTGCACACATTAACTGTTTTACTCACTGTTTTTGTTTTAATTGCAAATTTAGGACAAATCTTTTTTAAATAGAAAATGAAGAAAAAGTTTGATTTTTATTTTGACCTTGGAAGCCCTGCGTCATATTTAGCATACACACAACTACCAAAAATTTGTAATGATACTAACTCGAATGTTAATTTATGCCCCATTCTTCTAGGAGGTATATTTAAAGAATTAGGTAATCAATCACCGATGGTTGTTCCAGCTAAAGGAAAATATTTTTTTAAAGAAATGCAAAAATATGCAAAATTATATGATGTGCCAATAATATCAAATAAATATTTTCCAATAAATACTCTGCGGCTTATGAGGATTTGTATTGGCCTCAAATCGTATAATGATATTAATTTTGAAAAATATATTAAAATTATTTATGAAGCCATTTGGGTTAATAATTTGGATATGAATCAAATAAATGTGGTGTTCAATATTTTAGAAAAATCTGGTTTCAATATTTTCATAATTCAAAAATTTCTTGAAGATCAAACGATAAAAACAAAACTGAAAAACCTAACTTTGGAAGCGATTGATAGAGGAGTTTTTGGTGCTCCAACTTTTTTTGTAGAAAAAGAAATGTTTTGGGGCCAAGATCGAATAGAACAAGTAAAAATTGCATTAAAAGATTAATTTTAAGGAAAATTATGTCAAATGAGTGGCTATATCAAATAAGAATTAAAGTCAGTGAAAAACTTTCAAAATTATTAAGAGAAGGCAAGATGGAGAAAGTTTCAAAACAAATTTACGATATTGCATCTAAACATGGTACTTCTCCTGTTTGTACCTATGACGCTTTTGTTGAATACTGTCAAGAAGCTGAAAAAGAAGGTGTTGAAAAATATTCTTTATATCTTTGGACAAAACAAACAATTGAAAATCCTGAAAAAAAACATAAACATGAAAAATCATTTGCATTTTATAAAAATCAGCATCAAGTTTATGAAAAATCTTTAGCCATTTCACTTTTTGATGATTTAAAACCACTACTTGAAAATAAACTAATAGAGGACTTAAAACTGATTGATAGTAATCCCAAAAATAATCCTCAGCCTCCAAAAAATTTAAGATAATTTTTCTATTATGAATTTTTACACACTAGAAATAAAATGTTATTTAAATATTTGCATTATGGAATTAGAAGGTGAGACTCATGAATGTTTGTTTGCCGCAAAAAAAAAACTTTTATGGATGTAAAAGTTTTATCGGTTTTACCAATTTTAAGAAAACATATGAATTTTGATTATGATATAGAAATAAAAAGAATAAAAGATAATTTATTAAAAATTTTTACCATAGAGAAAAGTCAAAATACTGGAGTTCACTTAAGAAGAGAAGTGATTTTGAACGGTTGGGTTAAAACAAAAAAAAACGAAGAGGAGGTAGCTTCAATTTTATCAAAAATTAAATTTGATATATGGAATAAATCTTTTGAAAATTCTTATGCTTTTATTATTCCAGGTGAAGATAAAAAAGATTTAAATATAACATTAATTGAAATTAATAAATCATAAAAAAATTATTTTTTTCCAATGAAACATATTAATAAGTCATGGATTGAAGACTGATGAATATTGATGAAGTCAATATTTTTATTTAAGTATTTAATTTCACTATCTGTCATAACCGGGCTATCAATAATTCCGTTAAAACAAAAATTTACCAAAATATCTAAGGTAGAAACTTTATGACCTTTTACACCAGGAAAACCTCTTGAGTAGTCAATTTTTGGAGATCTTGATCTTATTCCAGAAGATAATAAAATTGGAACAAAATTTTTTTCTGAAAATCCTGGACCAACGTAATATTTATTCGAAACATTTGGAGGAACTGAGATATTTTCTCTCCTTGAAGTTAGTAATACAGCAGATGTTAGAACTAGTGGAAAAACATCTTCAATAACATATATTCCACCCGGAGCTAAAAAATCAAACAAAACTCCAAGAGAAATCTGTTGATCATCAGCAAAATGACTTCCATCATCGATAATTATATTTGGTGTTACATTTATATTTTTAATTATTGAATTTAATTCATTTCTATTACCTTGATCTCCAATATGAATGTTCACTCTATCTTTTTGAAATTTCTTTAAATCCATAATATCAAAAGCATCAATTCTTGCATTAGGAAAGTATTCCTCCCACATTGAAAGAGATGCGCCATTATCAATCCCTATTTCTAATAAATTAATGAATCTATTTCTTTCAACTTCAAAATATTGTTCATAAAATTGGGTATAATTGTGTCCGCTAGAACCTTTATCAGTTCCATAATAATTAGCAATTTCCGTTAATGTTTTCATCCAATTTTAAAAAAAAATTTTGACATATTACAATCATAAAGCATTAATATATTATCTTAATTTTTTTTTCGAGATATACTAGAATATATTTCTCATTAAAGGATACGTTTGGAGGTTTAATGACTGATTTATCTGTTTCGCATAATCTTTTAAACTACAAACCCAAAAATAAAGTTCGTTTTGTAACTGCAGCCTCGTTATTTGATGGGCATGATGCATCAATAAATATAATGAGAAGAATTCTCATATCTCAAGGAGTTGAAGTAATACATCTTGGTCATAATCGATCAGTTAATGAAATTGTTACAACTGCTTTACAAGAAGATGTTCATGGTATAGCAATCTCAAGTTATCAAGGTGGACATGTAGAATATTTTAAATATATGATTGATTTATTGAAAGAAAAAAAAATTGATCATATAAATGTATTTGGGGGAGGTGGAGGTGTAATAGTATCAAAAGAAATTCAAGAACTTCACAGTTATGGCGTAAAAAGAATTTTTTCACCCGAGGATGGTCAAGCAATGGGTCTTGTAGGAATGATCAAGTATATGATCAAAGAATGTGACAATGATCTTTCACTTAAATTTCAAGAAGATTTTAGCAAATTTAAAAGTAAAAAAAATATTGAACTCCATAGGAATTTATCAAGATTTATAAGTACTTTTGAGAATAGAAATGTTTCAGAAAACTTTAAAAATGAGCTAGAAGAAAATACTTCAAAAATAAAAACTCCAGTTTTAGGAATCACTGGTACAGGAGGAGCAGGAAAATCGTCGCTTACTGATGAACTCATTAGGCGAATAAGAATTGATCAAGAGGATAATTTAAATATCGCTATAATCTCTATTGATCCATCAAGAAGAAAATCAGGGGGTGCACTATTAGGTGATCGTATAAGAATGAACGCTATCAACCCTTGGTCAAAAGAACAAAAAATATTTATGAGATCTCTTGCAACTCGACGAACTGGTTCAGAGATTACAGATTCACTTCCAGAAATAATTTCTTTATGTAAATTATCCGGTTTTGATCTAATAATTATTGAAACTTCTGGTATAGGTCAAGGAGATGCAGCAATTGTTCCTTACGTTGACCTTAGTCTTTATGTTATGACTCCTGAATTTGGGGCAGCCTCTCAACTAGAAAAAATTGATATGCTCGATTTCGCTGATTTTGTTGCGATAAATAAATTTGATAGGAAAGGGGCACAAGATGCTCTTAGAGATGTTTCTAAACAAGTTCAAAGAAACCAAGAAAAATGGGATAAACCAATTGAAGAAATGCCAGTATTTGGAACACAAGCATCCCGTTTCAATGATGACGGCGTCACGGCTTTATACCAAGGCATTTTTAAAAAATTAATTCATTTAGGAATAAAAGAAAAAAAATCTTTATTAAAACAAATTGATTCGAAATATTCCTCTAATAAAAATGCAATTGTGCCTCCCTCTAGAACTAGATATTTATCAGAGATATCTGAAACAATCAGAAACTATCATAAAAAATTTAAAAAACAGGCCATAATTGCTAGAGAAGTTCAAAATTTGACTGAAGCCGCGAGAATGATCAAAGAAGATGGAAAAGAAATAACTTTTAGAGAACTTTTAGAAAAAAAAGAAAATTTATTAAACGAAGAATCAAAAATATTAATCTCTGAATGGAAAAATATTCAAAAAAAATATTCGAACGAAATACTTAAAACTGAGGTAAGAGGCATTCAGTCAAATATTAAATTAAACTGGGAAACATTGTCAGGAAATAAAATTAATAAAATTGCTTTACCTAAATATTCAGACCATGGAGACTTATTAGAGTGGTTATCAAAAGATAATTTACCCGGAATTTTTCCTTTTACTGCTGGTGTATTTCCACTAAAACGTGAAAATGAAGATCCAACTAGAATGTTTGCTGGAGAGGGAGATGCTATTAGAACTAATAAAAGGTTTAAACTTTTATCGGAGGGCATGGCTGCAAAAAGACTATCTACTGCTTTTGATTCTGTAACACTCTATGGAGCAGATCCAGATCTAAGGCCAGATATTTATGGAAAAGTTGGTAATTCTGGAGTTTCAATTGCAACCTTAAATGATATGAAAACTCTTTATAGCGGTTTTGATTTATGCGATAAATCAACATCAGTATCAATGACTATAAACGGTCCTGCACCTACAATATTAGCAATGTTCCTTAATACAGCAATTGAACAACAAATAGAAAGATTCAAGACAAAAGAAAATAAAAATCCTAACTCTAATGAACTTAAAGAAATCTACAATTGGACACTCAAAAATGTAAGAGGCACTGTTCAAGCTGATATCTTAAAAGAAGATCAAGGACAAAATACATGTATTTTTTCCACAGAATTTTCTTTGAAAGTTATGGGTGACATTCAAGAATACTTCATCAATAATAATATTAAAAATTTCTATTCTGTTTCAATATCTGGTTATCATATTGCCGAGGCAGGAGCAAACCCAATATCCCAATTAGCATTTACTCTTGCAAATGGTTTTACATTTGTTGAAGCTTATTTAGCCAGAGGAATGAAAATAGATGATTTTGCTCCAAATTTATCTTTCTTTTTTTCTAATGGCATGGACCCTGAATATACAGTTCTGGGAAGAGTTGCAAGGAGAATCTGGTCTATTTCGATGAAAGAAAATTATGGCGCAAAAGTTCGATCACAAAAGCTCAAATATCATATTCAAACATCAGGTAGATCGCTTCATGCACAAGAAGTAGATTTTAACGATATAAGGACAACACTTCAGGCTCTAATCGCAATATACGATAATTGTAATTCTTTACACACTAATGCTTATGATGAGGCTATAACAACACCTACTGATGAATCAGTAAGAAGAGCATTAGCAATTCAATTAATTATTAATAGAGAGTGGGGACTTGCTAAAAACGAAAATCCAAATCAGGGTTCATTTATTATTGAAGAACTTACAGACCTGGTAGAGGAGGCTGTTTTAATTGAGTTTGATAGGATTACAGATCGTGGAGGTGTGCTTGGAGCAATGGAAACAGGATACCAAAGAAGTAAAATCCAAGAAGAGTCGATGTTATACGAACAAAAAAAACATGATGGATCTTTACCAGTAATAGGAGTAAATACTTTTAGAAACCCTAATAATAGTCAAAAATTTAATGAGGTAGAATTAATTAGGTCAACAGAAGATGAAAAACAATCCCAGCTATCGAAATTAAAAAAATTTCAAAAAAATAATAAATTAAAAGCTGACAAATCAATTGAAAATATTAAAAAAGCCGTCATAAATGATGAGAATGTGTTTTGCGAATTAATGGAGGCAGTCAAATATTGTTCACTTGGACAAATTTCAAATGCTTTATTTGAAGTTGGTGGGCAGTATAGAAGAAATATGTAAATGAAATTTATGATACAAGATTTTAACAATGATTGAATTAAATGAAGCTTCATTAAATAAAATTTTAGAAAACGTTGATATATCAAAATATCCCAAAACAAGAAATTTTTTGAATGGTAATGTAACTTATTTGAGTCCTTTTATAACGCACGGACTAATAACAATTCCCGAAATATTTGATTTTTTCCCTAGTTTAAGTATTAAACATAAATTAGCATATGAGTTCGCATGGCGAGAATTTTATCAACATATTTGGGAAAATTTAGAAGATAAAATTTTTGATAACATACGACAACCAATTTCCAAAGTAAAATATCAAAAAAACCTACCAGAGGATATAAAAGAGTCTAGAACTGGCATCACGGTTATAGACTTGTCTGTGAAAAAGCTTTACGAAAATGGCTATCTTCACAATCACTCAAGAATGTGGCTTGCTAGTTATATTGTTCATCTTAGAAAAGTACATTGGATAACAGGTGCTACATGGATGTATGGTCATTTAATTGACGGCGACTTAGCATCTAATAGCTTATCATGGCAGTGGATTGCCTCTACTTTTAGTAAAAAACCATACCTATTTAACTCTGAGAATATAAAAAAATATGCTCCTAAATCATGGAATGTTAAAAATGATTTACTTAATCTAAGTTATGAGCGCTTAAATTTCATAGCTAATAACCAAATAACTATCGAAAATAAAGAAAAAATAAACACGAATATTCTGGAACCTAAGCTTTTTTCCTCGCCTCAAACTTACACTAATAATAAAAAAATTCCAAATAAGACTAAATTAATGTTGGTACATCCATGGATGTTAAAAAAAAAAGAAAGTTTTGATGGTTATAAACTTGGCATAATTCACCTTCCATTTCATGAAAAGTTTAAATGGTCAAAAAATAGATGGCATGTAGTGATTTCAAGAATGAAAGAATTAACAGATGATATTTTTATTGGAAATATATTTGATCTAAAAAAAATAATATCCAGACATATACAAATTTACACAAATGAAACTTTAAATTCTGGTTACAAGGAATTCATTAAAGAGTTTTGTTCAGATGCAGAACCAATAGCACACAAATTTACGAAACCAGATAAAATTTGTAAATCATTTAGCGAATTTTGGAAAATTTGCAATAAAAATATTAATAATATTTATGACTAAAACAAATTTAGCTGTTATTTGGTTTAAGCGTGATTTGAGAGTATTTGATCATTATCCTCTTGTTGAATCTAGTCGATTTAATCAGACCCTGCCAATTTACGTTTACGAACCAGAAATAATTAATTCACCAGATTACTCGACACAACACTTGAATTTTACAAATGAATGTCTTACGGAATTACGCTCTGCTCTGGAAGGAAGAGGAAGCTCACTTCTAATTCAACATGGTGAAATTACTTTTATATTGAGTAAATTATTAAGTGAGTTTGGGAAATTCACATTATTATCTCATGAAGAAACAGGGAATCTAGTTAGTTATAAAAGAGATTTAAAAGTCAAAAATTGGTGTGAGTTAAATAATATTTTATGGAAAGAATTTCAATCTGTAGGCATTTTTAGAAATCTTGCCTCAAGAGATCAATGGTCTAAAATACTTCTAAATCAATTAAATTTACCTTTGCATTCAGCACCCGATTTTATAAAAACTCCTCAAAAGAAGATTTTTCCTTCTGGAATGATGACTTCATCGCAGTTAGGTTTAAAAGAAAGTGAAAAACCATTTCGACAAAAAGGTGGAAGAAAAAAAGGCGAGTATTTTTTAAACCATTTTTTTAAATTTCATCTTGATGATTACTATTATTCAATGTCAAGTCCAATAACTGCTGAAGAATCATGCTCAAGAATTTCTCCTTATATTACTTTTGGAGTTTTCTCTGTTAGAGAGGTTTATCAAAAAATAAAAAAAATTAAAAATGAAATTAATCCATCATTCAAAGATTCAAACAATTTTCGTCCACACATCAGTTTACGATCTTTTGAAAAAAGGCTTTTCTGGCGATGCCATTTTATTCAAAGACTAGAATCTGAATCTACGTTGGAGTCAAAAAATATACATAGTGGTTTTGATAGCTTAAGAGAACCTTTTTTTAATGATGACTTTTTTGAAAAATGGATAAATTCAGAAACAGGATTTCCTTTAATTGATGCGTCAATGAAAATGCTTTCTCAAGTGGGTTGGATAAATTTTCGAATGAGAGCATTATTAATAAGTTTTTCAAGTAATCAATTATGGAATCACTGGCAAAAACCAGCGATTCATCTAGCTAAGGAATTTTTAGATTACGAGCCAGGAGTTCATTACTCTCAAATACAAATGCAATCTGGTGTTACTGGAATGAATACTCTAAGAATTTATAACCCTATAAAACAAGCTCAAGATCAAGATCCGGAAGGAAAGTTTGTAAAAAAATGGATACCTGAACTTAAAAATATACCGAAAAATTTTATTTTTCAACCCGAAAAAATTCCTTTGGAAGAACAAAAAAGACTTGGTTGCATAATTGGAAAAAACTATCCAAACCCAATTATTAATCATATAGAAACAGCTAAAGCTGCTAAAGAAAAACTTTGGTTATTAAAAAATAATCCAGAAATTAGAGAAGAAACCAAAAAAGTATATTTAAAGCATGGAAGCAGATCGTCAAAAAAAAATTCATTTACAAAAAGGAAGATTATCTCAAAAAAAAAATTACATAACCCAAATCAATTAAAGCTAGAATTTGATTAAATTATGATTAATGGGATATTTTGTACTGGAACTAGTTTTTTAATATGGGGGATTTTGCCCATATATCTAAAGTTTCTTGACAGCTTAAATTCAATAGAAATTTTGACTCACAGAGCTTTATGGTCGCTATTAATTTTTTTTATTTTTTTATGGATAAAAAAAAAATGTTCATGGTTAAAAAAAATTAAGAGTACACCATCCATACTTTTACCTATTTTTCTAAGTGCAGTGATGCTAGGAACTAACTGGCTAATATTTACATGGGCGGTTTTAACAGATAGGATCATTGATGCTAGTTTAGGCTTTTTTATTACACCACTTTTTAATGTAATATTTGGTTTGTTTTTGGGGGAACAACTCAAAAAAATTCAATGGTTTGCAATTACTCTTATTTTGATTGGAGTTTTGTGGCTAACTTTCATTTATGGAGAACTTCCCTGGATTGGACTTACAATAGCTATAACTTTTAGTTTATATGGTCTTCTTCGTAAAACATCGCGTTTAGATTCACTTGAAGGCCTTACAATTGAGTTATTAATATTATTTCCTTTTTTTCTATCACTTCTATTTGTTTTTACAAATTTTTCCTTTCAAAGCTTTTTAGATAACAATTTAACAATAATTCTTTTACTTTTAGGTTCTGGTCCTGTGACAGCAATTCCAATGTTTTTATTTTCATATGGCACAAGAAAAATTCCTCTATCAGTTGTAGGTTTACTTCAATATATTGGACCAACTGTCCAAGTAATCTTAGGTGTTTGGATTTATAAAGAATCTTTTGAAAACAATAAATTAATAGCTTTCTCATTGATATGGACAGCTTTATTTATATATACTTCCCATGGAATTTGGAATTTAAGAAAAAAAAAAAATAAATCAAGGTTACTTTCAAAATCTTTTTAAGTTTAAAATATTCACTAACACAATAAACTTAATCAAAAATTATTAAATAATTTATATAATTATGGCTAATTATGTTTTTACAATGAACAAAGTAGGAAAAATAGTTCCTCCCAAAAAACATATTCTCAAAAATATTTCTTTATCTTTTTTTCCCGGAGCTAAAATTGGAGTTTTGGGTCTAAATGGATCTGGGAAATCATCACTTCTTAAAATAATGGCAGGTATTGACAAAGACTTTGAGGGAGAAGCAGTTCCAATGCCAAATTTAAAAATAGGTTACCTTCCTCAAGAACCAGAACTTAATCTTTCTTTAAGTGTCAGGCAAGAAGTAGAAAGTGGGTTGGGTGATGCTTTCAAGGCAAAAAAAAGATTAGAAGAAGTTTATGCAGCATATGCTGATGAAAACGCTAACTTTGATAAATTAGCAAACGAACAAGCAGAGTTAGAAGCTGTAATTGCAGCTAATGACGGAGGTAACTTAGATTTACAGCTTGAAATTGCTGCTGATGCTCTTCGATTACCCCCATGGGATACTCTTATAAATGTTTTGTCAGGTGGAGAAAAAAGGAGGGTTGCTCTTTGTAAACTTTTACTTTCCAAACCAGATATGTTGCTTTTAGATGAGCCAACTAACCATTTAGATGCTGAATCTGTTGATTGGCTTGAACAGTTTCTTCATAGATTTTCAGGAACAGTAGTTGGTATTACTCATGATCGCTATTTCCTGGATAATGCGGCTGAATGGATATTAGAATTAGATCGTGGTCAAGGAATTCCATGGAAAGGTAATTATTCATCATGGTTAGATCAAAAAGAAAAAAGACTGAAGCAAGAAGAATCCGTTGAATCTGCAAGACAAAAAGCTTTAAAGAAAGAACTCGATTGGGTTAGACAAAATGCAAAAGGAAGACAGTCTAAAAGTAAAGCAAGATTAGCAAGGTTTAATGAGCTTTCAGAATATGAATATCAGAAAAGAAATGAAACTCAGGAAATTTTTATTCCTGTATCTGAAAGATTAGGGAATGAAGTAATTGAATTTAAAAATGTTAAAAAAGGTTACGACAAACGTTTATTAATAAACAACCTTTCTTTTAAAATTCCTCAAGGAGCAATCGTTGGAATTATTGGTCCTAATGGAGCTGGAAAATCTACGTTGTTTAGAATGCTATCTAATAAAGAGAAGCCAGATAGCGGTGAAATTATTATTGGTAGTACAGTTAAATTATCTCTTGTTGACCAAACTCGTGACAACCTATTAAATAATAAAACAGTCTTTGAATATATATCTCATGGAGCAGATATTTTGTCAGTTGGCAAATTTGAAATGCCATCAAGGTCATACTTAGGTCGTTTCAATTTTAAAGGAAGCGATCAACAAAAGAATGTTGGTAAACTTTCAGGAGGTGAAAGAGGAAGACTTCATTTAGCAAAAACATTATTGATGGGTGGAAATGTTCTTTTATTGGACGAGCCATCAAATGATTTAGACGTTGAAACTTTAAGAGCTTTGGAAGATGCTCTTTTGGAGTTTGCTGGATGTGTAATGGTTATTTCCCATGATCGGTGGTTTTTAGATCGCATAGCAACTCATATACTTGCGTTTGAAGGTGACTCTGAAGTTTCTTTTTATAACGGAAATTATCAAGAATATGAAACTGATAAGAAAAAAAGACTTGGTGAAGAAGGAGCAAAACCTAAACGAATAAGATATAAACCAATAGCATTATGAAATATAAAAAAAATAAAATGTTTTTTTGTTCAACAGATATTGGAAGTAGTAAAATTGCCGTAACAATTTCAAACAACAAAAGTCCAATTTTAAGATTAGTTCAGCCAACAAATAAAAAAGGCTCACCCGAAACTATTGGCTTTCAATGTTTAAATTTAATAAAGCTAATTTGTAAAAAAATAGATATAAAAATTGAACAGATATTGAGTTTGGGAGTCAGTTCTTGTGGTCCATTTGCAAAACAAGATGGAAAAACTGTATTAATAGCTCCAAATTTATGTGGCGGACTTACAGAAAAATCGAACTTACCTAATAAATGGACATCAATTCCTCTAGAATCAATTTTGATGACCTGCTTTAAAGATATTAAATTAATAAATGATTGTATAGCAGCACTTCATGGAGAAAAGCATTTTGGAGCTGCGCATAATGTTCCTAATTGTATTTATGTGACTTGGAGTACTGGTGTCGGTTTTGGAATTTGTGTTGACGGATCAATTCTTGAAGGAAAAAATGGTAATGCTGGTCATGCTGGTCATATGCTATTATCTGAGAATTCAAACTTTTTTTGCGAGTGTGGTAACAATGGCGATCTCGAGGGTTTAACATCTGGATATAGCCTGTTTAAAAAATACAAAAAAAATCCAATTGAAATTTTTTCAGATGCCAAAAATGGAGACAAATTTTCTATAGAAATTCTTAAGAATTCCTCTAAATGGTTTGGACGCGGACTATATAATTTAATTACTTGTTTAGATATTTCAAAAATTATTCTAGGAGGTAGCATTTGGAGAAATAACAAAAATTTTTTGTTACCCTTGTTAAGAGCTGAAATTGATGGAAGATTTTCAGCACTAACTGATGGAGTTGTAATTCAAAATGCTTATCTTGATGAATTAGTCACTGACATTGGTGCTACATCTATCGTACTACCAATGCATTGTATAAATGAATGGAAAAAAAATAAGCCATGGAAAAATCTTAAGAGTATTTTTTTAGATCTTTAATTTTAAATCAAATCTAAGGAAAAAATTTGACACAAAATACATTTTTGCCAGATCCACTAAATATTTCGAATTTGTATAAAAAATTGGGAAATAAGGCAATCATTAAAAACATAAATTTCAAAGTTAGTGAGGGCGAATTTGTTGTCCTACTTGGTCCAAATGGTGCTGGAAAAACAACTCTTTTTCAAATATTGTCAGGTTTATTCATAGCAGATTCAGGAAAAGCTGACATTTTTGGTTTTGATATTAACAAAAATCCTATTGAAGCCCTTAAAAAATTATCTATAGTTTTTCAGCAGCCAGCTCTTGATCTTGATTTAACAGTTTATTCAAATTTACTTTTTCAAACTGATCTTCACGGAATAAATAGATCTTTGGCAAAAGAGAAAATAAAATATTTTCTTAAACGATTTTCATTATTTGATCAAGCAAAAAAAAATTGTAGAATTCTCTCAGGAGGAACAAGAAGAAAAGTTGAATTAATTAGAGCATTATTATCTGATCCTCAATTACTTCTTATGGATGAGGCAACTGTTGGTATTGATCCTGAGTCTAGATCAGATATATTAACGGAAGTGAAAAATCTCTGTAAAGAAAAAAAAATTGGAGTTTTATGGGCCACTCATTTAATTGATGAAGCTGAAGACGCATCAAAAATTTTAGTAATGTCAAGTGGATCTATACATTTTGACGGCTCTCCGATTGATTTTTTAAAAACAAGTAACCAAAACAATATTAATTCAGCGTTTATAAATTTAATTAACTCAATAGGAAAAAATGAAACTTAATCATGCCTTTTTAGTACTGTTGACTGTTTCTGGTAGAGAAATAAAAAAATTTTTACGTCAACCAGGAAGACTATTATCCTCAGTTATAAGACCCTTGTTATGGATGGTTGTCTTTTCTGCTGGATTTACACAAATGACTGATTTAGAGACAGTTATTCCATATGACACTGAGCATGATTACCGACTTTATCTGATACCAGGTCTGTCACTAATGATTTGTCTTTTTAGTGGAATGCAATCCTCATTAGCAATGGTTTACGATAGAGAAATGGGAGTAATGAGATTATTACTTACAGCTCCATTACCAAGAAGTTATCTTTTAGCTTGTAAACTTTTGGGTGGATCCTTTTTATCAGTTTTACAAACTATTGTATTCCTAATTCTGGTTTTGATTTGGGATATAGGATTCACTTTTTCGCAACTAATTTTTATTTTACCTTTTTTAATGGTTTGTTCTTTAATGCTAACTTCTTTTGGATTAGTTTTATCAGTTTACGTAAAACAATTAGAAAATTTTGCAGGAACAATGAATTTTGTTATTTTTCCAATGTTTTTTCTATCGACGGCATTGTACCCAATTCAAAGAATGCAAGACGCAGGAGAAAAGTGGATTTATTTAGTTACCTCCATGAATCCATTCACACATGCTATTGAAACTATAAGATATGCTTTGTATTACCAAATTAATTTAACTTCTTTCATTATAATAATATTAACCACAATAGTTTTTTATTTTATAGCTGTAATTGGTTACGATCCTCAAAGAGGTTTGATAAAAAGAAAAGTTGTAAATTAAAAATCATTCTTCCTCTGCAGGACATTTCATAAAATTCAAAGAAAATCCCTCACGCCAACTTATTCCCTTATCAGCATAATATCTATTTTGAACTTGATAAGCTTTTTTTTCACTTTTAATTATTTTTTGACAAGAATCAAAATATTCCATTCCAAAACTTTTTAACTGTAAAACATGAGTAAGCTCATGCACTATAAAACCATTATCCATTGGATTTTGCAGATCAAGAGTATCTTGAAGATAAACGAGATATCTTTCTGTATCAAATAATGCTGCAACACTTGAACATCTTTCAGGATGATCTGGACAAACCATTGAAGCTAATTTCTCACTTGAAACTATTTTAAACTCTGGCAACTCACTTATGTCAATAGGTGGTAAACCAGAAAAATTTATAGTAGCTGCTAATAGTTGGCTCAGTAATTCTTTTGAAATTGACATGTTGTTTATATTTTGTCTTAAAAATATTGCAAAAAAAAAAAAAAAATGTTCTATGTGTAAATATTTTACAAAATTATATTCCAGTTTGTGTAATTTTCTTTTAATATACAAATAACTATAGTTAAGTTAAATTGGCAATTTTTTTATAAGTCACTATTATTTATTTACATTTAAATTAATGCAAATTCTTTTCTGTGGTAGATTTTTTTTTAAAAAGTCATTATTAATAATTACTAAACATGTAAAAGTATAAGGAGATAAAGGATGAAGATGAAACTTCTAGCATCCTTGGTTGGTTTAAGTTTTATTGGAGCAACTACAGCTTTTGCTGCAGGTGTTACCGATAAAATGATTATGGCCGATCAAAAGGATGAAAAAAATGTTCTAACATGGGGGATGGGAACAGATGGTCAACGATTCTCTACTCTGAAAAAAATTAACGCCAAAAACATTAAAAAGCTTGTACCAGCGTGGTCTATGTCTTTCGGTGGTGAAAAACAAAGAGGGCAAGAATCTCAGCCACTAATTTACAAGGGAAAAATGTTTGTTACAGCATCTTACTCTAGGTTATTTGCTTTAGATGCAAAAACAGGAAAAAAGCTATGGAAATACGAGCATAGACTACCTGAAGGCATTATGCCATGTTGTGATGTTATTAATCGAGGGGCTGCTCTTTATGGCGACCTAGTAATATTTGGTACACTCGATGCACAATTAGTTGCTTTAAAACAAGATACAGGAAAAGTTGTTTGGAAAGAAAGAATTGACGAATATCAAGCCGGGTATTCTTATTCTGCTGCCCCACTAATCGCTGAAGGTTTATTAATGACTGGAGTTTCTGGTGGTGAGTTTGGTGTAATTGGGCGAGTAGAAGCTAGAGACCCAATGACTGGAAAAATGGTATGGGTAAGACCTGTTGTTGAAGGACATATGGGTTATAAGTGGGATAAAAGCGGAAAGAAAGCTGAAAATGGTATGTCAGGAACTAAAAATGAATCATGGCCTGGCGATATGTGGAAAGCTGGAGGCTCAACACCATGGCTTGGTGGTACATATGATCCAAGAACCGGATTAGCTTACTTCGGAACTGGTAATCCTGCACCTTGGAACAGTCACTTACGTCCTGGTGATAACCTTTTCTCCAGCTCAACTGTTGCAATTGAAGTGGCTACTGGTAAAATCAAGTGGCATTTTCAAAGAACTCCGAATGATGGATGGGACTACGATGGAGTTAATGAGTTCATTACATTCGATATGGATGGAAAAAGAATGGGCGCAGCTGCTGATAGAAATGGTTTCTTTTTTGTAAATGATGCTAAAACTGGAAAGCTAGAAAATGCATTTCCTTTCATTAGCAAAGTAACTTGGGCTACAGGATTTGATTTAAAGACTGGAAGACCCAATTGGGTTCCAGAAAATCGTCCAGGAGATCCAACAAAATCTCCAGATGGGAAAAAAGGTGAGGTGGTAATTTCTGCACCATGCTTCATGGGAGGAAAAAATCAAAATCCAATGGCCTATAGCCCAAAAACAAAACTTTTTTATGTGCCATCAAATGAGTGGGGTATGGAACTTTGGAATGAACCAGTAACCTTTAAAAAAGGTGCTGCTTATCTTGGAGCAGGTTTTACAGTGAAACCACTTTATGACGACCACATTGGCGTTATGAGAGCTGTAAATCCTAAAACTGGAAAAATTGAATGGGAAATTAAGAACTATGCACCTTTATGGGGTGGTGTTATGACAACTGCTGGAGATCTAGTATTTTATGGAACTCCTGAAGGTTATTTGAAAGCAGTTCATGCAAAAACTGGAAAAGAGCTCTGGGAGTTTCAAACTGGCTCTGGTATTGTAGCTCCTCCTATTACTTGGGAACAAGACGGTGAACAGTACATCTCTGTTGTTTCAGGTTGGGGTGGAGCAGTTCCTTTATGGGGTGGTGAAGTTGCTAAAAGAATTAACTATCTCGAACAAGGCGGATCTGTATGGACATTTAAGTTGTTAAAATAATTAATTTCTTGAATTTAAAACCGGCAATTTAAAATTGCCGGTTTTTTTTACTTGTTCTTAAGGAAATTTGAAATTAATTTATATCTAGCATTAAAAATTTCCACTGATATTTTTTTTGTATTATTACTTGGTAACTCTTTCATTACTTTTTTTGCAATTTCCCCCTCATCTAAGCTTAGAACTATTTGAAGAGTCATTTCAATCAAATGCAAATTGAAAAAAATCTTACTTGGAAAAAAATTTTCTTCTTCATAAAAACGACAAACAGTTAAAAATTCTTTAAATCTTTCTGGTTTTCTGTAGACATCACATCTATCAAACAAACTTAATATTTTTTCGGGTGAATCAGAAAAATCATTTTTTTCAATTAGTTCTCTACTGACTAAGATTGCAAAGTCAATAATATTGTTTGGCACTTTTAATCTTTTACAAAATAATTTAATATCAAAAGAAATAAATTCTTTTTGCTTTTCTATTATTTTTTTTTGAATTAATAGATAATTTACCAGTGTTACAAAAATTATAGCTAGTGACTTTTTATTTGAAGCGCATATATCAATGGCCCTTATCATTTGATAATAATTTTTGTTTTCAGTATTCGCAAAAAAGAGCTTAAAATCTGGAAATATTTTTAAGATCGCTCCGCAGTTACGCAATACCTCAAACATTCTTGAAGGTTTTTTTTCTGATAAACCTCTAGAAATTTCTTTCCATATTCTTTCTGGTATCAAAGAATCAATTTCTCCAGATTTAACGATTTTTTTCATTAACTCTTCTGTTTCATCTGCAACCTTAAAATCGGTAAATCTAGCTGCAAACCTTGCCACTCTTAAGATTCTTAAAGGATCTTCAATAAACGAAGATGATACATGTCTAAAGATTTTTTTCTTTAAATCTATAATCCCATTATACGGATCATAAATTTTTCCTTCTGAGTCCCTAGCTATAGCATTAATTGTTAAATCACGTCTGTATAAATCTTGGCGAAGAGTTACTTTTGATGAAACATCAAATTTGAAACCAGAGTATCCTTTTGAAACTTTTCTTTCAATTCTTGCGAGTGCATATTCATCTTTTGATTCAGGATGTAAAAAAACAGGAAAATCTTTTCCAATTGAGATGAATCCTCTCTTATGCATTTCTTCAGCATTTGAACCAACAACTACATAATCTTTATCTTTAACTGGTAAACCTAATAAACTATCCCTAACTGCACCACCGACTTCGTATAATTTTATTGTCATAGTTTATCTTTTTTAAGATAATTAATAACTACGTTTTCCAGAACTTTTGGATTCCAATTATCAAGCAAAGGGTAATTACCACTTCTGATATTATCCATTTTCATTGAATCTAAATTATCTCGACTAAGCAACGGACCACCAGGAATATATTCTAAAATTAAAGCTTGTATCCATGCCAAAAAATAAGGTAAATTAATTACAGGTCTTGGAGAACCTGCAAATTCTCCTGATAATTTCAAAAGTTCTTTTAAAGTATATATTTTAGGCCCAACAAGCTCAAAAACCATTCCGTAATGCTCTGTGTTAACTATTGAGTTTACAAAAGCTTCTACCACATCTTCTACATAAACAGGTTGAAATTTTGTATTAACTCCTCCAAGAGCAAGGATTGGAAAAAAGGTCTGAAGTTTTACAAAAAGATTTAGAAAATTATCTCCTTCTCCAAATACTACTGAAGGCCTGAATGAAGTAACATTTAAATCTTTTGAATTTATAATAATGTTCTCGCCTGCTGCTTTTGAACGTAGATACATTGAAGGACCATTAATGTGAGCACCTAATGCACACATGTGTAAATAGCGTTTTACTCCATATTTTCTTGAGATTTTTAAAATCCTTCTAGGAAGATCAACATGAATAAGATCAAACTCTAAGCTCCATTTTTTTTCTTTTAAACTTTGCTTAGTATGTAAAATACCAACTAAATTAATTACTATATCAGACACACTAATTAATCTTTCGAGATCATTGTCATCTAATATGTCTGATTCAATTATTTGAACTGTTGGCATAACTTGAAGATGCTTGCCTCGTAAAAGTCGCCTAGTAGGAACTATTACCTTGTGACCTAGACTTGATAATCGATAGACTAATCTACTACCGATAAACCCAGATCCACCTAAAACTAAAATTGGTTTTTTTGACATTTTTAGGTAATATTAGTAATACATTAATTCTTAAGTTTTAGGAGAAACAACTCCTAACCTATCTTTTATTGACTCTGGAGTTTTACTTATAAAAGCGTCATAATTTGTTGCATTTGAAAACACATTTTTAACATAATTGCGCGTCTCATCAAAAGGAATTGACTCCGTAAAAATTGCACCCTCAACATTTTTTTTTAATGAGCTTTGCCAGAATTTTGCTCGACTTGGTCCCGCGTTATATGCTGCTGAAGCCAATAGTTGAGAATTATTGAAATTACTCAACAGCATATTTATATAATAACTGCCAAGTTTAATATTTATGTTTGCATTATTCAATTTATTTATTCTAAATCTTTTCATACCTAATTTTCGTGCTACATACTTAGCAGTTCTAGGCATAACTTGCATTAAACCAAGAGCTCCAGCTTTTGAAACAGAGTTTTTGTTAAATCGAGACTCTTGTTTCATAACACCGTAAACCAAAGCCATATCAAGTCCTATCTCTTGAGTTGTCTTAATTGCAATTTTTTTATAAGGCATTGGATATCTTTTATTAAAATTAGTACTGAGTTTAGATCTTTGAGCTGATACCATCATTCTATCAATTATTCCTTTTGATTTTGCAAATTCTGAAGCAGCAACTAATTGTCTCTCTCCCATCTTTCTCAGTTGCCAATTCCATTCCCTTTGTCCCTCAAAATTTAGACCTAATTTAAAAAATTTCAATGAATTATTTAATCCAACATTACTATTCATTAATGCAATTTCTTTTTGTTTTAATTTAATATCATGATTAATTATTTTAATTTTTCTACCTATTTCTTCTGCTGCAAGAAGACCATAAAAACTATCCTGATTAGCAATTAATTTAAAATAAAAATCAGATTTTTCTTTTAATCCTTTTTCTTTAAAGGCTCTAGCTTTCCAATAAATCCAATCAGACTTTTTTTGAAGATCATTAGGCATAAAAGTTATAGCCTTCTCAACTATTTTCCAATTTAATGCTCTTAATGCTGATCTAACTCTCCACTTATGAGCATCATCCCAAAGTTCATCTTTCCAAGTATAGGACCAATAGACTAAAGCTTTTTTTGATAATTTTTTTGATGATTGGATAGCAATTTGTGTCCAAGCTTCAAGTTCTTCTTTTTTATTTAAAAGGTATTTTTTTTTTATGCAAAATTTTCACTGCTATTTCATCATTTTTTTTTGCTACTTGACCTAATGCAATAATAAAAAACTGTTTTCTAAGATACGATAATTTACCAGTTAATTTTAAATAATTTTCAGGTTTTCTTACTATCTTAATTATTGAGGAATTAATTTTAAGAACTTTACAGAGTCTGCGAACATTATTATAGTTTTCATTTGAAAAAGATATCCTAACCAATTTCCAAATTTCATTTTCTTCAAAAATATTTTTTTTATATAAGTTTTTTATCAGGCTGATACAACCATTACTATAATTTCTCAATTTATATAAAAGAATTTTTGACTTATTATATATTTGCTCTCCATTCTTAAACTTAGATAATAAAGAATAACATTTTACTTGAGAGTCATCATCAAGAATAAATAATGGATATTCTTTGTCAAAAATCTCCCATTTCTCTTGTTCACCAAGAAGTATTAACCAATCATTTCTGAGTCTATCAGCGATTGCTGAACCTTCGTAAATATTTAAAAATTTTCTAATTTCGCTATGTTTTCTTGCATATAATCTGGATTTTAGAACATAATATTCAACATAAGATTTTATTGAGTAATGTTTTAACTTATTTGCGATTTTTTTCGCTTCTTTTTCATTGCCGTTTAAGGAGGCATTTCTAAGCATCAAAAAATACGAATCTATTGAACCTCTTGAGATTTCTTCAGATAAAGGTTTGAATTTTCCCGCAAATGAGCTTTGAGTAAAAAAAGCTGTAAAAAAAAGTTGGAAAAAAATTATGGAAAAAATTTTTTTTAACATTTAAAACCTAAAAAATACATTTATTAATAACCCTGCTAAATATTTAATCAATCTTCCAATCATTTTCATTTTATGAATTGCATTTTAAATAAGAGTAAAATTCGAACAGAATTGATAAAACTAAGAAACTCTATTTCTGAAGAAAAAAAAGAAATAGCTGACATAAAAATAATTAATAAATTATACCTTTGGTTGGATAAAAATAAACCTAAAGTTTTAGGTGGATATATTCCAATTAAAAATGAACCAAATTTATTTCCATTATATAAAAAATTGCCCACTTTAAATATTGTTTTAGCATTACCTCTTGTAAAAAAAAAACATTTTCCTTTTTCATATATCAAGTGGAATATTGGTGAAAAATTGATCCCTGACAAGACAGGAATCCCTGCACCAATTTACAACAAAGAAAATTTAATTAAAACAAATGTTATTTTAGTACCGTGTGTTGGTTTCGATACTGAAAACTTCAGAATTGGTTATGGTGGTGGCTATTTTGATAGAACACTTTCATTAAAACCAAAACCTGTAACTATCGGAATTTCATACTCTTTTTTAAAAACTCAATTCATTGTCGATAAACATGACGTACCTTTAGATTTGATAATTACTGATTGAATAATTATTTTTTGTTTAAATTTTTTAACATTTTACAAATTAATAGTGACGGATCTTGATTATTTAAAGTATAAAAATGCAATCCTGGAGCACCACCTTTAAGAAGTTTTTCGCACATGCTACTAATAAAATCCAATCCAAAAGCTCTTATTGAATCATAGTCATCTTTATATGATACTAATTTTGTTTTTATCCAGCGTGGAATTTCAGCACCACAAATATTTGAAAATCTATCTAATTGAGAATAATTAGTAATTGGCATAATTCCTGGAATAATTGGGATATTAATTCCCTTTTTTTCTAATTCATCAACGAAATAAAAATATGCATCAGTATTATAAAAATATTGAGTAATTGCAGAATTTGCTCCAGATTTGATTTTATTTATAAAAAAATGTAAATCTTCATCTCTAGAGTTTGATTGAGGATGCATTTCCGGATAAGCTGCAACTATTATATTGATTTCGTCACCAATTAATTTCCTAGCAAACTCAACTAATTCATTTGCATGCTTAAAAGAGCCCTGAGTGCCTCCAAAACCACTAGGTATGTCCCCTCTTAGAACAACTAAACTTTTTATACCCTGAATTAAATATCTTTTAAGAATATTTTCGAGTTGTTTTTTGGAAGATCCGATACAAGATATATGAGGGACTGCTTTATATCCAAAATCAAAAATTTTTTTTACCGTATTGATTGTTCCAGATTGAGTTGAGCCACCAGCTCCAAATGTTACTGAAAAATAGTGAGGACTTACCTCCTTAAAAGCTTCTAAAAGAGAGTTTAATTTAAACAAACCATTTTCTGATTTAGGAGGAAAAAGCTCCAGACTAATCTCAGGTTTAATCATTGATCAAAATAAAAGGCAGTGATCAAAAAATAAAAATCATTGACCAAGGAATAAAAGATCTTAGCCCTAAATTTATAGGACTAAGACGGCAGTAAAAATTTTTAATACCTATACTGGTCGGGCTTGAAAGGACCATCTTTTTTAACCCCTATATAATCAGCTTGTTCCTGAGTTAATTCAGTTAATTTTGCATTAAGGGTCTTAAGCTGAAGTTTTGCAACTTTCTCATCCAAATGTTTAGGGAGAGTATAAACTCCAAGAGAATACTTATCTTGGTTATTAAATAACTCTATTTGTGCAATAGTCTGATTAGCAAAGGATGAACTCATTACATATGAAGGGTGACCTGTTGCACAGCCTAAATTTACAAGGCGACCTTCAGCTAATAAAATTATCGTTTTTCCAGAAGGAAAAACAACTTGATCAACTTGTGGCTTAATGTTAATCCAATTGTATTTTTTTAGAGAGGCAACTTCAATCTCATTATCAAAGTGTCCGATGTTACAAACTATGGCTTGATCTTTCATTTTAATCATATGCTCATGTGTAATTACATTATAATTACCTGTGGCTGTTACAAAAATATCAGCATTTTCTGAAGCATAATCCATGGTAACAACTCTAAATCCCTCCATAGCTGCTTGTAAAGCACATATAGGATCTACCTCAGTAACCCAAACTTGAGCAGATAAAGATCGTAAAGCTTGAGCAGAACCTTTTCCTACATCTCCATATCCAGCAACAACAGCAACTTTACCAGCAATCATAACATCTGTTGCTCTTTTTATACCGTCTAAAAGAGACTCACGACAACCATATAAATTGTCAAATTTTGATTTAGTAACTGAGTCGTTAACATTTATTGCTGGAAATTTTAAGGTATTATCATTAAACATTTGATATAGCCTATTTACTCCAGTAGTGGTTTCTTCTGTAACACCAATAATTTTTGAAATTCTCTCTGAATACCAAAATTTATTAACTAAAAGTTTTTTCTTTATTGATTTAAAAAGTGCTTCTGCTTCTTCGGAGTCTGGTTTATTCAAAACAGAAATATCTTTTTCAGCTTTAACACCTAAATGAAGTAGTTGTGTCGCATCGCCTCCGTCATCAAGAATCATATTTGAAAATCCACCATCAGGCCATTCTAAAATTTTATGAGTAAAATCCCAATACTCATCTAAACTTTCTCCCTTGTATGCAAATACAGATGTTCCAGAAGATACAATGGCGGCTGCAGCGTGATCTTGAGTGGAATAAATATTACAAGAGGCCCATCTAACTTCAGCACCTAAACACTCTAATGTTTGAATTAAAACAGCTGTTTGAATGGTCATATGTAATGAACCAGAGATTCTTGCTCCTAAAAGAGGCTTTTTATTTACATATTCCTCTCTTATTGCCATTAATCCAGGCATTTCAACTTCTGCAATAGCAATTTCTTTTTTACCCCATTCTGAAAGTCTAATATCGGCTATATGGTAATCAGGTAGTTTAGAGTTTATGGACTCAACTAAAGCGCTCATCACGTTCTCCTATAAAATAACGTGAGCGCAGTTGGAAAAAAATAAGTCAAGCCTGGTAAATAAATTTATCGCAGCGCTCCTTGACTTATAATATTTTACCTAATATTTTATGATTTTGCTAGACACCTTATTTAATGATTATGTTAATGAAAATTAGAATAATAACTACGGGCGGAACTTTTGAAAAAGTTTACGATCCGTTAAGTGGAAGTTTAATTTTTACTGATAGTTTTATTCCAAAAATAGTAACAGAACTTAATATTGACGTTTCAATAATTCATGAAAAACTATTTTCTATAGATTCTACTAATATGAATGAAGAACATCGAAGAAAAATTTTAAAATCATGCCAGTTATCGGAAGAAAAAAAAATATTAATTATTCATGGCACAGACACGATGACTTTATCAGCTAAATTAATAGGCAAACATGAATTAAAAAAAACTATACTTTTTACTGGTTCTATGACACCTTTCAGTATAAATAATTCAGAGGCATCATTTAATTTAGGATATGCATTGGCCAAATTAGATTTTTTGAAAAAAGGAGTATTTATTGCAATGAATGGAAGATTATTTGATTATAAAAACGTAAAAAAAAATAAAGATAAAGGAGTTTTTGAAAAACTTTATTGAACAATATTTAACAAAAAAGATTAAATATCTTATAGTAAATTTGTCAGTCAAAAATTCTTTTTTTAGTGTAAAAAAATTATCTATTTTCCAATACAAAAATTCTTAAATATTTCTCCTAATAAATCATCGGAAGTAAATTCACCTGTTATTTTATTTAAACTATTTTGAGCTAATCTAAGCTCTTCAGCTATTAATTCATAGAAAATCACACTATCATTAAATTTTGATGATGCAAGATTGACATGACCTAAAGCTTCTTTCAACTCCTCTAAATGTCTTTGCCGAGCTAAGTACAAAGTTTCATCAGCTATACAAAAATCTAATTTTTTTTCTATTGAATTAATTAACAAATTTAATCCGAGGTTTTTAAAAATGGAAATATAAATATGAGTTTCATCAAGATGTTTTTCAACTTTTGAATCTAACGAAGTTAAATCAATCTTATTCCAAATATAAAGAATTTCTTTTTTTTGTTTAACCTTTTCTATAATCTCTTTATCGACTTTAGTTTTACCTATCACTGAGTCAAACAAATATAAAACTAAATCTGCCTCATTTATCACTTCCCAAGTAATAGAAATTCCTATTTTCTCAATTTCATTAATATTTTGATTTGTATTAATACCAGCAGTATCTATTAAATTTACTAACAAACCATTAATATAAATTGAATTTTGAATTTTATCTCTAGTTGTTCCAGCGTGAGGAGTAACAATAGCCAACTTTTCATCAGATAACAAATTCAATAATGAGCTTTTTCCTACATTTGGTCTTCCCACCAAAGCAATTTTTAATCCCTCTCTTAAAACCGACCCCTTTTTTGACTTTCTAATTAGTAAATTCATTGAGTTTCTGATTTGATTTAGACTATTTTTAATCTGTTCGTATTCCAAAAACTCAATTTCATCATCTGGAAAATCTATATTAGACTCTAATATAATTCTTACATTAATTAAATCACCAACTATTTTTTTTATTTCTTTTGAAAACATTCCAGTTAATGATTTAACTGCTAATTTAGCAGCAATTTCACTATCAGCCTCAATCAAATCAGAGACAGCCTCAGCTTGAGCTAAATCAATTTTGTTATTATAGAAAGCTCTGTAAGAAAATTCTCCTGGATTTGCAATTCTTAAACCTATTTCTTTGCCAACCTCTAGACACCTTTTCATTATCATTTTCACCACGATAGGACCACCATGCCCATGAAGCTCTAATACATCCTCTCCTGTAAAAGAATTTGGTGATTTAAAATAAATAATTATTCCTTTATCAATTATGCTTCCATCTGATTCAATAAAATCTAAATACGTTGCATAACGATTCTTTAAAGTATTTGAGTTTTTAAAATTACAAACCTTTTTAACAATTGAGATTAAATTTGTCCCAGATAAACGAATTACACTTATTCCACCTTTTCCTGAAGGAGTTGAAATTCCAATAATTGGATCAAGATTAAAATCCATTTAATTAATTTTCTTGTTTAAAAAAATTAGGTTTTTACTTCTTGTGTCTGCTTTGTAATAACCCATTGCTGAATTATTGATAATATGTTGTTTACAACCCAGTAAAGAACTAAACCCGATGGAAAGAAAAAAAACATTACCGAAAAAATAATTGGCATAAAAAGCATTATTTTTGCTTGAAGAGGATCTGGAGGTGTTGGATTTAGTTTAGTTTGTATGAACATTGAAATTGCCATTATTATTGGCAAAAGCCCTAATGGGACGTCAAAACCTAAAATATTATAGTTACCAAATAAATTATCAGGAGCAGACAAATCGTGAATCCAACCCATCCATGGCGCATGTCTAATTTCAACACTAGCTAATAAAACCCAATAAAGTGCGATAAAAACAGGAATCTGAATTAATATTGGCAGACATCCCCCTAATGGATTAATTTTTTCAGTTTTATAGAGATCCATCATAGCTGCATTCATTTTTTGCTGATCACCCTTAAATCTTTCCCTAATAGAAGTCATTTTAGGAGTTACTAGTTTCATTTTTGCCATACTTTTATAGCTTGCAGCAGAAAGAGGATAAAAAACTAACTTAATCAAAATTGTTAAAATTATAATTGTCCAACCCCAATTTCCAACAATTTTGTGAATCTGATCCATAAGCCAAAAAATTGGCTTTGCAATAATAGTCAACCATCCATAATCTTTAACTAGATCAAAATCTTTTGAAAATTTTTCCATATTATCTTGAATTTGAGGCCCGACAAAAAGTTTTCCACTAATTGAAGATTTACCTTTAGCTTCAATTTTTCCCATATTCATAATAGTTCCTACTGCATATAAATTTCCAACCTTTCTAGTAAAAAATTCGTGAGGAATATCTCTTGGTGGCAAAAAAGCTGAAACAAAATAATGTTGAACCATTGATATCCAACCATTTTCAGTCATTACTGGCGAATTTTTTCCTTTATCAATTTCATCAAAAGATATTTTTTGAAACTTATTTTTTTGAGTATATATAGCTGGACCCGTAAAAGTATGATAAAAAGCCGATTCAGGGCCAACTAAACTTTTGTCTCTTATAATCTGAAAGTAAGCAGAAGGATTAATATCTTTTTCACTATCATTTTTAATTTCATAGATTAAATCAATTTCGTACTCTCCTTTTTTAAAAATATACTTTTTTGTTAAGGTAATTTGATCTTTAGCTGACTCCAAAATTAAAGTTACTTTATCTGAATTGGTTAATGTTCTAGAATTCGAAAGAATTGTAAATCTTGATCTATGATCTGGAAAATCTCCACCAATTAATCCGCTTTGAGTAATATAAGTGCGATTATCATTTTTTTCCATAATAACCATCTGTTTAATTGCTTGGTTAGTATCAAAGTGTTTTAAAAGTTCTACTCCAACTATTTCACCACCATTAATATTAACGTCGACTTTAAGTAAATCAGTTTTTATAGTAATAAATTCGTCTTCAACATTGTTAGAGTCCGTTTTAAAACTAATCTGGTCATCAATTTCTTTTGGTACCGGTTTTATTGTTTGTGATGGCACAAAATCTTCTAATTCATCTTTAGAATTTCTTGATTGATCTTTTTTAAAAGTCTTTGACTTAGAAGTTACCTTTTCCAAATTAGATTTAGACCAGTTATCCCATAAAATCAAGATTGAAAGAGAAAAAATAACTAGTAGTATAGAACGTTTAATATCCATAAATAAATTTTAACTTTTGGGTAATTTTTCTTTTGAATGATTTCTTGTTTCATTGCAAGTTGGCAATAAATCAACTCCACCGTCATTCCATTTATTACATTTTAATATTCTTACAATAGACAAATAAAAAGCCCTTAAAAATCCAAAATTCGAAAAAGCTTCAATAGCATAATCAGAACAACTCGGATAAAATCTGCAACTTGCTCCAAAAAAAGGACTTATTATAAATTTATATAATTTTAAAAAAAACACAAAAAAATAATTCATACATTTCTCTCAGAAATTCTAAATACTTCAATTAACTCTTTTCTTAATTTTTTTTTTTAAATAACTATTTGAAAAAGAATTAATATAATTTTTTTTTAAGGGAACATAAAGGCGAAGAACATAATCATTTGATAATAATTTTTTCTTTCGAAAAATTTCTCTTGTTAATCTTTTTATCATGTTTCTAATAACAGCTTTAGAGGCATATTTTTTTGAGATTACTAATCCTAATCTAGCTTCGCTTAAGTTATTAGATGAAACAAAAAGTTTAAAACTTTTTGTTCGGCTTGACGGCTTTAAACGAAAAGCGGATGAAAAATCATCCGCATTAACAATCCTGTTGACTCTGTTAAAGCCTTCGCATCTCAATACCATTTTTCATTTATCAAACAGATAAACGCTTTCTTCCCTTTGCTCTGCGGGCGTTTAGAATGGCTCTTCCTGAACGAGAAGCCATTCTAATCCTAAAGCCATGAGTTCTTTTACGCTTTGTATTTGAAGGTTGATATGTTCTTTTCATTAAATAATTATAAGTTGCTTTGAACCATCAATTATCATTCTAACATTAAATAATTTTTTAGTTCATATAATTTTTTTTTGTTTAGCTATTTTCATTTTTTTTTATTAAATTTTTTTTAACTTTATTTTAAATATCTCTTTAGTTTTTCAATAATGGTAATTTTTTAAAAAATATTTTTTTTGCCTGTGGATAACTTCGGAATTGGAGAGTAAAATAAGAAACTTAATTTAAAAATATTTATTAAATATTTTAAGACTTTTTTAATTTATATATATATAAAATGGATGAATTTTGGCAGGCCTGTGCTTCAAGACTTCAAAAAGAACTAACTCCTCAGCAATTTAGTGCTTGGTTTAAACCGCTTTCACCTATAGATTATGAAGATGGTAAATTAAGGATTGCTGCTCCAAATCGTTTTAAACTCGAATGGGCAAAGTCTCAATTTGCATCAAGAATAACTTCCATAGCTGTAGACTTTTGGAATGAGCCTGTCGATGTGCAGTTTATCTTAGATCCTAATATTAATATTAAAAATAAGACTCCCATTAAAAATGAAGCTAAACCCGAAAAAGATATTTTAAATTTAAATAATAATATAATTAGAAAACCAAATAATATTTTGCAAAGTAGAATAAATACCTATCTAACTTTTGAAAGTTTTGTAACTGGAAAAGCCAATCAATTAGCTAGGGCAGCTGCAATTCAAGTTGCATCAAACTTAGGTAACTCATATAACCCTTTATTTTTGTATGGAGGAGTTGGTCTTGGAAAAACTCACTTAATCCATGCTATCGGGAATGAAGTTTTATCTGAGACTCCATCGATTAAAATTAGATATATTCATGCTGAGCAATACGTTCGCGATGTTGTTAATGCTTATCAAAAAAAAGGATTTGATGATTTCAAAAGGTATTATCATTCTTTAGATTTATTACTTATAGACGATATCCAATTTTTTGGTGGTAAAAGTAGAACTCAAGAAGAATTTTTTTATGCTTTTGAGGCCCTAATAGAATCAAAAAAACAAATAATTATTACTAGCGACACTTATCCTAAAGAAATATCTGGGATGGATGACAGACTTACATCTAGATTCGATTCTGGACTTACAGTTGCAGTTGAACCTCCAGAATTAGAAATGAGAGTAGCAATTCTTCTAAAAAAATCTCAACTAGAGGGAAAGCTTATATCTGACGATGTTGCTTTTTTTATTGCTAAACACTTAAGATCAAATGTCAGAGAGCTTGAGGGCGCTCTGAGAAAAATATTAGCTTATTCCAGTTTTCATGGAAAAAATATTACAATTGATGTAACAAAAGAAGCATTAAAAGATTTACTTTCTGTACAAAACAGACAAATTTCAGTTGAAAATATTCAAAAAACTGTTGCAGATTTTTTTAATATTAAAGTAGCTGACATGTACTCTAAGAAAAGACCAGCCAATATCGCTAGACCTAGACAAATTGCAATGTATTTAGCTAAAGAATTAACTCAAAAAAGCTTACCCGAAATTGGAGAGCTTTTTGGAGGAAGAGATCATACAACAGTACTTCATGCTGTAAGAAAAATTGGATCAGACAGAGTGAAGAATCCTGAAATTAATCATGAACTTCATGTTCTCGAACAAACATTAAAAGGATAAATATTTTTGTGCAAATTTATAATATAAAAAAATTATTACTAGCACGTTTTGAAAGGAATAAATTATGCAATTGGTAAAAATCCAAAGAGACGCGATATTAAAACCACTTCAAATTGTAAGTGGTATTGTTGAGCGTCGGCATACACTGCCAATATTAGCAAATATTTTGATTAAAAAAGAGGGTAACTCAATTTTTTTTCTTTCAACTGATATTGAAATTCAAATAAGCACACATGCTGATATTGGTTTTGGAGAAGAATCTTCAGTAATTACAGTTGCAGCAAAAAAAATGCTAGATATTCTTCGTGCATTACCTGAAACTGAAATATCGCTAACTTTGAAAAATAAAAGAATTAGTATTCAATATGGTAAATCAAGATTTGCCTTGCAAACTCTTCCATCTGACGAATTTCCAACATTTATTGAATCAGATAAATTTGATGCCTCAATAGAATTACCACAAAAAAATTTAAAGCAATTATTTGATATGGTCTATTTCTCAATGGCTCATCAAGATATCCGATATTATCTGAATGGAATGCTACTAGTAATTGACGGGAACAAAGTTATTGCTGTAGCAACAGATGGTCATAGATTAGCATTTTCTCAAATTGAAATAAAGGAAAATCATGATCATCATGAAGTAATAATTCCAAGAAAAACAATAACTGAGTTACAAAGGCTTCTTAATTATAAAGATGAATCAGTTTTGCTAAAAATATCCTCAAACCAAATAAAAGTTAACTTTGATAATATAGAGTTATTATCCAAACTTGTTGAAGGAAAGTTTCCTGACTACAACAGAGTTATTCCAAAACCGTATAAAAACAAATTTAGTATTAAAAGAGAATTTCTTTTAAAGTCATTACAGAGAATAGCAATAATGACATCAGATAAATTTAAAGGAATTAGGTGTATGGTCTCCAATGGAAGTCTGAAGATTAGTTCTCAAAATGCTGAACAAGAAGAAGCTATTGAAGAAATTGAGATAGATTACTCAGGAGAAATAGTTGATATTGGATTTAACGTTACATATTTACTTGATGTTCTAAATAATTTAAAAATTGACGTTATAAATATCTCATTAGGAGATACAAATTCTTCCGCACTTATAACTCTCAATGATGATACAAATTTTAAATATGTTGTTATGCCAATGCGAATTTAAATTTAATTTTTTAAATTTAATCAGTAAGTTTTTTTATTACTAAGAAAGAATTTATGTCAATTGTTCCTAGTCAAAAAAAGTTGAATTCCTACAGAGCATCTTCAATTCAAATTTTAGAAGGTTTGGAGGCGGTCAGAAAAAGGCCAGGTATGTATATTGGGGATACATCTGATGGTACTGGACTTCATCACTTAGTTTTTGAAGTACTTGATAATTCTATTGACGAATCTCTAGCTGGTCATTGTAATGAAATACACGTGACTATTCATTCAGATAATTCAATTTCAATTAAAGATAATGGTCGAGGCATACCAACAGATATAAAATGGGAGGATAAAAATATCCCTAAACGAAGTGCAGCAGAAATTGTAATGACTGAGCTACATGCTGGAGGAAAATTTGATCAAAACTCATATAAAGTATCAGGTGGTTTACACGGTGTAGGAGTTTCTTGCGTAAACGCTCTTTCAAAAAAACTAGTGTTAAAAATTAAACGGGATGGTAAAGAATATTTGATGGAATTTGTTCAAGGAGTCCATCAAAATAGAACAATTGAAATTCAAAATGATATAGAAATTTCACCAATAAAAATCATTAATAATACAGATAAGCAGGGAACCGAAATACACTTTTGGGCTGATAATGAAATTTTTAGTAACATTGAATTTCATTATGAAATTTTAGCAAAACGAATACGTGAACTATCATTTTTGAATAATGGCGTTAGCATCAAGCTAACAGACCAAAGAAATGGAAAAGAGGAAAGTTTTGCATTTCAAGGGGGGACTCTTGGATTTGTTCAATATATTAATAAAAGCAAAAATACCCTACATCCAAACATATTTCATGCTGAGTCAGAAAAGCTCTCTGATAATGGGTCGAAAGTGAACGTAAATATATCAATGCAATGGAATGATGCATTTAATGAGCAAGTTCTATGTTTCACAAATAATATACCTCAAAAAGATGGAGGTACTCACTTAACTGGATTACGAGCAGGAATGACTAGAGTTATAAATAAATATATTGATGAAAATGATTTAGCTAAGAAAGCAAGAATTGAAGTAAGTGGTGATGATATGCGAGAGGGTCTGACCTGCGTTTTATCCGTTAAAGTTCCAGAGCCAAAATTTAGCTCGCAAACAAAAGATAAATTAGTTTCCTCAGAAGTCAGAGGACCAGTTGAAGAAATAGTAACAAAATCACTTTCAGACTATTTAATGGAAAAACCAAATGATGCAAAAATAATTTGCAGCAAAATTGTTGAAGCCGCACGAGCAAGAGAAGCAGCTCGAAAAGCAAGGGAATTAACTAGAAGGAAAGGCTTATTAGACGGATTGGGTTTGTCAGCCAAATTAGCAGATTGTCAAGAAAAAGATCCCGCTTTATGCGAACTTTATATTGTTGAGGGAGACTCAGCAGGAGGTTCAGCGAAACAAGGAAGAGATAGAAAATTTCAAGCAATTCTTCCCCTTAGAGGAAAAGTTTTAAATGTGGAAAAAGCAAGATTTGAAAAAATGCTTTCATCTGAACAAATTACTACGCTTATTGCAACTTTAGGCACATCTATTGGAGCAGACGAATTTAATATAAATAAATTAAGATATCATAGAATTATAATAATGACAGATGCTGATGTTGATGGGGCACATATTAGAACTCTATTACTTACATTGTTATATAGACATATGCCACAACTTGTTGAACGAGGTCATATTTACATAGCTCAACCACCTTTATACAAAATAAAACAAGGAAAAAATGAAAAATACCTTAAAGACGAAGTTGAAGAATCAAATTTTATGATGCAAATTGCTCTGAAAGAGTCTTCTTTAATACCAGCACAAAATATGGAGCCGATTATTGGGGAGTCTTTAACGACATTAGTCAATAAATATAACACTGCAAACGAAGTAATAAAAAAGCTATCTAAGGTAATTGACTCCTCCGCTCTAATTTCAATAATGGAAGGAGTTGTTATAAATTTAGATGATAAAGACAGTGCTTCAGAATCCGCAAAAAATCTTCAAAAATATATTAATGATGTCACTGTCAAAGTTAATGTAGAAACAGACACTAATTCCGAAAGTAATTTTTTAAAAATTGAAAGAAATCTCCATGGAAATATAAAAACAACTGAAATTAAATCTGATTTTACTGAAAGTTCTGATTATAATTTATTGGTTGAGGCTTCAGAAACATTTAAAGGACTTATTGGAAATGGCGCCTTAATTATTCGAGGAAGTAAGGACAAGAAAAAAGAATACCCAATTTCAGATTTTCACCAGGCTATAAAATGGTTAAGAGATGAAGCAGAAAAAGGTGTTTACAAACAGAGATATAAAGGTTTAGGAGAGATGAATCCATCGCAGTTATGGGAAACAACAATGGATCCAAACATTAGAAGACTTATTAAAGTGCAAATAGAGGATACAATAATTGCTGATCAAATTTTTACAACTTTAATGGGAGACAATGTTGAACCTAGACGTGCATTTATAGAATCTAATGCGCTTTCAGCAGAAAACATTGATATTTAAATAAATTGAAAATTGCTTATTAAATTAAATATAAATCTTTAATCGAAAAAATGAATATTAAAGCTATTATTTTTGATGTGTATGGAACTCTTTTAGATGTATATTCAATAAAAGAACTATTAGAAAAAAAATTTCAAGGAATGGGAGTAACCATTGCAGAAATATGGAGAGATAAACAAATTGAATATACAAGATTGCGATCAATGTCAAACATGTATATTCCATTTTGGAATTTAACAGAAGATGCTTTAGTTTTTACCTTTCGCAAATTAAATTTAAATTTATCATTTGAAGATAAAAGACAAATAATGGATCAATATGCAGTTTTAGATCCTTTTTCTGAAAACATTTCTGTAATTAAAGAACTGAAAAAATATAATCTTAAACTTGGTGTTTTATCTAATGGAAATATGGAAATGTTAGAAAAAGCTTTTAAAGTATCAGGAATGCAAGAATATTTAGATTTTTTGTTATCAGTTGATAGTGTTAAAAAATATAAGACGTTTCACGAAGCCTACAAATTAGGAATTGATAAACTAAATATAAAATCTGAGAAAATCCTTTTTGTTTCAAGTAACTGTTGGGATATATGTGGAGCAGCTTGGTTTGGCTACAAAACTTTTTGGGTCAATAGATATAATTCGCCAATGGAAGAACTAGGTGTTAAACCTGATGCAGAAGGAACAAACTTAAATGAATTATTAGATTTTTTAAAAAAATAACTTGATTAATTTGTTTGATAAGGAAATAAAAAAATGGCTGAACGTATTAATTGTTACGGTTTAAAAGTTGATACTATTTTGTATCACTTTATTGAAGATCAAGTAATACCCGAAACAAAAATGAATAGCAAAAATTTTTGGGAAGGATTTTCTGAAATTGTATATAAATTTTCGCAAACTAATCACAAACTATTATCTGAACGTAGTAAACTCCAAAATGAATTAAAGAATTGGCATAGTTCAAACCGTAAAAAATCACAAGATAAAAAAAGCTATTATAAATTCTTAAAAAAAATTGGATATCTTCTTCCAATTCCTGAAACTGTATCAGTTAAGACTGAAAACGTTGATACAGAACTTACTATTCAAGCAGGACCTCAATTAGTAGTTCCAATATTGAACGCAAGATATTCGTTAAATGCCGCAAATGCTAGATGGGGTTCACTTTACGATGCTTTATATGGATCTAATGTCATTTCTGAAAAAAATGGGGCTGAAAAAAAATCTTCCTATAACCCTTTAAGAGGAGATAAAGTAGTATCTTACGTTAGAGAATTTTTAGACAAAATTTTTCCCCTAAAAATAAATTCACATAAAAATGTAATTAAATATTTTATTGAAGATAAGATATTAAAAGTTTTATTCAAAGATGGCTTAAATTCTGAACTTGAAGATAATAGTAAATTTTTAGGCTACTTAGGAAATAAAACTTCCCCGTCAAATCTTCTTTTTATTAATAATGGTTTGCATATTGATATTAAAATTAATGTTAATTCAGAAATTGGCAAGCTAGACTCTGCAGGTATTCAGGATGTAATTTTAGAGTCTGCATTATCTACCATATTAGACTTAGAGGATTCTGTTACTGTCGTAGATGCTGTTGATAAAGTAAACGCATATAAAAATTGGCAAGGTCTACTGAAGGGGAATTTAGAAGAAAAAATAACAAAAGGGAATAAAACTTTTATTCGGAAATTAAATAAAGACCGTAAATATATAAATATAAAAAACGACGATACAATAATTTTACCAGGTCGATCTTTGCTTTTTTTAAGAAACGTTGGCCATTTAATGACGAACCAAGCAATCCTATATGATAACGATAAAGAAATTCCTGAAGGCATACTGGATGCAGTAATTTCTGTATCTATTGCTTTATCAGATCTAAAAAATTCAGTCCAAAGTCAAACGAAAAATTCTAGGGCTGGATCAATTTACATTGTCAAACCAAAAATGCATGGACCCAAAGAAGTTGCATTTGCAAACCATTTATTCAGCGAAATAGAATCTTTTCTTGGATTAAAAAAAAATACTGTCAAACTTGGAATAATGGATGAGGAAAGAAGAACAAGTTTAAATTTAAAAGCTTGTTTGAAAGAAGCAAGTGAAAGAGTGGCTTTCATAAATACTGGTTTTTTAGATAGAACTGGTGACGAAATTCATTCCTCTATGACAGCAGGTCCAATGATGAAAAAAGATGAAATGAAGGCATCTCTATGGCTGTCTTCTTATGAAAAAAATAATGTTTTAACTGGCTTATCTTGTGGACTTAATGGACGTGGGCAAATTGGTAAAGGTATGTGGGCTATGCCTGATCTTATGAAAGAAATGTTAAATCAAAAAATTGTTCATCCATTGTCTGGAGCAAATACTGCCTGGGTTCCATCTCCAACTGCTGCCACACTTCACTCTTTACATTATCATGAAATTGATGTTTGGAAAATTCAAGAAGCTTTAAATAAAGTCAATCATAACTCTGAAATTAAAAGATTAAGATTTGAGATCTTAGAAATACCATTAGCTCCGAATACTAATTGGTCTAGATCTGAAATTCAGAAAGAACTTGATAACAATATCCAAAGCATTCTCGGTTATGTTGTCCGTTGGATTGAGCATGGTATAGGTTGTTCAAAAGTTCCCGATATCAATAATATTGGTTTGATGGAAGATAGAGCTACATTAAGAATTTCAAGTCAACATGTAACAAACTGGTTCTATCATGGAATAATTAATAAGCGACAAATATTAAACTCATTGTCCAAAATGGCAAAAATAGTAGATAATCAAAATAAAAATGACATTTTCTATATCCCAATGTCTAAAAATATTAAAAAGTCTTTTGCCTTCCTTGCTGCAAAAGATTTAGTTCTAGAAGGCTTAGAACAACCTAATGGTTATACTGAACCACTTTTGCATGCTTGGCGTTTAAAGTTTAAGTTGCACTTAAAAAAAACATTAAATTAATTACTTTGCCAACCTTCACAAACTAAAAATTGAAAATATGATAGCTTTCGTGAAAAATGAATTGTTTCTTGGTGTGTGATTTTTTCGCAATTTTTAAATTTATTTTTTCCAACTGGAGGTATTCTTGTCATATTGGACCAATCAATAAGTAATATCCTCTCATTTTTTTCTATTGTACCAAACCAAAGATCAAACTGATTAAGATTACTATTAACTACCTTTACTGGAAATGGTCTTGCATACCATGCAATTCTGCTTGCTAAAGTCCAATTATGAACTGCAAGAGAATCTATTTTTCTTTCTGAAGCAATATCTTTTGCTTTTTCAGCTGCAATTTTCCACCCATAAAGATCTGCTATTGGATTGATAATTTGTTTGTTATTTTTTTTTCCAGGACTCATAATTTCAAGATTATTCTGGTTACTAACTATACCTCCGCTAAATAATAAAAAAAACGTAAAAAACAAAATTATTCCTTGAGTTGAAATAAGTATTGAAAAGAATATCTTATATTTGTTATTTAAAAAATTTAATCCAAGAACGCATAAAGGAACTATTGTAATAATTGACGGAGATGCCCAATGAGGTAAAGTACTACCCTTTATAGATAAAAGAATCCACAGAAATATTCCTGGAATACTGAAGAAAAGTAATATTTTTTGAAATTTTATTTTTTCTAGAAAATCAACATTATTATTAGAAAATTTTTTTAAATAAAATAAACATATCGGTATCAAAATTCCGTATGCTATCCAAATTACAATTAAAAAACGTAATAAAAAAAATACCTTCCATTCACTTCCTCCTGATGCATTATAAATTTGATATTTGAACGATATCCAATCATTTAAAAAGTTCCAATAAATTACTGGACTAATAATTACTAAACCAACAGCAACACTAAACCAAAAGCCTTTAAAAATTAATATTCTCCATCCAAAAGAGTAAATTAAAGACAAAACTACTCCAATAAAGCTTAAAAAAGCTGTGTATTTAGTTAAACCAGATAATCCCAGGGAAATCCCCAAATAAAACCATAAATAAATTTTTCTTTGGTTTTTTTCTTTACATAATTCCCACGTAATTAATACAGTTAACAAAGTTAAAGGAATCAATAAGGAGTCTGGAACTAATGCAATCCCTAATAAATGAAATAATGGACTTAGGAAAAAAATTAATAGCTCAGCTCTAATACCAAAAAATCTATATGTTTTTTCTGAAATTAAATAACTTAATTTACTTAAAAAAAATATTGTTAAAAGCCAGGAGAACATTGGAACTATTCTCATTAAAAGATCAGTTCCTCCCAAATATAAAAAAGGTTTCTGAATCCATCCTACCATTGGAGGATGGTCAAAATAACTCCAATCCAAATGAAAAGAATATAATGCGTAGTGAGCTTCATCTGGGGATAAATTAATAGTCAAAGATAAAAGCAAATGAACTAAGAGTCCAAAAACAATAACAATAAAATCATTTTTGTAAAAAATCATTTACTTATTTATTTTGTCCTTGCTTTGACCAAACCAAAACTGATGTTGCACCGTAATTCCATATAAGCCCAACAATAATTCCTGCAAGGCCTGAAAAAAGCCAATTACCTGAATCAAAATATATGAATGATGCAATTCCTACATTTGAAAGAGCTCCGATACTGCATGCAAACATAAATTTAACCATGCCAAAGAAAAAACTTATACCAGTTAATCGCTGATCTCGATAGGTCAAAGCGTTATTTAAAATAAAATTAAATATCATTGAAGTTACTACAGCAGAAGATTGTGCAAAAGTAAAATTTTCAGGAAATATTATCTTTAAACTTATTAATATAATTAAATGAACAATAACACCAAAACTACCAATTATTGCGAAAGAAATAAATCGAACTGGTAAAAATTTCCCAATTTTTTTATCAATTATTAATAAAAGAAAATCCCAGATAACTTTATTATCTAATTTACTTTCTCCAGTTTTTCGAACTCCAAATGAATAAGGTAATTCAACTATTTTTATTGGTCTCTTTAAAGAAATTATGATATCAAGTAAAACTTTGAATCCAATTGAAGAAAGATCATAAATTATATCTTCAATAATACTTCTTTTAATCATAAAAAACCCACTCATTGGATCTTTCAATTTGATACCTAAAAGTTTTTTAGAAATAAATGTGGCAAATAAACTTCCTCTTTTTCTATTAATATTCCAACTGTCTATCTCTCCTCCTTTTGTGTACCTAGAACCAATTACCAAATCTTTATTATTGGTATTAATCAAATCATACATTTGCGGCAACAATTTTTCATCGTGTTGTAAATCTGCATCCATCACTGCAATTAAATCAGACTTTGATGCAAGAATACCTTCAAGACAAGCACTTGATAATCCTCTTCTTCCTATTCTTCTTATAAATCGGACGTTTGAATATTTTTTAGATATTTCTTTTAATTTAAACGAAGTTCCATCAGGTGAATCGTCATCAATAAAAATTACTTCCCAAGAAAATTCTTTTAAAGTTTTATGAAGTCTATCAACAATTGTACTAACATTATCTACTTCATTAAAAGTAGGAATGATTATTACCAAAGTATAATTTCTAGAAGTTATTGTCAAATCTAAGTTATCTTATTTTGAATTAATTTTTAATGAAATTTTTCTTATCATTTTAATTATAAAATTAATAAACTGAAAAAACAAAGAAATAAAAAATGTTAAAAATGATAAAAAATATGCAATTGGTAATGATATGATTTCCAAACTAAAAATTAATTTTTTTTTTCTTCTGGCGTATCTAATTGATGAAAAAAACATTAAGGTTGTAATTAAAGATAACAAAACTTTAGCGAGTCCTTCTTCATGATATAAAAACTTTGTTGAATTAAAAGATGTCATAGTAAAATCATAATTTTCTGCAGCAGACCAAATAAGAATGAAAACACTGATTGCTTGAAAAATTGAAATTGTAATTTGTGGACCATTACTAGCCAAAAAATTTGCCCATGGTTGCCTAAACTCATGATAGATAGCAATACAACCTATTATCATTCCAATACCGAAACCCACAAGAACATCAGCTGGCCAATGGGCTCCAACAGCGATTCTAGAGTACCCTATTAATGAACAAGTCAAAATGCATATTACTGAAATAAAATATCTTTTATAATTTTTATAAGTTAACAATGGTCTCATCATTAAAAGTATTATCATTAATGCGCCAGCAGTCATTGAGTGACCTGAGGGCATTGATGTTAAACTACCTAATGCTTCACCTATTAAGTGTATTTCTGATTTGTCTAAAACTGATATTGGTCGTGGAATTGAAAAAAAATTTTTTGCAAGAGGCGAAACTATTGCAGAAATAATCAAGCATCTAATGAATACTGCTACCAACTTACCTTCACTTCTATCAAAATAAACTATGATTATAAATACAAGCCATCCCCGACCCAAATTTGTCAAGATAGCCCAAAAAAAATCAGGCAAATTAAGTTGAGTGAATGAAGAAGTTACTATTTGTTGATTTAACTGAGAAAAATGTATGTAAATCCCAAAAACTATTAAAATGAAAGCTAATATAAGAGCTTTTTTTAGGGGAGCATAATCATGTTTTATAGGTCTTTCCTTTATCAAAAGAGGTATCTTGTAAAACAAAATAGAGTATATAATTAATAAAAAAATATTACATTAAAAATTTTTATTCTATATCGAGCTAATCATATATTTTAAAATTATATACATTAAAATCAAGGATTAATGTTTTATGAAAAGAATTTCTTTATCTTTTTTAGTTGTTTTTTTGACATTATCTTTTGTCTCAGCTGATATTTATGCAAGAAGAATGGGTGGAGGCTTATCATTTGGAAAGCCTTCTCCAAAATTTTTTAAAAAATCACCTAGTAAAAGTCAATCAACACCAAAAAAAAATTCTTCTTCCTCCTTTAGTAATAGTAAACCAGACAATGTCAAAGGATTATTTGGAGGCGCTTTGTTAGGTTTAGGACTAGGTGCTCTAATAATGAATTTTGGTATTGGACCAGAATTATTGGGATTTACTATAAACATTTTTATCTTTTTAGTTTTGTTTTTATTTATAGTTTTTTTCTATCGCTTAATTTTAAAACAAAATAATCAAAACAATTTTCTAAAATATAATGAATCAACATCATTTTTTAACTCTATAAATCAACAAAGCCAGAAAAATAATAACACTGTAAGTAATAATTTTCTCTCTAATACTTTTGATCATAATATTCAAGAAAAATTCGACACTCACGAATTTCTAAAACATGCAAAAATAAATTTTTTAAGTCTACAAGCTTTTTGGGATGAAGGAAATATTGATGAAATAAAAGAACTCACAACTCCTGAAATGTTTATAGAAATCAAATCGCATTTTGATAATGCTAAGATTTTAAGTAATTTTTCTGCTGTTGTTTCTCTTGATGCTGAATTAATTGGGATTGAAACTTTTGATAATGAATATCTTGCTTATGTTAAATTTACAGGAATGATTAAAGAAGATTATTCAATAGACTCAGAGTATTTTAGTGAAATTTGGATCTTGTCGAAACCTTTAAATGTTAATTCTGGCTGGCTTTTAGCTGGTATTGATCAAAAATAATGTTTATTTTGTTTTTCCATTTTGTTATAACCACACAAAAAAAAAATTTGTTAAGAACTTAGATTTAATAACCTGATTCTGAATTTAAATTCATGCTACTTAATAATTTAAAAATTAATCTTCCTGATAAAGCGTCCTATTTCTTAGTTGCTTTAATTTTGTTTGTTATTTTGTTTCAAGACCTCCTGGCAGCTTTATATGCTGGTCTTCTGGTATACGCAATAGTGCATCTTCTAGCACTTCAAATTGGAGATAGAATAAGTGGACAAGGAAAAAGAATAATTGCTGTAACTGTTCTTGGTTCAACAATTATTTTAGGTTTATCTTTTGGAATTTGGGCAATTCTTTCTTTCTTTTTATCTGATGCTGGAAGCCTGCCGGTATTATTAAAAAAAATGGCTGATCTAATTGATCAATCGAGATCTGAAATCCCAGATTGGTTAAATAAATACATACCTCAAGGCGCAGAGGCACTTCAACAAACTTTGACAAATTGGATCAGAGAAAATGCAAGTCATGCACAACAAATTGGTAAATTAACAGGAAGATTTATTGTTCAAATCATCATTGGTATGATTATTGGTGCGATGATCGCATTATTTGAGAATAAAAATCTTAATTTAAAACCTTTTTCAAAAGCTTTAACTCAAAGAGCACTAAATTTACACATTTCTTTTAGACAAATTGTTTTTGCACAAGTGAGAATAGCTGCTATAAACGCTTTTTTTACTGGTATTTTCTTAGCCTTTATTTTACCGCTAATGAATGTTAATTTACCGTTTATAAAAACAATGATCTTAATAACTTTTATAACTGGTTTACTCCCAGTAATAGGTAATCTGATATCAAACACTGTTATAGTAGTAATAGCTTTATCTCACTCTCTATTTATAGCAATTTTATGTTTAGTCTTTCTAATAGCAATTCATAAATTTGAATATTTTTTAAATGCAAAAATTATTGGTAATAGAATAAATTCTAGAGCTTGGGAATTGCTCGTATCAATGCTTTTAATGGAATCAATTTTTGGAATTGCTGGAGTCATAGCAGCACCAGTTTATTATGCTTACTTCAAATCAGAATTACAAAAAGTAGATCTGATATGATATGAAATTTTTAAAATGTTCCTATTGATTGCAATTTTGAAGTTATTTTTAAAATTAGTGTTAATTTAAAAATTTAGTCTTCTTTTCCTGAAAATTTTTAAACATAGACTAGCGATATACGAACTAACAAAAAAAATCTTTTTTTCTAAAATTGTATATTCAAAAAAGAACCGTTCTAATAAAAATTAGTAGATACATTTGTTGAGTTTTTTAAGATTAATTTTTTCTAATTAGAAAAAAGTTTAAATTTCTAATCATTTATTTTTAATTCAATTTTTTGTTTTGAGTAAAATTCAGAAACTAAATCAATATCGGTGTCGGACAAAGTTCCAGCAATAACACTCATTCTTGCATTTTGTCTTTTTCCATCTCTAAAATTTCGTAATTGTGCTGCAAGGTATATTCTAGGTTGTCCAGCTAATGACGGTGTTTCTGGCATCGTGCTTAGTCCTCTTTCACCATGACATAAAGCACAAGTTTTTGCAATAACTTCGCCTGTTCTAATATCTTCAGCATATACTGTAGATATAAAAGTTAGGATAGAAAATAAAAGACTTAATTTCATATTGGTATTTTATTAAAAAAATGCCTGCCTCTATATTTAGAGACAGGCAAGATTTTATTTAAATTAAAACAAAAATACAAGTTTTAATTATTCAGCAGAGTATGTTACTCGGTAAAGCGCACCAGCAAAATCGTCAGAAATCAATAATGAACCGTCTGGCATATTTGCTACATCTACAGGTCGACCGAATGCACGGTTGGTGTCTTTATCAAGAAAGCCTTCTGCAAAAATTTCATATTTACCAGCATTCCCATCTGCTTTCATAGGAATATAATTAATTAAGTATCCACTTGGCACTGTTCTATTCCAAGAACCGTGAGATGCAACGAAAGCTCCTCCTTGATACTTTTTAGGAAACATCTTCCCTGTATAAAAGGTCATACCTAATTGTGCTTGGTGTGCAGGGAATTCTATCTGAGGAAATGTAGATTTTGGCTCCTTCATATTTGCTAAATCTTTAGCAGCTGGTGACCCAGCTACTTTGAACTTACCATTCCAATATGGGAATCCAAAGTGCTCACCTTTTTTTGAAATACGATTTAACTCTCCTGGAGGGATATCATCACCTAAACCATCAACTTGATTGTCAGAAAACCAAACGTCTTTAGTTTTAGGGTCAATGTCCATACCAGCAGGGTTACGCATTCCAACAGCATAAACTTCTCTATCACTTCCATCGAAAGGATTCATACGAACAATACCGCCAATTCCAACTTTGTTGTACAAATCAATTTTTTCTTTTGGTTGAACGTTGTAAGGCTGTCCAAGTGTTATGTATAGTTTCCCATCATCAGCAACTTTACATGTTCTTCCAGTGTGATTAAAAGATTGTTCCTCTACAGGAATTAAACCACCCTCAGGAACTACTGTAATAACGGCAACATCAGGACCTTCATAAAAATATTCAGCAGCAGGAAAATTTAAAACGCGATTAGACTCTGTAACAATTAGAAATCCGTCTTTTGTCCAACATACACCGTTTGGATTGCTAAATTTTATTGAAGGAGCAAAAGGTTTAACTTCGTCTCCAACCATATCACCGTCTCTATCTGTTACTGCCCACAACGTTGTTTTACGAGTTCCAACAAAAAGCATATTTGTAGATGGTGCTACTGCCATATATCTAGCGTCAGGAACAATCGCATAGAGTTCAATATTAAAGCCTGGTGGCATCTTAATTTTTTTTAAATTTTCTCTTAGCTGATCGGCTTTTTTTCCACTTTGAGGAACTGCAGGAATATCTAGCGAAGTATCAGTATTTTTAAAAGCGGAAATCTTCTCTAAATTTTCATCTGAAAAAGAAGATGAAGAAAATGCAAACAACATAGATGTTGCAATTGCACTTTTAAATAGTAAATTTTTCTTACTCAAAATTATCTCCAATCAATTTTTTTAGTAATTAATAAAATTGTTAAACTTAGGAAACTGCAAACTTAATAAATAGAAAGTAATCCCCATATGACATGATAATTCTTTTTTCACAATTTTGCTCAAATCACCAAAAAAAACAAAAAAATGATGCAAATTGACATATTTTATTTATTTAATAAGAACCCCCCATGGCCTTTCTCCGACAGGAATATCTTTAACTTTTTTTAATTTTTTTGTATCAATTACTGAAATATTGTCAGATCTACCATTTGCAACATAAAGCTTTAATCCATCGGGTGAAATAGCCATGTTCCAGGGTCTTTTACCTACTGGTATATTTTTGATTATTTTATTATCATTTGTTGTTATAACTGAAACGGTCCTATCCCTGCCGTTACTTACATAAATCCTTTTCCCATCCGGTGAAGCAGTAACACCATTAGAAAACTTTCCAGCATTTATAGAAGCAATTACTTTTAGCTTTTCAACATCAATAGCGTATACAGTATCAGCTAATTCGCAGGCAACATATGAAAATTTTCCGTCTGGAGTAAAAGCTATTCCTCTGGGACGCATTCCTACTTTTATTGATTTTATCTGTTTCCTTTCTGCAACCCCTATTACATCTACACTGTCAGAATCTTCTGCTGAAACAAATACATACTTACCATCTGGACTGAATACAGCATGTTCTGGATTTTTACCTTCTGTTTTAACAGCAAAAACTTTCTTATTTGATTTAATATTTACAAAATTTACAGAGTTACTCTTCTCTGAAGCAGCTATTACCCACATACCGTCTGGAGAAACAGAAACACCTTCTGGCGATTCACCTAAACCTATCTTTCCAGAAACAATTCTTTTTTTTAAATCAACAATTACTAAGACGTTATTAGGTTGGTCACTTATAAAAAGTTTTTCCCCATCAATTGATGCAGCTAAACCCCTCGGCTTGTCACCAACATTTATCGATTCAATAACAAAATCTTTTTTAATGTCAATAATACTAATTGAACCAGTTTTTTCATTAGGAACATATGCTAGAGGCCCACTGTAAGCATTTTGATAAAAAAAACTAATAATTAGAATAAATAAATATTCAATTATTAAAATTTTTTTTTGGAAGATTAGTTTAATCATAAATTTTTCTTATAAAGTTATAAATAGTTCATTTAATAATTGTGTTAACAAAAAATTTTCTATAATGAGTTAACATTACCAATAAATTTTAAGTTGTAAGCTTTAACAATGCAATCTATATTAATTTAAATTATGAATAAAAAAAACTTAAGTGCCTTTGATGAAAATGATTGGAAACGTTTTTTACAAAGCATAGGAGAAGACCCAGAAAGACCAGGTTTGAAAGAAACTCCTAAAAGGCTAGTAAAAGCCTGGAATCAGTGGACAGATGGATATTCGAAAAATGATTCGGAAGTTTTGAAAGCTTTTACAGATGGTGCTGAGGAATACAACGAACTAATTGTTGTAAGAAATATACCAGTTTACAGTCATTGTGAACATCATCTTGCCCCATTTTTTGGAAAAGCTACAATCGGATACGTTCCAAATGGCAAAATCGTTGGTTTATCTAAACTCTCTAGATTAGTTGATTGTTTTGCACATCGATTACAAGTACAAGAAAGATTAACAATACAAGTAGCTAATTCTTTAATGGAAAACCTGGCACCTACTGCTGTCGGTGTTGTAATAAGATGTAGACATCTTTGCATGGAAAGTAGAGGGATTAGAACCTCGGGAGAAGAAACAGTTACATCTGCAATGCTGGGTGAATTACAACCAAACTTAGCAATGAGAACAGAATTTCTTGATATGGCAAGGGAAGACTAAATCAGAAAATTTACTTACCTGTATGGCCTAATTTTTAAACAACATTGTTTTTCTACAGTTTTTACTTCCACATTCACACTTGTGTGCATTTTTAATAGCCTTTGTTATTTTTTGATCAATAAATAAGGAGTAATCGTAAAATAATTCCTCACCACTTTCGATTTCTTTTAAAGCGTAAATAAAAATTTTTCCTTTTTCCTCTCTTGATTCACAATTAGGATCACAAGAATGATTTATCCATTTTGAATCGTTACCTTGATCATTTCCGTCAATAACTTTACCATTTTCTAAGCTAAAAAAAAAAGTATGATTAGGCTCAGACAAATTATTGCCGAAACGTCTGTCTGCTTCAGAGTCAGAGATTTTTTTGCCTTTGTACTGAATTATTTTTGTTTCAGATGGTATTTTTCTCAATGCAAAAGCACCATTTCCATGAACAGAAGATTTCTTAACTTTTATAAAATTTTTTTCATTAGTTTTTTTTTTTCATTTTTGACAAATTAAAATGAATTCTTAATTAACTTTTGATATAAGTGATGCATTTTATGCATCACTTATATTAAATTTATTTTAAATTAAGAGCTCTTCTTTGATTTTGATGGTTTTTTTTCCTGTGTTTCAAAATGTTTTTCAATGTAATCAATACTATCATCAATTAAATTATTAGCATGCTGACTAGCCTTTAAAAATTGTTCAAAAGATACATTTAAATTAGCTACACTAGCTTTAATCATTGCAATTGCATTTTCAGATCCAGCTGGAGCAGATTTAGATAAATCGTCGATTGTTTTGTTTAGATCAGTAGTAAGTTCTTCCATTTTAATCTCAGCCAAGTTAGCAAAATCTTGTTGTGATTTACTTGCAATTTCAACAAATTTCTTGTTAAATTTTAAAAGATTTTCGGCCCCTGGCTTTGTTTGTGAGGTTGCGATATCCATTAAATGCTTTGAATCTTTTGCAGACATTATTTCTTGTGTAAATTTTGATAATTGTTCAACAGAAGCTTTTGATGCACTTAAGTTTAAGCTCATCAATTCTGTGAAGTTATTAAAAGTCCTGCTTGCAACTTCATTCATTGAGTTAATTTGAGAATTAAATGTGGATTTTGTTGCATTAGATAATTGATCTACTCCCGGAAACATAAACTCCTCCTGTAATATATTCATTTTTTGTGCAATGCAATAATATGTGATTATTTTATAAAGTATAAAAAATGTCAAGCATTATTGTGCTTTGCAAAAAAACTTTAAAGCTCAATTAACTTCGAAGAAATCTTTGTGATAAAAATTTCTAATAAATTTCTTATTATTAAAGTGTTATTTATTGGAAATAAACACATAAATAGATTAAAAGCTTCATACTACAATTAAGAAACTTTATTATATTAACAAACTATTACTGAAATAAAAAAAACTGAATTAACTAAATTATTTAGTTACAACTTCTTTTAAGATTTTTTTTTGTTTTTTTTCTCTTTTTCTCAAGCTATTTTTATTTTCAATTTTTTTCTTTGAGGGATTATTACCTTTAACGATTTTGTCATCTTTTTTGTTATTACTTTTTGCTATTTCACTTTTTGATTTTCTTTCCTCAAATTCAAAAGCAATTTTTCCATCTTTACCCTTAACTAGAAATGCTTTAAATGGCCTTCTTGTTCTTTGAGATACAAATCCTACCAACAGATCTGTTTTACCATCTGTAAGTAATTTACTCATTTGTTCAGTATTAATTTCTTTTTGCAAAATAATTCTACTACTTCTAAATTCACAAAGTTTTGGCCGGACAACATTATTTTCACAAACATATACAAGTGGGAGTTCATAAACACTCCCTAAACACTTTGGACATTTTCCTATTAAATTGAGATTTGATGTATCAATTGGTTCTGAATTTTCGTCATCATCTTGCTTTCCAAAATCAAATTCAAGCTTGAAGTTATTAATCTCACTATCCTTAGAAAGCTTTAAAACCGCAGCAAATGGTCTACCAATCTTAGATCTAAAACCCTGAAGTGGTCCTATAATATGATTAGTTAAAAATTCCTCAACTTCATTAATTTCAAATTGTCTACTGCCTGGAGTTTTACTTATAGAAAATTCACAATTTAAACAAGCAAATCTTCTATAGTTTTCTTTAACAACGCCTCCACAATTTGGACAAGAAGTTTCTAAAGTTACATAATTTCCTGGAATTGTTTGATTATTAAATTCTTTTGCTCTTTTAACAATTGTTTCTGTCATATTTGCAATTTCACTCATAAATTCTTTTCTGCTAATACTTCCAGATTCCATTTGACTTAATTTAAATTCCCATCCACCAGTTAATTCAGGCGCAGTTAATTCTGAAACTCCTAGACCTCGCAAAAGAGTCATTAATTGAAATGCTTTTGCCGTTGGTAGCATTTCTCTTCCTTCTCTTATTAAATACTTTTCTGCAAGTAATCCTTCGATAACCGCAGCTCTTGTCGCTGGCGTTCCCAGTCCTTTGCCAGCCATTGCTCCCCTTAAATCCTCATCATTGACAAACTTTCCAGCACCTTCCATTGCAGACAAAAGAGTAGCTTCAGAATATCTGGCAGGTGGTTTAGTTTTTAGATGAATGAAAAAAATATCCTCTACATTCACAATTTCATTTTCAATAATTGGGACTAATGTGTCTTTGTTATCATCATTTTTTACAGATAATGACCGAAAATGCTTACCGTAAACACTTAACCAACCAGGTTTTAATAAAATTTTCCCGTCAGTTTTGAATTTATAATTAAAAATAGTGGTATACCTTGTTGTTATCAAATACTCAGCTGGCGGAAAAAAAATGGCCAAAAATCTTCTCACAATTAACTCATAAAGCTTTTGCTGAGGCTCTGTAAGATTTTTTGGCAACTGTGTTGTAGGAATAATAGCGAAATGGTCACTAATTTTTGAATTATCAAATATCCTTTTACTAATTTTTACTAATTTATTCTTTAATAAATAATTTGAATTTTCTGAAAAAGACTCGTTATTTGAAAGAGCCTTAATGGTTTCGATCACAGAACTCAAATAGTCTTCGGGTAAATGTCTAGAATCAGTTCTAGGATATGTTACAGCCTTATGCCTTTCGTATAAAGCTTGAGCAAGACCTAATGTATTTTTGGCCGAAAATCCAAATTTTGAATTTGCTTCTCTTTGAAGACTTGTTAAATCAAATAAACTAGGAGACAAAGATGTGCTTGGTTTTGATTCTTCAGAGACATTCGCAGACTTTCCTTGACAATCACTTATGATTTTATTTGCATAGTTTTCCGACCAAATCCTCTCAGTTTTTTTTTCAGAATCTTTATCATCTTTTTTGAAATCTTGATCAAACCAGCGACCTTCGTAGAAGCCATTTTTACAAGCAAATTTTGCTTTAACTTCCCAAAAATCACGAGAAATAAATTGTTTAATTTTTTCCTCTCTACTGACTACTATCGATAATGTGGGGGTTTGAACTCTACCGACAGTCGTTAAATAAAAACCTCCTTCTTTAGAATTAAAAGCAGTCATGGCTCTTGTTCCATTAATTCCTATCAACCAATCTGCCTCACTTCTGCATCTTGCTGCATCTGCAAGAGGTATTAATTCTTCATCTTTTCTAAGGTTAACAAAAGCATCTCGAATAGCTTTAGGTGTCATAGACTGCAACCACAATCTCTCAATTGGTTGCTTGGCCTTTGCATATTGGATGATCAACCTAAAAATTAATTCACCCTCTCTACCAGCATCACAGGCATTAATTAAACTTTTTATATCTTTTCGTCTAATGAGTTTACTTAATAATTTGAGTCTTGATTCTGTCTTTTTGATTGGTTGTAAAGCGAAATAAGGAGGAATCATTGGTAAGTTTGTAAACGACCATTTCCCTCTTTTAACATCATGCTCTTCAGGAGCTGCAATTTCTACTAAATGACCTATAGCAGAAGATAAAACATATTTTTCTGATTCATAATAATCATTATATTTATCAAAACCACCAAGAATTTTTGCAATATCATTTGCAACTGAGGGCTTTTCAGCAATTATTAAACTTTTAGTCATAGCTCTTAAAAATTTAAAAAAATAAATAATATAAATTTATAAAATTAATTTTTTCAATATTATAGTTTTAATTATTTTAGAAATTATTGATTCGCATCATACAAATTGTAATTTATATAGTCTTTACAAAGTTTTAATACTTGAGTTATCAATTGAAGATTTTTATTTAATGCAAAAGTAATTCTTCAAATTCGTCATCATCGCTAATAAAAAGCTCATCAAAAATCAAACTATCAGGATCCTTACCCTGACTCCACAGAACAAGCAAAACAATTATTTTTAATTTTTCAAGGGAAACTGGAAAATCTTTAATTGCGCAAGCTCTTTCTATAACTATTTCCCTTTGCAGAGTATTTATTATATTTGCAGATTCAAGAAACTGAATAAATCCAATAATTTCCGTACCTAATAGATCGAACTCTTTATTTGTGTAAACTCTGAAACCAAAAGAAAATGCCGTTTGCTTTACCTCTAAAATTGACATTTCATCAGTAGTTTTTGTAAGGCCAGTTAACCAACCTAAAGCACTTGAAATCTCATCCTTCTCAAAACCAAGTGCAGAAAGTTTTTTTGCCAAAACTTTCGAATCTGGGCAAGCCTCAAGTCGATTATAGGTTTCATAAACGTACACTAAAACGTCAAACATTATATTAATGTATCGTTAAGCTGGCTTCTATACAAGTGATGTTCCAAAAAAAAATATAAAAAAAAAAATTATTATTTTCGTCAAAATTATATTTAATAAAATCAGCACCTTAAAATTAGTCATTTTCTCTGAAAATAAAAGTTGCATTATTTGCAAAAAAAATCTTATAAATTATTTTAAAAAAAAATTGATTAAAGCCGGAATAATTTAACAACTAAACGTATGCTAAAATCCTTTAAGTTTGTTAAGTTGTTATTTAATTAAAATTAAATTTATTTATGCCTTTATTAAATATTCTAAAATATCCTGATTCAAGATTAAAAAACGTAGCGCAAAAAGTTGTTTCGTTTAACAAAGATCTATCGAAAATAGTTTCTGATATGAGTGAAACAATGTATAAGGCTCCCGGTATTGGTTTAGCAGCTACGCAAGTAAATATTAATAAGGAAATTATAGTAATTGATATTTCAGAAAAAAGAGATAATCTATTAGTTTTGATAAATCCTGAAATTATTTGGACAAGTGAAAATAAAAAATTTTATGAAGAAGGTTGTCTTTCTATACCTGGAATTTATGAAAATGTATGCAGACCATCAGAGATTAAAGTTAAGTCATACAATCTTGAAGGTAAAGTATTTGAAATTAGCGCTGATGGTCTGTTATCTGTATGTATTCAACATGAAATGGATCATTTAGTTGGAAAAGTGTTTGTTGATTACTTATCAACTTTGAAAAGAAGTAGAATTAAATCTAAACTTTTGAAAGAAGAAAGAGAATTAAAAAAAATAGCTTAATTATAATTTTAATTTAAGTGAAGAATTTATTTTCCAATTTTTAATATGAGAGTTATTTTTGCTGGCACATCTAATTATGCAGTTTCAGCACTTTCCTCAATTCTTGAAGCTGGCTATGAAATACCTCTAGTTTTAACTCAACCTGATCGTGCTGCAGGTAGAGGTATGAAATTGAAAGAATCTGATGTTAAAAAATATTCTTTAAAAAAAGGTCTCAAAATCCTTCAACCAAGATCATTAAATTTAAAAGGAAAATTTCCCGAAATTGCAAGAAGTGCGATAGAAACTCTCAAATCGACTAAACATGACTTAATGATTGTTGCAGCATACGGTTTAATACTTCCATCATCAGTCATTAAAATACCAAAATACGGTTGTATTAATATTCATGCTTCTTTGTTACCTAGATGGAGAGGAGCTGCTCCAATTCATAGGGCGATTGAAGCTGGTGATGAGAAAACTGGAATAACAATTATGCAAATGGATGAAGGGCTAGATACTGGACCAATTTTAATGTCGGAAAGTATTGATATTTTGTTTAATGATACAACTGAAAGCCTTCTAATAAAACTTTCTAAACTTGGTGCAGAGCTCATTTTAGATGTCCTCAAAAAAATTGAATTTGGCAGAATAAATTCCCAACCTCAATCAAGTTATGGGATAACATATGCAAAAAAAATTAAAAAAGAAGAAAGTATTCTTAATTTTAATTTGCCTGCAAAAGTACTATTAAGAAAAATTAATGCCTTTAATCCATACCCTGGATCACAATTTATTTTTGAAAATAATATTATTAAAGTCTGGAGCGCGAAAATATTTCATGCAGAAGGGGAACCAGGGAAAATTATAAATATAAGTGAACTAGGACCAATTTTTGCCTGTGGGAAAAATTCACTTATTTTTACAGTACTTCAAAAACCAGGTGGCAAAAAACTTCAAGCTAAGAATTTTATTAATGGATTTAAATTTGATATTAAATGAAATTATGAAAGTATTAATTAATTATCTTATAATTTAATGATGGAAAATAAAGAATTGTTACTTAGAGAAATATTGAAAAATAGAATCCTCATAATTGACGGTGCTATGGGTACTATGATCCAAAAGTATAAATATGAAGAAATTGATTATCGAGGCAATCGTTTTTCTGAGTTTTCAAATAATGGAAAAGAGGTATTTCTGAAAGGCAATAACGAACTTTTAACGCTTACACAGCCAAATACAATTAAAAATATTCATGAAAGCTATCTTTTTTCAGGCGCAGATTTAATTGAAACAAATACTTTTGGAGCAAATAAAATAGCTCAAAATGATTATTTTATGGCTGATTTGAGTTATGAAATGAATTTAAAATCTGCCAGAATAGCAAAAACTGCATGTGAAAAATTTTCTACCAAACTTAAACCAAGATTTGTTGCTGGAGCAATTGGTCCAACTCCAAAAACTGCTTCTATATCCCCAGATGTTAATGATCCAGGATTCAGAAATATAACTTTTGATGAACTTTATGAAAGTTATCTAGAACAAGTCAAAGCGCTGTATGAGGGTGGTGTCGATCTTTTTCTTATAGAAACTGTATTTGATACATTAAATTGTAAGGCTGCAATTTTTGCTGTTGAAAACTTTTTTGAAAAAAATAAGGTAAAAATTCCAATAATAATTTCTGGAACGATAACAGATGCCTCAGGTAGAATTCTTTCTGGTCAAACTGTATCAGCCTTTTGGAATTCAATACGTCATGCAAAACCACTTGCTGTAGGTTTAAATTGTGCTTTAGGAGCTGCATTAATGAGACCTTATGTAATAGAGTTATCAAAGATTGCTGACACATTTATTTGTATTTATCCTAATGCTGGTCTTCCAAACCCTATGTGTGAGACTGGTTTTGATGAGACGCCCGAAATAACTTCAGCTTTAATTAAAGATTTTGCTGAGGGTAGTTTAGTAAATATTGTTGGAGGATGCTGCGGTACTACCCCTGAACACATTAAATCCATATTAGAAAAAGTAAATAATATTCCTCCAAGAAAAATCCCACTAATAAAGAAAAAAATGAAACTTTCTGGTTTAGAAGCCTTTGAAATCTCAAGTAATTCTCTTTTTGTTAATGTAGGTGAAAGAACAAATGTAACTGGATCAAAAATCTTTTCTCAATATATTTTAAATAATAAATATGATGAGGCAATTAATGTTGCTAGACAACAAGTTGAAAATGGTGCTCAAATAATTGATATAAATATGGATGAAGCAATGCTTGATTCAGAGAAATCAATAAAATATTTTCTAAACCTTGTTGCTTCAGAACCAGATATAGCAAGAGTTCCAATAATGATTGACTCATCAAAATGGTCTATTATTGAAGCAGGATTAAAATGTGTTCAAGGAAAATCAATCGTAAATTCAATTTCTCTCAAAGAAGGCGAAGAAAAATTTTTAACTCAAGCAAAATTATGTAAAAAATTAGGTTCAGCCATTATTGTTATGGCTTTTGATGAGAAAGGTCAAGCTGACTCATTCGATAGAAAAATTGAAATTTGTTCAAGAGCTTACAATTTATTAACTAAAGGTAATTTTTTTCCAGCTGAAGATATAATTTTCGATCCTAATATTTTTGCTGTTGCAACAGGCATAGAAGAACATAATAATTATGCCTTAGATTTTATTAATGCAACTAAGTGGATTAAAAAAAATTTAAAACATTCAAGTGTAAGTGGTGGTGTATCAAATGTTAGTTTCTCATTCAGAGGAAATAATCAAGCTAGAGAAGCACTTCATACAGTATTTTTAAAATATGCAATTGAAGCTGGTTTGAATATGGGAATAGTAAATCCTGGAATGTTAGGACTTTACGATGATTTAAACCCAAATTTACGGTCATGTGCAGAAAGTGTAATATTAAATTTAAGTGAAAATGCTACTGAACAGATGATAGATATCTCAAACTCTTTTAAATCTGGAAAAAAAAACAAAGAAAAAAATATTGAATGGCGAACAAATTCAAATAAAGATCGGATTGCACATTCTCTTGTACATGGTATTACAAAATGGATTGTTGAAGATACCGAAGAAGCAAGACAAAAATCGATGTCAAATGGTGGTAAGCCAATTAATGTTATTGAAGGTCCTTTAATGAATGGTATGAATATTGTTGGAGATCTTTTTGGACAAGGCAAAATGTTTTTACCGCAAGTTGTAAAATCTGCCAGAGTAATGAAAGAAGCAGTCGCACATCTTATTCCTTTTATCGAGGAAGAAAAATTAAAAGAACAACTAAAAACCGGAAAAATGTCTAAACCTAAAGGTAAGATATTAATAGCAACAGTAAAAGGTGATGTTCACGATATTGGGAAAAATATAGTAACTGTAGTTCTTCAATGTAATAATTTTGAAGTAATAAATATGGGTGTGATGATTCCATGTTCAGAAATTCTTAAAAAAGCAAAAGAAGAAAAAGTAGATATGATAGGACTGTCTGGTCTAATAACACCATCATTAGAGGAAATGACAAATGTTGCCAAAGAAATGCAAAGGGATACTTACTTTAATAAATTTAATATTCCTCTTCTAATTGGAGGAGCAACTACAAGTAGAGTTCATACTGCAGTTAAAATTGCACCAAACTATGATGGACCTGTAATTTACGTGCCTGACGCATCTCGATCAGTATCAGTTGCTCAATCTTTGTTGTCACCAAAAATAAAAGAAAAATACCTTGAAGAATTAAATAATAACTATGAAAGAATTCGTTTTGAACATCAGAATAAAAAAAGTAGACCCATTATTTCAATTGATGATGCGAGAAAAAATATGATGAAATTATCTTTTGTTGGGGAATACAAACCTTTTAAACCTAAAATTATCGGGAAACGCTTTTTTAAAAATGTAGATTTATCTAAGCTAGAAAAATATATTGATTGGGGGCCTTTTTTTCAAACTTGGGATTTGGCTGGTCCTTTTCCACAAATTTTAGAAGATCCTGTTGTTGGAAAAACAGCTGTAAATGTTTTTAATGAGGGTAAATTACTTTTAAAAAAAATTATTGAGGGAAGATGGCTAAAAGCCAACGGTGTTGTTGGTATTTATCCTGCAAACAGTATCAATAGCGATGATATTGAAATTTATAAAGACGAGTCAAGATCAGAGATTGCATTTACATATTATGGTTTAAGACAACAAACCAAAAAACCTTTAATAAACAACGTCCAAAGACCAAATCAATGTTTAGCTGATTTTATTGCTCCCAAAAAATCCAGAATAAAAGATTATATTGGAATTTTTTCACTTACGTCAGGTATTAATATAGAAAAATATGAAAATCATTTCAATCAAATTAATGATGATTACTCATCAATAATGCTCAAAGCGTTAGCGGATCGTTTAGCTGAAGCTTTTTCAGAATTTCTACATGAACTTATAAGAAAGGATTTATGGGGATATGCAAAAAATGAAAAAAATTCGGTGGAATCTTTGATAGCAGAAAATTTTACTGGCATAAGACCAGCCCCTGGATATCCATCATGCCCTGAGCATTCTGTAAAAAAAGATATCTTTAAAATATTAAATTGTGAATCAATAGGTTTATCTCTTACTGAATCTTTTGCAATGAATCCAGCATCTTCTGTTTGCGGCTTTTATTTTGCTCACCCAAAATCGAAGTATTTTGATGTTGGCAAAATCGATAGTGATCAGCTTAAAAGTATTGCTATCAGAAGAGGAAAAAAGCTTCAACAATTAGAAACATGGTTATCATCAAATTTATAAATTTTATTTTTTTTGATTTATTACTTCTTTAATTTTAGGTAACAAAATATAAGCTGGAAAAGCAAGAAAAAAGGTAAATAAAAAATAGTATGTATAACCTAATTCTTGAGCTCCTATGCCTCCAAACCATCCAGCAATAGAGCGTGAGAATGCAAAAATTGAAGATAGTATTGCATATTCAGTTGTTGCTCTTGATTTACTTACTATCGACATTAAAAATGCTAAAAATGCTGCAGTTCCTAGTCCGCCTGTAAAAGATTCAATTGCACTAGCAGAATACATTATCAATTGATGTGAAAATTCAATTTCAGATATTTGGTTGGTTTCTGGAATTATATATGCAGCAAATACATATCCTAAATTTGACAAAGCCTGAAAAAGACCAAGAATCCACAACGCCTTAAAAATTCCAACTCTGTCTGTATACCACCCGCCTACAAGACCACCCAGTATTGATAATATTAGACCTAAATTAACAGAAACTAGACCAATTTGCGCATTTGTAAAACCGCTATCGACCCAAAATGGTTTAATCATAAATCCCATAGAAGAATCTGCTAGTTTAAACAAAAGAATAAAACAAATTAAATAAATTATATTTTTAGATTTTAATAAAGAAATAAAAACACCAAAAATAGGTCCATCATTATCCATTTCATTAACTTTATTTTTATATCTAAATTTTATAGAAAATAAAAAAGCTGATATTAATATTAAAATAATTGGAATAAACTTATAAAACCAATATTTTTTTAAGAAAATAATAAAAGAAAAATTAAAGGAGTCGATTAAAGGCCAAATTAACCCAAATAAAAAAATTATTAATGCAAAAAAAATGATTGGATTTTTAAAAATTTGATAAAATTCATTTTTTAATTTAGGCTTTTTTCTTTTAACCTCATCTTCTTTAGGAACTAATAAAGACAGCAAAGATAAAATGAAAAAGATAAATCCAGTATATAAAAATGTAATACTCCAACCTGATTGATCAGATATAATTAAAAGCACTCCAGATGCTAGCATTCCTACTCTATAAAAAGCTATCCTAAAACCATTCGCAATTCCAAGTTCATTTTTATTTAATTTTTCAATTGTATAACCATCAATTGCGATATCTTTAGTGGCGGAAAAAATTGTAAAAAAACTTATAGCTACCCATGACCACAATCCAAGTCCAATTTGCTTTGCAAAAAAAATCATCACAAGGCCCATAAAGATATCTGCCGTAGCCATCCAAAATCTATGTCTGCGAGTAAAATCTATAAGTGGAGCCCATAAAAACTTTAATGACCAAGATATTCCGAAAAGACTAAGAATTCCAATTTGATTAAGAGGAACATCGCTTTGTCTGAAAAAAACTGGGAAAATATCATAAAAAATACCAAGAGGTAACCCCTCAGAAAAGTACAAAAAACTGACCCAAAAAAGTTTTGAGTAAAGTAATTTATTTTTTTTATATAAAAAAAAAGCCATTAAATTTTTCTTTTTTTTAATCTAAAAATCGCAAGAGATCCTCTTAGATTTGAAAAATATTTAACTGGGACTCCTTTTTCAGTCAGAGATATACAATCTAAAACTTCAAGACCTACATTATTAGCTAATTTTTCAAAATCTGTTACAGTTGCGTATCTTAAATTTGGCGTGTCGAACCACTGGAAGGGCAAAGTATTCGAGACAGGTGTCTTACCTAGTAATAAAGAAAGTCTGTGAGACCAAAAACCAAAATTTGGAAAAGAAACTATCATTTCTCTGCCAACTCGTGCGATATCACTCATAGTTTCTTCAACATTTTTTATCATTTGAAGAGCTGACAAGCACAGGACAACGTCAAATACATCATCAGCAAACATAGCTAATCCACTTTCTATATCTTGTTGAATAACCGATACTCCTTTATCAATACAATAAGGAATGCTCGAGGAGTCAATTTCAACTCCATATCCATAACATTGTCTTACTTCTTGAAGAAAATACATCATTGAACCATCGCCACAACCTAAATCAAGTACCCTAGAACCAGGATTAACCCAATGCGCAATAAATGCTAAATCTGCTCTAATTCCAACAATTTTCTCTTTGTGCATAATAATAATTTTTACTTTTTAAAAATTATTTATTTATTTTTAACCAAATTTTTTCAAAATATGCTCTGATTACGCTCATATAGTGAAAATTATTTTTCAGAAAAGCATCATGCCCATGTGAAGTTTTAATTTCTGAATAAGTCACTTTTCTATCATTTTTCATCAAAGCTTCAACTATTTCTTTACTTCTTTCTGGAGGGAAACGCCAATCGGTCGTAAACGAAATTAATAAAAATTCAGCTTGAGTAATTGACAGTGCTTTAGACAAATCTCCCTCAAAATTCCTTGCTGGATCAAAATAATCTAAAGCTTTTGTCATTAATAAGTAAGTATTTGCATCAAAGTATTCGGAAAACTTTTCCGCGGTATACCTTAAATATGACTCTATCTCAAAATCAATACCATAATCAAATTTATAACTTTGTTCTTTTGTATCTCTTCCAAATTTTTTTGCCATTTCATTATCTGAAAGATAAGTAATATGTCCTATCATTCTTGCTACCTGTAAACCTCTTTTTGGAACAACTTTGTGGCTATAAAAATCACCATTATGAAAATCTGGATCAGACAAAATAGCTTGACGAGCTACATCATTAAACGCTATATTTTGTGCACTTAAAGTAGATGTTGAAGCAATAACTAGACAGAATCCTAATTTGTCAGGATAAAGCATGCTCCAGGCAAGTGCTTGCATTCCTCCTAATGAACCGCCAATAATTGCAGCGAATTTTTCAATACCGATTGCATTAGCAAGCCTAGCTTGTGAATGAACCCAATCTTCAACAGTAACCAAAGGAAAATTTGCACCATACAATTTTCCAGTAATAAAATTTTTATGCATAGGTCCAGTTGAACCAAAACATGATCCTAAATTATTTATTCCCACAACAAAAAATTTGTCAGTATCTAAGGGCTTTTTTGGACCAACCATATTATTCCACCAACCTAAGCTGTTAGGCTGTCCTTCATATTCCCCTGCAACGTGATGAGAAGCATTTAATGCATGACAAACTAATACTGCATTAGAACGAGTAGCATTTAACTCTCCATAAGTTTCATAAACTAATGTATATTCTGAAATTTGAGAACCACTTTGTAATTTTAAGGGCTCATGAAATTTCATTGATTTTGTTTCTACGTAACCTAAGTCATTCATATAATTTAAATTATTACTAGACATAAAAAAGCCCGACAGCATCAAGCTCTTCGGGCAGACTAAATATTACATATTAACTAACATACATAACATTTATTATAAAGTTTTATCTTTAATTTTATAGAAGATATATGATTTACCAATATATAGCAAATGGATAATCTTCAAATTTAATTGTTTCAAATATTTTTTTCTATATTCTTAATAAACATCTTAGCAATATTAAAGTTAGTTTGTTTGTATATTTCTTGAAAACAAGTTGGACTTGTTATGTTAACTTCGGTTAAATAATCACCTATGATATCTAAACCTGCGATTACTACTCCTCTTTCTAAAAGAATTGGCGCTAGTGTTTCTGCTATTTTTTTATCACGCTTATTTATTGAAATAGCATAACCACTGCCACCTGAAGCTAAATTTCCTCTAATCTCTCCTTTAGCAGGCTTCCTTGCTAAACAGTAAGGAACAATTTCTCCGAAAATAATCAAAACCCTTTTGTCACCATCTTTTATCTCAGGAATATACTTTTGAACCATGATTTTGTGTCTGCCAAAATTAGTTAATTTTTCTATAATTGAATTAAAATTTAATCCTAAGTTATTTATATAAAAAATGCCTTGTCCACCCATACCATCTAATGGTTTTAAGATTATTTCTTTGTGATCTTTAAAAAATTTCTTAATAACTGAATTATTATTTGTAACAATTGTAGGAGTTATAAAAGAAGGAAAATCTAAAATTGCAATTTTTTCGTTATAATTTCTGATTGATGAAGGGCTGTTAAAAATTTTTACTCCTTTTTTTGCCGCTATTTCAAGTAAAAGATTTGCATTTAGATAATCAATATCAACTGGAGGATCAGTTCTTTCAATTACTACGTCAAAAAAATTTAAATTTACATCCTTTTTTTTCTCTTTTTCAAACCATGATCCAACAATTTTTATATGAATTTTTGAAACCGTAGCTTTTATATCTTCATTAGAAAAAAAAATATCTTGATGAGAAAAAACATAAATTTCGTGTCCCAACGAATTTGCTTCAATTATCATGGCATATGTAGAATCTTTTTTTATATCGAATAATTCTATTGGATTAGTAACGAACGCTATTTTCATTAATAAATTTATCCTTTTTTAGAATCATATTTTAAAATTCTTCTTTATTTGGGTCCGTTTTTTCTAATTCTATTGAAGCAGCTAACATAGCAAGTCTTGCAACAACACCACAAATATAAAATCTATTTGGAGGGATTGTTCCAGGTTTTGCTGAAATACCAGGAACAGCATGTTGATGAGCAAACGCTAATGGAACAAAATGAGATCCATTAGTATTAAGATTTTCATTAACTTCTTTTGCTGGATTTACTCTATAGAAACCCCCTACTACATAACGATCTACCATGTAAACTACTTGTTCAGCTGGAGCACCATTTATTTGCTCAAAAGTATGAACTCCCTCCTGCAAAACAACGTCTGAAACTTCAATGCCATCCTTAATTACTGACATTTTATTTCTTTGTTTTCTATTCAAATCTTTAACATCATCAACATTACTAACTGTCATTATTCCCATACCGTATGTTCCTGAATCAGCTTTAACTATCAAAAAGGGTGTTTCCTTGATTCCATACTCTTTATATTTTTTCTTGATCTTAGTTAATAATGTATCAACGTTTGACGCAAGACATTCTTCTCCTTCTCTGTCGTGAAAATTAACTTCAGTACATTTTGCAAAATATGGATTTAACATCCAAGGATCAATATTAATCATTTTCCCAAATTTTTTAACTAAATCATTGTATGTTGAAAAATGATTTGATTTCCTTCTAATAATCCAACCTGCATGTAATGGTGGCAAAAGCGTTTGTTCATTGATATTTTTTAAAATATCTGGTATCCCAGAAGAAAGGTCATTATTTAAAACAATCGTACAAGGATCAAAATCATTTAATCCTATTCTTCTTCCTTTAGATATTCTTTTTATAGGTTCTAATATGATATTTTTCCCATCAGGTAGTTCAATATTTTTTTTTGAGGTAACATCTTCATCTAAACTACCTAATCTTACATTCAAACCAGTTTGTCTAAAAATTTTTACTAATCTTTCAATATTCTGTAAATAAAAAGTATTTCGAGTATGGCTTTCAGGTATAAGTAATAAATTTTTTGCATCGGGACAGTATTTTTCAATTGCGGCCATTGCTGCCTGAATGGCAAGTGGTAGCATTTCTGATGAAAGATTGTTAAAACCTCCTGGAAACAAATTTGTATCAACAGGGGCGAGTTTAAAACCAGAATTCCTAAGATCTACAGAACAATAAAATGGCGGGGTATGTTCTTGCCATTCGAGTCTTAACCATCTCTCAATATTTGGCGTTGAATCTAAAATTTTTTTTTCTAAGTCCAATAAAGGACCACTTAATGCTGTTACTAAATGAGGAACCATGAAATACTCTTTAAAAAACTTGTTAAAAATAATATTTGGATTCTAACCGGAAATTAATTTGAGTGCTTTAACAAAATCAATGGCGAGAAAAGTCAAGAAATTTAAAAAAAAATCGCCTTCAATTGAAGGCGATTTAAACAAAGAGATGTTTATTTTTTATTAATTATGATAGGCTTTTTCTCCATGAGAAACAATATCTAGACCATCTTGCTCTTCTTCTTCAGAAACTCTTAAACCAAATATCGCATCTGTAATTTTATATGCAATAAAAGCGATAATACCAGAAACTAAGATTGTAATAATTACACCCTCAGCCTGAATTAAAACTTGAGAGCCTATAGAATTATCCATCCCAATTCCACCTAAACTTGATGCGGTAAAAACTCCAGTTAAGATTGCTCCAATAATTCCGCCAATTCCATGAACACCAAATACATCGAATGAATCATCTGCACCCAACATTTTCTTTAAGCCTGAACATGCCCAAAAACAAATAAATCCACATAAAAATCCTATTACAATCGCGCCCATTGGACCTACTGATCCACATGCTGGTGTAATTCCAACTAGACCGGCGATACACCCAGAAGCAGCTCCAAGCATCGAAGCTTTTCCTTTTACAAGAGCTTCTGCCAAACACCAAGCCAAAATTGCTGCAGCAGGACAAATAATAGTATTTAAGAAAGGCAAAACTGCACCAGAAGTTGCCTCTAAATTAGATCCAGCATTAAAACCAAACCAGCCTACCCACAACATTGATGCTCCAACCATAGTAAATGTCAAATTATGAGGTGGCATTGGTTCAGTTGGATAACCTTTTCTTTTACCCAAAACATATGCTCCGACTAAACCTGCAACTCCACAGTTAATATGAACAACAGTTCCTCCAGCAAAGTCTAAGGCTCCTTTGTCTAAAAGGTATCCACCTTCACCCCAAACCATATGTGCAACTGGAATGTATGCAAAAGTAAACCATAATGCTGAAAATAGTAAAACTGACGAAAACTTTATTCTTTCAGCAAACGAACCAACGATCAGAGCACAAGTAATTCCTGCAAATGTTGCCTGAAAAGCTATGAATAAATATTCAGGTAACATTATTCCATCAGAAAAAGTTGCCGCTAAAGAATCAACATTAACACCTGACAAGAAAGATGCTCCTAAATTACCAATAAATAAGCCTGAGCCGCTACCAAATGCTAGGGAGTAACCGTAAATTACCCATAGCACAGAAATAAGTGAAAAAACTACCATTACTTGCATTAAAACTGAAAGCATATTTTTACTTCTTGCCAGTCCTCCATAAAATAATGCAAGTCCAGGAACAGTCATTAAGATCACTAATAATGTTGCAACCATCATCCATGCAACATCTCCTTTTTCAACAATTACTGAAACTTCTTCTACAACTTCAGTTGCTTCCGTAACAGTTTCTGAAGTTTCAACTGCCTCAGTTACACCTTCATGATTATCTGCATGAAGATTTGATCCTAAACCTAAACCCATCATCAACATGCAAATACCTAAAATATTTTTAAGACTATTAATCATCTGAATATCCTCACAATGCTTCTTTATCGGTTTCACCCGTACGAATTCGAACAACTTTTTGTACATCAAATACAAAAATTTTCCCATCACCAATTTTTCCAGTTTTTGCCGCAGTCTCAATTGCTTCGATAGCACTTTCGCAAATGTCATCATCTACCGCTACTTCAATTTTTGTTTTTGGCAAAAAATCTACAACATATTCAGCACCTCGATAAAGTTCAGTGTGACCTTTTTGACGACCAAAGCCTTTAACCTCTGTAACAGTAATTCCCTGAACACCAAGATTTGAGAGGGCTTCTCGAACTTCATCAAGCTTAAAAGGCTTAATGATTGAAGTTATAAGTTTCATAAATCCCCATTTATTGTTAAAAGTTTAATTTAGTTATCATTACTCTCCATAATACTAGAATTCTTTAGAAACTGACAATATTGCGCTAGTTTTAACTATATCTTTACCTTTAACAAATGTTGCATCTACATCTGTACCAATAATAGATAAATCAACTGTTGCAAAACCTATATCTTTTGAAAATGAAATACTATAATCTGAGTAACTATCTTCTGTATTAGCTATATCTTGATAACCATAATGAACACTGATATCAACTTCAGCTATTGAAGGCAAATCAACTGTAAGATCATAATATTGACTTCCATCTGTTCCGTCATATCCAAATAAATCTGTTGGAGCATAATAGTATGTAAAGCTTGCAATTCCAAAACCTATTCCACCATAAATCTCAGTAGTATCTGCAGTCGGATCTAGTTCATTATTTGGATACATATACTGAAGAATTCCAAAATCGTAACTTACTGATTCATTAAAGTCTCCAGATTTTCCAGCATAAACGTCAACTTCTATACTTGCATCTCCGCCACCATCTTGAATCCATCTTATTGTTGATGCCCACAAACCCGCATAAAAACCGTTGTCATTTGCATAATCAAACCCACCATTAAATGCTGGCATATTTCTTGATTGAGAAAATCCACGATATCTGTAATCTGTTGTAAAAGCCATATTGTAGGATATACTAGATGCTCCCTCCTCCTGCGCATGTAATGAAGGAGACAAACCAAGCGCAGTTGCAATTGAACTTAATAAAACTAATCTTTTCATGACCACCCTTTAAACATAAAATTATTAAACATGAATTTTTAAAGATTCGCCAGATATTATTATTAAACATGAATTTTAAAGATTCACCCGATAGCACGGATATAAAGCAGAAGGCATGCCAAGGAAAAATCTATTGAATATTTTGCAAATTTATTTTTTTTTTATAAAATAATCACCTCATAAATACATTATTATTATTTTTTCGCACCAAAAAAAAAATTATGATTCAAATTGGTGCATTTTTTTGAGATATAAATATGGAAACTAAAAATAGTTTTTTTTCAGAGATACACAATAAAATCATTGAAGCACTTAAAAATTCACCTGCCAAAGATTTAGAAAAAAATATCAAAATAATACTCAATCAAGGCTTTTCTAAACTTGATCTACTAACTAGAGATGAATTTGAAACGCAAGCTAAAGTATTAGCCAGAACTAGGGATAAATTAGAAAAATTGGAATTACGTTTAGCTGAATTAGAATCTAAAATTAAAAATGAATAAGAAATTATCATTTTTAGATCTTTTTCAATTCATAAAGGTAAGTACTTTGAAAAATTCTAATTTTTTTTTTATAGTTTTCATTTCTATTTTTAATGTTTCATGTAACCCTCAATTCAATTGGAGAGAGATAAGTGGAAAAGATTACCCTTATAAAATTTTAATGCCTGGAAAAACCAGCAACTTTACAAGATCAGTCAAAATCAATAACCAAAACTTGAAAATGAATATGATAGGAACAAAAATTAATGGAATTAGCTTTACAGTTGCTAGCGCTAAATTAGGAAATAGAAATTTAGTAAAATCAACACTTGATGCTATGCAAATAACAATGGTCAATAACATTTCTGGAAAAATAATTTCAAAAAAAATAGGAAAATTAAATTGTGGGAATGAAATGACTGAAATAACAGCAAAAGGTTTTATTGGAAAAAGTAAAGAACCAACATTACTTCTAGGCAGGTTTACAAAAAAACAAAATTATGTAATCCAAGCAATAATACTAGGACCCAAAAATAAAATTAATCAAGAAGTTTCTGAAAATTTTTTGCTTTCATTTTCAACACAGTGAAACATAAAAATTCACTATTTTTTTTGAGAATATATTGATTACATTTAAATCGAAAGCTTCTGCAAATATTTTAATGCTTGAAAAACATGCATTAATTATTTTTAAACTACTTAAAAAAAATCCTAAAAGAGATGTTATTACTTTTGAAGAAATACCTAGAGCTATAGAAATTTTCGAAAACCAATTTGAAAAAGAAAATAGTGAGGATTGCCAACCAGAAGATATTTTTAGTGAAAACAACGATAATAAACATAGTATACCTTTTGCAATACGCTTTTTTCCTTTTTTTCAAATGTTAAATTCTGCTAAAAAAACTAAACAAAATATTTATTGGGGTTATTAATAGAAGGGCTATGAAGTTGAAAATAAAAAAAAAATCTCTTTCTTTTGAATTAAATAAAACAGCTGAGGTATTATCACTTATTGAAAAAGGAAGAAGTTTATCTTACTCGTTAGATTTTATAATTAAATCTAATGAGTTGTTTGATTCCATCGGTGCAATCAAAAGTTTCACTTATAAGAGCTTAAGAAATTGGGGAACAGCAGAGTACCAAACTAAATTTATAATGGATGTTCCATCAAAATTTAGTAAATTCAAATCTTTAATTAAATGTTCTTTAACATTACTATCTGATCCTAAAAAACCTTATAAAGAATATACTCTGGTAAACGAAACAGTTAATGCCTGTAAACTTGATCCCCAATTATCTAAATTTTGTGGATTAACTAATGCGTCATTAAGAAATTTTTTAAGAAATCGAAATTATATAAATTCAAAGGTTAAAGAAAATGAGGAAGCTTTTTGGAATTATCCTCAATGGTGGATTAACAAGACAAAAATGAACTGGCCAAATGATTGGCAAAAAATACTAAAATCTGGAAATAATATACCACCACTAACTCTCAGAGTTAATAAGAAAAAAATTTCAGTTTGTGATTATTTATCTTTATTAAATGAAAAATCATTAATTGCTGAACAAATTGGTCCTTGGGCAATCAAATTAAAAAATCCTACAAATGTTGAGAAAATACCTGGCTTTAATGACGGATTGGTATCTATTCAAGATGCAGCAGCTCAACTCGCAGCTCCTTTACTTGATGTAAATAAAGGAATGTACGTATTAGATGCTTGTGCTGCACCAGGCGGTAAAACATGTCATTTGTTAGAATTTGCAGATTTGAGTCTAATATCTATTGACAATAATAAAAACAGACTTAATTTAGTAAGAGAAAATTTAAATAGATTAAAATTAGAAGCTAATGTAGTTTATTGTGATGCAAAACTTAACGATTGGTGGGATGGAAATTACTTTGATAGAATTTTAGTTGATGTGCCCTGTACTAGTTCAGGTGTTGTTAGAAGAAACCCAGATATCCGATGGTTAAGAAAACCAGAAGATTCTAAATTTCTTTCAAATGAATCAACTTTAATTCTTAACAACTTATGGGATATGCTTTTACCCGGAGGAAAATTATTATTTGTTACATGCTCAATTTGGCCAGAAGAATCAATTGAAGTTGCTGAAAAATTTGCAAAAAATAATATGGCCATAAAATTAAACTCGCCTGGACAAATATTACCTCAAAACTTGAATAATAATCACGACGGTCTTTTTTTTGCACTATTTAAAAAGCCAATAGGTAAAATTTAGATTTTTTATTCTCAGTAGAAATACAAATTACTTTTTTTGTGAAATATATAAAATTAAAAAAAATTTTTCTTGCTTCTTTGTTTGTGAGCATCACTGCAAATTGTATAGCCGATGGCATAGAGTTTATTAATGCAGAAATTAAATCAACAAATGCAGGCTATAAGTTGTCTACAAACTATACTATTAATTTAACTCAGTCACTTAAAGAAGCATTATCAAGAGGAATATCTCTTTATTTCAATATGAAAGTAAAAATAATGAAGCCAAGATGGTATTGGCTTAATAAAACTCATATTAGAAATTCACAGACTTATAAACTTTCTTACAATGTATTGACTCAAGAATATCAAGTAACTATTAACGATGTTTTTAGAGCATCTTTTCTGACTTTAATTGAAATGGTTTCTTTTTTAAAAAAAACACCAAGCTGGATAATTGCTAATAATGATGATTTAAAAATAAATTCAACTTATTTAATATTACTTCAACTTAGTTTGGACGGATCTAGATTACCAAAACCTCTTCAAGTAAGCGCAATAGGAAATGATGATTGGAAAATTTCTTCTGGTTGGACCCGGTTTTCATATCGCCCTAAAGATAAATGAATAAAAAATTAAGATATTTTTTAATTTTTGCCACGTCAATCGTGGTGATTCTTATGTTTTTACTGGCATTGGCTAGTGAAAATGCAAAGCTATTTGAAACATACTATCAAACTATTTTAAGTGTAAATATTTTTTTTGGAATAAACCTTTTTTTATTAGTAATATTTCTCTTAGTCAGATTATACAATCGATATAAAAGAAAACGTTTTGGTACTAAACTAATGTCAAAATTAGTAATCATGTTTACTGTAATGGGCATTCTACCTGGCATTTTAATTTATCTTGTTTCAGTACAATTTGTTTCTAGATCAATAGAATCTTGGTTTAATGTTCAAGTAGAAACAGCTCTTGAATCAGGTCTTAGTTTAAGCAGAAGTGCACTAAATTCATCTTTAAATGACTTAAAATTAAAAGTAAGATCAGTTGCTAGAGAATTATCTGAAATGTCAGATAATTCTCTAGCAACTGAATTACCCAAAATCTTAGAAAGAAATCAACTACAAGATGCACTAATAATTTCTGGAAATGGACAACTAATTGCAAGCACTGGAAGTAATTTTACTAGTTTGGTATCTGATTTTCCAACTCCTTTTATGATTTCTCGTGCAAGTACATTTAATGGATATGAAGCGATAGAGGGTTTTGATAAAAATATTAAAAATAAGTTAATTTCTCAATTTGAACAATCTAATGTTTTAAGATTAAGAGTTGTAGTCTCAATCAGAGGAGATCCATCTTTATTTTCGTTGAGAAGTCAAAGTCGGTTTTTACAAGTTTTTCAGCCTGCTCCAGAAGAATTAGGTTTAATCGCAGAAGAATTAAGACTTGCCTATGGTGAATATCAAGAAAGATCTCTAGCTAGATCAGGTTTACAAAAATTTTATCTTGTCACTCTAACTTTAATTCTTCTGTTAGTTGCTTTTTCAGCGATGGTTTGTGCATTTATTTTAGCAAGTGATCTCACAAAACCACTTTTAGTGCTTGATGAAGGAACAAAAGCTGTTGCTGAGGGTGATCTATCTCCAAAACCTATACCAACTAGTTCAGATGAGTTAGGAACACTTACTAAATCTTTTAACACAATGACACTTCAACTCTCTGAAGCAAGAAAATCAATATTAAAAAATAGAAAAGCTTTAGAAGATGCAAAAACGTACCTTGAATCTGTTTTAGCAAATATGTCTGCAGGAGTAATTGTTTTAGATAGTCAACTCAAATTATTTACTTATAACAATTCAGCAGAAAGAATTTTAAAAAGGTTATTAAAAGAATTTTTGAAAAAATCATTTTCTGAAATACCTGGTTTAAAGTCTTTTACTAACCCAATAATTAAAGCTTTTTCAGAAAAAAATGCTCAATCAGCAAGTAAAATTGGATCAATAAAAAATCCACATTGGAAACATCAAATAGAAATTGATAGGCTTGTAATTGACCCCAAAAAGGATGATGAAATAACTATATTAATGCGAGGAACAAGATTAAAAGTAGGTTCAAATTTAGGTTATTTAATCGTTTTTGATGATATTTCAGATTTAATCTCAGGACAAAGGTCAATAGCTTGGGCAGAGGTTGGAAGAAGATTAGCTCACGAAATAAAAAACCCATTAACTCCAATTCAACTTTCTGCAGAACGCTTACAAATGAAGCTCCAAAATAAATTAAATTATTCTGATTCAATTCTTCTTCAACAAGGAATAAATACAATTGTTAATCAGGTAGTTGCAATGCAACAAATGGTTGACAATTTTAGAGATTACGCAAAGACTCCTCCACCAAAAATGGAAGTGCTCGATTTAAATGAATTAATTTTCGAAATACTTCAACTCTATGACAATAATGAAGGTTTAATTAATATTATAACAAACTGTAATAGTGATCTTCCAAAAATTTTAGGAGATACCACTCAATTAAGACAAGTAATTCATAATTTACTTCAAAATGCTCAATTTTCAGCTATAGAATTTAAAAAAGAAGACTTATATCCTTGTATTAATATTTCTACTGAGTCAATTCATTTTTCAGATCCAGATGGAAAAACGCGAACCGCAGTATCTTTAAATATTTCTGATAATGGTCCTGGTTTTGATGAAAAAGTAATTAAAAGAGCATTTGAACCATACGTTACGACAAAGAAAAAAGGAACTGGTCTTGGTTTACCAGTCGTAAAAAAAATTATTGAAGAACATGGAGGAAAAATTGAAATTCAAAATCTTGAAAACCAAAACGGAGCCAGAGTATTAATATTATTTTTAAAATTAAAATAAAGAAAAAAAAAAAAATGAATTTACATTTTATATAATTATAGTATCTAATATAAAATAAAAATTATTTGTTAGAGGGGCGCCAATGGCGAATATTTTAGTAGTTGATGATGAAATGGGAATAAGAGAATTGCTTTCAGAGATTTTAGGTGATGAAGGTCATGTTGCCGTAACTGCAGAAAATGCTAACCAAGCGAGAGAACTTAGACTTTCCTGCTCACCCGATCTTGTGCTTTTGGATATTTGGATGCCAGACACTGATGGCATTACTTTACTCAAAGAGTGGCAAAGAGACGGTCTTTTAGATGTTCCTGTAATAATGATGTCAGGTCATGGAACTATCGATACAGCAGTGGAGGCAACCAGAATAGGAGCCATAAATTTTTTAGAAAAACCTATTTCCCTTCAAAAACTTTTAGGGACGATTAGACAGGTTCTATCAAAAATTAAAGAAAATACTAACAATTTTTTTATAAAAGAAAAATATAAGCAAAATAAAGATTTATTAAATACTCAACAAATTAAAAATTCTTCAAATTCTTTGAATCATAATTCCTTTGATGTAATTGGGAATCATGGTGAGGGAGAGTTTCAAGCATCATTTGAATTACCTTTAAGAGAAGCTAGAGATGTTTTTGAAAGAGCATATTTTAAACATCACCTAATAAAAGAGGGGGGAAGTATGACAAAGGTAGCTGAAAGAACTGGTTTAGAAAGAACTCATTTATACAGAAAATTAAAACAACTCGGAATTGGTTCAATGAGAGAATTAAAAAGAAGTGAGTAAGTTTTTATTAATATTTATCTACAATGTTCGGTAATTCAAAAAAAGTCAAGAGTAATCAGCTATTTACACATGAAAAACTTAAAGCAACTTTAATGCGAAGGTTTTCAAAAAAATTTCAAAAACCAATATCAAAAAATAGTATCTATTCCTTCAATAAATTTGTTGAAAAATGGATTGAACATAATAAAAAACCAATAATTATGGATTCTGGATGTGGAAATGGTATCTCGACAATAAAATTAGCAAAGAAATATCCCTTGGACTTTATTGTTGGTATTGAACACTCTAAAGTCAAAATAGAAAAAAATATTTTAAAAAACGCAGATCGTTATGACAATTTTTTTCTTTTAAGAGCTGATTTAGTAGATTTTTGGAGATTATTAAGAATTTCTAAAATTTCTTTAAAAAAAAACTATATTTTATACCCAAATCCATGGCCCAAAAAAAAACATTTATTAAAAAGGTGGCATGGTCACCCGATATTTCCGACTCTACTTGATTTAGGAGAATTACTTGAGTGTAGAAGTAATTGGAAAATTTATATTGAAGAATTTGCTATTGCATGTAGAAAGTTCGCTAATGTAAAAGTTTTAATTGAAAAGTGGAATCCGTATTGTGGTTCAAAAAATGATTTTATTTTTTTATCTAACTTTGAAAAAAAATATTGCCTTTCAAATCATGATTTATGGAGATGCATAGTTTCAATAAAAAATTAATTGATAAAATTTAATCATATATCACTATTAAAGGTGCATGGTCTGAAAAACTAATTTCTTTAAAAACTTCGGCCTTTATTGCTTTTAAAGCTGTTTTAGGCGTTGATACTTGATAATCTATTCGCCATCCTACATTGTTTTTTCTAGCTTCTCCTCTGTTACTCCACCAAGTATATGATTCACTTTCTCTATTAGGATGTAAATGCCGATATACATCCACCCAATTTTTTTTTTCAAAAATCTTGCTTATCCAATCTCTTTCCTCCGGAAGAAAACCAGAATTTTTTTTATTATTTTTCCAATTTTTTAAATCTATTTCTTTATGGGCAATATTCCAATCCCCACAAATTATTACTTCACAATTTTTGTTTTTGAGGTATTCCATTTTTTTTTCAATATAGTTCATAAATTTAAATTTTGCTTCTTGCCTCAGTTCGCCAGATGAACCCGATGGAAAATAAATTGATACGATAATAATATTTTCATAATGACATTCTATATACCTTCCTTCTGATTCAAATTCTTTATTACCAAATTCTTTAATGACTTTATTCGATTTTTGTTTAGAATATATTCCTGTTCCTGAATAACCTTTTTTTTGAGCAAAATGAAAATATCCATAATATCCATTAGGTGCCAATAAATCTTTATCTAAATCAGCCTCCTGTGCTTTTATTTCCTGCATACAAATATAGTCAGCATTTTGAGTTTTTAGCCATTCAAAAAAATTTTTATTTTTTGCTGAACGAATTCCATTTAAATTAATTGAAATTATTTTCATAAAAATATGTTACCTTAAGTTTTATTTAAAAATATAATTAAATTTTAATAAATCATAAAAATGAATAGTTTCTCTTATAATTTTATAAAATTTTCCATAGAATCTGGTGCACTTTGCTTTGGGAAATTTTTAACAAAAGCTGGAAAACACTCACCATATTTTTTTAATACCGGGCTTTTTAATTGCGGCAAAAAAATTAAAAACTTATCTGAATTTTATTCTGAAACAATTATTAACACAAAGATAGACTTTGATATGATTTTTGGACCAGCTTATAAAGGAATTACACTTACTACAGCTATAGCTATTTCCCTATCAAACAAGGAAAAAAATATTCCTTTCTCTTTTAATAGAAAAGAAATTAAAAATCATGGAGAAAAAGGCTTAATAGTTGGATCGAAATTATCAGGAAACGTAATTATTGTAGATGACGTAATTTCTTCTGGGTCTTCAATAATAGATTCCATAGAAATAATAAAATCAAGTGGCGCTAAACCTATCGCTGTTGTTGTGGCTTTAGACAGAATGGAAAAGTCTCCAACAAAATTGTTAGAAAAAAATTTATCATCATCTTTAGAAATTAAAGCAATATATAAAATACCTATCATATCAATTATCACATTAAATGATTTAATTGAATATTTATCTTTACCAAACAATAATGAAGAGCAAATCAAACATTTAAAAGAAATTTCCGAATTTAAAGAAAAATTTTGTGTTGAATAATAGAAAAATTTAATCTAATTTCTTTTTTAATAGTTTATTTAACTCAACTGGATTTGCTTTTCCTTTAGTTAACATCATTACTTTCCCTAATAATGAGTTTAGCGCCTTGGTTTTCCCTTTTTTATATTCTTCAACTGATTTTTTATTTTGTAAAATGATTTTATCAATTACTCTTTCAAGAGTTGAATTATCTGAAATTTGCTGCAAATTTTTTGATTTAATTATTTCATCTGCTAATGTGATTGAATTAGAAGTAGAAATCCACATTTCAGAAAGTACTTCTTTGGCAATTCTTTCTGAAATTGTTTTATCTAATATTCTTTTAAATAGTAAAACAATTTGATTTGGTTTGATTGGAACTGGTTTGATACCACCAAATTTCGTTAGTGATGAAATCTGCCCAAATAACCAATTTACTACCAATTTAGAATGATTAACATCAATTTCCTCCATAATAGCCTCAAAATAATTTGCCATTAATTTATTATGAGTTAGTTTAATAGCGTCATATTCACTAATGTTATATTTTTCTGTAAATTTTTTTCTTTTTTGATCAGGAAGTTCAGGCATTTCTGATTTAATTAGATCTATAAAATCCTGTTTAATAATTAAAGGCGGTAAATCTGGATCTGGAAAATATCTATAATCCATAGAATCCTCTTTATTTCTCATACTTCTGGTAATTTTTTTTTCTGAATCATATAATCTTGTTTCTTGATTTATCATACCTCCACTTTCGTAAATTTCAATTTGCCTTGAAATTTCAAAATTAATTGCCTCTTCTAAAAAGCGAAATGAGTTCAAATTTTTTATTTCACATCTTTTTCTAAACTTTTTTTCTCCTTTTAGTCTTACAGAAACATTTGCATCACACCTAAAAGATCCCTCTTGCATGTTTCCATCACATATATCTAGCCAAACAACAAGAGAATGCAATGATTTTGCGAACATTACTGCTTCTGAAGAGCTTCTTATATCTGGTTCTGAAACTACTTCTAAAAGCGGCATTCCTGCTCTATTTAAATCAATTCCTGTCATTCCATTGAAATTACCGTGTATTGATTTCCCTGCATCCTCCTCTAAATGAGCTCTTGTCAATTTAATTTTTTTAAAAAAAATTTTGTTATCGCTATCTAAAGGAATTATTAATTCACCACCACACAAAATAGGCTTGTCAAATTGACTTATTTGATATCCCTTTGGCAAATCTGGATAAAAGTAATTTTTTCTAGCAAAAATTGATCGTCCAGTTATTTGTGATCCAACTGCCAAACCAAATTTAATTGCTTGACGAACAGCATTTTTATTTAAAACAGGCAGTACACCTGGAAGAGCTAAATCAACTGCACAAGCTTGAGAATTTGGGTTTGCTCCGAAGGAAGTTGGTGCGTTACTAAATATCTTTGAATTTGTAATTAACTGGACATGAGTTTCAATTCCAATAACTATTTCCCAATTCATTTTATCCTTACTAAAGTTTATTCAGGGTTAATTTTATGCCAATTTGTAATTAGTTGGTAATTATGGGCAAGATTTATAAGTTTAGCCTCTGAAAAATAATTACCAATTAATTGTATGCCTACAGGAAGTTTTTTATTAATTTGTTCTTCAACAAAACCACAAGGCACAGACATTGCTGGTAAACCAGCTAAATTAATTGACAATGTATAAATATCCGCTAAATAATTAGAAATAGGTGATTTTTTTTTTGTGCCATTTTTCCATGCAACGTGAGGAGAAACAGGCCCCATTATTACATCACATTTTTTAAAAGCATTTTTAAAATCCTCAGAAATTAGTCTTCTTATTTTTTGTGCTTTAAGATAGTATGCATCATAATAACCGTGGGATAAAACATATGTTCCAATTAAAATTCTTCTTTTAACCTCATCACCAAAACCTTCAGACCGAGTTTTACAATACATTTCATTTAAATCAGAAAAGTTTTTTGAACGAAATCCATATCTAACACCATCAAATCTTGACAAGTTTGATGCAGCTTCAGCAGGAGCAATAACATAATAAACAGGAATTGATAATGCAGTTTTAGGTAAAGAGATATCTATAAGCGTAGCACCCATCTTCTCAAACTCTTTAAGAGCATTTTGAATTGTTTTCTCTACTTTCGCGTCTAATCCTTCACTAAAATACTCCTTTGGAACCCCTATCCTTAGTCCATTTATTTTAGTATCTAAATCGGCTAAAAAATTTTCTCGAGGACGATTTAAGGATGTTGAATCTCTTTCATCATAACCGACCATTTCATTAAGCAACAACCCACAATCTTCAGCAGTTCTGGCAATTGGACCAGCTTGATCCAAAGATGATGCAAACGCTATCATTCCATATCTTGAAATTAAACCATAAGTTGGCTTAATACCAGTAACACCGCATAAAGATGCTGGTTGTCTTATCGAGCCACCAGTATCAGTTCCTGTAGTAGCAGGTGATAGCCCACCTGCTACTGCAGCAGCAGATCCTCCTGAAGATCCTCCAGAAACTAATTCATAATCCCAAGGATTTTTTACTCTTCCATAAAAAGAATTTTCATTAGATGACCCCATAGCAAACTCATCACAATTAAGTTTACCTAAATTTACCATTCCAACTGAATTTAAATTTTGTACAACTTTTGCATCAAATGGGCTTTCATAATTACTGAGAATTTTTGAACATGCTGTAGATTTAAAATCCTTGGTAACAAAAATATCTTTGTGAGCAATAGGAAGACCAGTTAAAGTTTTATATTCTCCATTTGCAATTTTCTCGTCAGCAAATTTTGCCAGAAGTAAGGAGAAATCCTCGTTTATTGATACAAAAGCATTTAAATTACTTTTTTTAATATCTGTTAAAAAAATTTTTGTAATTTCAGTGGAAGAAAAATTCTTTTTTTTTATTCCATCAGATAATTCTTTTAAGGTCAGAGAGAGCATAAATTTATTACGATTAAAATTGTTTATTCAACCACTTTTGGAACTAAGTAATGTCCATTTTCAATTTTAGGAGCTATATTGTTATGATATTGTTGTTCTTTTACTTGCTCTGCAACATCTTCTCTTAATTTTAATTCAAAACTAAAATTTTCTTGAGAAGTTGGATGAGATAGCGGTTCAACATTTTGAATATTAAAATCTATTATTTGATCAAAAAAACCAACAATTTCGTTTAATTCGTCAAGAACATTTGATTTTTCATGGTCAGTTAAAAAGATTTGAGCTAGATTAGAAAGATTAGCAATTTCATCTTTATTAATACTCATAAAAACTCCTGACATTTATTATAAGAAAAACTAATAAAATAAATTAAGTTAACTGGTCTTTGTCAATTTCCTACTACCAATATTTCAAAATATTCGCTAATTATAAGGTAGAATGTAACAATAATAGTCCATTCTTTAAAAACTTACTTTTTTATTTTTTTAGATTACGGAACATTTCATAGATAAATCTTCTTACTTTATTTAAAAAAGGGTTTTATTTTATGTTTGGTTTTATTAGAAGTTATTTTTCAAATGATTTAGCTATAGACTTAGGAACAGCAAATACACTTATTTACGTTAGGAGCCTAGGTATAGTCCTAGATGAACCATCTGTCGTAGCAATTAGGCAACAGGGTGGTCCTAATGCAAAAAAAAATATTCAAGCTGTAGGTAAAGATGCTAAACAAATGCTCGGAAAAGTTCCTGGAAATATTGAGGCAATAAGGCCGATGAAAGACGGAGTAATTGCTGACTTTACTATAACAGAGCAAATGCTTAAACAATTTATCAGAATGGTTCACGATACAAAGCTTTTCAAACCTTCCCCAAGAATTATAATTTGTGTTCCATGTGGTTCTACCCAAGTCGAAAGACGTGCTATTAGAGAATCAGCTCTTGGTGCTGGAGCGTCACAAGTGTTCCTAATCGAAGAACCAATGGCTGCTGCAATTGGTTCAGGATTACCGGTATCTGAAGCTACTGGCTCAATGGTTGTTGATATAGGTGGCGGAACAACAGAAGTCGGAATTATTTCCCTTGGTGGTATGGTTTATAAAGGCTCTGTTAGAGTTGGTGGTGATAAATTTGATGAAGCTATTGTAAATTACATCAGAAGAAACTATGGAATGCTTATCGGAGAGCAAACAGCAGAAACGATTAAAAAAAGAATTGGTTCTGCTTTTCCAGGAACAGAAGTTCGTGAAATGGAAGTCAAAGGAAGAAATCTTTCTGAAGGAATTCCTAGATCTTTTACAATCTCAAGTAATGAAGTTCTTGAGGCGCTTACTGATCCACTAAATAATATTGTTTCTGCAGTTAAAAATGCTCTTGAACAAGCTCCCCCTGAACTTGGAGCTGATATTGCAGAAAAAGGAATGATGTTAACTGGTGGTGGTGCTTTATTAAGAGATCTTGATCGTTTATTAATGGAAGAAACTGGTTTGCCTGTATTAGTTGCTGAGGATCCTCTTACTTGTGTTGTGAAAGGCTCTGGTCTTGCTTTAGAAAGAATGGATAAGCTTGGTTCTCTTTTTTCCTACGAGTAAATTTTATACTAATATTAAAATAACTTTGTCATTTATTTAGTTATAAACAAAATATTAAAGTTTTATAATTTATGGATCATAGTCCGCCACCTCTTTTTAAACAAGGCGCCTCAGCCTTGGCTAAGATGCTATTTTTTGCAATGATTGCAATTGCCTTACTTGTTGTTGATACAAAAATTGGTTCATTAAATATAATCAGACAGGGAATAGGTGCAGCTTTATATCCCTTTCAAGCTGCAGCTCTTTTACCTAGAGATTTATTTAATAATGTAACTCAATATTTTTCTTCTCTTAATCAATTAAGGAAAGAAAATGAATTAATGCGAAAACAAAGTTTTTTAAATTCTCAAAACTTACAAAGAGCAAATTTATTAGAAGTAGAAAATAAACAATTACGAAAATTGTTAGCTGCATCAAAAAAATTAAAAGTTAAATCTATCTTAAGTGAAATTCTTTATGATGCAAGAAATCCTTTTTCAAAAAAAATCGTAATTGACCGAGGATCTATTCATGGCCTTACAGATGGTAATCCCGCCATAGATGATTTAGGAGTGGTTGGGCAAGTTACGACAGTTTTTCCTTTCACTGCCGAAGTTACTCTTCTTACTGACAAAGACCATGCTATTCCAATTATAGTAAAAAGAAGTGGTGTTAGAAGTGTTGCATATGGTACGGGACAGTCGGATGAATTAGAAATTAAATTTATGACTTTTAATGCTGATATCAAGAAAGACGATATCCTTATTACATCTGGATTAGATGGAATTTATCCACCAGGATTATTAATTGCAAAAGTAGTGTCAATAAATAGAAAATCATCTGATACTTTTGCAAGAATTATGTGCAAACCAAGCGCAGGAATATCTAAAAATCGACAACTTTTAATATTATTAACTAAACAAAAAAACTTTCAGAAAATAGATGAATAAATAGTAAAATTTTGTTAAAACTAAATTCATAAGTGAGAAATGACTTGATTGAAAGAGACCATATTTTATTGCCTGTCAGCCCAACATTTATTACTATAAGTTTGCTTGGGGCTTTTATTTCAAATTTAATACCATGGGGAAATTGGATTTGGATTCCAGACTTTGTTGCAATTACATTAGTATTTTGGAGTATTTATCAACCTAGGAAAGTTGGAATTGGTATTGCTTTTTTAATGGGATTAATTATGGATATTCATAATGCAACACTTCTTGGAGAGAATGCTCTGTCGTATACTTTACTCTCTTATTTTGCTATTACTATTCATAAAAGAGTTCTTTGGTTTAAACCTGTTTCACAAGCTATTCATGTTTTACCACTTTTTTTTCTTATGCAAGCATCTCAAATTATTATACAGTTTTTAATAAATGGAAAAATTCCAAGCTTAATATTTTTTTCAAAAAGTTTCATTTCCATTTTAATATGGCCAATTGTTTGTTGGGTTCTATTAGCTCCTCAAAGACGAGCCGTAGATCGTGACGAAACAAGACCGATTTAAATAAATATTATTCTGAAGTGTATTTAAACTTATAAAATCGATGACAGAAATTAAAGATACTGAAAGTGAATTACAGCTATTTCGTTTGAGACTGTCTGCTGCAGTAGTACTTGTGATATTTTGTTTTAGCATATTACTTTTTAGATTTATTTGGCTACAAGCATTACAAAATAATGAGTATGAAGCTTTAGCAGAAAGTAACAGAATTTCAATTGTACCTGCAGTTCCTAGTAGAGGACTTATTTTTGATAGAAATGGTAAAGTTTTGGCTAGTAATTTTTCTGCTTATACTTTAGAAATTTTTCCTTCAAAAATTAAGAATGAAATTAATATCATAATTGAAGAGTTATCCAAGATTTTGAAAATTAGCGAAGAGGATAAAAAACGCTTTTTTAGGCTACAGAAAGAATCAAAACTTTTATCGAGTTTACCTATTCGGACAAGACTAACTGACGAAGAAGTTGCGAAATTTATTGTGAATAGATACAAATTTCCAGGGGTTGATATCAAAGCCCGATTGTTTCGTCAATATCCACAGGGCGAAATTGGTTCCCACATGATTGGTTACATCGGTAGGATAAATAAAAAAGAAGCTAGAAGAATTGATTTAAGTTCTGAGGCTGCTAACTATAGAGGAACAGATTATATTGGTAAAGAAGGAATTGAAAAAAGTTACGAAAAAGAACTTCATGGCGAAACAGGTTATGATGAAATAGAGATTTCTGCAGGTGGAAGAGCAGTTAGGCTTTTATCAAAAACACCACCGTCACCAGGTAAGAATTTAACCTTGACTGTTGATATTGAATTACAAAAAATAATAGAGCAAGCGTTTGGAGAAAGAAGAGGAGCACTGGTAGCAATAGAGCCAAGTTCTGGAGAAATACTTGCTTATGTTTCAAAACCAACATTTAATCTTAACTTATTTGCTGAAGGAATAAATACAAAAAATTGGAACGAGCTTAATACTTCAATCGATAGACCTCTTTTAAATCGACCTTTGATTGGTAGTTATCCTCCTGGATCAACTTTTAAACCTTTTATGGCTCTAGCAGCTCTTGAGCTAGATAAAAGAACCAAAGATTTTTCAATTGAAGATCCTGGATACTTTTGGTTTGGAGATAAAAAATTTAGAGATGATAAAGAAGATGGTCATGGTGAAGTAGATATGTATAAATCAATAGTTCTTTCGTGCAATACCTATTACTACATGTTAGGTAATGATATCAATATAGATTTAATACATGACTTTATGAAACCTTTTGGTTTTGGTCAGCTCACAGGAATAGATTTAGAGAATGAAATAAGGGGGATACTGCCATCTACAAAGTGGAAAAAAAATTATTATAAAAGACCTGAAAGAAAAAAATGGTACCCAGGAGAAACAATTTCAGTTGCAATAGGCCAAGGTTATAATTCATTTACACCTTTACAACTCGCGCATGCAATATCTAATTTAAGTAATAATGGTATCGTAATGAAACCACACCTTGTAAAATCGATTGAAAATTCAAATGGGGAAAGGACTATTTATTCAGTTGAAGATAAAAGTTATACAATTCCATTAAAAAAAGAAAATGTAGATTTTATTAAATCAGCAATGATTGATGTAAATAAAAAAGGAACTGCATCAAATGCTTTTAAAAATGCTCCTTACGTCTCTGGAGGAAAAACTGGAACTGCTCAAGCAGCCTCATTGAGTGAAGAAATTGAATATGAAGCTGAAAAAATTGCTGAAAGATTAAGAGATCATTCTTTATATATTGGTTTTGCTCCAGCTGAAAATCCAAAAATTGCTTTAGCTGTAATAGTAGAAAATTCTGGTTATGGAGCAGCAGCGGCTGCTCCAATTGCTAGAATAGCTATGGATTACCACCTAATAGGAAAAAAACCTAAAATCAAAGAAAAAAAAATATTTAATGATGTCCAAAATTCAATACAATTAAATGGAAATACCATTTCATCACCAATAATAAGTCCTTTACCAAATGAAACAATATCTGAACAAGATGAAGATTTTTAAGGAAAATTGCTTTGATATCTGAGGAAAAAAACCAATTTTCACTTAGAAACTTTCTAAGAAATAGATTATTTATTTTTGACCGATCATTAACCATAATACTTACACTAATAATTATTTTTGGTTGTTTTGCAGTTTGGTCGGCTGCCATTGATTTTCCCGGTAGATTTGAGGGACATCTCAGAAATTTAGCTATAGGCATTTGTGTAATGTGGATTACCTCAATGATTTCTCCTCAAGCATTAATGAGGCTAGCAATGCCAATTTATATTTTAGGTATAGCATTACTTTTAGCAGTTGCTTTCTTTGGGATTATTAAGAATGGTGCTAGAAGATGGATTAACTTAGGTATAGTGATTCAGCCATCAGAAATAATGAAACTTGCTTTACCATTAATGTTGGCTTGGTATTTTCAAAAAAAAGAGGGGGTAATCAAATGGCATGATTTTTTTATAGCAGTAATATTAGTCGCTCTCCCTGTAGGTTTAATCCTCAGACAACCTGATTTAGGAACAGCTTTTCTAGTAGCATCAGCAGGATTTTTCGTAATATTTCTCGCAGGCTTGTCATGGAGAATCATTATTGGATTGGGTTTTACCGTCATAGCATCTTTACCATTTTTATGGAATCTAATGCATGACTATCAAAAGACAAGAGTCATGACACTTTTGGACCCGAGTTCTGATCCACTTGGTAAAGGTTTCCATATAATTCAATCAACAATTGCCATTGGTTCTGGAGGAATTTTTGGCAAGGGTTGGTTAAATGGTACTCAATCACACTTAGAATTTATTCCCGAAAGAACTACCGATTTCATATTTGCAGTTTTTTCAGAAGAATTTGGTTTATTTGGTAATGGTATTCTTTTATTTTTATATTTACTTCTAATTGGACGTGGCTTAATAATTTCTCTAAATGCACCAACAAGATTTTCCAGATTATTAGCAGGATCTCTTACACTCTCGATATTTACATATGCATTTATTAATATGGGAATGGTAAGTGGTCTATTACCTGTAGTAGGAGTTCCACTTCCTTTCATAAGCTACGGTGGTACAGCCTTAATTAATCTTTTTTTAGGAATTGGTGCTTTAATGAGCATACAAAGAAATAGAAATCTTATTCAAACATAAAAATTTAGTATGAATAAAACTAAACTTATATTATTTTTTTTTTCTTTTTTGTCAGTTTATTTAATTGGTTGCAATCTTTTACAAAAAACAAATTATGAAAATAAATCTTTACAAAAAAAAACAGAAGTTATTGACCTAAGTCAAAAACATAAAAATATAAAAAAAAAGAAAAGTGGAAAATATTATAAGGATGACGGACCGCCTCAATTTATTCCCTCAAATCTTATGGAAATTCCAAATGCATCACCAAAAATAGAACCTATTATAAAAAGCGCTAATAGACCTTATCGATTATTTAATAAAAACTATTTTCCAATAACAAACGACTTACCTTTCATAGAAATTGGTATTGGAAGTTGGTATGGAAAAAAATTTCATGGAAATCCAACAGCATCTGGAGAAATTTATGATATGTTTAAAATGACAGCGGCGCATCCTACATTACCAATTCCTTCATACGCAAAAGTTAAAAATATAAAAACTGGTAAGGAAATAATTGTAAAAATTAATGATCGAGGACCATTTATATCTGGAAGAATAATTGATTTGTCGTTTGTCGCTGCATTAAAACTTGGATACGTAAAATCTGGGACTGCTAAGTTAGAAGTTAAGAGAATACTTCCAAGAGAAATAATTAAATCTAATTAAATTTATAGCATAAAATTTTTATTTATTTTGTTGAAGATTTAATGCAATGTTATAAATTTCTTTTTTCTTTTTTCCAGTTAATTTTGATGCAATTGATGTAGCTTGTTTAACTGAACATTCTTCTAATAGAATTTGAATTAAATTTTTTATTTCAAAACGATCTTTTTTTTCTGCTTTTAAATTAGCCTCTATAATTATTACAAATTCACCTTTTTGGCGATAACTGTCTTCATTGATCCATTTTGAGATTTCAGAAACTTTGTTTCTATATATTTCTTCGAATTTTTTTGATATTTCTCTAGAAATTACTATTCTTTGATCAGACTCAAAAAAATTATCTAACGATTTTAATGTTCCAATTATTCTGTGCGGCGACTCAAAAAAAATAATTGTTGTTTCTAAAGAACTTGCTTCTTTTAAAGTCTTATCTCTATGAAGTATTTTAGATGGCAAAAATCCTAAAAATAAGAAACGATCTGAAAATAAACCTGAAACTGATATTGCGGCAGTAGCTGCAGAAACACCTGGTATCGGAATGACCTTATAACCAGCATCAATAACAGAATCAACAATTTTAACTCCTGGATCTGCAATACCAGGCGTTCCAGCATCTGAAACTAACACAATTCTTTTACCTATTTTGAGTTCAGACATAATTTCAGATACTACTTTTCTTTCATTAAATTTATGAACAGATTTAAGTTTTTTTTTAACGCCCAAACGAGATAAATAAATACCAGTTTTTCTTGTATCTTCACAAGCTATTTGATCAGCGAGTAAAAGAATTTTTATTCCGCGAACAGTTATATCTCCAAAGTTACCAATTGGCATTCCTAAAACATATAAAGTAGATTTGGGAAAATTCTGTTTTTCAAGATCTTTATAAACAAAGTTAATATAATCTAATACCAATGATTTCTCTAAAAAACTTTAAAATATAACTATAAAATAATATGACACAAATAATTCATTTAATTACGTAAATTATTAATAAATAAAACTTCACAAAATCATTTTGAGGTTAAAATCAGTATTTATTTATATAAGTTTAATAAATATACTATTTTAATTTCTAAACTATTAACTTTTAGAATTATTATGAATGTTTTAAGGAGGAATAAATGAAAGCTTTTTCAAAATTATTTTTTTTAATAATTTTAGTAAACTTTCTTCAAGGTTGTATTGGTATGGCGGTTGTTGGAGGTGGTGGATATATTGCTGGAAAAATGGCAGTTGGTGATAGAAGAACTCTGGGAACTAAAACAAAAGATATTTCTACCTCTTTAGAAGTTAAAAGAAGAGCTAGTAGTATTGCTGGTGAGTTTGGAAGAATTTCAGTTACAACATTCAATGGATTAGTATTGTTGACTGGAGAAATAAGGGATGATCTACTTAAAAATGAAGTTGAAAAACAAATATTAACAATCAAAGGTGTTAGATCATTAGAAAACGATCTAGAAGTAGCTCCATTGTCAGATTTTAATGCTAGAACAAGAAATACTATAATATCAGGAAAAGTAAAGGCCGCACTTTTAGATGTGAAAGATATATATGTTGGTTCATTTAAAGTTCATACTGATAGAGGTACTGTATATCTTATGGGAAGAGTGACTCAAAGAGAAGGTAGACTGGCTGCAGAGGCAGCGAGAAATATCTCAGCCAATATAAAAAAAGTTGTTAAATTATTTGATTATATTACTGAAGATGATTTAAGTGACATGGTTAATGTTACTGAAGAACAGGATGAAAAAAAATAAGATTTTTAAATTTATTTAATTCTGATTTAAAATTATGAATATTTTAGTTTTGAATAAAAAAAAACTTTTATTATTTCTATCTTTACTTTTTATTATAGTCTTTTCATTTATTTTTTTAAAAAAAAATCTTGTTCCTAATACTAACTTTAAAACAATTAATGGAAAAAATATTTCAACAAAATCATTGTTAGGTAAAGTATATTTAGTTAACTTTTGGGCAACTAGTTGTAAAACATGTATTGAGAAAATGCCAGATTTCGTCAATACCTATAATAAATTTAAAAATTACGACTTCAATATTATTGCTGTTGCAATGGCATATGATCCGCCAAACTATGTTCTTAATTACTCTAAGACAAGAAAATTGCCATTTATTGTTGCTATTGACATTGATGGGTCCGTTGCAAAATCTTTTGGCAATGTTAATATTACTCCAACATCTTTTTTAATAAATAAAAATGGGCAAATTATAAAAAAGTACGTTGGCTCTCCTGAAATCAAAAAACTTAATGAAATTATAAGAAAAGAACTTGCTTTATAAATTAGATTTTCTACTTTAAAAAATTTTGTGCTTGAATATCGGCATGATAGGAACTTCTTACCATTGGTCCAACTGCGGCATGGTCAAAACCCATATTATCTGCCTCTTTTTTTAAAAAAGCAAAAGTTTCCAAACTTACGTATCTTTTTACAGGAAGATGATGCAAGCTAGGCATTAAATATTGACCAATTGTTAACATATTAACTTTGATATTTCTTAAATCCTCCATAACTTTTAAAATTTCTTTATCAGTCTCCCCCAAACCTAACATTAAACCTGATTTTGTTGGGATTTTAGGCCTTAATTCTTTAAAAGATTTTAACAAATTCAATGAATAATTATAATTTGCTCCAGGTCTAACTTTTCTATATAAACTAGGAACTGTTTCTAGATTATGATTAAAAATATCTGGTGGCTCAATATTTATAATATTTAGTGCATTATCAATTCGACCTCTAAAGTCAGGTGTTAATATTTCAATTTTTACTAAAGGTGACAATTTTCTAATGTTTCTAATACAATCAGCGAAATGTGAAGCACCACCGTCTTTTAAATCGTCTCTGTCAACTGAAGTAATTACAACATAAGTCAAACCTAATTCTGAGATAGTTTTTGCTAAATTTTTTGGTTCATTTTTATCTAAAATATCAGGTAGTCCATGTCCAACGTCACAAAATGGACATCTTCTAGTGCATTTATCGCCCATGATCATAAAAGTAGCTGTTCCATTTCCAAAACATTCTCCTATATTTGGACAAGAAGCTTCTTCACAAACAGTTACTAAATTATTGATTCTTAAAATTTTTTTTATGTGGTTAAATTTAGTCGAAGGAGAAGCTGCCTTAACACGAATCCAATATGGCTTAGGAATTTTTTTTTCTGGAACAATCTTAATCGGAATCCGAGAAGTCTTTTCAAAGCCTTTCTGCTTACCTTTTTCCCTTAATTTTATAACTTGAATACTATTATTACTCATAAAATATACTTTAAGCTAAATTTTATTTAAATGGTGTTGTAAATTAAAAGCTAGTTTCTTATGAACCTTTTCCAAGGATATATCTTTAATTATATTACTAATATCAACTACGCGAAGGCCTTTTCGACCGCAGGGATTAATCCAAGAAAAGGGCGTTAAATCCATTTTTACATTTAGTGAAACTCCATGATATGAAAAGCCGTTAGTTATTCTTAAACCGAGAGAAGCTATTTTTGATCCTTTAAGATCTCCATTGCTTAAATAAACTCCAGGAAAATTATTATTATATTCTGAATCAATATTATACTCTTTAAGTGTAGATATAACCGCTTGCTCAATTTTTTTAATAAAAATCTTTGGTTTTAACTTACTTTTAAACCTTTTTAAATTAAATAATAGATACACTATTGCTTGACCTGGTGCATGATAAGTTACGTCTCCACCTCGATCAGATTTGACAATTGGTATATCACCAGAAAATAAAATATTTTTTATATTTGCTCCAGCACCCAATGTAAAAACTGGAAAATGTTGCACCATCCAGATTTGGTCTGCTGTGTGATTGTCTCTATTTTTTGTAAAATTTTTCATTTTTACAAATGTCGTTTCATAATTCTCGCAACCTAGATTTTGAATTTCAAGAGATTCCATTAATTTAAATTAAAAATTTTACAGATGGTTCAGATGACAAAGCTAAATAAATTTTATCAAGTTGCTTTCGATCTTTGATATTTAAATTAACTGTTATGGAAATATACTTATTATTTTTTGAAAAACGTGTATAAATATTTTTTTCACTGAGATTATTATCGTGCTTGTTCAATATATCAATAATTTTTTTTAAAAATATTTCACTATTTATGCCAACAATTTTAATTGGAAATTGAAGCGGATACTCTATTAAGCTTTTGTTTAGTGATATCAAAATTTTTTTTTATTTTTTAATCTATAAATAACAATCTAACTGAATCATAAGCTCTTCCAATTATGTTAGCCTGATTAATATTTTCAAGAGAAATCAAAGGCATTTCTTTTAGAATATCTCCGAATAAAGTAATTCTAAGTGTTCCAACACGACTATCTTTCTTCATAGGCGCAAACATCTTTTCAGATCTTTCAATCGTAGGTTTAATTTTATCTATTGTTCCACTTGGAACGCTTAAAAAAATATCATCTTTGAATCCTAATTTCACATTATCCTTTGTTCCTTTCCAAATTTTTGATTCAAGAATTGGTTCATTTTTTTTATGAAATTTATAAATATTAAAGTTTTTAAAACCCCAATTTAATAATTTCTGAGTTTCAAAAACTCTTTGAGCATCGGACTTAGATCCTATAACAATTGATATTAATCGTCTCTCAAAATTATTATTTAGTCTTTTTGAGGATGCAATCAGGTTATAACCAGCAGATTTAGTATGTCCAGTTTTTATTCCGTCAACAGTTGGATCCATCCATAAAAGTCTATTACGATTATTTTGAGAAATCTTGTTATAAGTAAATTTTTTTTTTGAAAATAATTCGTAAAATTCTGGAAAATCATTTATGATTTTTAAGGTTAGCTTTAAAAGATCATTACTAGTTGTATAATTATTTTTACTTGATAGGCCATGAGGGTTCGCAAATTTAGTTTGCGTCATTCCAATTTTAATTGCCTCTCTATTCATTAGCTTTACAAAACTATCTTGTTTACCGGAAATAAGTTCTGCAATTGTAATTGCTGCATCATTCCCAGAATGCACAATTAAACCATTAATTAAATCACTGATTTTTACAAAACTATTTGGCTCAAGGAACATTTTTGAGCTATCAGCACTAACTTTCCATGATTCCTCAGAAACTTTTGTAGTTTGATTTATATCAATCTTTTTTTCTTTAATTGATTTAAACAAAATATATATTGTCATTAATTTAGTTAATGAAGCTGGTTCAACTATTTCATCAGATGCTTTTGAAGATAGTATTTGTAAACTTTTTACATCATATAAAATCCATGACTTAGACTTTAAATTTGGTTCAATAATATTTTTAGCAATTAAATTATTTGTAAAAAAGAATATTAGAAAAGAGAAAAATATTTTTTTCATTTGGTATATTTTTATGTATATTAAAAAAAATTTAAATTACTGGTCCATAGGTTATTCATTACTATTTAGAGTAAACTGATTTAATACAATGTTTTTAATATGATTTAGTTTTCTATGAAAAAAATGGTCAGCACCTGGTATAGTAATAATGGCAAGATCTTGTGGACGAGCCCAGTCTAAAACCTCAAGTAATGATATTATCTCATCTTTTTCACCATGAATTAACATTGTATTATTTGGAACATCCGGGATGTTCCATTTCCCTACAGCAGTACCTATCAATAACATTTTTTTTATTTTTTTTTCTTGAATTTCTAATCGTTTGTTTAATTTTGCTTGAATATAAGTTCCAAAAGAAAAACCAGATAAAAAAAAGGGCAAACTCGGGTACTCAAAAAAAAAATGTTTAAAAATCGTTTCCATATCTTCAGTTTCACCAATACCATTATCATATACTCCATCGGTATTACCCACTCCGCGGAAATTCATCCTTACGCTAATTAAACCTTTTAAAATAAAAGCTCTTACAAGAGTTTGAACAACCTTATTGTCCATTGATCCTCCAAACAATGGATGCGGATGAGCAACTAAAACTACTCCTAAAGGATTTTGTTCTGGAAAATCTAATTTGCACTCTAAATTTCCAACTACCCCTTTTAAATTTAACAATTTTGTTTTTACATTCATTACAGGTTTTAATCAGATTTTTAATCTATTAACAATTTCATTTTTTATTAAATCAGAGTCTATAATTTCATCTATGTCATCTTCATCAATATATGTATACCAAGTCCCCTCAGGATAGACTACTAAGACAGGACCTTCGTCGCATCTATTTAAGCAACCAGACTTATTTATTCTAGTTTTACCGAATCCATTCAAATTTAAATCCTTTAAACGTTTTTTTGCGTATAGTTGCAAATTAGTTGCTCCGCTATCATTACAACATTGCTTTCCATCTGATCTCTCGTTTATACAGAAAAAAACGTGTTTCTTATAATAAAGTAAATGATTCATAAAATAATTTCTTTAAAAGTACATATATTAAAACAACAAATCTAGATTAAAATCATAAAATGAAAAATGAGTTAGATAAAAATCAAATTATTAAACTTTCAAAAGAAGCATCTATTGATCTTAAGATTGAAGTAGTAGAATCAACTAATTCAACAAATTCTGAATTAAGATTTTTATTGAATAATAATACCAGACCTACTCTGTTAGTTGCTAAGACGCAAAAAAATGGTAGAGGTAGAGGAAAAAAAAAATGGTTTTCTGATAAAAAAACAGGTGTTTGTTTTTCATTAGCTTGGCCTTTTTTAAATAACAAAAAAAACTTATTAGGTTTACCCATTGTAATTTCAGTCTCTGTCGCAAAATACTTACAGAATTATAATTCAAAAATTGGTTTAAAATGGCCTAATGATCTTTTAGTTGATGGAAAAAAATTATCAGGAATACTTACAGAGACATTTTATTCAAAAAATATGAATGGATTTCCAACAATCTGGGCAATAATTGGAGTTGGTATTAATCTTTATCCTAACTCGAATAGAGATTTATTTGTTGAAAAGCCAACAGCTTTTTTGACAATAAAGGAAATAAATATTAATAATCTATTAGCAAAATTATCCGACAACCTTATCACTGATCTAAAAAAATTTGAAACAGATGGGTTACATAGCTTTATAAAAATTTGGGATACGATGGATATTTATAAAGGTAAAAGTATAAAAATAATGGAAAATAAAAAAGAAATTTATCGAGGAACTTCATTGGGAATTAATGAATTTGGAGAATTAATCCTTAAGAAAAATAATGAAAAGAAAACTATTAATATTGGTGATGTATCTTTAATTTCACAATAAAAAGGTTTATTTAATGTTATTAATGATAGATTCTGGGAATACAAACTTAAAATGGGCTTTCGCTGAAAAAAATCAAGATTTAGGTAATTGGCATATGCAGGGTAGTTGTAAAAAAATATTTTTAGAAAATTTAGAAAATTGCAGCAAAAAATTCAATATTAAAAAAGTTCTCATATCAAACGTTTCAGGGAAAGATTACGAAAAAAAAATTATGTCATGTCTTGTAAAAGCAAATATAAACCCTAGAGTAATAAATATATTTTCCTCAAAAAAAAAATATTTAGGTTTAAACAACTGTTATGAAAATCCTAGTAAACTTGGTTCAGATCGATTTGCTTCTCTTATTGCTGCAAAACATGCCTATCCTAAAAGTACAATTCTTGTTGTAAATTGTGGAACTGCCACAACAATTGATATATTGGGTAATACAGGTAAACATTTTGGTGGTTTAATTCTTCCAGGAATATCAACAATGATTGAATCGTTATCGAATAAGACTGCAAATTTAAATTATATTGACAATTTAAAATATAAAAATTTATTGGCAAATAATACTGAAGATGCAATAGTAAGTGGATGTATAAATTCACAAATTGCAATAATTCAATCAATATTTTTAAAATACAAAATAGACTACTGTTTGATTTCAGGTGGAGCAGCAAAAATTTTGACTCCCTTTTTAAATGTTTTACATATTCATATTAATAATTTAGTTTTATTAGGACTACATACTTCTTTGATTCTTGGAGAAAAAACATGAATATAAAAAATATTTTGTGGCTTCTAGTGCTGTTAAACTTAATGTTTTTTGGATTAATACTTGGTACATTTCACTTTCAAGATAAAGAAAGATCTTCAAAGAATTTAATTGCAAGCCCAAAAAACATTGATTTATCAAAAAAGCCTAATGAATTAGAAACAAACCTAAATATAAAATCATGTATTGAGATTAGTGGTTTTAATACAGAAACAAGCTTAGAATTTGAAAATCTTATTTCAAGAATACCATTACCATATTCACCAAAAAAAATTTTAATTCAAGCTCCAAAATCAAATATAGTTTTTATTCCACCTAATGATGTAGAAAATAATAGTAATTTAACCATTAAAAAATTAAATAAACTTGGTTTCAGAGATGTCATAGTTATAAAAGATAATACAAAACGAAATGGAGGAATATCTATAGGAGTTTTTAGAAAAAAAGAATCTGCAGAAAAACAACTAAATTCTTTGTGGTTGGCTGGAATTAATGAAGCTTTAATTGACGAATATCCAATAAACTCTTCTGTATATTCATATCAAATCGATAAAGTTGATAGCCAGGTACTTCCTTCTCTCAAGTCACTTCTATCAAAATTTGAGGGAACAAAACAATCTGATTGTTTTGAAAAAAATTAATCCTTTAACTTATTAAATATTATTCAAAAAGACTCTTAAGAATGACTAAATTATTAAGTACAACAAAAACAAAAGTAGAGGTTTTAACTGAAGCTCTTCCATATATTCACAAATTCCATGGTAAAACAATAGTCATAAAATACGGTGGAAATGCAATGAGTGAAGATTTCTTAAAACATAGTTTTGCAAAGGATATTGTTTTACTTAAACTTGTTGGAATGAATCCTATAATTGTGCATGGTGGTGGCCCACAAATTGATAATGCTTTAACAAAACTTGGAAAAAAAATAAATTTTGTTCAAGGAATGAGGGTAACTGATAGAGAGACTATGGAGGTAGTAGAGTGGGTTTTAGGTGGTGAAGTTCAGCAGGATATAGTAATGCTTATTAATCATTATGGTGGACAAGCTATTGGATTAACCGGCAAAGATGGTGGATTAATAAGAGCTAAAAAAATGCTCATAGACGATAAAACTAATTCTGGTAAAGGTCCTGACTTAGGTTTTGTTGGCGATATAGAAGCTATTAATCCATCAGTTTTAAAAGCTCTACAAGATGATGCTTTTATACCAATTATTTCGCCAATTGGTTTTAATAATATGGGTCAATCTTTTAATATCAATGCAGATATCGTGGCAGGAAAAATTGCTGAAATACTAAGAGCAGAAAAACTTATTATTTTGACAAATACACAGGGTGTGATGGATAAAAAAGGAAATCTTTTAACTGATTTAACCTCAAAGCAAATAGAAAATCTTTTCGAAGATAAATCTATAATTGGCGGAATGTTACCAAAAATTTCTTCTGCCTTAACTGCAGCAAAATCAGGAGTTAATTCAGTGCACATAATTGATGGTAGGGTAGAACATTCCTTACTTTTAGAGATTTTAACTGATCAGGCTTTTGGAACGTTAATAAGATCTCATTAAATTCTTTTTAAATACCAACTAATATTTATCAAAAAAAAACCAATTCGGATTCCATAATATTAAATCTTCATTTACATTATTTGAATCAGCTAATTTATGATGAGTACCAATTTGATACTTAGGATCTTTAATACCATCTATGTAATTTTTATTCACAAATGTGATTTCAAATGTTGTAGGAATTGGAATTCCACTAAAAACATTAAAAGACCGATCAGACCCAAAAGCATTGTTTACTTGAACAATAACTGGATAGAGAAATTTAGAGATTTTTAGTAATGCTTGCATACCAAGTTTATAACCAGATTCATCAGCATTACCAAAAAAACCGTGAAATTCAACAACTAAAATACTAATTTTTCTATAAGCTAATTCTGATGAAAGAGCAAATCCAACCCATTCACTTCCTTCAACATCACATTTAAAAAGTATTTGCTTATCTTGTAATTTTGTTAACCATAATATATGGTCTAAGTTAAATACATAATAACCATCTTTCAACGAATATTTTTTTAGATATGTTTTTAGAGATGTATTATTTTTTATAGTTTCAAAACCAGCATTGTTTTCAAAATTTTCTTGGTATGATCCAAATGGAATTGGATAAAAAGTAATATTAGGATTTTTAGTAGGACTTTCTGTGATACTTGGATCAAATTGAAAAACTTTTAAATTTTTATTTGCGCAATCTAAATCAAAACTGTCATCACCACCTACACCTGCAGATATCACATTATCAACTTTTTTAAAATAATCTTCAGGTATTATATATCCCCCATCTCCCTTTCCTCCAACCCTTGTGTACTCGATTGGAAGTTGAACAGGTCTTATTAAATTTAGAAGTTGAAGAATTTGATCCTGACGCATTTAAATAAAGTAATTAAAATTTTTAATTATTTCTAAAAACTATCTCTCATGCAAATTAAACAATTTGGATTACGACTAGTTTTAACTTGTGTCCATTCCATATTTAGAGCATTTAACATTAACAGCCTTTCAAAAAGCGTCTCACCTTTACCAACTAAAACTTTTATTGCTTCTGCTGCTTGAGTTGCACCAATAATTCCTACTAAAGGTGAAAAAACTCCCATCGTAGAACACTGCTCTTCAACAAAATCCTGATCTGGTGGAAAAATGCAAGCATAACAACCTGAATTCTCATTTCGCAAATCAAAAACTGATATCTGTCCATCAAATCTAATTGCTGCTCCAGATACGAGCGGAATTTTTTTTTTTACACACACTTGATTTATGTTATGGCGTGTTGAGAAATTATCTGAGCAATCTAACACAATTGAACTTGTGGAAACAAGTTTATCAAGATTTTCAAGACTAGCTCTGTCACAAATAGCATTTACTTCAATGTCTGGATTAATTTTTTTTAGAGCATTTTTTCCAGATACTGCTTTATTTTTTCCAACATTTTCAGTAATAAAAAGTATTTGTCTTTGAAGATTAGTTAAATCAACATTATCGTCATCAACTAATGTGATTTTGCCAATACCAGCAGAAGTCAAATATAAAGAAGCAGGTGAGCCTAAGCCACCAGCACCAATTATTAAAGCATGCGAAGAAAGAAGTTTTTCTTGTCCTTTAATACCAATTTCATTTAATAACAAATGTCTTGAATACCTTAATAATTGATTATCATTCATGCGTAAATTATCTTGAACAATTAATTTTTGCCATCTTCGTTAAATAATTTTGATACTTGAACTTTTTCCCCTTTTAAATGTTTAATAGCCTGAATAAGTTGAAAATCTTCTTTACTACCAAACTCTAATCGTTCTCTTTTTGTATCTAAAGATGAAAGTTTTTGACGTTCTTTTGTTTCATCAAATTTTTTTTCAGGCTTACTATCCTTATCATCATCATTTGATAAATGCTTACTTAAGTCCGATTCTCTTTGTCTAAGTACATTAATGCCATCGCCGTCTGAATACTCATCAACCAATATATCAGGTTCGATTCCCTTTGCTTGAATAGATCTTCCATTTGGAGTGTAATACCTTGCAGTTGTTAACTTTACAGCAGTATCAGCAGAAATTTGGCGGATTGTTTGAACTGAACCCTTACCAAAAGTTTGGGAGCCCATTATTGTTGCTCTTTTGTAATCTTGAAGTGCGCCAGCAACTATTTCCGAAGCTGAAGCAGAACCGGAATTTACAAGAACAACCATTTTGGTTTCTTTTACTTTTTTTGGGAGAGCAGCTAAAGGATCTCTACTAAGTCTATTAGCGTAAAATTCTCTTCTGGCATAGTAAGTAGCTTTCGAGTCAGGAATTTGACCATTTGTAGATACAATTGCAACATCTTTAGGAAGAAATACTGCGGATACACCAATTGCACCAGGTAAAACGCCACCTGGGTCATTTCTAAGATCTAAAACTAGACCTTTCATATTTGGTTCTTTTTTATAAAGGTCGATAATTTTTTTTGCTAAATCTTTTACAGTTGGCTCTTGAAACTGAGAAACTCTTACCCAGCCAAATCCAGGTTCAATAATTTTACCTTTAACACTTTTAATTCTTATTTCTTGTCTAACAACAGATATAAGTAATGGCTTATCCTCGTTTTCTCTTAGTATAGTTAAAGTTATTTTTGTATTAGGTTCACCTCTCATTTTTTTTACAGCATCACTTAATGTCATTCCTTTAACAGGTGTGCTATCGAGCCTGGTTATAAGGTCACCCCTCTTCAAACCTGCTTTATATGCGGGTGAATCCTCTATAGGCGCAATTACTTTTACATATCCATCTTCCATTCCAACTTCAATCCCTAACCCTACAAACTTACCTTGGGTGCCCTCTCTGAGTTCCTTAAATGCTTTTTTATCTAAAAATGCAGAATGCGGATCAAGAGAAGCAACCATTCCAGATATTGCTTCCACAAGCAATTTTTTATCCTCAACAGGCTCAACATAGTCTGATTTAATCATTCCGAAAACATCTGCGAGTTGTCTTAATTCTTCAACTGGCAAAGGTTTAAATTTATTTTTTTCAGCTATAGCATCAAATTTTAATGAACAGGCTAAACCAACAAATAAGCCTAAAAGTATAAAACCAAAATTTTTAATATTTTTTCGCATCTCTCACCTTTTAATCCATTTTAGTGGGTCAACAGCCTTTCCTTTGTGTCTTATTTCAAAATAAAGACCTGATTGAATATTTCCTCCAGTATTTCCAACAGTAGCAACTATTTCACCTATATTAACTGTTTCACCAACATTTTTTAGAATTGATTGATTATTACCATAAATTGTCATAGCCTCATTACCATGATCTAGTATAAGTAAATTTCCAAAGCCGCGCATCCAATCAGCGAAAACAACCTTTCCTGAAGCAGCTGCCCTTATTTTTAATCCTTCTGCTGCTTTAATAAATAAACCTTTCCAGTTTAATCCTTCAACTCTTTTTTTTCCAAAAAATGCAATAATCTCACCTCTAATTGGGATTTTAAATAATTTATCATTATTTTTAACTAAATTTTTTGACGTTATTTTTTGTTCTTGAAGTTTTTCTTTTTCTCTTTTTTCACTTTCTAGCCGAGAAAGCCTCAATTTTTTTTTATTTTCTATCATCTTTTGTTTAGCTATAAGTTTAGACAAACGATTTACTAAGTTAGAAAGTTTTTCTCTATGAATTACCAAAGTTTTAACTTCTTCTCTCTGCGATTCTAAACTTTTAGATAATTTTGATAGTAAAATTTTTTTTCTATTTTTTTCATCCTCTAAAAATAATTTCTGACTTTTTTCTTTAATTTCGATTTTTTCAAGAGTTATCTTATCTTGTTTAAAATCAATCTTATTCAAATTAATATTTTTTATATTTATAATTAAATAATCGATATCACTAATTTTTTTTTCTGATAAATATTCTAAGTAAGTATTTTCTCTCATATAAGAGTCTATAGAAGATTCAAAAAATAAATTTTTTGAATTTAATATCTCTAAGTTATTTAGATTTAATTTTACTAATAATTTTTTTAAGTTATGAAAATCTAATTCTAAAGTTTTTTGCAATTCATCTTCGTTTTTTTTCAACAAGTTTAATCTTTTTTGAATTTTGTTTTTATCTAACTCTAATTTTCTTAAACTTTTTTTTGACCTTAATATATTTTGATCTGATTTATTTAATTCATCTAAAACTTTATTCTTTGCTTTTTGGGTTTTAAGAATTCCTTTTTTTAAATTAGATATTTTCTTTTTTAATATTAACTGTTCTTTTTTAGCGTCTTCTTTTTTTTGAATCGTGTCTTTTGAGAAAAATGAATTATTTTGTGCCTTTATATTAGAAAAAATTATACTTAGTATAGTAATAATTAAAATCTTAAAAAAAAACCTAGTCTGCATTATAAATTTATGATTGAAACATATAAAAAATATTTGTAATGTAAATTTAGCTAAATATAAAAACTTTTAATTGGCTTTAAATTTTCATCCAAATAATAAACTAAAGGTTTACCATTAGGTATATTAATTTTAACAATATCTTTGTCATTTATTTGATCTAAATGTTTGACAAGCGCTCTTATGCTATTTCCGTGAGCAGATATTAAAATTTTTTTTCCATACTTAATTGAGGGAACAATGGATTCTTTCCATAAAGGTAAAACTCTATTAACAGTATCCTTTAAACTTTCAGTTATTGGTAAATCTTCTTTTTTTACTTTGGAGTATCTATTATCATTTTGTAACTTTTTAAGTTTTTCTGTACTCATTGGAGGAGGTTGAACATTAAAACTTCTTCGCCAGATTAAGACTTGTTGATCGCCAAATTCGTTTGCGACTTCAGCTTTATTTAAACCTTGAAGATAACCATAGTGCCTTTCATTTAATCGCCAACTATGAATAGTTGGAATCCAATGCAAATCCATTTCATCTAAAACAAACCAAAGTGTCTTAATTGCTCGTTTTAAAACTGAAGTGTAAGTGATATCAAAAGAAAAACCTTTATCTCTTAAAGTTTTTCCAGCATTTCTAGCTTCGTATTCTCCTTTTTTGGTTAAATCAACATCTACCCAACCAGTAAAGCGATTTTCTCGATTCCAGGTAGATTCTCCATGCCTAATTAAAACTACTTTATACATATGAGTATATTATTACAAATTAACAAGAAATAAAAAACTTAATAAAAGCTTATCTATATTTTATAATGTGTTTTGATTTTAAAACATTAAGGTAATTTTTAGTGGACTTTATAGTTAACAATATTTGGGTAATTTTAATAGCCATTCTTTCAGGAGGAGCTTTAATTTGGCCCTCATTAATGCGAAATAAGAATACTTTAAATACATTAGAGGCAACTCAATTAATTAATAAAGGTAATATATTAGTTTTAGATTTAAGATCAAAAGAAGATTTTAATTTAAGTCATTTACGTGCGTCTAAAAATATACCTTTTAATGAGCTTACTAATAATTTAAATAAGCTTGATAAATCAAAAGCAGTACTTTTAATATGTGAAAAAGGAATAAAAGCACCTCAAAGTGCTTCTAAATTATTAAAAGATGGTTTTGAAAATGTTTATATTTTAGAAGGTGGTTTTTCAGCATGGCAAACTCAAGGACTACCAACAACTGCTTAAGAAATTAATAATATGAATCCTAAAGTTATTTTTTACTGCACCTCTTCATGCCCTTTTTGTAAAATGGCTGAAAATCTTCTTCTTAAAAAAGGATTTAAAGTTATAGAAAAAATTCGCATTGATCTTTTTCCTCAAATGCGAAAAAAAATGATTGAAGAAACCGGGAAGACTTCAGTTCCTCAAATTTTTATCAATAATAAATACGTTGGTGGCTTTGATAATTTATCTATTCTTGAAAAAAATGGTCAACTTGAGTCTTTTTTTGAATAACAAGAATTTAAATAATCTTTTTATGAAAGATCGAAATGTCTGAAAATATACAAAATAATGAGCCGCAAAAACCAACTTTTAATATTCAAAGAATTTATTTAAAAGATATATCACTTGAACAACCAAATTCACCAAAAATATTTCTTGAAAAAGATAACCCAAATATTGAAGTATCAATTGATATAAATTCAGAGACTCTTTCAGAAGAAATTTTCGAAGTATGTGTAACCTCTACAATAACGGCCAAAATTGATGAAAAAACTTCTTTTCTAATTGAATGTAAACAAGCTGGTATTTTTGAAATTCAAAATATTTCAAAAAAACAACTTGATCCAGTTCTTGGAATAACATGCCCAACTATTATTTATCCTTATTTAAGATCAAACATAGCTGACCTAATTACAAGAGCTGGCTTTCCTCCTATTCATTTAACAGAAATAAATTTTGAATTATTTTATAATCAAAGAAAAGAAGCAAAAGCAAAAAACAATAATCAAGAATTAAAACATTAATTTAAATGAATATTTATAATCAAAAAAATCATATTTTATTTTATCTTATTTATTTTTTTTGTCTCAATAACTCTTTTTCCTCAGATTTTGTATCAGTTGGGAGTAAACCAATAATCATGTTTGATGGCCCTACAAATAAATCTAAGAAGAAATTTATTGCACCACCTGGTATGCCTTTAGAAATAATTTTTAAAAGAAAAAAATGGGCAAGAGTTAGAGATTATACGAATGATTTATCATGGACACAAATTGATGGTCTCTCAAAGAAAAGAACAATCATGATAAAAAACTATGAAGCAAAAATTAATGTGGCACCTAAAAATAATTCAAAAATTGTTTTCTCTGCACTTAAGGGGGTAATTTTGGACTTGATTGAACCTGTTAATTCTGATTGGTTAAAAGTCAAACACATTAGTGGAGAAAAAGGCTTTGTCAAAGTTTCAAATATTTGGGGTTTTTAAACTTAAGATAAAAATGAATATAGGCATTATAGGGTCTGGGGCCTGGGGAACAGCTTTAGGAATATCCTTAGCTGAACGACATAATGTTCTCATTTGGGGGAGAAACAAAATTTTAGTCAGCCAAATGAAAGATGGTAGACAAAATAAAATTTACTTACCTGAAATCAAGTTTCCAGATCCTCTTAAATTAACTGATAATTTTTCAGAACTAGTGAGTCATGTTTCGGATGGATTACTTTTTGTTGCAACGCCTATTTCAGGTCTAAGACCAATAATGAGTAAATTAAGTGAAACAAAAATTGAAAATTTAATTTGTCTTGCAAAAGGAATAGAATCAGAAACAGCATTTTTACCTCATCAAATTTTTGAACAAAAGTTTAATAAAAAAACGCCCTTTGGCGTTTTGTTTGGACCTTCTTTCGCATTAGAGGTAGCTAAAGGTTTACCTTGTGCATTAACTATTGCTTCAAAAAATTCATTTCTTTGTTCAAAAGTGGTATCTGAAATTCATAGTGAAAAAATCAGAGTTTATACTACGAATGATTTAATTGGTGTTGAAATAGGTGGGGCCTTAAAAAATATCTTAGCAATTGCAACAGGAATTTCAGATGGTATGAATTTAGGATCTAATGCTAGAGCAGCAATTATGACTCGTGGCTTAGCTGAAATGTCCAGGCTTGGAATTTTTATAGGAGGTCAAAATGAAACTTTTATGGGTTTAACTGGATTAGGAGATTTAATACTTACCTGCACTGGAAACTTATCTAGAAACCGACAGGTAGGTCTAAAAATAGCTCATGGAAAAAATTTAAACCATATTGTCAAAGAATTGGGGCATGTTGCTGAGGGAGTTCAATGTTTAGAAACTGTTAAAAAACTCGCAATTTTGCACAAAATTGATATGCCTATAGTAAACGCAGTATCAAATATTTTATTTTATAATGAAAAACCATCAACTGCGATTAATAAGCTTCTTTCAAGAGAATCAACTAAAGAATAGTAAATAATTATTTATTACAAAACATATCTTGATAAATCTTCATCTACAGCTAAAGCTGAAAGCTTTTCATTTACATAGTCTGAATTAATTTCTAAAATTTTTTTTTGGTCTGAACCAACATCAAAAGAAATTTCTTCCAATAATTTTTCTACAACGGTATAAAGTCTTCTAGCACCAATATTTTCTGTTTTTTCATTAACTGAAAAAGCGATTTCTGCTAATTTCCTGATTGCGTCATCTAAAAATATTAAATCAATATTTTCAGTAGCTAGTAAAGCTTCATATTGCTTGGTAAGACAAGCATCTGTTGATGTCAAAATTCTTTCAAAATCTTCTATCGCAAGAGAATCCAACTCAACTCTTATAGGAAAACGCCCCTGAAGTTCAGGAATTAGATCAGATGGCTTTGAAAGATGAAAAGCTCCAGAAGCAATAAATAAAATATGATCAGTTTTTACCATACCATACTTAGTATTGACAGTTGTCCCCTCCACTAAAGGCAATAAATCTCTTTGAACACCTGCTCTTGAAACATCTGCTGAACTATTCGTTCTTGTGGCAATTTTATCAATTTCATCTAAAAAAACAATTCCATTTTGCTCAACATTTGAAATAGCTTTTTTTTTCAAATCGTCTTCATTGATTAAATGACTAGACTCTTCTTCAACAAGGAGTTTCATCGCTTCCTTAATTTTTACTTTGCGTAATTTTTTTTGACCAGTTCCAACTCCAGTAAACATAGACTTTATTTGTTCAGTCATTTCTTCCATCCCAGGAGGAGCCATAATTTCCATTTGAGGACGATTTTCTAGTAATTCAATTTCAATTTCAAGATGATTAAGTGTCCCTTCTCTCAAGCGTTTTCGAAAAGTTTGTCTTGTAGCATTTTCATTTTTTTCATTTGAATTGATATCTTCAGAAAAAACTTTATCTTTTGAGGGCGTTATTAAAATATCTAAAATTCTTTCTTCAGCAAAATCCTCTGCTGAAGACTTTACTTTACTAATTTCTAGCTCTCTTGTTTTTTTTACTCCTATTTCAGTCAAGTCTCTAATGATCGTATCTACATCGCGGCCAACATAACCAACCTCAGTAAATTTAGTTGCTTCAATTTTTATGAAAGGAGCCTTTGCCAATTTTGCTAATCTTCTCGCTATTTCTGTTTTACCAACACCTGTAGGTCCAATTAATAAAATATTTTTAGGGGTAATTTCATTTCTTAATGGTTCCTTAACTTGCTGTCTTCTCCATCTATTTCGAAGAGCAATAGCTACAGCTCTTTTTGCCTTTGATTGGCCAACAACGTGCTTATCAAGCTCAATAACAATTTGTTTAGGTGTTAGATCCATCTTATTTTTAATCTAAAGTTTTTATAATTAATGAAGTATTAGTGTAAATACAAAGTTTTCCGGCAATTTGAAGAGACTTTTCAACAATTTTTGAAGGAGATAATTTAGTATTTTCCAATAGCGCATTTGCAGCTGCCTGAGCATAAGTTCCACCAGAGCCTATTGATGCTAGACCATTTTCAGGCTCAAGAACATCTCCATTTCCAGTAATAATTAAAGTTATTTTTTTGTCTGCAACAAGTAACATTGCCTCAAGTCTTCTTAACATTCTGTCTGTTCGCCAGTCTTTAGCTAATTCTATTGAAGCTCGAAGTAAATTACCATTGAAAGACTCTAATTTTGACTCAAAGCGTTCCAATAACGTAAATGCGTCTGCAGTTCCTCCAGCAAAACCCGCTAAAACCTTTTCTGAATATAGTTTTCTAATTTTTTGGGCAGAACCTTTTACAACGATGTTACCTAAAGTTACCTGACCATCTCCGCCAATTGCAACTAAAGAGCCTCTTCTAACTGATAAAATTGTAGTACCGTGAAAAAATTCCATTAATAATTAATAAATTATAAGTTCAAAGATGAATGACTAAAATTAGGAAAAATCTATTGAAATGTTTAATGTTAATTTAACACAAGTTTTAAGATTGTTCTAAAAACAAGAGTTTTTAGTTTAATCACCATATAACTTTTGCTTAAGCTCTCTTCTTTGTTGGGCCTCTAAAGATAATGTGGCGGTGGGTCTTGCAAGTAACCTTGGAATACCGATTACTTCACCGGTTTCTTCACACCAACCATAGTCTCCAGAATCAATTAAGGCTATTGATTGTTGGACCTTTTTCAAAAGTTTTCGTTCTCTATCTCTAGTTCTTAATTCAAGAGCGTGCTCTTCTTCTATTGTTGCTCGATCAGCTGGATCTGGAACAAGCACAGTCTCTCTTAAATGTTCAGTAGTTTCATTTGCATTTTTCAAAAGTTCTTTTTCCAATTTTTTCAATCGTGACTTAAAAAATGCTAGTTGAACAGTGTTCATATAATCCTTCTCACTCATTTGAAGAATTTCTACTTCGCTAATTTCTGAGTCATTATTTACTGAATTTTTTGTTTTTTTTGTTTCTATCAAAATATTATCAACTTTCATAATTGAAGTTTTTAAAGTAAATCCATCTTTCTTATTAAAATAAATTTTAATTAATTAAAAAAAAGAAGTATCGCAAAAATATAAATCCGCCAATATTTAATCACATTGTTAAGCAAAACTCAAAAATTCATTAAAAAAAATTAAGAAAATATGTGCAAATATAGATTACTACAGAAACGAATATAAATAAAAACAAAAAACAACTATTTTTAAAAGAAAAACCGTATATTTATAAATTAAATTTACGGTGCAAGATTTTACATCAAAAATTTAAATATTCATAATTTAGTGGTTAATTTTTTAGCTCTCGGATGAGTTACATCATAGACTTCAGTAAGTCTCTGGTAATCAAGAGAAGTATAAATTTGAGTTGAGGAAATAGAAGCATGACCAAGCAATTCCTGGACTGCTCTCAAATCACCTGAAGATTGAAGTAAATGACTTGCAAAAGAATGCCTTAATACATGTGGAGAAATATTTGACTTAATTCCAACATTTTTTGCATGCGTTTTGATTCTTTTTTGAACTAATCTAGGAGTAATACGTTTTCCTCTAGAAGAAATAAATAACGCTGGCTCATCCATAAAATTTATTAATTTATCTCTTTCTTTAATCCATAGTTTAATAGAATTAATAGCAGCTTTTCCTACTGGAACAATTCTTCTTTTCTTGCCTTTTCCAAAAATATTTACCTCATTTGACTCTAAATTTAACCAACTAGTAGAAATATAATTATTTTTTTTTGTATAAGATTTATCAAGACTGACTAGCTCTGAAACTCTTAGACCACTTGAGTAAAGCAATTCAAACATTGCATTGTCACATAAAAAAGAAGTCTTATTTAACTTCTCATTAATTTCAAATTGAGATACTAGTTTGACTGCTTCATCAACACTCAAGGCTTTTGGTAATTTTTTTGATCGCTTTGGAACTCTTATTCCAGTTGTTGGATTAACATTTAAGTCATTTTCAAAAGCTAACCAATTGTAAAAACCTCTCCAAGATGATAATTTTCTCGCTAAAGTTCTCGCTGACAATCCCTTAACATAAAGTTTTCCAATAAGCATTTGAATGTTATTTCTAGAAATCTCCGAAAAATTATCAATATTTTTTTCTTCTAAAAAAAACAAAAGTTGGTGTAAATCTTTTGAATAATTTATTAATGTAAAATTAGAAAGATTTCTTTGAATTCTCAAGTAAGAAATATACTCTTCAATTTTCTTAAATAAATTAATCTTATTTTTTTTCACACAACAAACCTTAAAAATGATGCACTTAAAGTATCACCAATTCTATTAAGAAACTTATTGCCTAAATTATTCGAAAAACGATCAAGATCGCTTGATCCAAACAAAACGCATCCAAAAATCTTTTTACTTTCAGGTTTTTTTAAGCAAATAAATGCAATTGATTTGATTTGCTTGTCCATATTATGAAATCTATTTCGAAATTTTTCTAAAACCGGACCACAATATGGTGATTGAAATTCATTAGCAAGCTTTTTAATTTTCAGTATTTGTTTATCTTTTGGCCAATTTTTTTTATATATTTCCTTTAGATCCCAAATTTTTAAATTTGCCTCCGATACAGAAAATATATTTTTAAATGAATTAATTAATTGCTCTGGAAATCTATCATCTTCTTTTATCAAAAAGATTTTGTATGTCCATAAATTTAGCTTTTCATTTATAGTGTCGTTTTCTGAAACAATTTTTTTAATATCATTTAGATTACTTTCTAAGTATTTAATTTTATCTCTTAAAACCTCAACTTGTTTTTCCTGTAAAGAAATCGTCTTGGCTCCTAACTTTGTGGAAAACTTTATTTGTGAAATTAAATCTGGATTATCTTCAAAAAAATTCGGATTTTTTTTAAGGTAATTAATGATATTGTTAGAATCAAGATTAGAAGTCATACTATGATTAATATTAATTATAAAAGAATTCTTAAATTGCTATAGATCCTTCAAATACTATTTCAGCAGGGCCACTTTTTATTATTGAATTACCTGTTCCATTCCAAACAATAGACAATTCTCCACCTCTTGTAAATACTTTTACAGGAGACGATAATAAATTCATTCTGATACCAGTTACTGCCGCTGCACATGCCCCAGTACCACACGAAAGTGTTTCGCCAACACCTCTTTCATAAACTCTTAGTTTTAAATTACTATTATTCAACACTTGCATAAATCCAACATTAACCTTTTTTTTAAAACGAGGATGTGATTCAATTTTTTTTCCTAAATCTAAAATTTCTTTATCGACAAATTTGTTTACTAGAATTACCGCGTGAGGATTACCAACAGATACAACTGAAATTTCTATGATACTTTCATTCAATTCAAAAAACCATACTCTTGTATCTCCTATCATTTTACTTTTTAATCCGCTTGAGTCAAAGTAAATAGCCTCTTTTTCAAAATTTGGAAAGCCCATATTAACTTTTACGTTTCCATTACTTTCTAAAACTAAATTAATTATTCCGCCTAAGGTTTCTACCTTTACATCATTGGTATAAATTAAATTTTTATGTAATAAAAATTTTAAAAAACATCTTGCTCCATTACCGCATTGTTCAACTTCTTCTCCATCTGAATTAAATATTCGATATTTAAAATGTACATCTAAGATATTTGTTTTTTCAAGAATTAAAATTTGGTCTGCTCCAATTCCAAATCGTCTATCAGAAATTTTTTTTAATTTTTCTTTGTCTAAATCAAATTTACTTTTCAAATAATTCATTACTATGAAATCATTACCTGTCCCATGCATTTTAGTAAATTCAATATTATTTCTCAAAATTCATCCTCATTTTAACTGTTCATAAATATTTGTACATCCATCTGGTCTCGTTTTAAAACGTTTATGGGACCAAAAATATTCCTCTGGTGCTTCTAAAACTCTTTCTTCTATAAAATTATTCATCCTTTTTGTTGCAGCTTCTAGATTTTTTCCCGGATAATCTTTCCAAGGAGGATAAAATTTTACCTTCCAACCTTTATAGTTTGGCATAAAGCTAGTAAAAATTGGTATAACTTGTCCTTTTGTCATCAATGTTATTCTTGCAGGTGCTGTCAATGTTGCAGCTAAAACACCAAAAAAAGGAACAAAAATTGACTCTTTTTTACCAAAATCCATATCTGGGAACATTAAAAAAGGAGTTCCTTTTCTCATGGCTTTAATTATTGGCTTAATACCTTTGTTTCTTTTTACTAAATTATTCTTATTTTTAGTAAATCTTAATCTACCTTTTTTGAGAGCATCATCAAAAACTTTATTGCTTTGTTCTGAATAAATTGAACAAATTTCTTTAGTCATTGTCATTATCACGCCCGCGGTTTCCAAACAAACAAAATGAGGACATAAAAAAACTGTTGGTTTCTTGTCTGAAGTTTCTAGAGGAATTTCTGATTCAATATTTATTAATTTTATTAACCTTTTTTTTGGCGCCCACCACAAAACTCCTCTCTCAATTACACTTCTTGCGTACGCTTTAAAATGAGACTTTGCGATTAACTTTATTTTCGCATTAGAAAATTGTGGAAAGCATAAACTTAAATTTAATAAGGTAATATTTCTCCTAGTCTTAAGTAAATAAAACAATAAAAATCCACAAAATTCACCAATGCGACCAAGTACTGGTAGTGGCAAAAAATGTAAGATCCACAAAAAAAACATTAAAATTTTCACTTTATACTTTGTCCTTTATATCTGTTATAGCTCCATAAATATTGTTCAGGACATTTTTTTATTAATTGCTCCATTAGTTCATTTATTATTTTTACTTGTTTTTCTAAAGAATCATACATTTTTGTATTTACATCAAAAAAATAAATCTTAAATCCTTTTCCACCTGACAATCTTTCAGCATAAGTTAAGATTAATTGAGCATTACTTAAATTACAAAGTTTTGCCGTTAAAGTCATTGTATATGCTTTTTTTCCAAAAAAATTTGCCCATAAACCCTCTCCATTACTAGGTACTTGATCAGGCAGTAAACCTATTGAACCTCCTTTTTTTAAAGTTTTTATTAATGATCGAACACCCCTAGAATTTGCAGGAGTCATAGACAAACCTTTTTTTTCTCTTGCTTTTACAATTAACTCTTCTAGTATTTTCAAGCGTTGGGGTCTATAAAGGGCTGTTAGAGGAGTTCTTGATGAAATAATTTGAGCAATTAGTTCAAAACTGCCCAAATGAGGTGATAAAAAAATCACTCCTTTTTTTTTGTCTAATGCTTTTTTAACTAATTCCCATCCTTGAATTGTTGTATATTTTTTTATTCGATTTTTTTTTGCAAACCAAATAAAAGGAAGTTCAAAAATATTTTTTCCTGATTCCCCAATTGCTTTATTTATTAGTTCATGGTACCCAGCTTGGTAAATATTTTGCTTAAATTTTGTCCTGTACTTTGATGAAAAAATAAAAATAGCCCATCCAAAAATAACTCCAACTTTATGAAGAAATGATAATGGTAAAAAAGACGAAATCTGAAAAACTTTTAAGATCATCAATTCAAAATAAATAAAATTTTGCTTTAATAATGCAACTACAGTAGTATGATACTAATTTTACCGCAGAGTTTAAAGACAACTTGCGAGGCGGCATACAAATTTCGCTAAAGCGTCGATAGCTCGATTTAATGCTTTCGGCATAACGTAAACAAAATATTGGGAGCTATCTTTTTGTCAAAATCCTTCTTATTTACATCTGAATCTGTCTCTGAAGGTCACCCAGATAAAGTCGCAGATCAAATATCCGATGCAATTTTAGACGCAGTAATCTCAGATGATCCTTATTCAAGAGTTGCAGCTGAAACTCTTTGTAATACAGGTTTAGTAATTCTTGCAGGAGAAATATCAACTAAAGCAAATGTTGACTACATTCAAATTGCAAGAGAAACGCTAAGAAAAATCGGTTATAACAATTCAGATTATGGGATTGATTCAAGTAGTTGCGCTGTAATGGTTTGTTTTGATCAACAATCTGTTGATATTGCTCAAGGGGTTGATGAAGGTAAGGGAATAGATTTAAATCAAGGAGCTGGAGATCAGGGCATAATGTTTGGCTATGCATGTAATGAGACGCCTGAATTAATGCCTGCAGCAATCTATTATTCTCATAGAATTGTTGAAAGACAATCCATATTAAGAAAAAGTGGAAAATTTTCTTGGCTAAGACCTGATGCAAAGTCTCAAGTGACATTAAAATATCAAGACAACAAACCACTTTCTTTTGACACAATAGTGCTTTCTACACAACATGATCCAGACGTTAGTCATAAAATGATTGAAGAAGCAGCTATTGAGGATATTATTAAACCAAGTGTCCCAAAGTCATGGTTAAAAGAAACTAAATATTTAATAAATCCTACAGGAAGATTTGTTATTGGGGGCCCTCAGGGAGATTGTGGTCTAACTGGTAGAAAAATTATAGTTGATACTTACGGTGGTGCTGCTCCGCATGGAGGAGGAGCATTTTCTGGGAAAGATCCGTCTAAAGTTGACAGATCTGCAGCGTATGCCTGTCGTTATGTGGCGAAAAATATAGTTGCTTCAGGATTAGCCGAACGTTGTCAAATTCAGATATCTTTTGCAATTGGTGTTGCTGAACCAACGTCTATTATGATTACGACATTTGGTACAGGAAAAGTTTCAGATGAAAAAATTTCTAAAATAGTAAAAGATAATTTTGACTTGCGTCCTAAAGGAATAATTAAAATGCTTAAATTGTTAAGGCCAATTTATCAAAAAACTGCTGTTTACGGTCACTTTGGTAGGGAAGAACCTGATTTTACCTGGGAATCTATCGATAAAATCGAAAAACTCAAATCTTACTAAAAAACAATTTGAAAATAGTAAATAATTATTTAATAATATTATTAAGAATTTATTATCTATATATTATTCATTATGAAACCTTTAGCGCCTGGTACCGTTATATATCATCAATATCGTGGTTACGGCGTTGTCACATCAGTAAATTTAATGACTGGATGGATTTCTGCCAGATTTTCTCAAGAGAATAAAACTTTAGATTTGAATTTATCCTGTGATCAGATTCATCATTCAAATGGTGAACCAATTTACTTTAACTTGAATTCCCCAGACAAAATGCCACATGGAAAATTGATGAAACTCCTTCTTGAATTTCACAAAGTCGGTTACCAGAAAATTTATTTGTATAGTTGGCCAAAGCCATCAGGTCTTCATTGGAGATGGCACATTTTTACAGGAACTAGAAATTGGATTAACAGAAGTTTAAGAGAAGGTTGGTATGGTTCTGGAGATATATATAATAACAATCCTATTTTAGGTTGGGGTGATTCTCCTGGATCATCGATTAATGAACTTCAGTCTTTATTGGCAAAATTTGATCCTCATGGGTTAGCGTCTGCATTAGGAAATGATGACGAGCATGCATTATGGTTTGAAAATGTATGTAATTCATTATTACCAAATTATACTTATTCTTTGTCTTGGGACTTTGAGAAAGAATCAAAACCTGTAAATTTGCCAATCATTCCTTTAAAATCTAATATTCTTCCTTACTCAGGCAAACCTTTAAACTGGCCTCCTGGTTGGAGCGATAATTTCAATAATAAATTTAAATACAATAATAAATACTTAATCTCAAAAACATTTTAAAATTATTTTTTGAATCTAATTTATAAATCATCTTAAATTATAATAATTAAAAAAAATACTTCATTTTATACCAGAGACAACAAATGAAAAAAATGATAAATACAAAAAAAAATTTTGAACCTGAATTTATTAAAAACAAAAAATTAATTAATTGGGTTGATGATGTAGCTAAATTAACTAATCCAGATGATATTGTATGGTGTGATGGTTCGAATGAAGAATATGAATTTTTATGTAATCAGTTAATTCAAGCTGGAACAATGAAAAAATTAAATTCTTCGTTAAGACCAAATAGTTATTTAGCTAGGTCTGATCCTTCAGATGTAGCAAGAGTAGAAGATAGAACTTTTATATGTTCTGAAAAAAAAGAAGATGCGGGTCCTACAAATAACTGGATGAATCCGGATGAGATGAAATTAAAATTAAATTGCATATTTAAAAATTGCATGGCCGGAAGAAAAATGTATGTCATTCCTTTTTCTATGGGACCGTTGGGATCACCTATCTCTCAATTAGGAGTTGAACTTACAGATTCTCCTTATGTAGTCATTAATATGAAATTAATGACTAGAATGGGAAAAAATATTTATGATTTATTAAATAATTCAGATAATTTTGTTCCTTGCGTTCACAGTGTTGGATTTCCTTTAAATCAAGGAAAAAAAGATGTTCCATGGCCATGTAATCAAGAAAAATATATTGTGCATTTTCCAGAAACAAAAGAAATTTGGTCATTTGGTTCTGGATATGGAGGAAATGCATTATTAGGAAAAAAATGTTTTGCTTTAAGAATTGCATCTAAAATGGGACGTGACAATGGCTGGTTAGCAGAGCATATGTTGATTCTTGGTGTTGAATCTCCGAGAGGAGAAAAACATTATATTGCTGCGGCATTTCCCTCAGCTTGCGGTAAAACAAATTTTGCAATGCTAATACCTCCAAAAACACTTAATGGTTGGAAGATTACAACTGTAGGTGATGATATTGCTTGGATTAAGCCTGACAAAAATGGTAAGCTTTTTGCTATTAATCCCGAAGCTGGTTATTTTGGTGTTGCTCCTGGAACTAATTCTAAAACTAACGCTAATTGTATTGCTTCAATAAAAGAAAATACAATATTTACTAATGTAGCTTTAACTGATGATGATGACGTTTGGTGGGAAGGTCTTACTGAAACTCCACCAAAACACCTAATAGATTGGGAAGGTAAAGATTGGACACCGTATGCTAATAAAAAAGCAGCTCATCAAAATGCAAGATTTACGGTTTCTGCGTTACAAAATCCTGTATTAGATTGTGATTGGGACAATCCAAAAGGTGTACCTATTTCTGCTTTTGTTTTTGGAGGAAGACGTTCCTCAACTGTTCCTTTAATTACCGAAGCTCGCTCATGGATCGAAGGTGTTTATATGGCTGCAACTATGGGATCAGAAACAACCGCTGCTGCTGGTGGTAGACAAGGTGTAGTTAGAAGAGACCCTTTTGGAATGTTGCCTTTCATTGGTTACAATATGAGTGATTATTTTTCTCATTGGATTAATATCGGTGAAAAAATAAATTCTTCTGGTGGTACTCAGCCAAAAATATTTTGCGTTAACTGGTTTAGAACAAATGAAAATGGTAAATTTTTATGGCCTGGTTTTAGTGATAATATGCGAATTTTGAAATGGATTGTTGAAAGAATCGGTGGAAGAACAAAAGTAAAAGATAACATTATTGGTTTTAGCCCTTATTACAAGAATATAGATTGGGATGGGCTTAATTATTCCGAAAAACAATTTAATTTTATTATAAACATTGAAAAAAAATTATGGTTAAATGAACTCAAACTTCATTCTGATTTATTTAGTAAATTATCTTATCATTTACCACCAGAGCTTGAGAAATTAAGGATTTTTTTTCAAAATAAATTAGAAGAATAAATTTATTTTATTACTTCTTATAAACAATTAATATGATTTTTTAAATTTCATATAATTACAAATTAATTCAACTTACTGGTAAAATACTTAATAATAAAACGAGAATAAATTTTATTTATTACGTAAACCCCCTTGTCAGACTGATATATAAATTTACATATCTTTTTTGTGGTACATAAATTTAATTAATCCAAAAATTTATATTTTTGATAGTTTATGTTCAGTTTAAAATTAAATTATATTCATGGATTAAATTTTATTTAAAATGAGTTTCAGAAATTTAGATTTGAATCTTTTAAAAGTTTTTGATGCTGTAATGTTAGAACAAAATCTAACCAGGGCTGCAGATCGACTAGCCATGACTCAACCAGCTGTTTCTAACGCTATTAAGAGATTAAGAGAAGCTCTAGGTGATGAATTATTAATCAGGACTGCACATGGAGTTAAACCTACGGCAAGAGCCGAATATTTATGGCCAACTATAAAAAACTCATTAATAAAATTAGAGGAAACTTTAACACCTTCTAACTTTAACTTATCCACATCATCTATAAGCTTTAGAATGGCAATGGCAGATGCAACAGCGAGTTTACTTTTACCATCATTAGTAAGATTACTAGAAAAAGAAGCACCTAATATAAATATTAGAATGGTACCGCTAACAACACGTGAACCTCGTCCAATGCTAATAAGAAGCGATATAGATTTAGCTATCGGATTTTTTCCTGGAGTTGTTGCTCAATTAAAAGGTTCGACTGATACTCTTATACAGCATTCTAGAATTTATGAGAGTGAATATGTTTGTGTAATGAATAAAAATCATTCTTTGGCAAATAAGGATTTAACAGTAGACGATTATTGTAATTCTAATCATATATTAGTAAGTTTTTCTGGGAGGGCAAGAGGTTTAGTTGATGATGCACTATTAAATTTTAATAATAAAAGAAGAATATTGTTAACTGTAAATCAATTCTTTACAGCAGGAAAAGTTGTAGCATCAACGAATCTCTTAATGGTGCTTCCTCAACATTTAGTTGAGGCTACTGGAATAACTGAAAAAATTGTTGTTAAAAAACTACCTTTTAAAATGCCAATAGTTTCAATTGATATGCTTTGGCATGAAAGAGATACACAAAACTCTGCGCATGTATGGCTTAGAAAACAATTTAATTCTATATTTAGTTAATAGTAATAATAATAAAGGAAATGTTTTTTGTGGATAAGTAAAATTTTTATTTTAAATCAAGATTTTAATAGAAATAAAATAATGAATAACTGATGAACTGATAAATTAAAAAAATTGGATAAATTTAAAAGTATTTTTTTTTTTACAGTTATCCACTTTTTATTGAAAACTTATACAAAAATAAAATACAAAAAGGAAATATATGTTAAAAAAAGAAAAAATCATTAAACATTTTATTGATAATAAGTTAGTTTCATCAAAAGGCAACAAAAAAAAAGAAATATATAATCCAGCATTAGGAAAAATAATAGCTAATGTGGAAATGGCAAATAATGAAGATGTTTATAACGCAGTAAATTCTTCATTAATTGCTTTTGATTTATGGAAAAATACCGCTCCATTAAAAAGAGCTAGGATATTATTTAAATTTAAATCATTATTAGAAAATAATATTGATTATATTGCTGAAATGATAACAAAAGAACATGGTAAAGTTTTATCTGATTCAAAAGGAGAAGTAATTAGAGGTATTGAAATAGTTGAGTTTGCATGTGGAATTCCCCAGTTATTAAAAACCGAATTCAGTGACAATATTAGTGGTGGAATTGATAATTGGAATTTAAGACAACCTTTAGGAGTAACTGTAGGAATTACACCATTTAATTTCCCAATCATGGTTCCTCTTTGGATGGCTCCGATATCTATTGCTTGTGGTAATACATTTATTTTGAAACCATCTGAAAAAGATCCATCTGTTTCAATTATTATTGCTGATTTATTATTAAAATCAGGTTTACCAAAGGGTGTTTTTAATGTAATACAAGGGGATAAAAATGCAGTTGACTTTTTAATAAGTAACGATAATGTAAAAGCAATATCATTTGTAGGATCAACTCCAGTTGCTGAATATATTTATAAAAGGACTTCGCAAAAAACATTCCCTTCTCCTGTAAGAGTTCAAGCGTTAGGAGGAGCAAAAAATCACTTAGTAGTTATGCCTGACGCTAACTTAGAACAAGCAGCGAATGCTTTAATGGGAGCAGCATACGGATCAGCTGGTGAAAGATGTATGGCTATTTCTGTTGCTGTAGTAGTAGGAGATATAGTAGAAGATTTGTTATCGCTTTTAAAAATAAAACTAAGTAATTTAAGAACTATGGATGGAATGAGTGATGGTGCTGAAATGGGACCTATTGTTACAAAAGAGCATAAAGAGAAAATTAGTTCATACATAGAATTAGGAGTTGCAGAAGGAGCAAAATTAATTACAGATGGAAGAAAAGCAATATTTGATGATGAGTTGAATGGTTTCTTTTTAGGACCTTCATTGTTTGATCATGTTGAAGTAAATATGAAAATATATAAAGAAGAGATATTTGGACCTGTATTATGCATTGTAAGAAAATCTTCTTTAGCTGAAGCAATATCAGTTATAAATTCTCATGAATACGCAAATGGAGTTTCAATTTTTACCTCAGATGGAAAAACTGCAAGAGATTTTTCAAGAAATGTTGAAGTAGGAATGGTTGGGATTAACGTTCCTATTCCTGTTCCAATGGCATGGCATTCTTTTGGTGGATGGAAAAGATCATTGTTCGGAGATATGCACATATATGGTGAAGAAGGAATAAGATTTTATACAAAATATAAATCAATCATGCAAAAATGGCCGGACTCGTCTACGAAAGTACCAGAATTTACTATGCCAGTAGCAAAATAATTCTTGAGAGTTAATGTGAATTTTTTTAAAGAGTTTGATTATATAATCGTTGGAGCTGGAACCGCAGGTTGTCTTTTAGCTAATAGATTGTCAAGAAGAGAAGATGTTTCGGTTTTATTAATAGAAGCAGGTGGTAGTGACAACTATCCATGGATTCATATTCCTGTAGGATATCTTTATTGTATTAACAATCCAAGAACAGATTGGTGTTACAAAACTGAAAAAGACTCTGGAATAGCTGGAAGAAATTTAATATATCCTAGAGGAAAAGTCTTAGGTGGGAGTTCTTCTATTAACGGAATGATTTATATGAGAGGACAAAAGAATGATTATGATGATTGGGCGAAAATCACGGGTGATAATAGTTGGTCATGGGAGAATGTATTGCCTTTTTTTATAAAAACTGAGGATTATTATTCTGGTGAAAATTTATATCATGGGTCTGGAGGAGAATGGAGAGTCGAGAAACAAAGATTGAAATGGGAAATTTTAGAAGCATTTAGAGAAGCAGCATTTGAAACTGGAATACCTAAAATAGACGACTTTAACAAAGGCAATAATGAAGGTAGTAGTTATTTTGAAGTAAACCAAAAAAAAGGGATTAGATGGAATGCTGCTAAAGCATTTTTAAAAAATATTAAAGATAGAAAAAATTTAATAATACTTACTAAATCGCACGTTAATAAACTATTAATCGAAGATAATAACAATACAAATATTTGTAAAGGAGTTGAATTTGTTATTAATAATGAAAAATTTTTCGCTATTTCAAAAAAAGAGACAATTTTGTCAGCGGGTTCTGTCGGAAGTCCAAAAATCTTGCAATTATCCGGAGTAGGACCTCAAAAATTACTTCTAGATAATGGCATAAAAGTAAAAGTAAATTCACCAGGTGTTGGAGAAAATTTACAAGATCATTTACAATTAAGAATGGCATTTCAGGTAAAAGGTGTTAAAACACTTAATACAATGTATAACAGCTTTATAGGGAAAGCTCTTATTGGCTTAGAGTATCTTTTCAATCAGAGTGGTCCTATGTCAATGGCCCCGTCGCAATTAGGAGTTTTTGCAAAATCAAATTCTTTTCAAAAATATGCTAATTTACAATATCATATTCAACCTCTTTCTTTGGAAAAATTTGGCGACCCATTACATAAATTTCCAGCATTTACTGCGAGTGTTTGTAACTTAAAACCAACGTCTAGGGGCAGCATTAAAATAAATGGAAACAATTTTTTTTCATCACCTAAAATATTTACAAATTATTTGTCTACTAAAGAAGATCAAGAAATTGCTGTGGAAAGTTTAAATTTAACCAGAAAAATTATCAGCTCAAAAGCATTGAGAAAATATCAACCAGTTGAGTTTTTACCGGGAAATCATTATAAAACTAATGAAGAATTGATAGAGGCAGCTGGAGAAATTGGAACAACAATATTTCACCCGGTCGGCACGTGTAAAATGGGTTCTGTGGATGACAAAATGGCAGTTGTTGATTCAAAACTCAATTTAATTGGCGTAAAAAAGTTGAAAGTTGTTGATGGTTCAGTAATGCCAAAAATTACATCCGGCAATACAAATTCTCCTATAATTATGATTGCTGAAAAAGCTGCTAATTCAATCATAAATGGTTTTTAAAAGTTTCACGTGAAACAAAAAACTAAAATTTTCTTTGTTGTTTCACGTGAAACGTAAAATATTTGAATTATAAGGGGCTATTAATTCTAATTATGAGATTTCCGAAAAATTTTGAAGTTCTTGTTATTGGTGGGGGGCATGCCGGAACAGAGGCGGCATTAGCAGCGTCGCGAATGGGCTGTTCTACTTTATTACTTACACAAAACATAGAAACTTTAGGTCAAATGTCTTGTAATCCCTCAATTGGGGGAATTGGAAAAAGTCATCTTGTCAAAGAAATTGATGCTCTGGGTGGAGTTATGGCCATAGCTGCTGATGAATCAGGGATACAATTTCGAGTATTAAATTCATCAAAGGGACCTGCAGTGAGGTCAACAAGGGCCCAAGTAGATAGGGTTTTGTATAAAAAAGCAATAAAGTCAAGATTAGAAAATCAAAAAAATTTATGGTTATTTCAGCAATCAGTGGAAGATTTGATAATTTTAAATAACAAAGTGAAAGGAGTAATTACTCAGTCAGGATTAAAGTTTTTTTCTCAAGTTGTCATATTAACTGTTGGAACATTCTTAAATGGAAAAATTCATGAGGGGCTTAGTAATTACTCTGGTGGAAGAGCTGGTGATCAATCTTCAATTACTTTATCAGATAGATTAAAAGAAATGAAACTGCCTCAAGGAAGACTTAAAACTGGGACTCCTCCAAGGTTAGATGGAAGATCTATAAACTTTTCCTATTTAGCAAAACAAAATGGTGACACAAATCCAATACCAATATTTTCTTTTTTAGGGGATGAAGAATTGCATCCAAATCAAGTGCCTTGTTGGATCACACATACTAATTTAAAAACGCATAATATCATTTCAAGTTCTATTGATAAAAGTCCGATTTTTTCTGGACAAATTTCTAGTGTTGGGCCAAGGTATTGTCCCTCAATTGAAGATAAGATCTTTAGGTTTTCAGAGAAAGAGGCTCATCAAATTTTTTTGGAGCCAGAGGGCCTATCAACAAACGAATTTTATCCAAACGGAATTTCAACCAGTCTTCCCTTTGATAAACAGTTAGAATTTGTTCGATCAATTAAAGGATTAGAAAATGCTCATATATTAAGGCCAGGATATGCAATTGAATATGATTATTTTGATCCAAGAGAATTAAAAAGTTCTTTAGAAACTAAATATATAACGGGTCTTTTTTTTGCTGGTCAAATTAATGGAACAACAGGGTATGAAGAAGCAGCAGCACAGGGATTAATTGCTGGAATTAATGCATCTTTGTACGTTAAGGAACAAGAATCATGGGTTCCTAGAAGAGATCAAGCTTATCTTGGTGTATTAATTGATGACCTAATTACTAAGGGAGTTCATGAGCCCTACAGAATGTTTACGAGTCGTGCAGAATATAGATTAAGTTTGCGCGAGGATAATGCAAACCTCAGATTAACTGAAATAGGTAAAAAGTTGGGAGTGATCTCTGATGATCACTGGAAAAAATTTTTACATTATAGAGATTTGGTTGATAAAGAACTTAATAAATTAAAACATACTTGTTTGAACCCTAAAATAATATCTGATGAAGAGTCAATTCGAGTTTTCAAAAAAAAATTAGATCGTGAGTATTTATTTTCAGACTTATTATCTAGACCTGAAGTAAATTTTAAAGCGCTTTCAAGTTTAGTTTCTATAAATGGTAAATTAATATATGAGCCAACTAATAATACAGATGTAAACAATCAAGTTGAAATACAAATAAAATACTCAGGTTATATAACAAGACAAGCAAAAGAAGTAAAAAGAAATGAACATTTTGAAACTTTAAAGCTGCCTAGTGAAATAAATTATCTTGAGATAAAAGCATTATCGGAAGAGGTTCGACAAAAATTATCAAAGTACAGGCCGGAAACTATTGGACAAGCATCAAGAATTTCAGGAGTTACTCCAGCAGCCATTTCGCTTTTGTTAGTTCATGTTAAGAAATTAGGTATTTCAACTAACATTGATATTTCAGTTAAGGTTTAAATTGATATTTTCTAAAGAAGATCTTACTCTTTTAAGCAAGCTTGAAAGTGGTTTAAGGGTATTAGATTTAAAATTCTCTAGGTTACAAAAAAAAAAATAGTTAAATATATAAAATTAATAGAAAAATGGAATTCTGTATACAATTTAACAGCAGTAAGAGAAAAAAATCAAATGCTTGCTTACCATGTTATGGATTCATTGGCAGTATGTTATGCATTTAAAAATTCAATTAATGTTTTGGATGTTGGATCAGGTGCTGGACTTCCAGGGATTTTAATAGCAATTTGGGGGTTAGATATTAATCCATCAATGGTTGTCCACTTAGTTGATTCATCGCAAAAAAGATCGGCTTTTTTAAATCAAGTCAAAATAGAATTAAATTTAAAGAATGTTAAGATTTATAACCAAAGAGTTGAAAATTTAAATATGTATTGTTATTTTGATAAAGTAATTTGTAGAGCTTTTGCAAATTTATCTGAGATTATTAGTAAAACAAAAAAACTTATTTCTTTAAATGGACAAATCTTAGCAATGAAGGCGAATATTTTGGATAAAGAGTTAACAGGCATTCCTTTTAATTGGCAAATAATTAGTAGAAAAAATTTAGTAGTTCCAGGGCTATTATCAAAAAGACAACTAATTATACTTAAAAATTTTGATAGTTCTAATTAAACTATTTTATGACTAAAATATTTTGTATTGCAAATCAAAAAGGTGGAGTAGGAAAAACTACCACTGCTATAAATTTAGCAGCAGGGCTTTCAAAACTACAATTTAAAGTATTGTTGGTAGATTTAGATCCTCAAGCTAACGCAACAATGGGTGCAGGAATCGACAAAGCAAAATTAGCTGTATCGGTTTACCAAGTTCTTCTTGGACTTGAGGAAATATCAAACGTTTTAAAAATCTCAGAAAAAGGAAATTTTGATGTTTTACCTTCAAATAGAAATCTTTCTGGTGCGGAGGTAGAAATGGTTGGAATGCCGAACAGAGAAATTAAGTTAAAACAGGCATTTTCTTATGTAACTAAGCATTATGATTTTATTTTAATAGATTGCCCACCAACACTATCAATACTAACTCTTAATGGCTTATGCTCTGCAGATGGAGTAATTATACCAATGCAATGCGAATACTATGCACTTGAAGGACTGTCTGATTTAATTAATACTATTAAAATCGTGCATAAAAGATTAAATTCCAATTTGCAAGTTTTAGGTATTTTAAGAGTAATGTTTGACTCAAGAATAATGCTTTCACAGCAAGTTTCAGATCAACTTGAAAAGTATTTTGGCGAAAAAGTTTTCAAAACTATTATTCCGAGAAACGTGAGGTTAGCTGAAGCTCCTTCTTTCGGAATTCCCGGAGTTTTGTTTGACCCAAATGCTAGAGGAGCAAAGGCTTATATGGAATTTGGAAAAGAATTAGCCGAACGTTTGAAATATACCGAAAATTAAATTTCAAATTGGAAAAAAATGGCAATGAAAAGACAAAAAGGTTTAGGAAAAGGAATTGACGCTTTTTTTTCTGACAGAAAAGACATAGATTTAGAAAATATAGTTTCAGAAGAAAAAAACTCTTTGCTAGATGTAAATTTACTTATTGCTGGAAAATATCAGCCAAGAAAAAAAATAAATGATGATTCTTTAAGGGAATTGAGCAATTCAATAAAAGAACAAGGGATTATTCAACCTTTGTTAGTTAGACCAATTGACACTAAAACAAAAGAAACTAATTACGAAATAGTTGCTGGAGAGAGACGTTTTAGAGCTGCAAAGTTAGCGGGATTAAAAGAAATTCCTGTACTTATTCGTAGATTAGATGATAAATCAGCTGCAGCTATTTCGCTTATTGAGAATATTCAAAGAGATGATTTGAATCCAATAGAAGAATCAATGGGTATTAAGAGATTAGTTGAAGAATTTCAATATACTCATGATACAGCTGCAAAAGTTTTGGGAAAATCAAGAAGTTCTATAACTAATGCACTTAGGCTTTTAAAATTAGCCATACCAGTTCAAGAAATGTTAGTTAATTCATTAATTGACATGGGACATGCAAGAGTATTAATAACATTAGAGTATTCAAAACAAATTTTAATTTCAAAAAAAATTGTTGAAAAAAACTTATCTGTTAGAGAAGTAGAAAAATTAATTATTCCTAAGAAAGAAATAATATTAAATAAAAAAACAAAAAATAGAGATTTAGCAAGGTTAGAAGAGGAGCTTTCTGACATTTTTGCAACTTCGGTAAAAATAAAAAGTAGTAAAAAATTAAAAGGAGAAATATCTTTTTCTTTTAGTAACTTAAATCATTTACAAGGCCTTATTGAAAAATTTAAAAAATTATAATCATTCATCAAAACTATCTTAATTTGACGTAATTTAGTATACGGATTTATAATTATTGTTTGTTAGACACATCTTGCAACGCAATCTAATGTTTTCGGTTTTGCTTTGATAATCTTGCTATATTGGATTAATACATGAAGAAAATTATATTAATTCAATTAGCATCGATTTTTGCTCTTGCGGTATTGGCAGGGCTTATAATTGGCAAGAATGCTTTTTTTTCAGCCATTTTTGGTGGTTTATGTTGTGTCCTTCCAAATATATTATTTGCTTTAAGGATTAATTATTTTGTGGTTAGAAATTCAAAATTAAGTGCCTTTTCATTTTTTGTTGGTGAATTCATAAAAGTATTATTTACAGTATCATTAGTAACTTTGATTGGATTACTTTTTAAAAACTTAAATTGGCTTATTTTTATTATTGCTCTGATTGTTACTTTAAAGAGTTATATGTTTTTACTACTAAGGTATAAAAATGGCATCTGACCTCGCAAAAGGCAATATAGACCAAAATCCTACTGCTTCTGACTATATAATTCATCATTTAGGACATTTATCAAATGATTATCAAAAAAAAATAATTGATTTTGAAATTATAAATTTTGATACTGTATTCTGGTCAATTTTAATGGGAATCCTTGGTTCTTTTGTATTGTATAAAGCTGCTAGAAAAGCAACTTCAGGAGTTCCTGGACGTTTTCAAGCTTTTATAGAAATGGTTGTTGAAATGGTCGACAATCAAGCAAAAAGTATAGTTCATGGGGATAGAAAATTTATTGCTCCGTTAGCTTTAACAGTTTTTGTTTGGGTTTTATTAATGAATAGTTTAGATTTCTTGCCTGTAGACCTTTTTGCAGCAATATTTTCTTTATTTGGTTTAGATCTTTATCATAGAGTAGTTCCAACTGCAGATCTAAATGGTGCATTAGGAATTTCTTTGGGTGTTTTTGCATTAATGATTTATTACAATTTAAAAATTAAAGGTTTTTTTGGATTTTCAAAAGAGTTATTCTGTGCTCCTTTTGGGAAACATCCTACTTTATGGATAGCTAATATAAGTCTAAATGTAATTGAGTTTATTTCAAAAACTGTTTCGTTGGCTATGAGACTTTTTGGAAATATGTATGCAGGTGAATTAATATTTTTGTTAATTGCGCTTTTGGGGTCCACTGCCACATGGTGGGGATTTGGAATGCATATCCTTACTGGATCTATTTGGGCCATTTTTCATATTTTGATAGTTTTACTTCAAGCTTTCATTTTTATGATGTTAACTTTGGTTTATTTAGGTCAGGCCCATGAAAGTCATTAACATTATTTGTTTTTAATTTTTTTTTTAAGGAGTTTTCATGACAGACGTTGCTTTTGTTGCACTAGCTTGCGGATTGATAATAGGCCTGGGCGCAATTGGCGCATGTATCGGCATAGGTATCATGGGGGGAAAATTTATTGAAGCCTCTGCTCGTCAACCTGAACTAATGAATAGCTTGCAAACAAAAATGTTTTTACTTGTAGGTTTAATTGATGCTGCTTTTTTGATTGGTGTAGGTATTGCAATGATGTTTGCTTTTGCAAATCCTTTTGCATCTTAATTTTTTGATAGAGGAAATGTCGTGAACTTGAATGCAACTTTATTTATTCAATTTGTAGTGTTTTTTATTTTGGCGTTGTTTACTATGAAATTTATTTGGCCCCCACTAATGAAAGTTTTAGATGAAAGGGCAAAAAAAATTTCTGAGGGTCTTGAAGCTGCTGATAGAGGAAAATATGAATTAGCTCAAGCAGAAAAAAGGGTTCAAATTGTGTTAGCTCAAGTTCATGAAGAAAATCAAAAAAAAGTTGTAGATGCCGATAGACGAGCAGCAGAGATTATTGAAGAAGCAAAAAGACACGCTTCGGAGGAGGCAGCTGGTATTATTGAGGCAGCAAGACATGAAGCTTCTGCAGAAGCAGTTAGATTGAGAGATTTATTAAGAGACGATTTAGCTAAGCTTGCTGTTAAAGGAGCGGAACAAATTCTTAGAAAAGAGATTGATGAAAAATCTCATTTTCAACTATTAGCAACTTTAAAGTCTGAACTATAGAAATGCCTGATATAGCAACAATCGCAAGGCCATACGCTGAAGCTGTTTTTAAAACTGCAAAGGAAGAAAATTTAAATAATTGGCTGGATTTTTTGACCGAACTAGAAAATTTAGTTTTAGTTCCTGAATTTAAGAACTTAATTAGAAATCCAAAATTTAGTAAAGATAAACAAGAAGAAATTTTAATTAATGTGATTAATGATAACTTAGGTTTAGAAAAAAAGAATTTTATTAATTTAGTTGTAAAAAATAATCGTTTGTCTTTAGTCAATGAGATAAAAAAACAATTTCAAAATTTAAAAAATGACTTCGAAGGAATTTTTTTAGCTGAAATATACAGTGCCTTCGAAATGAGCGAAGAAGATATTAAGGATTTTTTAACAACTGTTGAGAAAAAATTTAACCGTAAACTAAATTTTGTTTTTAAAGTTGATAAATCCTTAATTGGTGGAGTAAAAATAGTAATAGGTGATGAAGTTCTTGACTATTCTGTTAGCCACCGCTTGAGGCTAATGCAAAAAGCGTTATTGGCGTAAATTTTAAGGAACTTTTAATTTAGGAGTAGTTATGCAATTGAATCCCTCAGAAATTAGTGAGATTATAAAAAGCCGAATTGAAGGTTTAGATAATAATACTGAGATAAATAATCAAGGAACAGTTATATCTGTAACAGATGGAATTTGTCGAATACATGGTTTGTCTGAAGCAATGCAGGGTGAGATGTTGGAGTTCCCAGGTAATACTTTTGGTTTAGCGTTAAATTTAGAAAGAGATTCTGTTGGATCCGTCATTCTTGGATCATATGAGCATATATCTGAAGGAGACACGGTTAAATGTACAGGAAGAATTCTAGAAGTTCCAACTGGGCCAAAGCTTAAAGGAAGAGTTGTAAACGCTTTGGGACAACCAATTGATGGAAAAGGACCTATTGATTCTGAAGAATTCGCTCCAATAGAAAAAATTGCCCCAGGTGTAATTGCTAGACAATCAGTATCTCAGCCATTACAAACTGGACTTAAGGCTATTGATTCAATGGTTCCAATTGGTCGCGGTCAAAGGGAATTAATAATTGGAGATCGTCAAACAGGAAAAACTGCTGTAGCTATTGATACAATAATTAATCAAAAAAACGAAAACGTTACTTGTATTTATGTTGCAATTGGTCAAAAAGCGTCCTCAATAAAAAATGTAGTTAGATCTTTAGATGAACATGGTGCACTCGATTATACAATTGTTGTTGCTGCTCCTGCGTCAGAATCTGCAGCTATGCAATTTGTTTCTGCTTACTCTGGATGCGCAATGGGTGAGTATTTTAGAGATCGAGGTGAGGATGCTTTAATAATTTATGACGATTTATCAAAACAAGCTGTTGCTTACAGACAAGTTTCCTTACTTTTAAGAAGACCACCTGGAAGGGAAGCTTTTCCAGGAGATGTTTTTTATTTGCATTCTAGACTTCTTGAAAGATCAGCTAGAGTTAATTCTAACTACGTTGAAAAATTTACTTCTGGAGAAGTAAAGGGTAAAACAGGATCTTTGACAGCGCTTCCCATAATTGAAACGCAAGCTGGAGATGTTTCAGCTTTTGTTCCGACAAATGTAATTTCTATAACTGATGGACAAATTTTTTTGGAAACTTCACTTTTTAATTCTGGGATAAGGCCAGCTATTAACGCAGGTATTTCAGTATCAAGAGTTGGAGGATCAGCTCAAACAAAAGTTATAAAATCTTTGTCTGGAGGGATTCGAACTGATTTGGCTCAGTACAGAGAATTGGCTGCTTTTGCACAATTTGCATCTGATCTTGATGAAGCCACGCGGAAGCAATTAGATCGCGGAGCTAGAGTTACAGAATTATTAAAGCAACCTCAATATTATCCTCTTTCAGTATCTTTAATGGCAATTAGTTTGTTCGCAGTTAATAAAGGTTTTCTTGACGATGTTGAAGTAAAAGATGTGTTAAGTTTTGAAGCAGATCTTCATAAACACATCCAAATTAGTCATGCAACACTTTTAAAAAATATTGAAAGCATTAAAAAACTTGATGAACAATTTGAAGTTGAACTTAAAAAAGCGATTGAAGATTTTAAAAAAACTTTTTAAATAAATAAGAGACAAAAATGGCAGCAGGTAAAGAGATAAGAGGAAAAATTAAAAGCGTAGAAAATACAAAAAAAATTACAAAGGCTATGGAAATGGTTGCAGCTTCAAAAATGCGCAAAGCTCAAGAAAGAATGAGATCTGCTAGACCATACAGTGAAAAAATTCTAAGTGTTACATCTCATTTAGCACAAGCAAACCCAGAATTTACACATCCTTTTTTGGTGAATCATCAGAAAAGCAAAAAAATAGGTTTTATTGTTGTCACAACTGACAAAGGGTTGTGCGGGGGAATGAATACCAATATTTTACGTTTAGTTACAAATAAGATGAAAGATTATATTGACAATGGAAATAGTGTAGAAGCTGTAGCAATAGGTAATAAGGGTTTGACATTTATGAATAGGGTAAATGTAAAAGTGAAAGCTCATTACATTAATTATGGAGATACTCCCCATCTTGAACAACTAATTGGTCCTGTGAAAACTATGTTAGATGATTATGATGAGGAAAAACTAGATGCAATATATATTTGTTTTACAAAGTTTATTAATACAATGAAGCAAGAGCCAGTTTTTGAAAAACTTTTACCTTTGTCTCCAGAAAAGTTTAAGCTTGTCAATAATTATTCTTGGGATTACATTTATGAACCAGATTCGAAGTCAGTAATAGATGAGTTATTGATTCGTTATGTAGAGGCAATAGTTTATCAAGCACTTGTAGAAAATATGGCCTCTGAACAATCTGCAAGGATGGTTGCAATGAAATCAGCAACTGATAATGCAGGAAGTGTTATTGATGAATTAAAATTAATTTATAACAAAACTCGTCAAGCTGCAATTACAAAAGAACTTTCTGAAATTGTTGCTGGAGCTGCTGCAGTTTAGGTTATTTTAAAATTATTAGAGGAATAAAATGGTAAATGGAAAAATTGTTCAGTGTATCGGAGCAGTTGTTGATGTTGAATTTCCAAGAGATTCTATGCCCAAAGTTTATGACGCTTTAAAAATGAGTGGTACAGCTTTAACTTTAGAAGTTCAGCAACAACTTGGTGATGGGATAGTTCGGACAATAGCTTTGGGAAGTTCAGATGGATTGAAAAGAGGAATGTTAATTCAAAACACAGGTTCGCCAATTGAAGTTCCTGTTGGAGAAGGAACTTTAGGTAGAATTATGGACGTTCTTGGAAACCCAATTGATGAAGTAGGGCCAGTTAAAACAGATAAAACTGAATCCATTCATAAATCTGCTCCCGATTATGATGATCTTTCCCCGTCTCAGGAATTATTAGAAACTGGGATTAAAGTTGTTGATTTGATTTGTCCTTTTGCAAAAGGAGGTAAGGTTGGTTTATTTGGTGGAGCTGGAGTTGGTAAAACAGTTAATATGATGGAGTTAATAAACAATATCGCAAAAGCTCACTCAGGTCTTTCAGTTTTTGCTGGTGTTGGTGAAAGAACAAGAGAGGGAAACGATTTTTATCATGAGATGATAGAGGCTGGAGTCGTTAATACCGACGACTTTACAAAGTCTAAGGTTGCAATGGTTTATGGTCAAATGAATGAACCTCCAGGAAATCGATTAAGAGTTGCTCTAACAGGTTTAACAATGGCAGAATCTTTCAGAGATGAGGGTAAAGACGTGCTGTTGTTTGTTGATAATATATATAGGTATACCTTAGCAGGTACTGAAGTTTCTGCTTTATTAGGTAGAATGCCATCTGCTGTAGGTTATCAACCTACTTTAGCAGAAGAAATGGGACGTCTTCAAGAAAGAATTACCTCAACTAAGACTGGATCTATTACATCTATTCAGGCTGTGTATGTTCCCGCAGATGACTTGACTGACCCCTCTCCAGCAACAACATTTGCTCATTTAGATTCAACTGTAGTCTTATCTAGAGACATAGCTGCGCTTGGGATTTACCCTGCAGTAGATCCTCTTGATTCTACCTCTAGACAACTTGATCCAAATATTGTTGGAGTTGAGCATTACGAAATAGCTAGATCCGTTCAAGGAACATTACAAAGGTATAAAGAATTAAGAGATATAATTGCAATTTTGGGAATGGATGAACTAGCACCTGAAGATAAATTAGTTGTCGCTCGAGCAAGGAAAATGCAGAGATACTTATCACAACCATTTCATGTAGCAGAAATTTTCACTGGCTCTCCAGGAAAATATGTTTCTTTGAAGGATACAATTAAAGGTTTTAAGATGATTTCTAGTGGTGAACTTGATCATTTGCCTGAACAAGCATTCTATATGGTTGGAGCAATTGATGAGGTAGTTGAAAAATCTAAAAAAATTCAATAAATTTTAAATTTTACACTTATATGCCAAATACTTTTTTAGTAGAAGTTGTGTCAGCAGAGGATTTGATTTTCTCAGATCATGCCGAGTTTGTAGTTCTTCCTGGTGAAACAGGAGAATTAGGAATTTTTCCAAAACATACTCCTTTAATTACGAGAATAAAGCCTGGCTCGGTTAGAGTTAAAAGGCCAAACCTAGATGAAGAATTTATTTTTGTTGCTGGTGGCATTTTGGAAGTTCAGCCATCTGGTGTGACAGTTCTAGCTAATACAGCGATCAGAGGCAAAGATTTGGATGAAAAAAAAGCTTTAGAAATAAAAAAAATGGCTGAAGATGCTATTCATAATAAAAACAATGAAGTTGATTTTGCGGTCGCAAAAGCAGAATTATCTGTTGCTTTAGCTGAACTAGCTGCGATAAAAAAGCTAAAACAAAAAAGAAATAGTTTAAAAAAATAGCCTTTACTTTTTAGCGTCATGATATCTGAAGAAACAACTTTGCCTAAAAACGATACTTTAATTCGTGCTTTACTCAGACAACCAACAGATTACACACCTATTTGGTTAATGAGGCAAGCAGGTAGATACCTTCCTGAGTATAACAAAACAAGAGCAAACGCCGGTTCTTTTTTGAAATTAGCTACTAATCCCAATTTTGCTACAGAGGTAACTCTTCAGCCAATTCAAAGGTATAAGCTTGATGCTGCAATACTATTTTCAGACATTCTTACTATACCGCATGCTATGGGTTTAGAATTATTTTTTGTTGAAGGTGAAGGACCAAAATTCTCAAAGCCTTTAAGAAGTGAAAAAGATATAAAAAATCTTAATGTTCCAGATCTAAATAAATTAAAGTACGTATTTGATACTGTTTCAATGATCAAAAAGTCTCTAAAAAATTCTTTACCATTAATTGGCTTTAGCGGAAGCCCATGGACTCTTGCTTGTTATATGATTGAGGGAGAGGGCTCAAAAGACTTTCACTTAACAAAAAAATTAATGTTTAATCGTCCAGATTTACTAAACCATATTTTGGAGATAAATTCAAAAATAGTAGCTAGTTATTTGATTGAACAAATTAAAAATGGAGCTCAAGTTATTCAAATCTTTGATAGTTGGGGTGGAATTTTATCAGAGTCTGATTTTAAAAAATTTTCACTATTTCACACTAAAAAAATAATAAAAAATTTAAAACAAAATAAGATTTGCAAAAATGTTCCAATAATATTATTTACAAAAGGTGGAAGCTACTGGTTAAATGAATTGTCTGATTCAGGAGCAGATGCATTAGGATTAGATTGGACAGTCGATATTGGGAAAGTTAAATCCCAAATTGGAAAAAAAGTTTCTTTACAAGGTAATTTAGATCCAATAGTTTTATTATCAAACAAAAAAGTAATAGAGCAAGAAGTAAAAAATATAATTGGTTCTTTTGGTAAAGATTATGAAGGATTTGGTCACGTTTTTAATTTAGGTCACGGAATTTCTAAATTTACTCCAATAGAGTCTGTTGAGATATTAGTTGAGGCAGTTCACTCGATAAGTAAAAGAAATTTAGTTTAAAAATTGAAATATTTCAAAAATTGTTACTTTTTACTTTAATTTTTTTTTACTTATTCACAAATAATTTATTTGTCAAGCGTATGTGTGAAAAAATTTAATTTTTTTTTTTTTTCTTATGAGTGTTCTATAACCCATTGATTTTATTAGACCTAATAGTTGCATCATTTTTGGAAGATAAACCATATTGCCGCATAAAATCTAGCTTTTTTTCGAGGATAAAGAAGTTTTCCACAAAGATATCTACAGATAATGTGGATAGAAAAAAAATTTCTTTTTTAACTTGCATTTAGATCTTCTTTTAAGTAATTACTTTAAGACTTTTAAAAAAAATTATAATCATAATTTTAAAAAAATTTAATAAAATACAACCTAATAATTTTAAGTTTATGTTTAATTCAAGAAAAAAATTTGAAAAACTTTTTTTTGTTAATTAACTTCATTTAATGTAATAAAGATTTTTTTTATTTTTTTGATGATTGAAGTTTAATTTTTTTTCAAGAGAGTCAGATTTCCACAAAGATAAGTATCGAAAACGAAAAAAATTCTCTTTTAAATTTTTATTTAAGCAATTTTTATGGATCTACTGTAAGAAATGAGAAAATTCTATGTGTTGAGTATCGTTGTAAACACTCCGTTGATTACAGAATTTGAGTATCGATGGAATGTTGAAGATGGTAACAAAATTATTCCAAAAATTGGCCAGTTTGCATTGGTTCCTTTTGGTAGAAGAAAAATGCTTGGACTAATAGTTAAAATAAAAAATAAAAGTGAGTTTGATGAAGGAAGATTAAAAAATGTTATAGATATAAGAGATCATTTCACCGAAGTTTCTAATGATTGGATATCCTTTTGTAATTTCGCTGCAAATTATTATCATCGTTCACTTGGTGAAGTTGCGCTATCATGTTTGCCTCGAAATTTAAAAATTTTACAAAGAAAAACATTTGAGAAAATTAAAGAAAAAATAAACAGCAGCATTGAGTATCAAACAAAAAATAATGATTTTTTGCCACCTAAATTAAATGATGAGCAAGATCATGCTGTTAATACAATATTGAAAAATAATGGTTTTTGTACATATTTATTATTTGGTATAACTGGAAGTGGTAAAACAGAAGTTTATTTATCTGTTGCCGAAAAAATTTTTTTTTTAAAAATTAATACAAAGCTTCCGCAAATACTATTCCTCGTTCCTGAAATAAATTTAACTCCTCAATTTGAGAATAATATTAAGCAGAGATTTCCAAAATTGCTGGTTGTAACTTTGAATAGTAAATTATCTGAAAAAGAAAGATTAAATAACTGGATCTTAGCTCATGAAGGAAAGGCTTCTATAATTTTGGGAACAAGATTAGCAGCATTTACATCTTTACCAAATTTAGAATTAATTGTTATTGATGAAGAACACGAGCCATCATATAAACAACAGGATGGTCTAAGATATTCTGCTAGAGATTTATGTATTTGGAGGGCAAAACAATTAAAAATTCCAATAATTTTAGGTTCAGCGTCACCTTCAATAGAAACATGGTTGAATGCAATTTCTGGTAAATATAAATTACTAAGATTAAAAAAAAGATCAATTATTTCAGCTAAAGTACCAAAAATTAAATTAGTCGACACAAAAAAAAATGTTACTGAAAATGGATTATCAAAAGTTCTGATTGATAATCTAAGAATTCGAATTGAAAATGGGGAACAATCATTACTTTTTTTAAATAGAAGAGGTTACGCACCAATACTTCATTGTAATTCCTGTGGATCTATAAACAAATGTAAAAATTGCTCAACTTATATGGTCTATCATAAAATTGGGAAAAAATTACAATGTCACCTATGTGGTTTTAATTTGCCAATTCCTAGATCATGCAGTGGTTGCGGTGAAATAGATTTAAAACAAATTGGAAAAGGTACTCAAAAAATTGAGGAGTCATTAAAAAAAGAGTTTCCTGATGCTAGGATAATTAGAATAGATGCAGATTCTACAAAATTAAAAGGTAGTTCTGAAAAAGCTTTTAATGAATTTCATAAAGGTAATTTTGATGTTCTTATTGGAACGCAAATGATCGTTAAGGGACATGATTTCAAAAAACTTTCACTTGTGGGGGTTGTAAATCCTGACCTGTCTTTATTTTCTAATGACTATCGCGCAGAAGAAAGATTATTTTCTCAATTAATTCAAGTTTCAGGAAGAGCAGGAAGGTTTAAATCAAAAAATCATCACAGTAATGATGAAAGTGTTGTTATTGTTCAAACTCACTACCCAACACATCATTTATATCAATCTTTGTTAACTTATGATTATGAAGGTTTTGCTAATTCCATAATTAATGAAAGAAGGTTTGCTAAACTTCCACCTTTTATATTTCAAGCAGTATTAAAAGCGGAAGCAAAAGAGTTAGTTTTAGTAATGGATTTTTTAAAAAAAGCAAAAGAATTAAATAAGTGTGAAGATATAATTGTTAATGAACCAGTGCCAGCAATGATTAGAAAAATTGGTGGTAAAGAAAGAGCGCAAATTCTAGTAGAATCATATTCTAGAAAAAAATTACAATTTTTCTTAAAAACATGGATTCCAAATATAAAAAATATCAAAACAAATTTAAAGTGGAATGTAGAAGTTGACCCTTATGAAATTTGAAAAAAATGGAAAATTTAGAAAAAAGAATTTTCTAAACCCTAATAATTTGGAAATTAAAATTTGTAAGTATTGCGCAAGACCTTTTTCTTGGAGAAAAAAATGGGAAAAGGACTGGGAAAATGTTAAATATTGCTCAAAATCATGTTCATCTAAAATCAAAAACTAATCTTCGGAATTTTTAAAATTAAAGTTTTCGTCTGCAATTGGCATGATACGTTTAGCAATAGCTTCAGGAGTTTGAGAATTCGAACCAGCTCCGGTTTTGGTAGATGTGCTTACAAACTTTACAAGTAAAACAATTATTAAAATTGGAATAATGAAAGAAGCTAAAATTACTAGTATTAATTGTTTCGGTGTTTTAATAAATGCTTCTTTATTATCAGTACTCATAAGATTACCTATGTCACTAAAAAAAATAATTATAGACTAATTAATCGTGATTTTGTTTTAACAACTTTCAAAATATACTTAAAAGTTAATTTTGTTACTTATGCGGCTGTAGCTCAGTGGAAAGAGTTTTGGTCTCCGAAGCCAAAGGTCGTGGGTTCGACTCCCGCCAGCCGCACCAAAAAATCATCTATTCTTTTTTTGATTCTTCTTCTTTGACATAATTAGAAAATGTAGCCATTTTGTTTAAGTTCATAGCCACAACAACTCTTAATCCCGAAGTAGGAGGAACTTCGTGCACTAGAATTCCTGGGAATAAAACTAATAAATTTTTTTTAGGCTTAACATTAAGTCTCCCTGCAAAAAGTATAGGTGCACTGTCCTCTTGAGCCTCAAGGTAAATTGAACAACTGAATTCTGCAGGAAAGTGATTATGTTTCTGTGTATAGTTTTGAGTTTCGTAAATCATTCCCCAACAATCTGTTACAACTAAATCTAAGTTAAGCCCAGGTAAATTAGCTGATAAATGATTTTTACTAACTTCTCTAGCTATAGTAACTACAGATTCTGTTAAAGGCTTAAATTTTGGGTTGATCAAATGGCTATGCCACGGACTAACATAATTTGCCTTAACATTAGAAAAAATTGACTCTGGATGAGAGATTCTTAGCTCATCAATTGCTTCTCTTGCTAAATCTAATTGTGGTTGAATTTCTGTTAGATCAACCAAAAAGACTGGTAACTCAGTAGCAACTTCAACAGTTCGTATTTGAATCATTATTAATAAAATTTAAGAAGTGTTGTAAAAAACAGAAATTAAAAAAAAAACCTAGAAAACATAATTCTAAATAAAAAATAGTCTTTAAGACTAGTTAATTGTTAAAGTCTGAGTAAATATAAGCAATTTTTAAAATAATAATAAAAAAAAAATTTATTTTTTTAAAAAATTATTATAGAATGCAAATAAATAAATTTTTGTTAACAATACAATTAAAACAATAACTTATGAGTATGAACTTAAAAAGCACTTTAATTTTAAAAAGATTTTGAAATCAATTTTTTATCTTGAGGGGAAATTTATCAAAAAACCACTTAAAAGTTATATTTTAAGTAACTTAATTAGTAATATGAAAAATCTTTGCACTTTATTTTTATAGAAATTGCGAATATTTTGCAATTCGCTGTTGCACATAAAATGCCACATTGATATAGTGCAACTTGGTATGAGTGTCACTCAGGCACTTGTTTTGTAATTGAGCAAAATTGAGAGTAAGCAATTAACTACTTTATTTAGAGAGATCTAACAATGGCAACGACATCAACGGCAATCAAAAATATGACTCAGGCTTCACTTAGCGCCCTGACTACAGATGATGTAGTGGATTTAACTCTGGCGCAAGTCTCGCAATTAAGTGCAACACAAGTAAGTTACTTGAGTGCTGCACAATTCGCAGCGCTTGAACCTAGTGACATAACAGGGATTAATTTAAAGTCCATATCTCAGAACCAAGCTGGCGCTATAACTGCGGAACAGGTTGAAAGTCTTGGGGCAAAGCAACTAGCTGAAATTCCAGCAGCTAGCATAGACGGAATGTTGACATACTCTCTTTCTCTATTAGGTACTGCTCAATTTAAGACTCTAAAGACCGCTCAAGTAGCTGGTCTTACTGCAGCTCAAATAGGAGTATTTACTGTTGATCAATTAGGTGTTATGAGTAAGAACCAAGCAGCTGTAGTTGCCGCAGCTAGCTTTGCCGGACTCTCTACCGAACAAATTAACTTAATTAATACTGCTACTTCAACTGGTATTACTACCGCTCAATTAAAGGCCTTAGCTGCTACTCAGGTTGCTGCAATTTCTACAAAAATGTTTAGTACTTTTACTACTAAACAAATTGCAGGTATCGATGCTGCTGATTTCCCATCAGTAACAACAGAGATGATCACATCTCTAAACGAAAAAGTATTTGCTGCTCTTCCTACATCGCAATTAGCTAAATTTAATACTGATCAGATAACAAACATATCTACAAAGCAAATTGGTTCAATGAAAACAGCTCAAGTTAAAGCTTTGAGCACACTTCAGATAACAGCTCTAATAACTGATCAGACTGGAGAGTTTTCTACTAAACAACTTAGGGCATTGGAAACAAGAGATATTGCTAAGCTTTACACTGACCATTTTGCTGCTTTTACTGGGAAACAAATCTCAAAGTTTATGACTTCGCAAATTGCGGCATTGTCAGCTTCGCAAATCGCTGTAATTACAACTGATGCAATTGAAGATTTGACTACAAAACAAATTGCTGCAGTGCAAACAAATGACATTGCTGCTGGTTTTACTACTGAACAAATTTCAGTAATGGATTTAAACCAGATAACTTCATTATCAACAAGGCAGGCAATAAGATTAAATACCGAACAGATACAAGCAATTGCTACTAAAACATTCGCAAAGATAGATGCAGACACAATTGGAGCTTTAACCACTAATCAAATTCAAGTCATCACGACTGAACAAATTACAGGAATGTCAACTAAGCAGATTGCTAAAATTGCTACCAAAGCTTTTGTACAGTTGACAACAGAACAGACAGTTGCATTTGGTACAAAACAATCTGCGAATTTAACAACAAAGCAGATTTCAGCAATGCTTACTGATACTTTCTTTTATTTAGAAAATGCAGATGTTGCTGCTTTTAAAACCTCGCAAATTGCTGCTATACCTACTAAAAATGTATCTTTAGGTTTAACTACAGAGCAAGTTAGTGGTCTTAATACTAAGCAGCTTGCTGCTTTTTCAACAAAGCAATTAACAAGATTTAGTACAGAGCATGTAGCCGCTATTGGAACTAAAGAAGTGTCGGGTTTGACCACAAAGCAAATAATTGCTTTAAATACAGATCATTTCATTGCCATGGGCACAGAGCAGTTAAAGCAACTTGCTACTAAACAGATTTCAGTTATTGAAACAAGAGATATAGCTGTATTCAATACCGAGCAACTCGGTGGATTTAATGCAAAGCAGTTAGCTGCTATGGCAACAAAGCAAATTAAGGCTTTGACTACTGATCAGATAATGGGATTTGCTACAGATTCTGTATCTTCATTTTCAACTAAGCAGCTAAGATCTTTTGAGACGAATGACTTTGTTCAGTTTATGACTGAAGCTCTTATTCAATTTAACACTAAGCAGCTTGCTGGTTTATCAACACAGCAGACATCAGCAATGGCATCTGGTGATTTAGCTCAAATTGGAACTAAAGAAGTTAAAGGCTTCTCAACTAGACAGATTAAATCTTTCAGCACAAGACAGCTTTCAACAATGACAACTGAGCAGTTTGTTGCTTTAAAAACTAATCAAGTTAATGCTATTGAAACTGCTGACATAAGCGGTTTAACAACTGAGCAGATAGTTGCTTTAACTACAAAGCAGATTTCAAAAATTACAACAGCTCAATTTTCAAAGTTTACAACTGATCAGATACCGGTTGTAGAAACGGCTGATATTGTCAAATTATCAGCAAAGCATATTGCGAAGTTAACAACTGATCAAGTTGAGTCTTTCACAACTGATCAGATTTCTGTATTTACTACTTCTCAGATTACAGCGATACCAACTAAAGCAATTGCTGTCTTAACAACTGAGCATATATCAGCCCTTAATACAAAGCAGGTTACAAAAATGACTACAAAGCAAATAGTTGCTTTGGATTCAGCTCAGTTTGGTGTTGTTGCAACACAGGCTATTGCGGCTTTTGCTACCAAAACAATTGGAAAGTTGACTACAAATAACATAGATGGTTTAACCACAGAAGCTATTGTGGGTATGAAAGCCGCTCAGTTCTTTGCTATGAACACAAAGCAAGTAACATCTATGTCTACTGAGCAACTAGTAGCAATTGAAACAACAGATATTACAGGTATCAACACTAAAGTCGTTAGAAGTCTTGATTCAACTCAGTTAGCTTCTTTAACTACTGAGCAATTGACAGAGATGACTACTAATCAAGTTGCTGCTATAAATACTTATTATTTCAGTAACCTAACTACAGAGCAAATAGTTGGTTTAACAGCAAAGCAGTTTGCTGCTTTAAATAAAACTCAAGTTGCTCAAATGGATTCAAATCAGCTAGCTGCTGTTGAGACAGATGATATTGCTTCTATTGGAACAGCAGGTCTTGTTAAATTAACAAGCCAAACTTTAAACGGAATGACAACTGAGCAAGTTGCCGCTATGACTGGAACTCAATTAGGCAAATTGACTACATTCCAATTTTCATCTTTTAATACTGAGCAAATTGAAGCAATAGAGACCAAAGACATTTCTTCTTTGGCTACAAAGCAGATTAAGAAACTTTCCTCTCTTCAGGCTAGTGCGCTTGGAGTTGAGCAGATTGAAGCAATGGGAACAAAGCAAATTAAAGCTTTGACAACAACTGGCTTAGATGGGTTTAGCACTACTCAGATGTCTGCAATTACATCTGTTCAGATTAAAGTTCTTTCTACTAAGCAAATCAATAGTTTGACATCAGTTCAGCAACAAGGAATTGATACAATTGATATTCAAGCTTTGACTACAAAGCAAGTTGCATATGGTAGTTTTGATTTGTCTACTGAACAGATAGCTTCATATAAAGGAACACAATTAGCTGTATTTGGAACAACTGGATTAACACAGTGGACTTCTTTGTCAATTCAAGCATTAACAACAGAACAATTTGCTGGATTTACAACAAGAGCAATTGTTTCATTTACTTCTGCTGGTCTTAGTTATTTATTAACTGATCAGTTAGCAGCATTTACTACTAAGCAAATAGCTGCAATTCAAACAGATGACTTCTTAGGTCTAACAACTACGCAAATGGTTGGTCTTGAGGCTACACAAGTTGCGTCTTTAATAACAAGACAAATTGTAAAGCTTGGATCTGCTCAGGTATCTGTTATAGAGACTGAAGATTTGGCCTCAATGACAGCAAAACAGGTCAAGAAACTTACTACAACAGGTTTAGACGGACTTTCAACAGAGCAAATGGCCGCAATGACTGGAGCACAACTAGCTGCATTTTCAACTAAGCAGCTTCAGTCGCTTAATACTCTTCAGCTTTCAGGTGTTGAAACTTCAGATATCAGTTCACTAACAACGAAGCAAGTTGTCGGTCTTACTTCTGGTCAATTTTCTGGTCTTACAACTGAGCAAATGACAGGGTTGTCAGCTTCACAAATATCTAAGATTCAAACAAATGATGTTTCACAAGGTGTTGTTTCAATTCAATTGGCTGCTTTGACAACAAGTCAAATCACAGCTTTTGCTACCAAGCAAATTAAGATTATGGGTTCTCTCCAAGTTTCTGCAATAGAAACTGAAGATTTAGCTCAAATGACTACAAAGCAGATTATGGCTATTAACACAGCCGCAATTTATCTTGGTATGTCTACAGAGCAAATTGCCGCTATTAGTGGAACCCAGTTCGCAAAATTCAAAACAGCACAAGTTCAGGCACTATCATCTGATCAAGTTGCGGCTATCGCTACTGCTGATATTTCTGGATTAAGTACAAAAGCTGTTAAGTCTCTAACATCTGATCAGTTTAAGTATGGACTTACTACTGAGCAGTTCTCTGCATTTTCTGGTACGCAACTTAGCAAAATTGAAACAAAAGATATTTCTAGAGGTATGTTGTCCTCTCAGCTTGCAGCAGTTACAACTGCGCAGATATCTGCGTTTTCAACTAAGCAAATTAAGATGATAGGTTCACTCCAAGCTTCTGCGATTGAAACAGAAGATCTTGCTAAATTTACAACAAAGCAAATCGCTGCTTTAAATACCTCAGCAATATCTCAGGGGTTAGGAACAGCCCAAATTGCCGCTATAACAGCGACACAGTTCGCTAAAGTTAAAACTAAGCAACTTGTTGTATTCTCATCTGATCAAATTGCTGCAATTCAGACAGATTACATTACTGGATTAAGTACTAAGGCAGTTAAGTCTTTAACATCTGATCAAATAATGTACGGACTGACAACCGAGCAGGTTTCAGTTCTAACTACTGCTCAATTAACAAAAATTGAGACAAAGGATATTATTTATGGTTTAAATACTAATCAAATAGCTGCTTTAACCAAAACTCAAGCTTCAGCTTTCACAACAAAGCAGTTGGTTAGGTTTGATTCATTACAAGTTGGTGCAATTGAGACTGAAGACTTAGCAAATATGACAACGTCTCAGTTTAAGGGGCTAAGTACTGCAGGTGTTGTAGGTTTAACTACTGAACAAGTCAGTATTTTATCCGCAACCCAAGTTTCTGGATTCCAGACTAAAGATTTTGGTCAAATGTCTACTATTCAGATAACTGCAATTAATACAATTGCCGTTGCAGGTTTAACCACAAAACAAATTAAGGGTTTTGATTCAGCTCAGATTGGTAATTTAACAACTGAGCAGATGACTGTCCTTAGTGCTTCACAATTAGCAAAGATTGAGAATAAAGATATCGACCAAGGTATTGTCTCATCTCAGTTAGCAGCTCTTTCTGCTACACAAATAGCTGCGTTCTCAACTAAGCAAATTGGAAAGCTTGACTCTGTTCAAGTTTCTGGTTTTGAAACAGAAGATTTAGTTTCGATGGGAACAAATCAAATTAAGGCCTTTAGTACTATTGCAATTATGGGATTAACCACTGAGCAAGTTAACAACTTGTCAGCTGCTCAACTTGCTTCTATTGGAACTAAAGTCTTTAAGTTAATGACTACTGAGCAAGTTGAAACAATTAATACTGTGGCTGTCGCTGGTTTAACTACTAAGCAGATGGTTGGCTTAACTTCTGCTCAAATAGGTAATCTAACTACAGAGCAAATTACTGCTATATCTGCTTCTCAAGTTGCAGCGATTCAAACAATTGATATAGTTGATGGCTTGGCATCGCATCAAGTTGCAGCAATGTCAGCTACTCAAATTGCTGGTATGACAGTAAAGCAGATTGCAAAATTAGACTCATTACACGCATCTGCCATTGAGACAGAAGATATTTCAAGCTTGACTACTGCTCAAATTCAAAAATTAGCAACATCAAGTATTGTTAATATGTCTACTGATCAGATAGTTGCTATGTCCGCAACTCAATTTGCAGCTATGTTAACTAAGCAAATTAGCAATTTAGGTTCTGAGCAAGTTTCTGCGCTTCAAACTTCTGATCTTGCTGGTATGACAACTAAGCAGGTTAAATCACTCGGTTCACAGCAGGTTAGCGCTCTTACTACTGAGCTCTTAGCTTCTTTGGATACGACACAAATTGTTGCTCTACAAACCCATGATATTAGTTTGGGTTTAACATCAACCGAGTCAATTGCTGCATTCACAGCTGCTCAAATTGGTGCCTTTGCAACTAAACAGCTTAAGATTTTCAGCTCTTCGCAAATCAATGCTATTGAGACTAGCGATATTTCTGGATTAACAACTAAGCAGATAACTGCTCTAAATACTGCTGCTTTATTCCAGGGTCTTAATACTGAACAAATTGACGCAATGTCTGCTACTCAGTTAGGTGCATTGAAGACTAAGCAGTTTGTTGTATTGACCTCCTCTCAACTTGCAGCATTCCAAACTGATGATATTGCTGGATTATCAACAAAACAGGTTAAATCATTAAGTTCAATTCAGATCTCAGGATTAACTGTTGAAGAAGTTAATCAGGTTGAGGCCTTTACCACCCTTCAGATGGCGGCGCTCGATACAAATGATATTGCTCAAGGATTAAGCACATTCCAGTTTAATGCTCTAAGTGCATCTCAAATTGCAGCTCTTAAGACAAAGCAGTTTGCTGCTGTTACAACTGTTCAAGTTGCTGCAATGGATACGAACGAGTTCAGTTCATTAACCACAAGGCAGATGGCTGCTATGGATTCAGAGCAGTTAGCTTTAGGTATAAATACAGATGCTATAGCAACTTTAACAACTGATCAGATAATGGTTATGTCTACTAAGGCAATTTCTGCATTAACATCTGGTCAACTTCAGGGAATGACTACGACTCAAATTGGTTCGATAACTACCAAGC